>Ga0214467_1000048_pt1 | contig 34134 bp, 30 predicted proteins | sample RVTome_8_FD_187339 | JGI IMG/M metagenome (GOLD analysis project Ga0214467, IMG submission 187339) | Soil microbial communities from uranium-contaminated site in the Upper Colorado River Basin, Wyoming, United States - RVT160D0 HiSeq ...
CTGCTTGTACGGCTTCTTGCCGCCACCGGCGACCTCAGCGCGGGTCTTGGCCTTGTGCGTGCCCTGGCGGGCGGCCGCGAGCTGGGCCACCACGACCTGGTGCATCAGCGGGATGTTCGCCTGTACATCGAAGATCTCGGCGGGCAGGTCGACGGTGCCGGCCGTCGTGCCCTCAGGAGTCAGAACGCCAACCGTGGTCACCTCGCACCACCCTTCGACTTGGCCTTGGCCGCGGTGCGGACCAGCACGAGCGCGCCGGCGGGGCCGGGGATCGCACCCTTGACCAGCAGCAGGTTGTTTTCGGTGTCGATCGCCTGCACCGTCAGGTTTTGCACGGTGTACCGCACGCTGCCCATGCGACCGGCCATCTTGACGCCCTTGAAGACGCGACCCGGGGTCGCGCAGGCGCCGATCGAGCCGGGCGAGCGGTGCTTGCGCTCGACACCGTGGCTGGCCTTGAGGCCGTGGAAGCCGTGCCGCTTCATGACGCCGGCGAAGCCCTTGCCCTTGGTCTTGCCGGTGACGTCGATGACGGTGCCCGCCTCGAACGCGTCGACAGTGACCTCCTGGCCGAGCTCGTACTCGCTCGCGTCAGTCGTGCGCAGCTCCACGATGTGGCGCCGCGGCGCGGTGCCGGCCTTCTCGAAGTGGCCGGTGCGCGGCTTCTTGACCTTGCGCGGGTCGACGGCGCCGTACGCGAGCTGTACCGCGGTGTAGCCGTCCTTGTCGGCGGTCCGCACCTGGGTCACGACGCACGGGCCGGCCTGCACCACGGTCACGGGGACAACCTTGTTGTTGTCCCAGACCTGGGTCATGCCGAGCTTGGCGCCCAGGATGCCCTTAACTTGCCTGTCCATGAGTTCGCAGTCCCTACAGCTTGATCTCGATGTCGACGCCAGCCGGCAGGTCGAGGCGCATGAGCGAGTCGACCGTCTTGGGGGTCGGGTCGATGATGTCGATCAGACGCTTGTGCGTGCGCATCTCGAAGTGCTCGCGCGAGTCCTTGTACTTGTGCGGCGACCGGATCACGCAGTAACGGTTGATCTCGGTCGGCAGCGGCACCGGGCCCGCGACCTGAGCACCGGTACGGGTCACCGTCTCCACGATCTTCCGAGCCGAGGAGTCGACGACCTCGTGGTCATAGGCCTTGAGCCGGATGCGGATCTTCTGTCCCGCCATGGTGGCTTCGTTTCCTTCTCTCGCGATGCCGCTGTGTTGCGGATGGCTGTCCATCCCTGTGGCCGACCCCCGCGGTCGGGCGTGTCGCGCCCCTTGGCCAGACTCCGCCCCGAAAAGCCGGGGCCGATCCTGGTTGGCTGCGGGGGTCAAGGCACCGGGCGTGTCAACACACCCCCGGCCACCCGCGAGGATGGCCGGCTGCTGGGCAGCCGGCCACCCCACGAATACGCAACCTGACTAGTATGCCGTATTACCGCACGGCAGGTCTAATCGGGGTTACTCAGTTCACTTAATGATCTTGGTAACCTGGCCAGCGCCCACGGTGCGACCACCCTCGCGGATGGCGAAACGCAGGCCCTGCTCCATGGCGATCGGCTGGATCAGCTTGACCGACATGGCGGTGTTGTCGCCAGGCATGACCATCTCGGTGCCCTCGGGCAGCGTGACGACGCCGGTGACGTCCGTGGTGCGGAAGTAGAACTGCGGCCGGTAGTTCTGGAAGAACGGGGTGTGCCGGCCACCCTCCTCCTTGGAGAGGATGTAGACCTGACCCTCGAACTCCGTGTGCGGAGTCGTGGTGCCCGGCTTCACGACGACCATGCCGCGCTCGACGTCCTCGCGCTTGATGCCGCGCAGCAGCAGGCCGACGTTCTCGCCCGCGCGGGCCTCGTCGAGCAGCTTGCGGAACATCTCGATGCCGGTGCAGACCGTCTTGGTCGACTTCTCGCGGATGCCGACGATCTCGACTTCCTCGTTCGGCTTGAGCACGCCACGCTCGGCGCGACCGGTCACCACGGTGCCGCGGCCGGTGATCGTGAAGACGTCCTCGATGGGCATGAGGAACGGCTTCTCGATCTCGCGCTCGGGCTGCGGGATCGCGGTGTCGACCGCGTTCATCAGCTCCATGAGCTTCTCGGTCCACTCGGGGTCGCCCTCGAGGGCCCGGAGCGCCGAGACGCGCACGACCGGCAGGTCGTCGCCCGGGTACTCCTGGTTGGAGAGCAGCTCGCGGACCTCGAGCTCGACGAGCTCGAGCAGCTCCTCGTCATCGACCATGTCGCTCTTGTTGAGCGCCACGACGATGTACGGCACGCCGACCTGGCGGGCCAGGAGCACGTGCTCGCGGGTCTGCGGCATCGGACCGTCGGTCGCCGCCACCACCAGGATCGCGCCGTCCATCTGCGCGGCACCGGTGATCATGTTCTTGATGTAGTCGGCGTGACCAGGACAGTCGACGTGGGCGTAGTGCCGCGCCTCGGTCTGGTACTCGACGTGCGCGATCGAGATGGTGATGCCGCGAGCCTTCTCCTCCGGCGCCTTGTCGATCTCGTCGAACGGCGTGTAGGGGTTCAGGTCGGGCATCTTGTCGTGCAGGACCTTGGTGATGGCCGCGGTCAGCGTCGTCTTACCGTGGTCGATATGACCAATGGTGCCGATGTTGACGTGCGGCTTAGTCCGCTCGAACTTCGCCTTCGCCACTGGTGTCCTCCTGTGGACTTCTTGGTTCGTACGCTTGGTCTTGCAACTTTGCGGCCATCAGGCCCGGTCTGGTGCGGTCCGACTACTCGCCCGTCGCTTTCGCGATAATCTCCTTGGCGACGTTCTGAGGCACCTCGGCGTAAGAGTCGAACTGCATGCTGTAGCTCGCCCGGCCCTGGGTCTTCGACCGCAGGTCGCCGACATAGCCGAACATCTCCGACAGGGGGACCAGGGCGCGGACGACGCGGGCACCGCCGCGCTCCTCCATCGCCTGGATGATGCCCCGGCGGGAGTTGAGGTCGCCGATGACGTCACCCATGTTCTCCTCAGGAGTGGTGACCTCAACGGCCATCATCGGCTCGAGCAGCGCCGGGTCGGCCTTACGAGCGGCCTCCTTGAGCACCATCGAGCCAGCGATCTTGAACGCCATCTCGGACGAGTCGACCTCGTGGTACTTCCCGTCCAGCAGCGTCAGCTTGACGCCGACCAGCGGGTAGCCGGCGAGGATGCCGTACTGCATGGCGTCCTGGGCACCGGCGTCGACCGAGGGGATGAACTCCTTCGGGATGCGACCGCCGGTGACCGAGTTCTGGAACTCGTACGTCGGGGAGTCGTTTTCGAGCGGCAGTGGCTCGAGGCTGACGATCACGCTCGCGTACTGGCCGGAGCCACCGGTCTGCTTCTTGTGCGTGTACTCGACCTTGTCCACCTTGCGGCGGATGGTCTCGCGGTACGCCACCTGCGGCTTGCCGATGTTGGCCTCGACGTTGAACTCCCGGCGCATGCGGTCGACCAGGATGTCGAGGTGCAGCTCGCCCATGCCCGAGATGACCGTCTGACCGGTCTCCTGGTCGTTGGCGACGCGGAACGTCGGGTCCTCCTCGGCCAGGCGCTGGATCGCGGTGCCGAGCTTCTCCTGGTCGGCCTTGGTCTTCGGCTCGATGGCGACCTGGATCACCGGCTCCGGGAACGTCATCGACTCCAGGATCACCGGGTTGGCCGGGTCGCACAGCGTGTCACCGGTGGTGGTCTGCTTGAGACCCTGCACCGCGATGATGTCGCCGGCCTGCGCGGTCGCACGCTCTTCCCGCTTGTTCGCGTGCATCTGGTAGATCTTGCCGATGCGCTCCTTGCGGTCCTTGGTGGAGTTGATCACCTGGGAACCGGACTCGAGCTTGCCGGAGTAGACCCGCACGTACGTCAGCTTGCCGAGGTGCTTGTCCGTCTGGATCTTGAACGCCAGCGCGGAGAAGGGGTCGGACATCGACGGCTTGCGCAGCAGCGGGGTCTCGCCGTCCGTCGCCGTGCCCTCGATCGCCGGGAGGTCCAGCGGCGACGGCAGGAAGTCGATGACGGCGTCCAGCATGGGCTGGATGCCCTTGTTCTTGAACGCGGAGCCGCACAGCACCGGGTTGGCCTTGGAGGCGATGGTGGCGCGGCGGATGCCGGCCTTGATCTCGTCGGCCGAGATCTCCTCGCCCTCGAGGTACTTCTCCATCACGGTGTCGTCGACGTCGGCGAGCGTCTCGATCAGCTTCTCGCGCCACTCGGCGGCCTCGTCGGCGAGCTCGGCCGGGATCTCCTCGACCGCGTAGTCCTCGCCCTTCTGGGTCTCGCCGCGCCAGGTGAGCGCGCGCATCCCGATCAGGTCGACGACGCCGATGTGGTCGCCTTCGAGACCGATCGGGATCTGCAGCACCAGCGGGGTGGCGTTGAGCCGGTCGATCATCATCTGCACGCAGCGGAAGAAGTCGGCACCCGTGCGGTCGAGCTTGTTGACGAAGCACATCCGGGGAACGTTGTACTTGTCAGCCTGGCGCCAGACGTTCTCGGTCTGCGGCTCGACACCCGCCACACCGTCGTACACCGCGATCGCGCCGTCGAGCACCCGCAGGTTGCGCTCCACCTCGACGGTGAAGTCGACGTGCCCCGGGGTGTCGATGATGTTGATGGGGTGGCCCTTCCACTCGACCTTTGTGGCGGCCGAGGTGATGGTGATGCCCCGCTCCTGCTCCTGCTCCATCCAGTCCATGACGGCGGCGCCCTCGTGGACCTCACCGATCTTGTACGTGATGCCGGTGTAGAACAGGATTCGTTCGGTCGTGGTCGTCTTACCGGCATCGATGTGCGCCATGATGCCGATGTTGCGTAGCTTGGCGAGCGCGTTGTCGGCGGCAGCCACGGTAATCCCTACTTCGTCGTCTCGTCGGGTGCTGGTAGGTGTCGCTACCAGCGGTAGTGGGCGAAAGCCTTGTTGGACTCCGCCATCTTGTGCGTGTCCTCGCGCCGCTTGACCGAGGCGCCGAGGCCGTTGCTGGCGTCGAGCAGCTCGTTCTGCAGCCGCTCGATCATGGTCTTTTCGCGCCGGGCCTTCGAGTACTGCACCAGCCAGCGCAGGCCCAGGGTCGTCGCCCGGGTCGGGCGGACCTCGACCGGCACCTGGTAGGTCGCGCCACCGACACGGCGGCTGCGGACCTCGAGGGTCGGCTTGACGTTGTCCATCGCGCGCTTGAGGGTCACGACCGGATCGGTGCCGCTCTTCTCTCGGCAGCCCTCCAGCGCGCCGTACACGACGCGCTCGGCGAGCTGGCGCTTGCCGCGCATCAGGATCTTGTTGACCAGTTGCGTGACCAGCGGGGAGTTGTACACCGGGTCGGCAACCAATGGCCGGCGCGGCGCGGGGCCCTTACGCGGCATGTCAGCTCTTCTCCTTCTTCGCGCCGTATCGGCTGCGCGCCTGCTTGCGGTTGCGGACACCCTGGGTGTCCAGCGAACCGCGGACGATCTTGTACCGGACGCCGGGGAGGTCCTTCACACGGCCGCCACGCACGAGCACGATCGAGTGCTCCTGCAGGTTGTGGCCGACGCCGGGGATGTACGCGGTCACCTCGATCTGGCTGCTCAGCTTCACACGAGCGACCTTGCGCAGCGCCGAGTTCGGCTTCTTGGGGGTGGTGGTGTACACACGCGTGCACACTCCGCGCCGCTGAGGGCTCCCCTTCAGCGCCGGGGTCTTGGTCTTGCTCGTCTTGGCCTGCCGGCCCTTGCGGACCAGCTGCTGGATCGTGGGCACCGGGTTTCTCCGCTCCCTTGCTTCCTCTGTGCGTGCCTGTGTCTGTGTGCCGTACTTCGCCGGCCGGCCCAAGGGGCTGACCTGGCGTTGTCGCCGGGGGGCCCTCGTCCTCCCGGCACCCGCGGTCGGGCGTGTCGTCCGGCACACGGTTGCGATGCGCGCTCGCACGTGCACCACGTTTGTCTCGTTGCCCGTGTCGAGGCCCACTATGAGGGCACACGCACGGATTGCCCGGGCACGCCCGGGCACGAGGGGAAAGAGTACCCACCGTGAGCGCACAGGTCAAAACGGGGGACCCGTCTTTGCCGTCTCGTCCGCGGCGAACAACTCCAGTAGTCCAGTGTACCCGCTCCCCCGCGGGGCTATCGCACTACTGGAGGCTCACCTGCACCAGCAGGGAAACACCGAAGCCCAGCAGCGTGAGGCCCAGCCCCGTCGCGCCGCAGACCAGGCCGGCGATGGCCACCCCGCGGCCGGCGAGCCGGAGGCCGACCGCCCGCCGGATCTGCCGCATGCCGAGCACCGCCAGCACGATCGCGGCGGCGCCGGCCAGCCCGGCGATCATGGCGAACGCGCCCGCGACCCACGCGCCCCAGCCGCTCGAAGCGCCGAGCAAGCCGAAGCACCACACTATGAACGACACGACGATCGAACCAATTCCCGCCACCAGCGAACCGACGGCGAGGCCGGAGGTCGACGCCGGCACATCGAGGTGTACGACCGCGAAGTTGGTGCCCGGGATGGCCTGCACCCGCCGGGGTGCCAGCCACGCCTCGCGGGGCGGTGGCGCGACAGCGGGCGCCGGCGGCTGACCCCATCGCGGGGCCGGCCCGACACCCACCGGCTGCGGCACCGGAGCGGGCCTCATCATGGCCGGCTGTGGCGGCGGGAAGGGCAGCCCTTGCTGCGGCGCCGCGGCCATGGGCGGCTGGGGCACGGCAGGGCTGGGCGGCGCCGCGGGCGCCGGGCTCGACGGCGCTGGGCTCGACGGTGCCGCGGGCCTAGGTGGCTCCTCCTCGGGCCGCCAGCCTGGCGTGTCCTTCGGCTCTCCAGCTTGGTGGTCCTCCGGGCGCTCGGGAGGGCTCGTGGGGCCGTCAGCCGGCTGCCAGAGGTCTGCCGCTCCGATTGGCCGCCCGACCTCCCCCAGCGGGCGCCCGGCCTCCCCCAGCGTGGAGCCGGCCTCTCCGAAGGGCGAATCCGCGGGCTGCCCCGGCGGATCCTCGGGCCGCGCCGGTCGTGACGCCTCGTCCGTCACTGCGCCCCCTCGCCTTCAGCCACGCCAGCATCGACGAACAGTCTTACGCAGGCGCGCCACTCGGGGACGCCGCTGGCTCCCGCGTCGACCGGACCGGCGCCGACCCCGGGGCTGGCCGCAGACACCGCCACGCTAGTCGACCCCGGGCGCGAAGTCTTGACCCGCCGGCTGGCCGGCGAAGTCGACCACGCCGATCACGATCGCGATGACCAATGACGTCGCGGCCAGCGCGACGCCCGCCCAGGCCAGCTTCTCGCCGCGGCGCAGCCACACCGAGCCGGTCAGGTAGCCCCCGGACTGGTATGCCTCGCGGCGCGCCTGCCCGGCCAGCGCGATCGCGATGCTGGCGGGCACCAGCCCACCCACGAACGGGCCGGTGAGCAGGGCGACCAGGCCGAGGGCGAACACCGTGCCAGCCTTCGTGGAGCGCACCGGCTCGGGATCGAGCGGATGGCGCAGGGCCGCCGGAGACATGGTCACCCCGCAAGCGTACTAAGGCCGTCTGGTGGTGCGGCCAGCCTTATGCGATCCCTGAGTCTGATGGTCCGCGCGCGAGCTCGCCACAAAACGAAGCGCCCCGCACGCGGACGTGCGGGGCGCTTCGCGACAAACCAGAGAACTACCGGTACGACCCGAAGTCGAAGTCGTCCAGCGGCACAGCCTGCCCGCTGGCCGGCCCGAAGCCGTAGTCGGTCTCGGGGTAGCCGGTCATCGAGTACACCTTGGCCTTGGCCTCCTCGGTGGGCTCGACCCGGATGTTGCGGTACTTGCTGATGCCGGTACCCGCCGGGATGAGCTTGCCGATGATGACGTTCTCCTTGAGACCGATCAGCGAGTCGCTACGCGCGTTGATCGCCGCGTCGGTCAGCACCCGGGTGGTCTCCTGGAAGGAGGCCGCCGAGAGCCAGGAGTCGGTCGCCAGCGAGGCCTTGGTGATGCCCATGAGCACCGGACGACCGGCGGCGGGCTCGCCGCCCTCGGACACGAGCCGGCGGTTTTCCGACTCGAAGACCGCGCGGTCGACCAGCACGCCCGGAAGGAACTCCGTGGCGCCCGAGTCGATCACCGTGACCCGCTTCAGCATCTGCCGAATGATGATCTCGATGTGCTTGTCGTGGATGAGCACACCCTGCGAGCGGTAGACCTCCTGGACCTCCTGGGTCAGGTGGACCTGCACCGCGCGCGGGCCGAGGATCCGCAGGAGCTCGTGCGGGTCGATCGTGCCCTCGGTGAGCTTCTCGCCGACCTCGACGTGGTCTCCGTCGTGTGCCCGTAGGCGCACCCGCTTGGAGATCTTGTCGTGGACGATCTCCTCGGTCCCGTCGTCGGGAACGATGATGATCTTCCGCGAACGCTCGCCGTCTTCGATCCGGACGCGGCCCGGGGTGTCGGCGATCGGCGCCTTGCCCTTGGGCACGCGCGCCTCGAAGATCTCCTGCACACGTGGCAGACCCTGCGTGATGTCCTCACCGGCGACACCGCCGGTGTGGAACGTACGCATCGTCAGCTGGGTGCCGGGCTCACCGATCGACTGGGCGGCGATGATGCCGACCGCCTCGCCGACGTCCACGGTCTTGCCGGTCGGCAGCGAACGGCCGTAGCAGGCCGCGCAGACGCCCAGCTTGGACTCGCAGGTGAGCACGCTGCGGACGCGCACCGTCTCCACGCCGGCCGCGACCAGCTTGTCGACGATGATCGAGTTGAGGTCGACCCCACGGTGCGCGACCACGGTGCCGTCGGCGCCCTTGACGTCGTCGGCCAGGGTGCGAGCGTGCACCCCGGTCTCGGCGTGCTCGTGCACCACCAGCTGACCGTTGATGGTCTCGCCCACCTGCATCGGGATGGCCCGATCGGTGCCGCAGTCTTCCTCGCGGATGATCACGTCCTGCGACACGTCGACCAGACGCCGGGTCAGGTAACCCGAGTCGGCCGTACGCAGCGCGGTGTCGGCCAGACCCTTGCGGGCACCGTGGGTGGAGATGAAGTACTCCACCACGGACAGGCCCTCGCGGTAGCTGGACTTGATCGGCCGCGGGATGATCTCGCCCTTGGGGTTGGCCACCAGACCACGGATGGCCGCGATCTGCCGGAGCTGGAGCAGGTTACCGCGGGCGCCCGAGTTGATCATGACCCACAACGGGTTTTCCTGCGGCAGCGAGGTCTCCATCTCCTTCGAGACCTCGTTGGTCGCCTTGGTCCAGATCTCGATGAGCTCGCCGCGGCGCTCCTCGGCCGTCATCAGACCGCGCTGGTACTGCTTGTCGATCCGGTCGGCTTCCTTCTCGTACCGCTCCATGATCTCGGGCTTGCGCGCGGGCGGGATGACGTCTTCCATGCCGATCGTCACGCCGGACCAGGTGGCCCAGTGGAAACCGGCCTCCTTGAGCGCGTCCAGCGTGGCCGCCAGCGCGACCTTCGGGAACCGCTCGGCCAGGTCGTTGACGATCGCCGACAACTGGCTCTTGCGGATCTCGTAGTTCACGTACCGGTAGCCCTGCGGGAGGGTCTCGTTGAAGAGCACCCGACCCAGCGTGGTGTCGACGATCAGCGGCTCACCGGGCGTCCACCCCTCGGGGGCGGTCCACTTCGGCTGGCCGGCACCGTTGTCGACCTCGGACACACCGCGCAGCCGGATCCTGATCGGCACACCCAGCGCCAGCTCGCCATTGTCGAAGGCCATCCGCGCCTCGGCGTCCGAGCTGAACTCCCGGCCCTTCCCCTTGGCCTCGGCCGTGAGGTGGGTCAGGTGGTACAGCCCGATGACCATGTCCTGGGTGGGCATGGTGACCGGCTTGCCGTCGGCCGGCTTGAGGATGTTGTTCGACGAGAGCATCAGGATCCGCGCCTCGGCCTGGGCCTCGGCGGACAGCGGCACGTGCACCGCCATCTGGTCACCGTCGAAGTCCGCGTTGAACGCGGTGCAGACGAGCGGGTGGATCTGGATCGCCTTGCCCTCGACCAGCTGCGGCTCGAAGGCCTGGATGCCCAGACGGTGCAGGGTGGGCGCGCGGTTGAGCAGCACCGGGTGCTCCCCGATGACCTCCTCCAGCACATCCCACACGACCGGCCGCTGCCGCTCGACCATCCGCTTGGCGGACTTGATGTTTTGCGCGTGGTTGAGGTCGACCAGCCGCTTCATCACGAACGGCTTGAAGAGCTCCAGCGCCATCTGCTTGGGCAGGCCGCACTGGTGCAGCTTCAGCTGCGGGCCGACGACGATCACGGAACGGCCGGAGTAGTCGACGCGCTTGCCGAGCAGGTTTTGCCGGAAGCGGCCCTGCTTGCCCTTGAGCATGTCGGACAGCGACTTCAGCGGCCGGTTACCCGGACCGGTGACCGGACGACCGCGGCGGCCGTTGTCGAACAGCGCGTCGACGGCCTCCTGGAGCATCCGCTTCTCGTTGTTGACGATGATCTCGGGCGCGCCCAGGTCGATCAGGCGCTTCAGCCGGTTGTTCCGGTTGATCACGCGGCGGTACAGGTCGTTGAGGTCGGAGGTCGCGAAGCGGCCACCGTCGAGCTGCACCATCGGACGCAGGTCCGGCGGGATCACCGGGACGCAGTCGAGCACCATGCCGAGCGGCGAGTTGCGGGTGTTGAGGAACGCCGCCACGACCTTGAGCCGCTTGAGCGCCCGGATCTTCCGCTGGCCCTTGCCGGACCGGATGATCTCGCGGAGGTTTTCCGCCTCGGCGTCCAGGTCCATGTTTTCCAGCAGGGCCTTGATCGCCTCGGCACCCATGCCGCCGTTGAAGTACTCGCCGAACCGGTCGCGCAGCTCGCGGTAGAGCAGCTCGTCGGTGACCAGCTGCTTGGAGTCGAGCTTGCGGAACGTGTCGAGCACCTCGTCGAGCCGGTCGATCTCACGCTGCGCCCGGTCACGGATCTGGCGCATCTCACGCTCGCCGGACTCCTTGACCTTGCGCCGCACGTCGGCCTTGGCACCCTCCGCCTCGAGCTCGGCCAGGTCGGCCTCGAGCTTGGCGGCGCGCTTCTCGATCTCCGAGTCGCGGCTGTTTTCCGACTGCCGCTTCTCGGCGAGGATCTCGTTTTCGATCGTCGACATGTCGCGGTGACGGGCCTCGGTGTCTACCCCGGTCACCACGTACGACGCGAAGTAGATGATCTTTTCGAGGTCCTTGGGCGCCAGGTCGAGCAGGTAGCCGAGGCGGCTGGGCACACCCTTGAAGTACCAGATGTGCGTGACCGACGCGGCCAGCTCGATGTGGCCCATCCGCTCGCGGCGGACCTTCGAGCGGGTCACCTCGACGCCGCAGCGCTCACAGATGATGCCCTTGAACCGGACCCGCTTGTACTTGCCGCAGTAGCACTCCCAGTCCCGCTGAGGACCGAAGATCTTCTCGCAGAAGAGCCCGTCCTTTTCCGGCTTGAGCGTGCGGTAGTTGATCGTCTCTGGCTTCTTCACCTCGCCGTGCGACCACTGGCGGATGTCGTCAGCTGTCGCCAGGCCGATGCGCAACTCGTCGAAGAAGTTGACGTCGAGCAATTTATGTCCCTCGAGTCGTGTCTCGTTACTCTTGCCAGCTCATGGGATGGGCCGGGGCGCTTGCCAGCTCAGGGCAGGTCAGTCGCCCCGACCCATCACCTCAGACTTCCTCGACGCTGCTTGGCTCGCGCCGAGACAGGTCGATGCCCAACTCCTCCGCGGCCCGGAAGACCTCGTCGTCGGTCTCCCGCATCTCCAGCGCCACGCCGTCGCTGCTCAGCACCTCGACGTTGAGGCACAGCGACTGGAGCTCCTTGAGGAGCACCTTGAACGACTCCGGGATGCCGGGCTCGGGGATGTTCTCGCCCTTGACGATGGCCTCGTAGACCTTCACGCGGCCGAGCACGTCGTCGGACTTGATCGTGAGCAGCTCCTGGAGGGCGTACGCGGCGCCGTACGCCTGCATCGCCCAGCACTCCATCTCACCGAAGCGCTGACCACCGAACTGCGCCTTACCACCCAGCGGCTGCTGCGTGATCATCGAGTACGGTCCGGTCGAACGCGCGTGGATCTTGTCGTCGACCAGGTGGTTGAGCTTCAGGATGTAGATGTAGCCGACCGCGATCGGATCCGGCAGCGGCTCACCGGAACGGCCGTCGAACAGCTGCGCCTTGCCCGAGCCGCCGACCAGCTGCACGCCGTCGCGGTTGGGCAGGGAGCTGGCCAGCAGGCCGCTGATCTCCGCCTCCTTGGCGCCGTCGAAGACCGGCGTCGCCACGTTGGTGTCCGGCTCTGAGGTGCCAGCACCGATCGACTTGAGTGCCCGCTTCCAGTCGGAGTCCTCGCCCTCGATCTTCCAGCCGGTCTTGGCCACCCACCCGAGGTGGGTCTCCAGGACCTGACCGATGTTCATGCGGCTTGGCACACCCAACGGGTTGAGCACGATGTCGACCGGCGTGCCGTCCTCCAGGAACGGCATGTCCTCGACTGGCAGGATCTTGGAGATGACGCCCTTGTTGCCGTGGCGGCCCGCGAGCTTGTCACCATCCTGGATCTTGCGCTTCTGGGCCACGTAGACGCGGACCAGCTCATTGACGCCCGGGGGCAGCTCGTCGCCATCCTCGCGGGAGAAGGTGCGGACGCCGATGACCGTGCCGGTCTCGCCGTGCGGCACCTTCAGCGAGGTGTCCCGGACCTCGCGCGCCTTCTCGCCGAAGATCGCGCGGAGCAGCCGCTCCTCGGGGGTCAGCTCGGTCTCGCCCTTGGGCGTGACCTTGCCGACCAGGATGTCGCCGGGCACGACCTCCGCGCCGATCCGGATGATGCCGCGCTCGTCGAGGTCGGCGAGCATTTCCTCGCTGACGTTCGGGATGTCGCGGGTGATCTCCTCCGGGCCGAGCTTGGTGTCGCGGGCGTCGACCTCGTGCTCCTCGATGTGGATCGAGGTGAGCACGTCCTGCTGCACGAGGCGCTGCGACAGGATGATCGCGTCCTCGTAGTTGTGGCCTTCCCACGGCATGAACGCGACGAGCAGGTTTCGCCCGAGCGCCATCTCGCCCTCGTCGGTGCACGGACCGTCGGCGATGACCTGGCCGGCCTCGACGCGGTCGCCCTCGAAGACGACCGGCTTCTGGTTGACGCAGGAGCCGGCGTTGGAGCGGCGGAACTTGTGCAGCAGGTAGGTGCGGCGATGACCGTCGTCCTGGTGCACCGTCACGTAGTCGGCGCACAGGTCCTCGACCACGCCACCGACCTCGGCGACGACCACGTCACCGGCGTCGACGGCGGCCCGGTACTCCATGCCGGTGCCCACCAGCGGCGACTCGGCCTTGACCAGCGGCACCGCCTGGCGCTGCATGTTGGCGCCCATGAGTGCCCGGTTGGCGTCGTCGTGCTCGAGGAACGGGATCATGGCGGTCGCGACCGACACCATCTGGCGCGGCGAGACGTCCATGTAGTCCACCGCGGCCGGCGTGACGTAGTCGACCTCGCCGCCCTTCCGGCGGACCAGCACCCGGTCTTCGGCGAACGTGCCGTCCGACTTCAGCGGGGCGTTGGCCTGGGCCTTGACGAACCGGTCCTCTTCGTCCGCCGTCAGGTAGTCGATCTGGTCGGTGACCCGGCCGTTGTCGACCTTCCGGTAGGGCGTCTCGATGAACCCGAACGGGTTGACCCGCCCGAACGTGGAGAGCGCACCGATCAGGCCGATGTTGGGCCCTTCCGGCGTCTCGATCGGGCACATCCGGCCATAGTGGGACGGGTGCACGTCACGGACCTCGAAGCCGGCCCGCTCGCGGGAGAGACCACCGGGGCCCAGCGCCGAGAGGCGCCGGCGGTGGGTCAGGCCCGCCAGAGGGTTGGTCTGGTCCATGAACTGGGACAGCTGCGACGTGCCGAAGAACTCCTTGATCGCCGCCACCACCGGGCGAATGTTGATCAGGGTCTGCGGCGTGATCGCCTCGACGTCCTGCGTGGTCATCCGCTCGCGGACGACCCGCTCCATCCGGGAGAGGCCGACCCGAACCTGGTTCTGGATCAGCTCGCCGACGGTGCGCAGGCGACGGTTGCCGAAGTGATCGATGTCGTCGGGCTCGTAGCCCTCTTCACCGGCGTGCAGCCGGCAGAGGTACTCGACCGTGGACACGATGTCCTCGACGGTCAACGTGCCCGTGTTGATCGGGATGTCGACCTCGAGCTTCTTGTTGAACTTGTAGCGCCCGACCTTCGCCACGTCATACCTCTTCGAGTTGAAGAAGAGGTTGTCGAGCAAGGTCTGGGCGTTTTCCCGCGTCGGCGGCTCACCAGGCCGCAGCTTGCGGTAGATATCCAACAGCGCCTCGTCCTGACCGGCGATGTGGTCCTTTTCCAAGGTGGTCATCATCAGCTCGGACCAGCCGAACCGCTCGCGGATCTGCTCGTTGGTCCAACCGATGGCCTTGAGCAGGACCGTGACGGCCTGGCGGCGCTTGCGATCGATGCGGACACCGACGGTGTCGCGCTTGTCGATGTCGAACTCCAGCCAGGCACCCCGGCTCGGGATCACCTTGACGCTGGAGAGGTCGCGGTCGGACGTCTTGTCCGGCTGCTTGTCGAAGTAGACGCCCGGGGAGCGGACGAGCTGGCTGACGACCACACGCTCGGTGCCGTTGATGATGAAGGTGCCCTTGGGGGTCATCATCGGGAAGTCACCCATGAACACCGTCTGGCTCTTGATCTCGCCAGTGGTGTTGTTGGTGAACTCCGCGGTCACGAACAGCGGTGCGCAGTACGTCAGGTCCTTCTCCTTGCACTCTTCGATCGAGGCCTTGACCTCGTCGAAGCGGGGGGCGGAGAAGGAAAGGGACATGGTGCCCGAGAAGTCCTCAATTGGACTAATCTCGTCGAGAATTTCCGCGAGACCTGAGCGGGCGTGCGGGTCATCAGCCGACCGGCCCTGCCACCCTTCGTTGCCAACCAGCCAGTCAAAAGACTCGTTCTGGATGGCGAGGAGGTTGGGGACCTCAAGATGTTCGGTGATCCTGCCGAATGAAATCCGGCGGGGAGCGAAAGCGCTCGACGTACGACTGGTCTTCGCAGGGCGGGAAGCTGCCAAGATGCGTCCTTCCGAGGACCGGTGCTGCAAAACGGCCGTTGCGCGCGCACCCCGACTGAGCCCGATCCAGAAGGCCAGGTTCGGACATTCCGGGCAGGGCTGAAGTCGGAAGGCAGCGCAAACTAGCAGTGTAGCCGAACGGCTAACCGCTGTCCAGCCCACCACGGCAGCGCGACGCGGAACGCACCTCGTGGCACCTCACGGCGCCTCCAGGCCGCTCAGAACGCGGCACGCGTGCCCGGTGCCGACCGGTCGACTGCGTTGCGATCTCACCAGCGGCGAAGCTGCGCCACTTGTGGATCCCTACGCCGCCTTACCCAGCCGGTGGCCGTTGCAAGCGCGGAAGGACTTGCTGATGTCAGCGTGCCTGCCAGCAAACGCTGCGTCAAGGGTTCTGGCGCGGGTCGGACCGCAGTGATCGGCGCCACGCCCGAATTTCTACTCCGGATGCATGAAGAAGGCTCCCCGTCACCACCTTTTCGGGTAACGGGGAGCCCACTGGAGAGCTTGCGAGAGATTACTTGAGGGTGACCTTCGCGCCCTCGGCCTCGAGCTTGGCCTTGGCCTTCTCGGCGGCCTCCTTGGTGGCCTTCTCCAGGATCGCCTTCGGCGCGGCCTCGACCACGTCCTTGGCCTCCTTGAGGCCCAGGCCGGTCAGCTCGCGCACGACCTTGATGACCTGGATCTTCTTGCCACCGTCGGCCTCGAGGACGACGTCGAACTCGTCCTTCTCCTCCTCGACCGGCGCGGCCGCGGCGGCCGGGCCGGCAGCGGCGACGGCCACCGGCGCGGCGGCCTGGACGTCGAACGTGTCCTCGAACTGCTTAACGAAGTCCGAGAGCTCGATCAGCGTCATCTCCTTGAACGCGTCGAGCAGCTCGTCGGTGCTGAGCTTCGCCATGGTGTCTGGCGTCCTTCCTTGGGTTTGATTCGTTTCCCCGACGCCACTCGGCGCGTCGCGTGTCCGCGACGCCACGATCGGCGCCAAAAGGAGATGGTTTGCGGCCGCGGTTCAGGCGGCCTGTTCCTTCTCGCGCTTGTCCTGCAGAGCGGCCGCCAGACGGGCGGTCTTCGTCAGCGGGGCCTGGAGCACGGCCGCGGCCTTGCTCAGGTTCGCCTTCATGGCGCCGGCCAGCTTGGCCAGCAGCACCTCACGGGACTCGAGGTCGGCGAGCTTGTTGACCTCGGCAGCCGAGATCGCCCTGCCCTCGAACACGCCGCCCTTGATGACCAGAGCCGGGTTGGCCTTCGCGAACTCGCGCAGGCCCTTCGCCGCCTCCACCACATCGCCGGAGACGAAAGTGAGCGCGGTAGGACCGGAGAACAGCTCGTCGAGACCGGTGATGCCAGCGTCCGTCGCGGCGCGCTTGGCCAGGGTGTTCTTCGCGACCGAGTACGTCGCGGTCTGGCCGAGCGAGCGCCGCAGCTGGGTGAGCTGCGCGACCGTGAGGCCGCGGTACTCGGTCAGCACGGTCGCCTCCGCCGCGCGGAAGTGCTCGGTGAGCTCGGCGACGGCGGTGGCCTTGTCGGCCCGAACCGGCTTGTCCGCCATGTCCCTCCTCTCGTTGCGCCTGGCTGGTGCACCTGGCCCGGACAACGGAAAACGCCCCGGCGCAGGGCGCACGGGGCGGGACTTGACGTCTCGCTTGCTCGCACATCTCCCTGCGCGGGTCGCCCGTCGGACGGGACCTTCGACCGCGCCGGAGCGCGGTGACCAGCGGTCTTCGGGTGTTACTTCGCCGGCAAGGTTACGCGGTGGTGCCGCTCCCGCCAAATCGAGAGCGGCGCGCTCCCCGACCGGGGAGCGCGCCGCCTTGAATCGTGCAGGTCAGGCGTCGGCCGTGGCCTCTGTCAGCCCGCGGGTCAGGTTGGGGTCGATCGGCACGCCGGGCCCCATCGTCGTGGTGACGGTGACCTTCCTCAGGTACTTGCCCTTGGCCGCGGACGGCTTGGCGCGGAGCACCTCGTCGAGCACGGCGGCGTAGTTTTCGACCAGCTTGTCCTCGGTGAAGGACGCCTTGCCGATGATCAGGTGCAGGTTGGAGTGCTTGTCCACTCGGAAGGTGATCTTCCCGCCCTTGATGTCGGCGACCGCCTTGCTCACGTCCATCGTCACGGTGCCCGTCTTGGGGTTGGGCATCAGACCGCGCGGGCCCAGGATCCGCGCGATCCGACCGATCTTGGCCATCTGATCCGGCGTGGCGATCGCCGCGTCGAAGTCGAGCCAGCCTCCCTGGATGCGGGCGACCAGCTCGTCGGTGCCCACCTCGTCGGCGCCGGCGGCCACGGCCTCCTCCGCCTTGGCACCCGCGGCGAAGACGATCACGCGGACCGTCTTGCCGGTGCCGTGCGGCAGGTTGACCGTGCCACGCACCATCTGGTCGGCCTTGCGGGGGTCGACGCCGAGGCGCATCGCGACCTCGACCGTAGCGTCGAACTTGACCGTGGTGGTCTCCTTGGCGAGCTTGATCGCCTCGGCCGGGGTGTACAGCTTCGACCGGTCGATGAGGTCGAGCGACTTGCGGTAGCTCTTGCTGTGCGGCATGTCTGCTGATTTCTCCTGTGGTCTCGGCGGGCCCACACGGACCCTCCCACGAGTGCTCTGGTTATTCCTTGACGGTGATGCCCATGGAGCGGGCAGTGCCGGCGATGATCCGCTCGGCGTGGTCGAGGTCGTTGGCGTTCAGGTCCGCCATCTTCTTCTCGGCGATCTCGCGCAGCTGGGCGCGGGTGACCGAGCCGACCTTCTCGGTGTGCGGCGTGCCCGAACCCTTCGGCACACCGGCCGCCTTGATCAGCAGGCGGGCGGCGGGCGGGGTCTTCAGCACGAACGTGAAGCTGCGGTCCTCGTACACGCTGATCTCAGCCGGGACGATGTCGCCCCGCTGGGACTCGGTCTGCGCGTTGTACGACTTGCAGAACTCCATGATGTTGACGCCGTGCTGGCCCAGCGCCGGACCGACCGGCGGCGCCGGCGTGGCCTGGCCCGCCGGCAGCTGCAGCGTGAACGTCTTGACGAGCTTTTTCTTCGGAGGCATGGCTCTTTCCTGGGCGTGGTGATGACGTGGATGACGGCCCGTTGGCGCGCACGGTCAAGCGCAGCCCGCAGGCCGACGTTCAAGAGTACCGCTTGAGCGGTGGCACGACTAAAGGGGCCCGCCCACCTCTCGCGGGCCCTCACGACCAACCGCGCTAGATCTTCGCGACCTGGTTGAAGTTGAGCTCGACGGGAGTCTCCCGCCCGAAGATCGACACCAGCACCTTGAGCTTCTGCTGATCGGCATTGATCTCGCTGATCGTGGCCGGCAGCGAAGCGAACGCGCCGTCGGTGACGGTCACCGAGTCGCCGACCTCGAAGTCGAGGACCTTGACCTCCGGCTTGGCCTTCTTCTGCTCGGTCTCGACCGCCGGCGCCAGCCACTTCAGCACCTCGTCGAGCGACAGCGGCGCCGGGCGGTCTGCCCGGTCGGTCGCGCCGACGAAGCCGGTCACGCCCGGGGTGTTGCGCACGCAGGAGTAGGACTCCGGGGTCAGCTCCATCCGCACGAGGATGTAGCCGGGGAAGACCTTGTTTTGCACCTGGAGGCGCTTGCCGTTTTTGACCTCGACCTCTTCGCGGGTCGGCACCTCGACCTGGAAGATGTAGTCCTCCATGTCGAGGCTCGTGATCCGGGTCTCGAGGTTGGTCTTGACCTTGTTTTCGTAGCCGGCGTAGGAGTGCACCACGTACCAGTCGCCGGGTGCGTAGCGCAGCTTCTGCCGCAGCTCGGCCACCGGGTCGTAGTCGCCGTCCGGTTCGGCGACCGGTGTGTACTCCGGCTCACTGTCGGCCTCGACCGCCTCCGGCTCGGCGGCGGTCGCCACCGCGGACTGCTCGTCGGCCGCCGCAGCGGTCTCGTCGTACTCAGGCACGCTCGCTCACTTCCGTCTTTGTCTATTCCTGGTTGCCGAAGACGAACAACACGCCCTTGGCGAACCCGAAGTCGAGGCCGGCCACGATCGCCAGCATGAAGGCGACGAACACGACGACGACCGCGGTGTAGGTCAACAGCTCCTTGCGGGTCGGCCAGATGACCTTGCGCAGCTCGGCGACGACCTCGCGGAAGAACCCCAAGATCCGGCCGAAGAAGCCCACCCGGGCGACCTTCTTCGCCTTCGGCTTGTCGGCGGGGTCGGCCTTGCGGCGCTCCCGAGTGGCCGTGCCGCCGCGCGAGACCGGCTGGTCTTGGTCCTCGTCGTCGTCGTCAGCGTCATCATCGACAGCATCGTCGAACGACTCGTCGAGATCCTCGATGTCGTCGTCTTCCGGCTCTTCGCCGCGGCGCTTGCTCTCGGCCACTTCGCCCTCCGTGGGGGGTGGGTTGACACGTTGCCCCACCAGTCCCGGAGATGAGCCGCGGCCAGCGGAGCCGGCGGGACCCGTCCCGGGGCCGGTCAGGCCTTAGGCGCAGGGGCGACAGGACTCGAACCTGCAACCTGCGGTTTTGGAGACCGCTGCGCTGCCAATTGCGCCACACCCCTGTGCAGGCAGCAATCCCACCCAAGGCACGCCCGGGCAGGGGCAGCTACCCCACGGCGCACCAGTGTACGGGTACGCCCCTGAGATTCCCAACCTGGCACCCGTCTACGCGCGCTGACGCCGGACGATCGCGCGCGCCTGGGAGAGCACCTTGTCGCCGTGGCAGGTCGCGGTGATGTCGATCTGGGTGAGTCCGCCTTCGGTCTCGCCCTTGATCACGCCTTTGACCTCGATCTCCGTGCCCTCGTCGTCGTCCGGCACCGGCACCGGCCGGCTGAACCGCACGCTGAACTCGACGACCGCGTCGCCCGCGCCGGCCCAGGTGGTGACCGCCCGGCCGGCGAGCGCCATCGTGAGCATGCCGTGGGCGATCACGCCGGGCAGGCCGACCTTGGTGGCGAGCCGGTCGCTCCAGTGGATGACGTTGAAGTCGCCCGAGGCGCCCGCGTATCGCACGAGGTCGGCGCGGGTCACCCGGTATGTCTGGGTAGGCAGCTCTTCCACGTCAGCCCTCCCCGCGCACGACGAGCTTGGACCAGACGCTCACCACCGGCTCACCGGCCGAGGTGCTCACGTCGGTGCGGGTGGTCATGAAGTCGTGGCCACCGCGGGACATGATCTCCTCGACGGTGTTGACGCAGATCAGCTCGTCGCCGGCCACGACCGGTCGCTTGTAGGCGAAACGCTGGTCACCGTGCACGACGCGGCTGTAGTCGACCCCGAGCTCCGGATCGTCGACGATCTGGCGACTGGCCGCCATGGTGAGGACCACCGGAAAGGTGGGAGGCGCGACGACGTCCACGTATCCGGCGGCACGCGCGGCCTCCGGATCGTGGTGCAGCGGCTCAGTCGCGCCGATAGCCTTCGCGAACTCGCGGATCTTCTCCCGGCCCACCTGGTAGGGAGCGGTCGGCGGGTATGTCCGGCCGACGAAGGACTGGTCCAGAGGCATGCAGCGAACCTACCGCCCGTACCACCTCTGGCGTCAGAGCGTCAGCGGGTCTCGCGGTGCGCGGTGTGCTTGCCGCAACGGGGGCAGAACTTCTTCAGCTCGATGCGATCCGGGTCGTTGCGGCGGTTCTTACGCGTGATGTAGTTGCGCTCCTTGCACTCCACACACGCCATAGTGATCTTGGGACGGACGTCGGTCGCCTTGGCCACGGCGGAGTGCCTTCCTCGTTAACAGGGTCTTCGCGGATTACCGGCGCACAGACTACCCGGACATGCGAAGCGGACGCCAGTGGCGTCCGTTACGTGCGTAGCGGTGGCCGGACTTGAACCGGCGACACAGCGATTATGAGCCGCTTGCTCTGCCATCTGAGCTACACCGCCGAGGTGGGTCCAGGATGACCCGCTGAGCCCCCTTACGGAATCGAACCGTAGACCTTCTCCTTACCATGGAGACGCTCTGCCGACTGAGCTAAGGGGGCGCGTGCGCCTGGGTAAGAGTACACGTCACGCATCCCCAGACGAAATCGGGATAGCCGTGTCGGATCAGGTAACGGCGCGCAGGCGGCGGACGTCGCCGAGGGGGGTCGGCTCGGTCTCGGTGCGGGCACCAAACCAGGCTTCAAGCCGCTCATACGGTAACGGGCGGCTGAAGAGGAAGCCCTGACCGATCTCGCAGCCCATCTCCTTGAGCAGGTCGAGTGTCAGCTCGCTCTCGACGCCCTCCGCCACGACCGTGAGACCGAACTGCAGCGACAGCGCCACCACCGCGCGCACGATCGCCAGGTCGCCCGCGTCGGTGGTCATGCCCTGCACGAACGAGCGGTCGATCTTTACCTCGTGGACCGGCAGCCGGCGCAGGTAGGACAGCGACGAGTAGCCGGTGCCGAAGTCGTCGACCGACAGCCGCACCCCTAGCTCGCGCAGCCGCCGCAGTGTCGGCAGCGGCCTGTCGGTGGGCCCGATGACGCCGTCTTCCTTGATCTCGAAGGTGACCTGCCCGGGCGCCACGCCGTACTCCGAGAGGAGGGCCTCGACGCGATTGGGGAAGCCGGGGTCGACGAGTGACCGCGGGGAAAGGTTGACCGCTACGGAGAGCGGGCGGTCGGCGTCGGCCCACTCCCGGCACCGCCGCAGGCCTTCCTTCAGCACGGCCTCGGTGAGCCGGCCGAGCTGGCCGGTGTGCTCGGCCACCGCCACGAAGTCCTCCGGCGAGACCGCGCCGTGCGCGGGGTGCTCCCACCGGGCCAGGCACTCGACGCCGACCAGCCGCCGGTCGGTCAGCGTCACCTTGGGCTGGAAGTAGACCTCCAGCTCGTCGTTGTCGAGAGCGCGGCGCAGGTCGCCGGCGAGCTCCAGGCGGCGCACCGACCGCGACTCCAGGCCCGCGCTGAAGAGCTGGACACCGCCGGGCACCGACTTCGCCACGGTCGCGGCCACGTCGGCCCGCTGCAGCAGTGTCGCGGGATCGGTGCCGTGATCCGGGTGAACGACCACGCCGACCGCCGTGTCGACGTCGAGCGTGAGCGTGCCGAACATGATCGGGTCGCGGATCTGCTCGCGCAGGTCGACGGCGAGCTGGGCGGCCGCCTCGATGCTCTCGGAGCGGAGCGTCACCACGAACTCGTCGCCGCCGACCCGCCCCACCAGGGCCGCGGGCGGCGCGAACGCGCGCAGCCGCCGGGCCACCTCGGCGAGCAGCTTGTCACCTGCCGCGTGGCCGAGCGACTCGTTGACATCGCGCAGCCGGTCGACGTCGAAGAGGAGCACCGCGACCACCTCGCCAGGCGCCCGGACGATGACCGACTCCTCCAGCGCCTCGGTGATCCGCCGCCGGTTGGCCAGCGCGGTGAGGCCGTCGTGGTAGGCGTCGTAGCGCAGCCGGTCGACGAGCCGCGAGTTTTCCACCGCGACGCCGGCGTGCGCGGCGATCGTCTCCAGCACCCGCACGTCATCGGGGGTGAAGTGGGCGGCGTCGCCCAGCCTGTTGATCACCTCGAGCGTGCCGATGACCGCCTGGCCGGAGCGGAGCGGGGTGACGATCACGTCCTTGATGCTGCTCTCGCGCAGAACCCGCCGCAGCTCTTCGTCGGTGTCGAGCCGCGAGCCCACCGCCACCGCGCTGCCGGTCTCCTGCGCCTTGGTGCGGACCAATGGTGGGGTGGGCGCGATGTCGAGCAGGCCGGAGTCGTCGACCCGGGCGGAGAGCAGCACCTCCGGGTGGCGACCCTGCGCGGGCAGCCACAGCGTGGCGAACTCGGCCTGCATGAGGGCGCGCACCCGGAAGAGGAGGTCGTCGGCGAGGCCGCCATCCTGGCCGCCCTTGCCGATGGCCCGGCTCAGGTCGTAGAGCTGGGAGAGCATGCGGTGCTGGCTGAGAAACTGCGCGTACGACCGGTAGACCATCGCCAGCGCGACGGCGAGCCCCAGCACCAGGAGCGCGGCCCACGGGGTCACCTGGAGCACGATCAGGATGATCAGCCCGACCGCGACGTTGACCCCGACGGTGATGACGAGCATGCGCGGGCCGGCGCGGAGGACCTCGCGGGCGCCCGAGAGCCCTTGGACGAGCACGAAGACGCCGACGACGGCGAAGAACGTGACCAGCGTGTAGGTCGCGACGGCCGCGAACAGGATGCCCCAGGTGCCCGGGCCGACGCCGCGCATCGGCGGGAAGGCCAGCAGCACCGCGCCGGCGAGCGCGGCCGCGGCGGTGGTCTTGGAGACGTTGAACCAGAGCTTTACGGGTGGGAGCCTGCGCCGCGACTGGGTGATCACGCCGCCGAGGAAGGAGACCAGCACCACGATCGGCGGCGACAGGAAGAAGAGCGCCAGGACCAGGGGAATCTCGTTGATCGCGACGATGAAGCCGTGCCGCCGGACGATGAATGGAAGGATCGCCACCTCGGTGCCGACCGCGATCGCGAGCAAGACAGCCGCGATGACAAGATCATTAGCACTGACCGAGTCGTCGATCAACGCGAGGCCTGTGGTCACAACCACAGCCAAGATCCCTAGAGGACCGGTGATCAACCAAGCGTTTTCAGCCGAACGCCGCCGCCCTGCCTGCCGGGTGGTCATACGGCTAGGGCTGCGAGATATGCCAGTCGAACTCGAGCTGGGGACTGTGCCAGTCGAACTCCATGGTCGTGAACGCGCCCGGAGCCCCGGTCACCGCGCCGATGGCAAAAGCCAGCGCCAGGACCAAGCCAACGAGGCGGCTCAGCCTACGTGCACGCATCGAACGCTCCTGTCCGGGAACCGCATGTAACCAGTCGAACCTCGGTTGCACTGATCGTGCCACACGAGAGGCCCCGGACACATCCTGATCGGCGGCTTAGAACCACACTGCGCGAAAAACATGGCTGAACGGCTGACTGGAAACTTAGGTGCACATTAGGAAGCCCACCTTCGTGCAAGATTTCACGGCCACACCGAACGGCTGACAGCGCACCGGATCGGGTTAGGAAAGGACCGATTTTCCCGGCTTGATGTTAAGAGGATCGCTCGCTTTGTGTGGGATTTGTGGGCTATGACACTCCGTCACCTTTGTCCGCACTTGCCGGGGCCCTCCCCTTCGCGCCACCTCGTCCTACCTTGCGCTGACCTCCCCGCACGTCCCACGTGCCCCCGGCGCCTGGATCCCGCCCATCCCGGAACCCCCGCCGCCCGAACTTCCCGGACCGGCGGATGCATCTGCTTAGTCGTTCGCGTTTATCAAACCTTATTCGGTGACTCGCGAGTAAGCAACGACAAACGTCGACTCATTGCGTAGTGACTCAGTTCTGACACGACGACATACGCGCTTGGAACGTGAGACCACCTCCTGATCCAGCGGTCAGGAGAGCAACTCACAACGCATTCCAGAACCACGTGCGAGACAGTTCTTTAGCGGGCCTTTGTCCCAATCGGGCCGAATGGCCGATGAGCCCATCCGCCTAACGCACGACCCTGTATCGCCTGCTCGCCGGGGTCGCGGCCGGCAGCTCCTGGCGCCCGGACGCCCGCCGGCGGCGCCCACGCGGCACGCCCGGATCCAACAAGATCGGCCCCTGCCAGCCGACATGCTGGTCAGGGGCCGATCTCAATGCCTGTGGCGGGTAGAGGATTCGAACCTCTGTAGCTTTCGCGACGGATTTACAGTCCGCTCCCATTGGCCGCTCGGGCAACCCGCCTAGGGCGCGCCACCTCGGTCACCGCGGCGGCGGAAGCAAGGATAGCTGCTGCCGTGGGCAGTGCCGCAACCGGGTACGGTCGGGGGGTCACTGGCCCCGGAACATCTTCATATCGCCACAAAGCAGGAGCATGACCTATGGCAGCCAACCCGTCGTTCGACATCGTCAGCAAGGTCGACCGGCAGGAGGTCGACAACGCCCTCCGGCAGGCGGAGAAGGAGCTCTCCACACGCTTCGACTTCCGCGGCACGGGCGCGGAGATCTCCTGGTCGGGCGAGGAAGCGGTCAGTCTCCAGGCGGAGACGGAGGACCGGGTCCGGGCGGCACTCGAGGTGTTCAAGGACAAGCTGGTCAAGCGCAACATCTCGCTGAAGGCGCTGGACGCCGGCGAGCCGCGCACATCGGGTAAGACGTCGAAGATCGACTGCAAGATCATCCAGGGCATCGACCAGGAGAAGGCCAAGGCGATCGGCAAGAAGATCCGCGACGAGGGGCCCAAGGGTGTGCAGGCGCAGATCCAGGGCGACCAGCTGCGGGTCACGGGCAAGAAGAAGGACGACCTTCAGGCCGTGATCAGCCTGCTCAAGTCCGAGGACTTCGGCATCGCGCTCCAGTTCACCAACTACCGGTAGCCGGCGCCGGCCGCGGCCAGGTTTACGAACCGCCGGTGGTCGCGGCCGCGAGCCGCTGGTTGATCCGGGCCGTCGCGCGGGCGTCGGCCCGGGCGATCGAGCCCGACGGCAGGCCGGCCACCACGGCCGCCATGCCCACCGAGGCACCGGCGAAGAGGAACGCCCACGGCACGCCGCCGGGCTGGTCGACGATCAGCCCGGACACCGAGCCACCGACGGCCGTGAAAGCCACGGCGACGGTGATGATCCAGGTGTAGGCCTCGTTGAGCATGGTCACCGGGGCGATCCGGCCCACCATGTTGTTTTCCACCGTGAGCGCCGGCGCGATCGTGGCGCCGCCGGCGACCAGGGCGATGCCGAGCGCGACCGGGTGTGGCATGAGGGCGTACAGCCCGAACGTCACCGCCAGCGCCGCCAGCAGCAGCGCGAACTGCCTCGCCGGGTTGCGCACCTGCGGCCGGGTGCCAAACCAGAAGCCGCCGGCCGCGCTGCCCATCGCCCACAGCGCGAGTAGCAGGCCGCCGAGGCTGTCGCCGTCGCTGTGCTGGCTGCCGTACGCGGGCACGATCACGCCGGCCGCGCCGAAGGCCGTGCCCAGGCCGGCCACGCACACCAGCAACGCCGGGAAGCCGCTGATCCGCAAGGGGCCGAGACCGCGGGTGTGCTCCTCGGCCGGGTGGGGACGCCAGCCGCGCATGGCCTTGCCGCGGGCGACGACGACCGTGCCGCCCAGCGTGAGGACGGCCGCGCCCACGATGGCGGCCGCCGGGCTGGCGAAGAGCACGAAGCCGGCGACCAGCAGCGGGCCGATCACGAAGACGAGCTCGAAGAGGGTGGTCTCCGCGGCCAGCGCGGTACTACGGATGTGGTGGCGGCCACCGCCGGGCTCGGTGAGGTCGTTCCACGCGCCGCGGATGGCGGCGCTCAGCGGCGGGTACGTCGCGCCCGCCACCGCCGAGGCGGCGAAGATCACCGGCAGCGCGTCGACCCGGCTGGCGATCAGCAGCGCGCCGAGTGCGATGGGGTGCGCGATGCCGGTCAGCATCAGCACGGGCGAGGGGCCGATCCGGTCGGCGATGCGCCCGGCGACGGGGCTGAGCGCCGCACCGGCCACCGCGTAGATGCCGCCCGCGATCGCGGCGGGCGTGTAGCGGTCGGTGGTCTGCTGCACCAGGAGCAGCAGCGCCAGCGGGGTCATGCCGATGCCCAGGCGCGCGATGATGCCGACGACCAGGAGAAGGGGAGCGCCGGGGATCCGCCACACCGCCGAATACTGGCGCAGCGCTGCCACGACGCACCTCCCCGTGTAATGACCGACGAACCATCCGACCCTAACCAAGGTCCGCCCGCGGCGGCCACATGAATACGGGCCCGGGGTGCGTGACCCCGGGCCCGTGAAGGGACCCCTAAAGGAAGGACCCGTGAAGGAAGGAAAGGACTACCGCTGGAACTGGACCGGACCGGAGTTGGCGGCCATCGCCTCCAGGCGGCGCACCCGCTCGGCCATCGGCGGGTGGGTGGAGAACAGCGACGCGATGCCGCCACCCTTGAACGGGTTGTCGATCATCAGGTGCGCGGTGCTGGTGAGCTGGCCCTCCGGCGGGAGGGGCAGCTTCTGCGCGCCGTAGTGGATCTTACGAAGCGCCGAGGCCAGGGCCAGCGGGTCGTTGGTCAGCCGGGCGCCCGAGGCGTCGGCCTGGTACTCGCGGCTGCGGCTGATCGCCAGCTGGATGACCGAGGCCGCGATCGGGCCGAGGATCACCATCAGCAGCAGCACCGCCGGGTTGACGCCATCGTCGTCGTCTCCGCCGCCCAGCGGGAGGAAGAGCGCGATGTTGGCGACGAACGTGATGATGGTCGCGAGCGCGCCGGCCACGCTGGAGATCAGGATGTCGCGGTTGTACACGTGCGACAGCTCGTGACCGATGACACCGCGCAGCTCGCGGTAGTCGAGGATCTGGGTGATGCCCTGGGTCACCGCGACCGCCGCGTGACGCGGGCTACGGCCGGTGGCGAAGGCGTTGGGCTGCATCGTGGGGCTCACGTACAGCCGGGGCATTGGCTGGCCCGCCTGAGTCGAGAGCTCCCGGACCATCTGGTACAGCGCGGGGAACTCCGCCTCACTGACCGGCTTGGCCCGCATCGACCGCAGCGCGATCTTGTCGGACCAGAAGTAGCTGACGGCGTTGATGCCAAGCGCGATGATCACCGCGATGACGAGGCCGCCGCTGCCGCCGAACCAGTAGCCGAGGGCCAGGACGATGCCGGAGAGCAGGCCGAGCAGAGCGGCCGTCTTGAGACCGTTCCATTGCCTGTGCACGATCACTCACTCCTTCAGGACCCGGGACCTGATAGGGGCCCGGCACCAGGCGTAACAACCTGACGCCCCTCCCATCATCCGCGCATTCCTGTGACCTTGCTGAGTGTCGGCTCAGGTCAGGCGAGGTCGAGCACCACCTGGGGGACGAAACCGACAACCACGATGGCGAGCGTCACAACGGCCAGGGCGGCGGCCACCGCCCAGGGCACCCGGGTGCGTGGGGTCTCGGCCGAGGGCCCGTACAGGACGGCGGCGACGCGCACGTAGTAGGCGAGGCCGATCACGGCGTTGAGCGCGACGACGACCGCCAACCAGCCGGCACCGCCGTCGAGCAGCGACCGCACGACCACGACCTTGGCGAAGAGCCCGGCCAGCCCCGGGGGGAGGCCGGCGAGGCCGACCAGCGCCAGCACCAGCACCGCACCCACCCATGGATGGGCCCGCGCCGCGCCTCGGTAGTCGGCGATCTGCCCACCGTCGTCGCCGGGCCGCAGCGCCACCACCGCGCCGAAGGCGGCGAGTTCGAGGAGCACGTAGAAGACGGTGTACGCCACCGTGGCGGCGACGGCCACCGACAGCGCCTCGTCGGTGCGCCCCTCCGCCAGCATGAACGCGCCCAGCGGCGCCAGGATGTATCCCGCCTGCGCCACGGAGGACCACGCCAGCAGCCGCACCATCCGGGTCTGCCGGAGCGCGACGAGGTTGCCGACCGTCATGGTGAGCACGGCCAGTACGGCGAGGGCCGGCCCGGTCAGGTCGAGCGCGGGGCGGAAGCCGTCGACGACCGCGTACAGGATCGCGACCACCCCGCCCAGTTTGGAGGCGGTGGAGAGGTAGGCGGCGATCGGCACGGGCGCACCGTCGTAGGCGACCGGCGCCCAGGCGTGAAACGGCACCGCGGCCACCTTGAACGCCAGCCCCGCCAGCACCAGCACCACCGCGGCGCCGGTCAGCGGAAGGTCGGGCAGGCCGGTGGCGAGTGTGGCGAAGTGGACCCGGCCGCTCACCGCGTACAGCAGGGCGGCGCCGAGCAGCGTCACGGCGGTGGCCACCACGCTGACCACGAAGAACGTGACCGCGCCCTCGGCGCTCGCCACGGTGCGGCGGCGGAGGCCGACCAGCACGTACAGGGGCAGGGTGAGCGTCTCGAGCGCCACGATCAGCGTGATCAGGTCGCCGGCCGAGCCCAGCGCCACGCCACCCGTCATCGAGCAGGCGAGGAGGAAGGCGTACTCCCCCGGCGGCACGTCGCGGGTCGCCGCCGAGAGGGCGATCACGCCGAGCGTGAGCAGCGCGAAGAGGGTCGCGACCAGGGCGGAACGGTCGTTCGCGACGAACGAGCAGGCGCCGGGCACGCAGAATGTCTGGCGGTCGTCGCCCAGCCCCACCCCGATCGCGCCGGCGGCCGTGGCGAGCGCGCCAAGCGCGGCTACGGCCAGCACCGCGGCGCGGCGGGCCACGATCAGGTCGGTCAGCAGCACGAGTACGGCGGTGGCGGCGGCCAGGTAGGCGGGGAGCAGGGCGACGTGGTCGACGGACTGGGTCATGGACGTCACGACCGCACCGCCTCGACGAGGGCGCCCACCGGGTCGCCGGCCATGCCGAGCACCAGCGCGGGCAGCAGCCCGACCGCGAGGGCGAGCAGCACGAGCGGCGCCCAGGTGACCACCTCGGCCCGGGCCAGGCCGGGCGGATCGAGCGCGCCGACGGCCGGGCCATGGGTGACGCGGCGGAGGAGGCGGAGGAAGTACGCCGCGGTGAGCGCGCCGCCGACGGCCGCCACCGCGGCCAGCGTGGTCCAGAGTGGACCGCCCTTGTCCAGTGACGCCACGACCGCGAACGCCTCGCCCCAGAAGCCGGCCAGCCCGGGCAGCCCGAGCGAGGCGATCGCGGCGAAGGCCAGGATGCCGGCCAGCCACGGTGACTGCTCGCGCAACCCGCCGAGCTGGGCGAGCTCGCCGGTGTGCGCCCGATCCTTGATCGCCCCGGCGAGGAAGAAGAGCAGACCGGTGATCACGCCGTGCGCCACGTTGCCGATCAGCGCGGCCTGGATGCCGGTGGTGGTGAGCGTGGCGACGCCGAGCAGCACGAAGCCCATGTGGCCCACGCTGGAGTACGCGATCAGCCGCTTGAGCTCGGTCTGCGCCAGGCACACCAGCGAGCCCACCACGATCGCGGCGACGGCGAGGATGCCCAGCGCCGGCGCGGCCCACCGCGCGCCCTCGGGCGCCACGCCGACCGCGACCCGGATGAGGCCGTACGTGCCCATCTTCAGCAGTACGCCGGCCAGGATCACGCTGCCGACCGTGGGCGCCTGGGTATGCGCGGCGGGCAGCCAGGTGTGCAGCGGCCACAGTGGACTCTTTACCGCGAACGCGATCGCCAGCAGGATGAACGCCGCGATCTGGGTGCCCCGCGACAGCTCGCCCCCGCCGGTGAGCGCCACGATGTCCGCGGTGCCCGCCGACACCACGACCGTGAAGACGCCCACCAGCAGCAGCACCGAGCCGAAGAGCGTGTAGAGCACGAACTTGCGCGCCGCGTGCGCCCGGTCTTCGCCACCCCAGACGGCGATCACCGCGTACATCGGCAGGAGCACCACCTCGAAGAAGACGAAGAAGAGCACCAGGTCGAGCGCGAGGAACGTGCCGAGGATGCCCACCTCGATCACCAGCAGCAGCGCCACGAGTGTGTGGCCCCGCCCCGGTGCGGGCGCCCGCCACAGCGTGAAGGCGCAGCAGAGCAGAGTGAGGAGCGCGGTGAGCACGACCAGGGGGTAGGAGACGCCGTCGACGCCGAGGTGGAAGCGCAGGTCGAGGCCGGGCACCCAGGTGAGGTCGACCTCGTGCCAGGGGCGGACGGCGGCGGGGCCGTACGAGAACCACGAGTCGCGGTAGAGCGGGAGGCTCAGTACGAGCGCCACCGCGGCCGCGACCGTGCCGGCGACCTGCCCGGCCTTCGTGGGGAGGAACGCGGCCAGCAGCGCGCCCCCGGCCGGCACCGCCAGCACGGCGACCAGGAGCCACCTCACAGCGCCACCTCCGATCGCTCGCTGCGGGGCCCCCGGGGAAACGTGGAGCGAAGCGGAGCGTTTTTTTGGGGTGCTTTCACAAGATCACCCCGAGGGCGGCGAGCAGTACGGCGGCGGCGAGCACCGCGGTCGCGGCCCGTGGCAGGCCGGAGCGGTGTGCCGTGGCCAGGCGCCGGCCGAGTCGCGTGGCGGCCCGGCCGGTGCCCTCGACGGCGCCGTCGACACCCGCCTCGTCGCCGAGTCGCACCGCGCGGGCGAGGGCATAAGCGGGTCGTACCACGAGGAAATGCTGGACCTCGTCGAGCCAGAAGGCGCGGGCGAAGGCCGGGACGGTCGGGACGCCGCGCCAACCCACGGCGGCGCCGGCGGCCAGCAGCGCCAGCGGGAGCAGCACCCAGGCATCGAAATGGGCCTCCGCGAGGCCCAGGTCGGAGCGGAAGGCGGGCCAGAAGATCGCGAGGCCGAGGAGCGCGCTGGGGATGGCGAGGAGCGCGACCGGCCAGCGCATGAGCGGTGGGGCCTCGTGGCCGTGGGTCCTGGCCGCGCCGAAGAACGTGCCTCTGAGCAGGCGGGTGGCGTAACAGGCGGTGATCGCCACGCCGCCGAGGGCGGCCAGCCACACCACCCAGCCGACCCACTCCGGCGCCGCGACGGGACCGTGGTGGGCGGCGTTGATGATGCCTTCCTTGCTCCAGAAGCCGGCGAGCGGCGGGAGGCCGGCGAGGGCGCCCAGCCCGATCGCGAACGACCAGAACGTCACCGGCATCTCCCGGCGCAGGCCGCCCATCCGCGACATCAGGTTGCTGCCGACCGCGTGGATCACGCACCCGGCGGCGAGGAAGAGCAGCGCCTTGAACGCGGCGTGGGTGAGCAGGTGAAACAGCGCGGCGGGCGGCGAGCCGACCGCGAGCGCGCCAGCCATGTAGCCGATCTGGGAGACGGTGGACCAGGCGAGCACGCGCTTGATGTCGTCCTGCGCGGTGGCGGCGAGCGCACCGAGCAGGATCGTGATGGCCGCCATGACGCCGAGGACCGCCAGGACGGCACCGGTGAAGACCGGATAGAGCCTGGTCACGACGTAGATGCCGGCCGCCACCATGGTCGCCGCGTGGATGAGCGCGGAGATCGGCGTAGGGCCGGCCATCGCGTCGGGCAGCCACGTGTGCAGCGGAAACTGCGCGCTCTTGCCGGCCACACCGGCGAGCAGCAGCAGGCCGGCGACGGTGAGCGTGGTGGTGCTGTGGTCGTGGGCGAGCACGTCGGCGATGCGGAACGTGCCCGCGCCGATGCCCAGCACCGCGATACCCAGCAGGAAGCCCACATCGCCCACGCGCGTGACGATGAACGCCTTAACCGCCGCCGCGGGCGCTTCGGGGAGGCGGCGGTCGTGGCCGATGAGCAGGTATGAGCAGATGCCCATGACCTCCCACCCGACCAGCAACATGATCAGGTCGCCGGACACGACCACCAGCAGCATGGCGGCGGTGAAGAGGCTGACCTGGGCCGCGTACGGCGGGTAGCGCTCGTCGTCGGCGAGGTAGGTGATCGAGTAGACCTGCACGGCGAGGGCGACCACGCCGACCGCGACGGCGACGAGCATGGCGGGCTGGTCGACCCTGGCGCCGAAGGTGACGGTGAGACCGCCGAACCGGACCCACTCGCGACTGCTGTCCGTGTTGTCGACCAACCCCGCCATGACCAGCACCGCGGCGGCTCCCGTGACCCCCAGTGCCGCCGCGGTCCTGCGGGCCTTCAGCGGCAGCAGGAGGCCGATGAGCGCGACGGCGAAGGGCACGGCCGGGAGGAGCACCCCCGGGATCACGCGTCGATCCTTTCCAGGGGCACCTCGTCGACGGACACGCTCGCGCGCAGGCGGTAGAGCTGGAGCACGATCGCCAACCCCACGCCCACCTCGGCGGCGGCGATCACGATGACGAAGAGCGCGAAGACCTGGCCCGTGTGCGGCAGCGCGGCCCGCACGGTGGTGTCGGCGGTGATCAGGATCAGGTTGACCGCGTTGAGCATGATCTCGACGGACATCAGCAGGAGGACGGCGTTGCGGCGGCGCAGGACGCCGTACACACCGATGCCGAACAGCAGCGCGGCGGTGACGTAGGGGATGACCGGCCTCATCGATCGACCCCGGAGGCTGGCGAGGTCTGTGCCGAGGAGGGGTCAGCGGGAGCGGAGCGATCGCCAGCCGGCTGGGCTCCGATGTCTGGCCGGGACACGACGATCGCGCCCACGAGGGCCGCCAGGAGGAGCACCGACAGCACCTCGAACGGGAGCACCCAGGAGCCGAAGATCTCGCTGCCGAGCCGCTCCGCGGTGCCCGCCTCGGGCAGGTCCACTGTGGTCCACCGGAACGCGTCGACCAGCAGCGCCGCCAGGCCCAGCCCCGCGCCGCCGCCCACCAGCAGCGCCGGCCACCCGGGGCGGTCGAGGTCGTCGGAGGCGCCGATCGGGGCGCGGGTCAGCATCACGGCGAAGAGCAGCAGCACCACGACCGCGCCCACGTAGATCAGCACCTGCACCCACGCCACGAGTTCGGCGGTGAGCACCAGGTAGAGGCCGGCCATGGCGCCGAGGCAGATGACCAGGTAGAGGCCGGCGCGCACGAGGTGCTTGGTGGTCACGACGAGCAGCGCGGAGCCCGCCGCCACAGCCCCCAACCCCAGCAGCAGCGCGTCGGCCGCGGTCACGTCTGAGCCTTCTTGACCGCGGTGCTCTCTTCCTTGCTCGGCTCGCCGTTGGGGTCGTGGACCGGCGGCGGCGGCACCGAGCCCATCCACTCCCCGAGACGCTCCTTGTCGTGCAGGAGGTCGCGGATGTCGTACTCGGCGTACTCGAACTCGGGTGTCCAGTAGAGCGCGTCGAAGGGGCAGGCCTCGATGCAGATCCCGCAGTACATGCAAAGCGAGAAGTCGATGTCGAAGCGGTCGAGCACATTGCGCTGGCGGGCCCGGGCCGCGCCGGGCACGACCACCTCTTCCTTGTGCGAGTCGATGTAGATGCACCAGTCGGGACACTCACGGGCGCACAGCATGCAGACCGTGCAGTTTTCCTCCAGCAGCGCGATCACCCCGCGCGAGCGCGGTGGCAGCTCGGGCGCCACATCCGGGTACTGCTGTGTATGCGACCGGCGGGTCATCGTTTTGAGGGTGACGGCCAGCCCCTTCGCCAACCCCTCGCCAGGCACGCCCATGCCGCATATCCTGCCCCGTCTGCCGCTGGGGCGCGAGCACCACGACGAATGGACCTCCTCCCCCTCCCCTCTTGAAGAGAATTTGGGCTACCGCGATGTCCGTCGTGGTCCGGACCGCTGCTCATTGGGTGACCATGGGGTGGTCCGGTGGTTGGATGGCCGGGCAGCACCTGGGCCGTGGGGTCATCGCCAACCGTTGCAGCCTCCGTTGGAGGGCTTGCGGGAGTTTCTGCGAGGCCTGACGGTCCGGGACATCCCGACTGGCTACAGGGCTACTGC
>Ga0214467_1000049_pt1 | contig 34101 bp, 27 predicted proteins | sample RVTome_8_FD_187339 | JGI IMG/M metagenome (GOLD analysis project Ga0214467, IMG submission 187339) | Soil microbial communities from uranium-contaminated site in the Upper Colorado River Basin, Wyoming, United States - RVT160D0 HiSeq ...
TCGCGGGCTTCTTCGTCGCCGGCGGCTTCTTGACCGGGGCGGCCGGCTGCTCGGCGGCCGGTGCCGGGGCCGGCTGGGCGAACACCCAACCGAAGAGCAACGCGAGCGCGGTCGCCCCGCCCGCCGCCGCCTGGGTGACCAGGCGTTGCCGTCGCATGCCCTGGTCACGCCGGTCGACGTGCCTGGCCTGGTGGCGGTCGGTCGGCTCCCTCACGCACGGCTCCCTCACACAGGTGACGAGTACCTACTGGTACGGACGGTTCCGCCGCAGGGTTCATTCGCCGCGTGCGGTACGGTGCCTCCGGTGGAACGGGCAGCGACGGACACACCGCCGAAAAGGGTCGATCCGCTCCGGGGGCTCAAGCGGCGGCCGTGGTTAGTGGCGGTAGCGGCCGCGCCCGCCCTGTTCACGGCGTATCTCCTGATCTCCCGCCAGGTGGGTGTCAACACCGACGCCGCCGCGATCGCCGCGCAGGCCCGCGACATGCTCGACGGAAACGTGCTGCTCAGCGGCTGGACCGTCACCGACGTGTCGTTCTACACCAACGAGCTGCCGCTCTTCATGCTCGTCGAGCTCGTGTACGGCTTCCACGGCGACACCACCCACGCGCTCGCGGCGCTGGTGTTCACGCTGCTCGTGCTCGTGGTGGCCGCCGCGGCGAAGGGACGGGCCACGGGGCGGGAGGCGGCGCTGCGGGTCGTGGTGGCGGTCGCGATCGTGGGGGTGCCCGCGCTCGGCCACGCCGCGGTCACCCAGCTCAGCGGCCCCGACCACACCGGCACCGCGGTCCCGCTGCTGGTCACCTGGCTGGTGCTGGAGCGGGCCCGCCACCGCCAGGAGCTGCCGCTGGTGATCGCCGGCCTGCTCGCCTGGGCGCAGATCGCCGACCCGCTGGTCATGTACATCGGCGTGCTCCCGCTGATGCTGGTGTGCGCCGCGCGCACGCTGCGCGACCGGTCGTGGCGCGGGCTGGACGTGCGGCTCGCGCTCGCCGGCGTCGGCTCGGTCGTGCTGGCACAGGTGACGCTGATCCTCATCCGCGCGGCCGGCGGCTTCGGGGCACACGCCGCGGAGGCGAAGCTGGCCGAGTCCGAGCAGCTGCGCGAGAACCTGTCGCTGGGGATCAAGGTCGTGGCGGTCAACTACGGCGCGTACCCGGCCGACCGGCACGGCGCCGCCGACACGCTCATGAGCCTCGTGCACGTCGTCGGGCTCCTCGCCGCCGCGGCCGCGCTGCTCGTGGTGCTGGTCCAGGGGCTGCTCCGCCGCCGCGGCGAGCCGGGCGACCGGCTGGCCGAGGTGGCGGCCGTCGGCATCCTGGTCAACCTCGGCGCGTTCGTCGTCTCCGCGCTCCCCATCGACCTGTACTCGGCCCGCCAGGTCGTGGTCGTGCTCCCGCTCGGCGCGGTGCTCGCCGGCCGGGTGTGGGGGCCCCGGCTGGCGTCGCTGTCGCTGTCGCCCCGGGGCCGCGCGGTCATCCCGACCACCGCCGTCGTGCTGGCGCTGCTCGCCGCCGAGCTGGTGGGTCACGCCGCCGGCAAGCGGGAGCCCGCGCACGGCGAGGACGTGGCGGCCTGGCTGGAGGCGCGCGGCCTGCGCTACGGGATCGGCGAGTGGTGGAACTCCTCCAACATCACCCTCCTCACCGGCGGGCGGGTCGCGGTGCGGCCGGTGGTGGCCGGGGGGACGGTCGCCGCGTACCGGTGGCTGTCCAAGGAGGACTGGTACGACGCGGACAAGTACGACGCCACGTTCTTCGTGGTGGACAACCAGCTGCCGGGCGCGCAGGGCGAGGCGACGGCGATCGCCACCTTCGGCCCCCCGGTCGAGCGGCGCGAGTTCGCGCGGGCGGTGGTGCTCGTCTACGACCGCGACCTGCTGGTCGGACTTCCCGCCTTCTGCGTGCCGGAGATGGTGCCGCACATCAGCGACTGCCCCGAGCACGGCGTCGCCCTCTTCTGACGCTCACTCCAGGTGGGCCACGTCGTTGTACCGCATCAGGACCCACGGCCCGCCCGGCTCGGTGTACTCCCACTCGGTGATCGACGTGTACGACGGGTTGATGTACGCCCCGGTGCCCGGGCGCGGCACGTCGAAGCGGGTCAGGAACGCCCACGAGATGAACCCGCCGTGGCTCACCACGACCACGCGCCGCCCCGGAAAGCGCCGCGGCAGGTCGTCGGTGGTGCGGCGGACCCGGGTGACGAAGTCGTTCCAGCACTCGCCGCCGGGCGCGACGACCCGGTTGGGCTCGGACTGCACGTCGAACGAGCCGTAGCGGGCCGCGAACTCCGCGATCGGCAGCCCGTCGCCCTGCCCCGGGTGCAGCTCGCAGAGGTCGCAGTCGACCAGGACGTCCGAGGGCGACACCGCCGGGGCGAGGATGCGCGCGGTCTCCTGCGCCCGCGGGGTGGCGCTGGTCAGCAGCACATCGGCCGTGACCTCCTCGTCGGCGAACCGCCGCCGCAGCGCCCGCGCCTGCTCCCGCCCACGCTGCGTGAGCCCCGGACACCCGCGGGGACCGGCGACCAGCCCCCGCCGCCCGTGCTCGGATTCACCGTGACGGATGAATAGCAACCGCATGGCGCTCAAGCCTAGGACCCCAACGCGGGCGCTCCGCAGTGATCCCCCTCGCTAGAGGGTGTGGCCGGCCGTGCTGTCCACGTGAGCAGGGATCTCACCCTCGTGGTGCGGCGTCTTGAACGGGGGTGCGCTACGCGAACAGCCATTCGAGGGCGACGAGCGACTTCACCACGTACCGTTCGCGGCTGGTCTCCAGGCCGTAGGCCAGGTCCTCGAAGACGCTGCACCGCGCGTAGAAGAGCGCGCGCACGCGGAGCCCCTCCGGTGCCGTGCCGTACGCGGTCAGGGCCGCGTCGAGCGCCACCGGCCCGAGGTCGCGGTGGATGAGCCCGAAGTCGTACGCCGGGTCGACGATCGCCGCGTCGCTCCAGTCGATGACGCCGGTGATCTCCCCGGTGAGCGGGTCGACCAGCACGTGCTCGATGCCCAGGTCGTTGTGGGAGAAGGCGAGCGTGCGGGGGTCTTCGGGCGCCGGCGTCTCCAGGAACGCCTCGACCCGCCGCCGGTACGCCGACGGGACGTTCGCGGAGACCGACGCGTAGGTCTCCCGCGCCTCCCGCCGCCACTCGTCGACCGGCAGGTCGTCGGTCTCGACCAGCTTGGCCATCCGCTCGATCGGCGCCGCGTGCAGCGCGGCCAGCAGGCCACCGAGCGCCGCCGCCACCGGGACGCCGTCGACACCGGCGGCGTCGAGGAGGGGCACGCCGGGCAGCTTCGGGTACGCGAGGCAGCCCGCGTCGGTGAAGCGCGGCACCGGCACGGGCAGCGGCGAGAGGTTACCGACGGTGGTGAGCAGCCGCGCCTCGCGGTCGGCGTTGGCGCCGGTGCCGAAGCGCACGATCAGGTCACCGTTGACGTCGTAGGCGACATTGTCCAGGCCGGCGCCGAGCCGCGTCAGCGACTCCACCTGGTATCCGGGAAGATGCGCGGCCAGCAGCGCGCGCACCCGCTCCCCCGCCTCCCCCATGTGACAATCCTATGAGTGTGGACCGAGGTTGGTGAGCGAGTCTTCGTGAGCCCGGGTGTGGGTGCCTACCCCAACGCGGGCCTGATCGTCGGTGAGGCCGCCTGCGTCGTGGTCGACACGCGCATGACGCACCCCCAGGGGCGGGAGATCGCCGAGGCCGTGCGCCAGGTGACCGCGCTGCCGTGGACGGTGGTCAACACGCACGGGCACTTCGATCACTGCTTCGGCAATCACGCGTTCCTGCCGGCGGAGTTCTGGGGTCACGAGCGCTGCGCCGAGATGCTGCGCCGCGACGGGCCGGTCAAGCGCGCCTACTTCGCCGGTGGTGCCGAGCCGCCCCTCTCCGCCGACCTGGCCGCCGTGGAGATCGTCCCGCCGGGCCGCACGTTCGCCACCGAGGCGCGGCTCGACCTCGGCGGCCGCACCGTCCACCTGCGACACCTGGGCCGCGGCCACACCGACAACGACGTGGTGGTCGACGTCCCGGACGCGGCAGTGCTCTTCGCCGGCGACCTGGTCGAGGAGGGCTACCCGCCGGTGTTCGGCGACGCGTTCCCGCTCGACTGGCCGCAAACCATGGACGCCGTCGCCGCACTGGCCGCGGGCACGGTGGTGCCGGGGCACGGCGCGATGGTCGACCAGGCGTACGTGCGCGAGCAGGGTGCCACGCTGGCCCGGACGGCCGAGGCGGCCCGGGAGGCGTTCGCGGCGGACCGGTCGGTCGACGACGCGTGGCGCGACCTGCCGCTGCCGGAAGACTTCGCGAGGCAGGCCCTCGACCGCGCCTACCGGCAGCTGCGCGGCGACCCGCCCTACGACCCGCCGGCCGTGCTCGCAGCCCGCCTCGGGGTGCCCACCCCCTGAGCAAAGCTCCGTCACGTCGGCTACCTCTCGCGACCGGACCACCGTCTGTGACGGTGGTCGGTCGACTTCTGGCCCGCCAAGCTCAGTCGTCAGCAAAATCGGGATACGTGGTCAATCATGTTCGGGTACTGGAAGTTGGACGCGGTGAGCGAGCTCGCGAACGCGAGCTCCTGGTCGGAGGGGGAGATGCTGGAGTAGCCGTGGAAGGCGCCGATGTGATTGAAGAAGCTGACTCCGGTGTAGGTGTTGTTGTGTTGCGACTCGGCGCGGTCGTTCCAGCCGTACTGCCACAGGTCCTGGGCGCCGCAGTCGCTCAGTTTCCCCCGCGGGTAGCCGTAGTTGGCGTAGTCGTAGAAGCAGAACCAGCCGCTGGGGCAGTCCGGCTCCCCGAGCAGGACCATGTCCGACGCGGAACGCACGGCGGCCGGCAGCGCGAACGTGATCACGAACTTGCCGCCGTCGTACGAGACCTCGTTGGCGGCGGTTCGCACTCCACCGGGGTACAGGTCGAGCTGCAGTCTCACTTGGCGCTGGAGTTCGGTCGGCGAGCTGGCCCGCTTGGACAGCAGCTCACGCGCCTGTCGCGCGGTCAAGTCGGGTTCGGCGGCAGCGGCCGTCGCGGGCAGCAGCGAGACGCACAACACCGCTGCCGCGACGGCAGTGAGTAACGAGCGCAATTTGGGTCCCCCTTACTGGCGTTGGTGAATGCCTCAAGGAGACCAAGAAGACGTCGCCGCCCCAACGTCTTTCGGGCACCACCGAATGTCGCCGGTACGGCCGGGCGTGCCGGCTACCGCTGGGGCTCGACGAGCAGGCGCGCGTAGTTGGCCATCGAGCGCTGGTAGCGGGGCAGGTGCGGGGCGAGCGCGCCGAGCAGGATGGAGACCGCCTCCCGCTCGCGGCCGAGGTCGGTGAGGGCGAGCGCGAGCACCGCCCGCACGGCGTCGTCGAGGTGGTCCGAGCCGCGGGTCAGCTCCTCCTCCAGCAGCGCGACGCTCTCCTGTGGACGGCCGAGGTTGCGCAGCGAGCTGGCCAGCTGGATGGTCGATCGGCGCCGCCGCTCACCGGTGACCCCGGCGGCCAGCGCCTCGCGGTAGAGCGGCACGGCCCGGTCGGGGTGGCCGGTCGAGTCGAAGGCACACGCCCGCTCGAACGCCGCCTCCGCGCTGCCGGCCGGCAGCTCGGCCGCGAGCTCGTCGATGAGCCGGCGGAAGTCCTCCGGCTCGAACTCGTCGATCCTGCGCCAGGCCTCGGCGACCCGCTCCTCCCACATCACCAGAAGAACCTTAGAGCCAGCCCGACTCGTCGGCGAGGCGCACCGCCTCGGCGCGGGTGCGCGCGCCGGTCTTGCCGATCGCCGACGAGAGGTGGTTGCGCACGGTGCCCTCGGAGAGCGCGAGCGCGGCGGCCAGGTCGGCGATCGTGCCGCCGTCGCGGGCGGCGCGCAGCACGTCGGCCTCGCGCGCGGTGAGCGTGCTGTCCCCGGCGGCGAGCGACTCGGCGGCGAGCCCCGGATCGACGACGCGCAGGCCGGCCGCGACCCGGCGTACGGCGTCGGCGAGCTGCCGGGCGGGCGTGTCCTTGACGACGAAGCCGCTCGCGCCGGCGGCCATCGCGCGGCGCAGGTAGCCGGGGCGGCCGAACGTCGTGACGACCAGCACCTTGCACGAGGGCAGTGCGGCGCGGAGGGCGGCGGTGGCGGCGAGCCCGTCGATGCCGGGCATCTCGACGTCGAGCAGCGCCACGTCGGGGCGGGCGCGGCGGGCCGCCTCGACGACCTCGTCGCCGCGGCCGACCTCGGCCACCACCTCCAGATCGGACTCCAGGGACAGCAGCGCGGCCAGCGCGCCACGCACCAACGCCTGGTCGTCGGCGAGGAGCAGGCGGATCACGGCACCCGTACCCGCAATGTGAACCCCCTCTCCGGCGCGTGGCCGACGGTGAGCGACCCGCCCGCGGCCTCGGCCCTCTCCCGCAGCCCGGCCAGGCCGCGCCCGGTCGCGGTGCCATCGGGCCCCTGACCGTCGTCGGTGACCTCGACCTCCCGCGGCGTGACGCGGATCCGGCAGCGCTTGGCGCCGCTGTGCCGCACCACGTTGGTGACACCTTCGCGCACGACCCAGCCGAACAGCTCGCGACGCTCCGGTGGCACCTGCTCCACATCCTCGGGCAGCTCGGCCTCGATGCCCGCGGAGGTGAGCGCGGCCTGCGCGCCGGCGAGCTCGGCGGCGAGCGACGCCTGGGCGTACCCGGCGACGGCCGCGCGCACGTCGCGCAGGGACTGGCGGGCCAGCCGCTGCACGTCGCCGATCTCCTCCTCCGCCCGCTCCGGCGCCATCCGCACGAGCCGCCCGGCCAGCTCCGCCTTGACCGCGACCACGGTGAGCGAGTGGCCGAGCAGGTCGTGCAGGTCGCGGGCGAGGCGGTTGCGCTCGTCGGCGACGGCGAGGCGGGCGATCTCCTCCCGGGCGGCGGCCAGCTCGGAGTTGCGCTGGAGCAGCTGGGTCACGCCGAGCACGATCAGGCAGGCCAGGAAGATCGAGAAGCTGAGGTCGAAGCGGGGCTCCCACCCCGGCACCAGGTACGGCACCGTGGACGGGCTCAGCACCAGCACGGCGGCCAGCACCATGGCGGGCCGGCGGGGCAGGGCGAAGAGCGCGACGACCGCGATGAAGGCGAACATGCCCAGCGCGCTCTCCCCGATCGCCGGCAGGATCGCCAGCGAGAGGGCGAACATCGCCGCGACGCTCCCCCGCCCCCACCAGCCGGGCACCGGCCGGCGCTCCTGGCGGGCCTGGCGGAAGGCGGCGAAGAAGACGATGAAGATCGCGCCGAACAGCCCGACTGCCACCACGCCAAGCGCGCGGACGGCCAGGCTGTCCTCCCGCCACGCCTGGACGAGCGGCTCGATGAGGTAGACGAGCCAGATCCCGTACCAGAGGTGGAAGATGCGCCCACGCCCCACGGTGCGTACGGTACTCACGCCTTCGCCGTGTCGGCGCGGAACCGCCGCAGCGCCACGAAGCCGAGCCCCACCGCCCAGGCCAGCAGCACGAGCAGGCCGCGGGCGTCGAGCGAGCCGTGGAAGAGCGGGTTGCGGGCGAGCTGGCCGACCCAGTACGCGGGCGTGAGCTCGGCGATGTCCCGCATCAGCCGCGGCATGACCTCGATCGGCACCCACAGCCCGCCGAACGCGGCGAGCAGCATGTACAGCAGCGCGGAGATCTGCTGCACGCTGTCCGGGGTGGCGACGTAGCCGATCACCACACCGAGCGCGGCGAACGGCAGCGCGCCCAGCCACGAGCCGAGGAAGACCAGCAGCCAGGTGGCCGCCGAGAGGTGCACGCCGAGGCCGAGCGCGCCGATCAGGTACACCACGACGAGCGGCGGGATCGCCATCAGCAGCGAGGTGGCCACCTTGATGACGACGTACCGGCTGGGGCGCAGCGGGGTGAGGCGGAGCTGGCGGTTCCAGCCGATGCCCCGCTCGACGGCGATCGAGCCGCCCCGGCCCATCACGCTGGTCATCGAGCCGAAGACGCCGAGGCTCACCATGATGTACGCCGAGGCGTCGACGCCGTTGAGGTCCTGGCCCTTGTTGAGGCCGCCGAATACCAGCAGCAGCACGGCCGGCATCAGCATGCTGAAGATCAGCACGCGCTTGTTGCGGGGCAGCCGCTTGAGTTCCATGATCAGGTACGTCTTCACTTCGCGCCCTCCAGGGTGAGCGCCACGAAGGCCTCTTCCAGGCCCTGGGCGGTGACTTCGATGTCGTACGCGGGGGTGCTGTTGACCAGCGCGCGCAGCGCGGCGTCCGAGTCGCGGCAGGTGAGCAGCACGGCGTCGCCGCGGCTCTCCACCTCGTCGACCCCGGGCAGGGCGGCGAGGGCGTTGAGGTCCGCACCGGGCAGCGTGGCCCGGATGGTGCGGCCGGAGACCTGCGCCTTGATCTGCGCCGCGGTGCCGTCGGCGACCACCCGCCCGGCGCGTACGAAGACGATCCGGTCGGCGAACGCGTCCGCCTCCTCCAGGTAGTGGGTGGCGAAGAGCACGGTGCGGCCGTGGCCGCTCTCCTCCCGCATCGCCGCCCAGAACGAGCGCCGCGCCTCCACGTCCAGGCCGGTGGTCGGCTCGTCCAGCACGATCAGGTCGGGGTCGGCGACCAGCGCCATCGCGAACCGCACCCGCTGCTGCTGCCCACCGGAGAGCTTGGCCACCCGGCGGCCGGCGACGTCGGTGAGCCCGGCCCGGGTCAGCACGTCGGGCACCGAGCGGTGGCCGGCGTACAGGGCGGCGGAGAGCTCGACGATCTCCCGGACGGTGAGGTCGGGCAGCAGCCCGCCGGACTGGAGCAGCGCGCCGACCTTGCCGGCGGCGATCGCCTCGGCCGGCGGCATCCCGAAGAGGCGGGCGGTGCCGGTGTCCGGCCGGGCGAGGCCGAGGAGCATGTCGATGGTGGTGGACTTGCCGGCGCCGTTCGGGCCGAGGAGGGCGACGACCTCGCCGGGCTGGATGGTCAGGTCGAGGCCGTCGACGGCGGTGACGCGGCCATAGGCCTTGGTGAGCCCGCGGAGGGCGACAGTGGGTGTCATGCCCCTACCGTCCGCCCGCGGCGCGCCCCGCGGGTCGGCCGCTCGTCAGGCCCGGGGCATGACGGATGTCATGGCCGCCGGGAGGCCCACGTCCGGCGATACCAGTAGAAGGTGCGGCGCAGCCCGTCGGGAAGGTCGACCGACGGCTCGAACGCGGTGAGCCGGCGCAGCTTGGCCAGGTCGGGCGCCCGGCGCGCGGGCGAGCCGGTCGGTGCCGGCTCGGCCACCACCCGGGTCTCCACGCCGGCGATCCGCAGCACCGCGCGGGCCAGGTCGCCGATCGTGGAGGTGGACTTGGCGCCGTCGTTGCCGATGTGGACGATCTCGCCGACCGCCGCCGGCGACTCCATCAGGCGCAGCGTCGCCTCGACCGCGTCGTCCACGTAGCAGAACGCGCGCTTGCGGTGCGGCCCCTTGACCAGGAACGGGTCGTCGCCCCGCACCGCACGCACGCACATCTGCGGGATGAGGTGGTCGGCGCCCATCCGCGGCCCGTACAGGTCGTAGAAGCGCCCCACCACGATCCGGCTGCGCCCCGCCCGGGCGGCGTGCACGAGCGCGGCCTCGGCGAAGAGGCGGCTGGCCGCGTACGCCGAGCGCGGCTCGGCCAGGTCGCCGACCAGCACCGGCTCGGCCTCCTCGGTCGGCACCTGGACGACGCCGTCCTCCACGCCGTCCGCGTACACCTCGCCGGAGGAGGCGAAGAAGACCTTGTCGCCAGGTGCCGCCCAGTCGATGAGGTGGAGGGCGGCGAGCGCCTGGCCACGCACCGCGCGGACCGGGTCGGACTCGATCGCCTTCGGCAGCGGCGCGCTGGGCAGCAGGTAGATCTGGGCCCAGCCGCGGGCCAGCGCGGCCCAGGTCGCGGGGTCGGTGAGGTCGCCGGCGATCACCTCGACGCCGGGCGTGGCGCCGAGCGCCGCCACCTCCGCCCGGTCACGCCCCCGCGACAGGTTGTCGACGACCACCACGTGGTAGCCCTCGGTGACCAACCGCCGCGCGAGGTGCAGGCCGAAGAAGTCGGCACCGCCCAGGATGAGAGCCCGAGCCTTCAGGCTTACCGCTCCGCCGTTCACCGCCAACGTCCCCCAAGCCCACGCTCCGACGGAGACGTTAGCAATGTGGGGTGGAGCCCCCAAAGAGGTGCGTCGATTCCGCGACAGTGCAGGTCAGAAGGTTACGTTAGGCTCACCAAACGTGGCCACCCGGGGGCGCCTCCTGAGCATCGTCCGGCGAGCCGGGAGGCGACCGATGCCGCGGCGGCTGCGGGCTGGCTATGAGACCGGCAGCGTCACCGTGAACTCGGTGCGTCCCGGCCGGCTGGACACCTCGACGGTGCCGTGGTGCGCATCCACCACCGCGGCCACGATCGCCAGCCCCAGGCCGGTGCTGCCGGCCGCGCGGGAGCGGGAGCTGTCGCCGCGCGCGAACCGTTCGAACACCTCCGCCTGGAGCTCGGGCGCGATGCCCGGCCCGGTGTCCACGACGCTGAGCACCGCGCCACCCCCACCGGCCGCCCCGGTCGGGCGGAGGGCCGCGGTCACCTCGGTACCCGGCGGGGTGTGCGTGCGCGCGTTGGCGAGCAGGTTGGCGACCACCTGGTGCAGGCGGGCCGCGTCGCCGGACACGGTGAGCGCCTCCTCGGGCAGATCGAGCCGCCACTTGTGCTCCGGCCCGGCCGCGTGCGCGTCGCTGACCGCGTCGACGAGCAGCCGGGACAGGTCGACCGGCTCCGTCTCCAGTGGACGGCCCGAGTCGAGGCGGGCGAGCAGCAGCAGGTCGTCGACGAGGGTGGTCATCCGCGCCGACTCCGACTCCACGCGGCGCAGCGCGTGCGCCACGTCCGGCGGCACCTCGTCCCGGCCGCGGCGGGTCACCTCGGCGTACCCCCGGATCGCCGCGAGCGGGGTGCGCAGCTCGTGGCTGGCGTCGGCGACGAACTGCCGGACCCGCGTCTCGCTGGCCTGCCGCGCGGCGAGCGCGGCGGCGACGTGGCCCAGCATGCGGTTGAGCGCCGCACCCACCCGGCCGACCTCGGTGCGCGGGTCGGTGTCCCCCTCGGGCACGCGCACGGAGAGCGCCACCTCCCCCCGGTCCAGCGGCAGCTCGGCCACCCGCCCGGCGGTGGCCGCGACCCGGCGCAGCGGCCGCAGCGCGCCGCCGATGATGAGGACCCCGACGGCGACGGCGAGGCACACCCCCGCGCCGACCACCGCCGCCTCGATGCCGGCGAGCCGCAGGACGGTGTCGTTGACGGTGTCCAGCGGGATCGCGGTGACAAGGATGGTGCCGTCCGGCGTCTCGACGGCGGCGACCCGGAAGTCGCCGAGACCGGGCAGCTCGGTCGTGCTGATGCTGTGCCCGGCCGGCACGGCGACGAGCGCCGCCTCCTGCGCGTCGGTCAGCTCGTCACCGCCCGACGCGAACGGGACCAGCCGATCCGCCCGACTGACCGCACCGCCCGTGACCTCGGCCCTCACCGTGCCCGGCGGCATACCGGGCGGCATGAGGTCTCCGCGCCGCCCGCCCGGCCCCCGGTCGTGGTACGCGGCGTCCTTCACCTGGTTGTCGACCTGCCCGATCAGGTAGTCCCGCACCGCGAACGTGGTCGCGACGCCGATCAGCAGCCCGACGACGGCCAGCAGCGCGATGATCGCCGCGAGCAGGCGCGCCCGCAGCGACCAGCTACTCGGCCGGCTTAAGGACATATCCCGCCCCGCGCAACGTATGGATCATCGATGGGCGGCCGGCGTCGATCTTCTTGCGCAGGTACGAGATGTACAGCTCGACCACGTTCGCCTGGCCGCCGAAGTCGTAGTTCCACACCCGGTCGAGGATCTGCGCCTTGCTCAACACCCGCCGGGGGTTGCGCATCAGGTAGCGCAGCAGCTCGAACTCGGTCGCGGTCAACGACACCAGCTCGCCGCCCCGCCGCACCTCGTGGCTGTCCTCGTCGAGGCTGAGGTCGCCCACGACCAGCACGGCGTCGTCCCGCGTGGTGCCCACCCCGGCCCGCCGCATCAGCGCCCGCAGCCGCGCCACGACCTCCTCCAGGCTGAACGGCTTGGTCACGTAGTCGTCGCCACCCGCGGTCAGCCCCGCCACCCGGTCCTCGACCGCGTCCCGCGCGGTGAGAAACAACACCGGAACGTCGGGCCGCACGCCCCGCAACCGCCGCAGCACCTCCAGGCCGTCGAGGTCGGGCAGCATGATGTCGAGTACGACCGCGTCCGGCTCGAACTCCTTCGCCACCCGCACGGCGGACATGCCGTTGGCGGCGCTGCGCACCTGCCAACCCTCGTAGCGCAGGGCCATCGACAGCAGGTCGGTGAGCGTAGCCTCGTCATCCACCACGAGCACCCGCACCGGCTCGCCGTCCAGCCGGCGCAGCTCAGGCCCGGCCGTCCTCGCGTTCACGCTGATCACGCTCCTATGCTGGCGAGCGCGCCTGTGCCCGGCCTAAACCGTTTCTGTGCGCCACCTGTGAGGATCTCACAGCCCCCGCCCGACCACCTGGGAACGCGCCGCGCGCCTACGGCTCCGGGGTCTCCGCGAAGGCCTCGTAGGCAGGGCGCAGCCGGGCCACCAGCCCCGCCCCACCCAGCGCCGGCCCGGGCGTCGGGAGCTGGCGCAGCAGCAGGTCGGGCTCGGTCTCCAGCGTCGGCGGCCGGGCCGGCAGCGGCTGAGGCGGCAGCCAGAAGCGCTCCACCGCGTCCGCCAGCGGCGTGTCCGCCACCTCGGCCAGCGCTGCGCCGGCGCCAACCGGGGCCGGCGGGCGCGCGGGGGCGCGGCCGGTGCGCCGCGTCCCCTCGACACCGCCGCCGCGCAGCAGGCGCAGGCGGGACAGCAGGTCGTCGCGGGACCGGCCGCGCCAGTGCAGGATCTGGAACGGGTCCTCGTCGAACTCCTCGGCCAGCAGGTAGAACGTCGCCGCCAGGTGCTTGCACGGCACCGCGTGGTCGGGGCACGTGCAGCGCATCCGCAGGTCGGCCACCGCCTGGGGAAACAGCGGCGCGTCCAGCCCGGCCAGGAGCTCCTCCAGGTCGGGCGGCACGTCGCCGGCGAGCAGGCGGGCGCTGTAGATGGCCTGCCCCGCGAGCACCTCCTCGATGCGCGCCCACACGGCGGCGGAGAAGCGCGCCACGCCGACCGACACCTCGTACGGCTCCTCCCGCGAGCCCTGCACCGACGCGGTCACCTCGCCGGGCGCCACGATGAGCGAGAGCACCTGGCCCTTGCGCGCGTACGAGCGGCCCCGCGTCAGGCGGCTGCCGATGGCGAGGGACTCCAGCACCGCCAGGAAGCGGCGGGACCACCACGTCTCCCCGATCGCGCCGCGCTCGCTACGCGCCTTGAGCCCGCCCTCCACGGGGCGGGTGCGACCGTACTGGCGGAAGTTCACTCGACCACCGCCCCGGCCTCCAGCGCGAAGAGCTGCCGCAGGTCCGATGTGGACATCTCGGTGAGCCACTGCTCACCGGTGCCCACGATCTTCGCGGCCAGCCCCCGCTTCTCGCGGATCATGTCGGCGATCTTCTCCTCCACGGTGCCGGCGCACACGAACTTGCGCACCTGCACCGCCCGCCGCTGCCCGATCCGGAACGCCCGGTCGGTCGCCTGGTCCTCCACGGCCGGGTTCCACCAGCGGTCGACGTGCACGACGTGGTTGGCCGCCGTCAGCGTGAGGCCGGTGCCGCCCGCCTTGAGCGAGAGCACGAACACCGGCGGCGCGCCCGGACCCTGGAACCGGGACACCATCGCGTCGCGGTCCTTCTTGGACACTCCACCATGGAGGTAGAGCACCTCGCGGCCGTACCGGGCGGAGAGGTGCGCGCGCAGCATCCCGCCGAACTCGGCGTACTGCGTGAACAGCAGCGCCCGCTCCCCCGCCGCCAGCACCTCCTCGAGGATCTCCTCCAGGCGGGCGAGCTTGCCCGAGCGCCCGGCCAGCCGTGTGTCGTCGTGCAGAAACTGGGCGGGGTGGTTGCACACCTGCTTGAGCTTGCTCATCGTGGCGAGCACCAGGCCGCGCCGCTCGATGCCGTCGCTCCGCTCGATCTTGGCGATCATGTCGTCGACCACCGCCTGGTACAGGGAAGCCTGCTCCCCGGTCAGGTTGCAGAGCACCTCCATCTCCAGCTTGTCGGGCAGATCCGAGATGATCGTCTTGTCGGTCTTGAGCCGCCGCAGCACGAACGGCCCGGTGATCCGCCGCAGCCGCGCCGCCGCCTCCTCGTCACCGTGCCGCTCCACCGGCTCGGCATACTTCTTCTTGAACGCCGCCGCCGCGCCCAGCAGCCCCGGATTGGCGAAGTCCATGATGGACCACAGATCCGCGAGCCGGTTTTCCACCGGCGTGCCCGTGACCGCCACCCGGTGCCGCGCCGGCAGCGCGCGCACGGCCGCCGCCTGGCGGGTGGCCGCGTTCTTGATGGCCTGCGCCTCGTCGACGACCACCCGGTGCCACGCGATCTCACCGAGCGCCTCGGCATCCCGCGCCGCCACCGAGTAGGTGGTGACGACGACGTCCGCCTCCCGCACCGCCGCCGCGAACTCCGCGCCCCGCGCCCGCTCCGCCCCGTGGTGCACGTGCACCCGCAACGACGGCGCGAACTTCGCCGCCTCCCGCTCCCAGTTACCGACCAGCGACATGGGACAGACCAGCAGCGTCGGCCCCACCTCCGCCCCGTCGCCGGCCATCAGGGCGAGCAGCTGCACGGTGTTGTGGCAGAGCATGCCGCCGGCGACGAAGTTGTGGTGCTCGGCGACCTCGAAGTCGTACACCCAGCCGGTGTGGTGCACGTCCTCGACCGACACCACCTCCGCGAAACGCACCTCGCTGCCCGCCCGCCAGGCGAGCGCGTCGCGGAGGTCACCCAACCCCTCCAGGTCCACGTGCCGGTACGCCTCGGTCACCGCCGCCGTCCACTTGGTACGCGGGAGGGTGGCGTACTCCGCGGCGGCCGCTCCCGACATGATCCGGTCGATCCCCGCCACCGCGAGGGCCGAGGTCGCCCGCGACGTCTCCTGGCTCCCGGTGAAGTAGACCGTGCCGACGCCGAAGTGCCGCGCCGGCAGGCCCGTAACGGACTTCGCGTAGGACAGGATGTCGGCCGCGGGCACCCCCTCCACGTTCGTGTTGGCGGGCTTGGCGCAGACCTTCGCCAGCTTGGCCGTCTTGACCGGGTCGGAGAAGCCGACGTGCTCCTGGAACAGGCGAAGCGACGGGCCACCGACGATGCCCACGTGATACGGGCGGACGATGCCCGAGCCGTTGGTAGCGCGCTTGTGCTTGACGGTGAAGCGCAGCCAGATGCCGAAGCGGCGCAACATCGTGGAGAGCTGCCGCATGACGACCGGCGAGGCCGAGCTGATCTCCACCATCCGCATGGCGGGGATGACCGAGCCCTCCGCCGTGAAGAACTCCCGCAGGAACAGCGCGATCGTCGCGTCGTCGGCCGCCACGATGAAGTCTGGGATCGCCTTGCCCGCCGACCGCTGACCCCAGCGGTATCCGCGCTCCTCCAGAAAGCGCATATAGGCCACGCTGCGGATGCCGAGGACGCCATATCCCCTGCCGTCCCGGTCGATCGACGGTGTGTTCATCCGCACTCCCGCCCGGACGCCGAGGTCGAGGGCGGCGCGGCGCACCCGCTCGAGGACGCTCAGGTCCTTCTGGAAGATCCGCAGCGCCCCTGTCGGCAGCTCGTAGCCCTCGCTGATCTGCCAGGCCAGCAGCGTCGTCAGGTCGGGGTCGACCGGCTCACCTCGCCAGGCCAGTCGCGCCGGCACGCACAGCCGGTCGCCCACCTTGACGTTGTTGGTCCAGCCATGCGTTCCCAACAGCTTGTGCCGCCGCGTGATCAGGATCTCGCTGCCGTCGTCGAGCCGCACCCGCCGGAGCCACTCGCTGACGTGCTGCCGGTAGAGGCGGCGCACCGTGGCCTCCACCATCGGCCCCGGGAATGGCCCACCGGACAGCGCGTTGACGATCAGTGGCCGCGTCGGGGTGGCCCACTCTCCCTCACCATCCGACGAGGACGGTCCCGCGTTCTCGGCCCACAAGCGTTCAGCGGTGGCAAGCTTTCCGTTGACAAATACGGGCATGTCACCACTTATGCACTTACCGAGTCCCATGTCGTCCGCTAATACGCCGCCTAGGCCTAGGGACTGGAGGAAGGTCAGCCAGGCCAGGCCGCGCCTCTGGTACGGGCGGAGGGTGCCGGCGAAGCTCGGTGGTGGGTCGATCGGGGCGAGATGGCGTTCGGCCTCGCCAGCGAGCAGGTCGCCCAGCGCGCCGTCGGCCGTGACCGCCTGGATCGGGAGGGCATCCGGGTCGTCCTCCATGGACAGTCCGAGGTGGAGCAGCTCGCCCACGCTCATCTCGCCGCCCGACTTGAGCAGCTTGAGGCCGGCGGCCAGGTGCTTGGCGTCCAGCTCGACCCACTGCCCGCGCAGGCGGACCAGCGGCGTCTTCAGCTTGGCCAGCTCGCGCAGCTCCTTTTCGGACAGTGCCTCGTCGCCGAGCGCCAGCTCCCACTGGTAGTCCACGAGGGAGCGCATGCCCACCGCGCTGGCGTTGGCGACCGTGCCGGGCGCGGTGCGGCCACCTCGGGCGCGGAGCTTGGCGCCCAGCCGCGAGCCGGGGCGTCCCCACCAGGTGGGCAGGAGCACGCCGAAGCCGGCCGCGTGCAGCAGTGGCGCCCCCTCGCGCAGGAAGCGGTGCGCGCCGGTCACGTCGAGCCCCAGCGTGGACGGCTTGGCGGTGCGCAGGGCGTCGTCGAGCTCGGGCCACAGGCGGCTGGCGCGGCCGAGCTCGGTGAGAAGTGTCTCTTGTGGAGCGTCGAGGTGGCGGGCGAGCGCGCGGAGGGCGCCGCGCGAGCGCCACACCTTGTCGGCGTCGACGACCAGGCTGGGCTCGTCGGCGGCCTGGAGCGAGAAGTCGACGCGCCAGTCCTGGACCTCGTCTTCGTCGGGCTCGACCAGGCGGAAGCACGCCCGCACGGCACCGCCGGCCGCGTCGCGCTGCCACTCGGTCACCGCCTCGGCCAGTGTGGCGAGCTCGGGCGCGCCGGCGTCGACGCGCCGCTCGGGCCCCGACAGTGCCCCGAGCCAGGAGCCGGAGGTGGTGCCGCGGCCACCCGCGATGCGTACACCATCCAGTGCCGCCCGGGCCGCGGCGTCCACGAGCGCGTCCAGCGCGAGCCCGACGAGGGTCCCGGGGGTGCCTCCGGCCGCGCGGCCGGAGGGTGGCAGCGCGGCGGCGAGCGCGCGCGCCCAGGCGGCGTCGGCGCCGGTCAGCAGCGGCCGCCACGCGGCCACGCCCTCGCCGACCGTGGGGAGCACGCGCCCCCGCCGCACCAGGTCCGCGGCGAACGCGGCGACCTCCGCCGCATGCCGCAGCGAGGACCCTTGGGCCACGCGGTCGTCGAGGTCGCGCAGCACCCGCAGCGCCGCGTCGGGGTCCAGCTCCAGCGTTGGTACGACCCATGGGGCGAGCGCCACCTGGGCGCTCCCCCGGGGCGGCGGCTCGGTGCGCACGAGCTCGGGCGAGTCGAGCGGCCGGCCGCCCGCCGTGGGCAGCTGGATGGTGGTGGTGTCGTGGCCGCCTTTCGCGGCGGCGTCACCCAGCGCGGCGGCGATCGCCTCGGCCGGCGCGGCGAAGGGATGCTTGCGCGTTCGCCGGGCTCGCGCGGTGGAGTCTTCCGCCCACAGCCCGAGGTGGCCGGCGGGCAGCCACAGACCGTGTACGACCAGCACCGCACAAGTCTGCCAGCCCGATGCGGTGAGCCGGCGGAGCGGCGCGGCGGCACTGGGTAGGTTGGGTGGCATGACACAACTCACCGTGAGCGTCGGTGACGGCCACGAGATGCCGCTGCTCGGCTTCGGCACGTGGCAGCTGCCCGGCAAGCAGGCGTACGAGCCGGTGCGGGTCGCGCTGGAGACCGGCTACCGGCATCTGGACACGGCGACCATGTACCGCAACGAGAGCGAGGTGGGGCGGGCACTGCAGGACAGTGGCGTGCCGCGCGAGGAGGTGTTCGTCACCACGAAGCTGCCGGCTGAGCGGGCGGGTCGCGAGCGCGAGACGATCGAGGCGAGCCTCAAGGCGCTCGGCATCGACCAGCTCGACCTGTGGCTGGTGCACTGGCCGCCGCACGGCTCCGCCCGCCCGCAGACCTGGCGCGAGTTCGTGGCGGCGCGGGACGACGGCCTCACCCGCGCGATCGGTGTGAGCAACTACAGCATCGCCGAGATCGACGAGCTCACGCAGGCGACGGGTGTGACGCCGGCGGTCAACCAGATCCCGTACAGCCCGGCGCTCCACGACCCCCAGCTGCTGGCCGAGCACCGCGAGCGCGGTGTGGTGCTGGAGGGGTACAGCCCGTTCCGCCGTAGTGACCTGCGCGATCCGGTGTTCGCCGAGGTGGCGGCCGCGCACCGGGTGGCGGCGACCCAGGTGATCCTGCGGTGGCACCTGCAGCACGAGATCGTGGTCATCCCGAAGTCGGCGACGCCGGAGCGCGTGCGGGCCAACTTCGACGTCTTCGGCTTCACGCTCACCGACGAGGAGATGGCCCGCATCGACGCCGTCCGCTGAGCCCCGCCGCCCGCGGAAGCCAGGCGGGTGCGGCGCCGATCGTTCCTTAGGCACTTTTTGCCCCGGTCCGCACCAGCTGCGGACCGTATGCTCCCGCAGGCACCGCTGCGGTCGGCGGCTCGCCAGGGCTCGCCGAAATCTCCGACCTCCGCTGCCGGGCCCGCGGGACAAGTCCTAACCCCAGCGCGCCCTGCCGGCCGGGTCGCTCGCCGCCGCGCGCAGACTGGGGCCCCGGCGCAGCCGCTGGGGTGAGCGTGGCCAGCGGCGGACGGGTAAGGCCGCGGGAGCAGCGGTCCGGGCCACGGCGGACATCGCGGTAGCCCACATCCTTCTCCTGAAAGATCGTCTAGAACAGGCGCCTGGTCTGCCGCTTGCTGTGGGAAGCGGTGTGGCGGTCGATCGTGCTGGCCTTCGCTCAGCGGTACCACAGGTACGTAATTCGGGCGGGAAAACGTACCCGTATCCCGAAGACCCGTTCCACCTGGCGGAGATCCGTCACCGCACTGGCATCCCGTACTCGTACTCGCTGGAGACCGCGAGCAACGTCAAGTCGTCGGTGACCGCCGGCGCCGGAGCACGGTAGACCACGCGGGGAGGGGGCGGAGCGAGCCGCCCCCTTTCACGTCAGTCCCGCACGAAGGCCAGGCGGATGAACGTGTAGTCGATGCCGACCCGCTTCCAGTGCACGGGGCGCTCGGCGTGCTCCAGCGCGAGCTCGCCCAGCAGGCGCAGCCCGTGCTTCTCCGCGACGGCCACGAACTCCTTGATCTCCACCGGGGAGAAGATGTGCACCCGCGCGCCGTACGCGGTCTTGTCGGTCGTGTCCGGCGGGTCCTGGTCGTAGTCGGTGGAGACGACGAGCAGCCCGCCCGAGCGGATGATCCGCGCCGACTCGGCCAGGAACGGCTCCAGCGGCACCCCGTGCTCGATCACGCTCATGCAGGTCACCGCGTCGAAGCGGCCGTCCGGGAAGTCGGTGCCGGTGATGTCGCCGTAGCGGAACAGGACGCCGTCGCGGCGCACGTCCTCGCCGAACTCCAGGTTGTTGCCGACCAGGTCCTTGAGGCCGAAGAGGCGCAGCCACGGGAGCACCGAGGAGTAGCGGGCACTGCCGGCGTCGAGCACCGAGGCGTCGGTGCCGATCCGGTCGAGGATGGTGGCGACCGCGCCCAGCGCGTCCCAGTTCTTCGGGCGGTCGTGGTGCAGCGGCAGGCGCAGCCGGCGGCACTCGGCGGCCGCCTGCTCCCACTCGGCGCGCGTGCGCAGCACGTCGGTGGGGGGCATGGGCGCCGGCCGGGACGACGGCGCGGCGATGGCGCGCTGGAGCCGGACCCGGGTCCACAGCGCGCTCTCGGCCACGCGCTTGGCCAGCGCGGTGGCCGCTCCTCCTGGAGGTGCAGCCTCGGTCATGTTCGCTCCTCGGGACGCCGGGTTCGGTGGATGCTCAGCGCGGCCATGCCCATGTCGACGACGGCGAGCGCGAGGCGGGAGACCAGCACGACGGCCGCGGCCGCCTGCGGTGAGATCGCGGTGGCGAGTGCGGCGCCGAGCGCCAGCTCCCGCACGCCGACGCCCGCGGGTGCCGGCACGAAGAGCACCCCCGCACAGTACGCGAGCGTGAAGCCGCCCACCGCGAGGGGAAGCACCGACCACCCTTCCGCGCCGGCGGCGCGCACCAGGATGAAGCAGTGCAGGCCCATCAGGCACCAGCTGAGGACCTGCCAGCCGGTGGCGGCGAGCATGCCGCGGCCGGTGGGGCGCGCGGTGAGCGGTGGCCGGCGCAGCACGCGGAAGAGCAGGTTGATGCCCCAGGTGGTGACCGCCGGATGGATCGCGGCGGCGAGCACGGGCAGGATCAGCCAGAGCCACCAGAACTTGCGCAGCGCGTCGCCCGCGCCGAAGGGCAGCAGGAGCGCCGCCATGCTCAGGCCGACCGCGAGCGACAGCACGAGCGCGAGCACGCTGACCGCGAACGAGACCGCGCGCGGCACCTTGAGCTGCTTGGCGAGCTCGACCTGCGCCAGGAACGTCCACACCGAGCCGGGCAGGTACTTGCCGAGCTGGCTGGTGTAGAAGACCCGGCCGGCCGGGATGACCGGCAGCGGGTGGCCGAGGTCGGCGAGGAGCCGCCGCCAGGCGAGCATGCCGGCGATGCCGGCGCCGATCACCGGGGGCACCGAGGCGAGGGTCGCGCCCCAGCCGATCTGGCGGAGGGCGGGGCCGGTCTCGTCCCAGTTGGCCACGACGTACCAGACGCCGGCGGCGGCCGCGACGACCAAGAATCCGATCTTGAACCAGATGCCGAGCCCGCGCCGCCGCTTGGGCGCGGGTGGCGTCGGCGCGTCGGACGACACGGAGGTATCCGGTGCGGCGGTCACGCCGTGGCCGCCGAGAGCAGCGCCTCGCAGTACGCCCGCCAGCCGGGGCCGGTGTCGACCGGGCTCACGCCGAGGCGCAGCCGCTGGGGCTCGCCCTCGGCGTAGAAGCGGGTGAGCGCGTCGGCGAGCGACTCCACGTCGTCGGGCGCGCAGAGCACCCCGTCGACGCCGTCCCGCACGTCCTGCTCGACCGTGCCGACCCGCGTGGCGATCACCGGCCGCTCGTGTGCGAACGCCAGGAACGCGTTGAGCGACGCGGTCGCCGCCCGGTACGGCAGCACGAGGGCGTCGACGTCGGCGAAGAGGCTCGGCACGTCGGCGGCGTCCACGTACCCGGGGCGAAGCTCCACTCTGGACTCCAGCCCCAGCTCGGAGATCAGCCGCTTGGTCTCCTCGGGCCCGCCCCAGAACTCCCCCGCCACCCGCACCGAGACGCCGGACGGCCCGGCCGCCATCGCGCGCAGCAGCACGTCCAGACCCTTGTAGGGGCGGACGATGCCGAAGAACAGCAGGCGGTCGAAGACACCGTCGGAGGCGGCGGAGGCGGACGGCGAGGCCACCACGATCGGGGCCATGTGCTCGACCACGACCGGCTTGTCGGTCAGCGACTTGGCGATCTTCGCCTGCTCGGCCGTGTGCACGAGTACACCGTCCACACGGGACAGTACGCCGCGCATGAACCGCACATCCACCGCCCGCCGCTCGTGCGGCAGCACGTTGTGGCACTGGGCGATGACCCGCGTAGTGCGGCGGCGACCCAGCCCGGCGAGGATGCCCCGGTACGCCGGCATCTGGATCGGCGTGGCGGTGACCAGCACGACCACGTCGTAGCCGCGCAGCCGCCGCCCGCACGCGTACCAGGAGTCGGGCCGGCGCCACGACAGGCGGCGGTGGGTGCCCGGGAACGGCGGCAGCTCCGGCTCACTGACCGTCAGCTGCCCCGGGTAGAGCAGCTTCGGGTACTGGTGCGACCACGACTCCAGCCGCACCTCGTGCCCGGCCGCGGTCAGCTCGTGGGCCAGCGCCGTCGTGTACTGGGCGATGCCGCCCTTGTACGGGTGGGCCGGCCCCACGATAACGATACGCACGACGCGGCCCCGCTCAGTCGGCGCGGGATCGGACGATGAGGTCCGCCAGCAACGCCACCGACGCGATGAGCAGGCCGGTGACGATGAGCAGCATCGCGTTGGTGGTGACGCGGAAGTAGTACTGGAAGATGTCGACGATCGCCTTGACCGCGCCCAGCCCGAAGAGGAAGAGCGCGAGCGGCATCAGCACCTTGATCGGGTTGAAGTACACCGTCATGCGCAGCACCTGCAGGATGTACCGGTAGGCGTCGCGCACGAAGTGGAACTTGCTCGTGCCGGACCGCTTCGAGTACTCGATCGGCAGGAAGTCGATCTGGTGCTGGTTGGACAGGAACGCCAGCGTGATGGTGGTGACGCAGGAGAACCCGGGAGGCAGCAGCCGCAGGTAGGGCAGCGACACGTCCTTGCGGAAGGCGCGCAGCCCCGAGTTGAGGTCGGGGATCTTCGTGCCGGCGAGCACCTCGGCGAACTTGCGGATGGCCCACTTGGCCGGCACCCGCAGCGCCTTGTGGCTGCCCTGCTCGGTGGTGCGCGCGCCGACGACCTGGTCGACGTGCTCGTGGTCGCGCAGGTACTGCACGAACTCGGGGATCCGCTCGTTGGGGTAGGACATGTCGGCATCGGTCCACACCACGATGCCGCCCCGGGCCTCCTGCGAGCCGATGCGGCGGGCGGTGCCGGAGCCGCCGTTGCGCTGGAACGCCATCAGCCGCATCTGCGGGAAGCGGGGCTCGGCCTCGCGGAGCACGGCGAGCGTGTTGTCGGTGGACTTGTCGTCGATGACGAGCAGCTCGTAGGTGAACTCGCTGGCGTCCATCGCCTTCGAGATCCGCTCGATCTCGGCTACGACGTGGGTCTGCTCGTTGTAGCAGGGCAGGACGATGGTCACGTCGAGCGTGGCCGGCTCTGGTGGCGTTGGTGCCATGGTGGGGCGCCCCTCGGCGGTCCGTACCGTCTGCTCGATAATCATCGACTAGTCACAATCTGGCTCCGGCGTCGGCGCCGATGCCCTCGGATGTGGAACGGCGGCGGTCCCGGACGCGTCCGGCCACCACCACCACGATGAGGGCGATGACCATGAGCATAGAGACCCAGCCGCCGAGATTATCGTATGGCGCGGCATATTCGACGCGCACCACGTGGTCGCCGCCCGGCACAGCGACCGCCACGAGGCCGTGGTCGGCCGGCACCAGGTCAGCGGGCTTCCCGTCCACGGTGGCCTTGAACCGGCCCTGGATCGCGTCCGCGATGACGAGATAGCCGGCGCCCTTGGCGGAGACCGACACCTCGATCTTGTCGGTGCCGTCCTCGTCGATCCGCAGGTCGGCGGGCGCACCGTCGGCCGGCGGCCCCGGCGTGTCGAGCACGACCTGGTCGGGCCGGAGCGTGCCGCTGGCCTCGCGGTTGATCCGCGCGTTGCCGTCCGGCTCGACGATCGCCTCGCCCGCCCACCGGATCCGCGGCGCGGCCTTGAGCCGCTCGTAGATGACCGCCGGCGTCGACTCCACGAGCCGCAGCCCGTCGTCGCCCGCGGTGACCGTGCCGAGCCACGGGGAGCCGTCGTCGCCCGCGGCGTTGAGCTGCCCGCTGAGCCCCGAGGTGGTGAACTCCACGGTCAGCGGCGTGCCCGGGGCCACGCCCTCGGCGGCGACCGGGAAGTCGAGCGGCTTGTCCTCGGCGAGCCCGGTGGCGAGCCGCTGCGACCGGGCCACCTCCTTGCCGCCGGGATCCTTGAGCACCAGCGTGACGGCGGCCTCGGGCGTACGCGGTGGCAGCGGCCCGAGCGGCGTGATGGTCACCGCGCGCAGCGGCGCGTCGGTGCTGACCACCTGCGGGGCGGCGCCGACGGGCTGCGGTGTGCCGCCCTCGGGCGCCGGCGCGCGCTCGCCGAAGACCACCGCGGAGGGGCTGGCGACGAAGTAGCGCACGCCGAGCCGGTCGAGCACCGGGCTCGTCGCGATGTCGGGCAGCGCGGCGAGGTCGAGCCAGGTCGGCGAGACGAACTGCCGGGTCGGTACGCCCTGGACGAGCTCGGCGAAGCGCCGGTTGACGAACTGGTGGCCGCCCAGCGCGCGCAGCTGGAGCTTGGAGTCGGAGCCGATCATCATCGCCCGCGTGGTGCCGGCGAAGCGCTCGTGCCCGATGTGGTCCAGCAGGTACTGGTGGGTGGGCGTGATGGGGAAGAAGGTGTCCTTGTCGACCCTGGGCAGGTAGGGCACGGTGAGCGTGAGCGCCTGCACGGCGGCGAGCACCGGCAGCGTGGCCGCCGCGCCCAGCCGCACCCGGGACCACACCGGCTCGTCGCGGCCGCCCGACCACCACACGAGCGCGACCGCGGCCGCCGCCAGCGCGAGGAAGGTGAGGCCGATCAGCACCTGTTCGTTGACCTGCCGCAGCCGCTCGACCCGCAGGGCCGAGTCGGCGGGCGTGACGTAGGCGAGGTGCCGCGCCTCCCGGAAGATCAGCACCCCGCCGACCGCGAACGCGGCCCAGACGCCGGCGGCGTACCCGAGGCGGGCGCGGCGCCGGCCAGCGACGGCGGTGGCCTCCCGCCGGCGGCGCAGGATGACCTCCAGGCCGATCGCGGCCAGCGCGGCGATCAGCAGCCACACGACGCTGCGCGCGCGCCCCACGAAGTTGCTGGAGAAGACCGGCAGGTGGTGGGCGAGGCCGGAGCCGGCGCCGGTGTAGAGGACGACCCCCCAGACGCCGAGCGCCGCGACGAGGAACGTCCAGGTGCCGCGGGGCAGGAACGCGCGGGCCGCCCACGGGGTGGCGACGGCGACCACGATCAGCACGAGCCCGGCGGCGCCGATGTAGGACATCGACTCGACGAGGTTGACCGGCAGGTACCAGCTGGGTGGGTCGGCGGCCTTGACGGTGCCCATCGCCCAGGGCGCGAGTGTGGTGATCAAGCTGGCGGTGGAGAGGTGCGCGTCGGGCTGCTGGTCGCGGCCGGCGATGAGCGCCTGCGACATCACCGCGCTGAACGGCAGGAGCTGGAAGGCGACCAGCGCGAGCGCTCCCAGCAGCCCGCCGGCCGCGGCGGCGACCACCCCCACGATCCGCTTCGCCTGGCCGGGGTAGGCCGCGATGGCCCGGAACAGCAGGTACGGCGCGGCGGTGAACAGGGTGAACGCGGTGACCGCCGGGAAGCCGCCGGCCAGCATGCCGCCGACCGCGAGGCTGATGAAGGCGGCGTCGCGCACCCGTCTTTCCTGGACCAGGCGCTCGGCGGCCCAGAACACCGCCGGGATGAACGCGGCGGTGCGCGTATGCGGCCAGTTGGTCCACATGATCATGAACGCGCTGCTGCCGAAGACCAGCCCGCCGAGTATCGCCGCCGGCCGGCCCAGCCGCAGCCGCCGCAGGAACAGGAACATCATGATCCCGCAGAACGCGGTCTCCAGGACCTTGACGTAGCCGGGCGCGAGCGAGTCGGGCAGCAGGTAGTACGGCAGGGTGAGCGGGTTGGCCAGGCCGAGCGTGGGGATCGCGCCGAGCGGGACGCCGCCGACCACGTACGGGTTCCAGGCCGCGATATGCCCGTCCTTCAGCTGTCCCGAAAAGAGCAGTGTGTCCGGAATCACGGCGTTTGTCGTGTCATCCACGAAGCTGTTCTGCACCTGGATGCCGGCGAAGCCGGCGTCCACGTACGGGCTGCGCAGCCCCAGCTCGTCGGTGCCGGCGAGCACCTTGCCACCCCACAGCGGCGAGCCGACCGTGCCGAGCGTGAAGAGCACGAACGCCAGCACACCGATCGTGGTGAGCAGGTCCGGCCGCCACCGGCCACGTGGGCCGCGCTCGGGGGCCGGCGCCGCTGGTTTGGCGGGAGCAGCCGGCAGCGTCGAGTGCTGTGTGGTCATCGCCCTCTTCCGTATGACTCCTCCACGAGGTGCGCCCGGTGCGCCCGTGAGGACCGTTGGAGGATACCGGTGGCACCCGTGAGTGGGATGCCCCGCTCCCCCAGTTAGATCGTCACGACGGCGGCTGACTCGGCGGGTAGGTCGGCGACCTCGCCCTCCACCGACACGCCCAGGTCCGTGACCAGCAGGACGGAGCGGGCGGCGGCGGGCAGCAGGAGCCGCTGGGGGTGCGGCCCGAGGTTGGCGGCGATGGCCGTGGCGCCGCGGCGGACCACGATCGACCGATCGCCCGCACGCGCCTCGACGCGGTCCAACCGGGGGTCGGCGAGGTCGGGTCTGCTCCGGCGCAGGGCGATCAGCGCGCGGTGCAGGTCGTACAGCTCGCGGTGGGCGGGCTTGTCCAGCTCGGCCCAGTCCAGGTGGGAGCGGGAGAAGGTCATCGGGTCCTGCGGGTCGGGGATCTCATCGCTCAGCCAGCCGTGCGCGGCGAACTCCCGGCGCCGTCCAGCGGCCACCGCCGCGGCCAGCTCCGGCTCGGGGTGGCTGGTGAAGAACTGCCACGGGGTACGCGCGCCCCACTCCTCACCCATGAAGAGCATCGGTGTGAACGGGCTGGTGAGCAGCAGCACCGCGCCGACTTTCAGCAGGCCGGGGCTGAGCGTGTCGCTGATCCGGTCACCGGTCGCCCGGTTTCCGATCTGGTCGTGGTTCTGCAGGTAGGCGACGAAGCGGTACCCCGGGATCCGCTCCCGGTCGACGCGGCGCCCGTGCGTCCGACGGCGGAAGCTGGACCAGGTGCCGGCGTGGTGGAAGGCGTTCTCCAGGACCCCCGCCAGGCACCCGGTCGAGCCGAAGTCGGCGTAGTAGCCCTGCCGCTCCCCGGTCAGCAGCGTGTGCAGCGCGTGGTGCGCGTCGTCGTCCCACTGCGCGTGCAGCCCGTACCCGCCGGCCTCGCGGGGCGTGACGAGGCGGGGGTCGTTGAGGTCCGACTCGGCGATCAGCGTCAGCGGGCGGCCCTCGCGCGCGGAGAGCGCGTCCACCTCGGCGGCCAGCTCCTCCAGCAGGTGTACCGCCCGGTGGTCGACCAGCGCGTGCACCGCGTCCAGCCGCAGCCCGTCGGCGTGGTAGTCGCGCAGCCACATCAGGGCGCTGTCGACGATGTACCGGCGCACGCCGCCTGCGAGCGGCCCGTCCAGGTTGAGCGAGCGGCCCCAGCTGTTGGCGCCCTCGGCGAGGTAGGGCGCGAAGCGGGGGGCGTACGCGCCGGAGGGGCCGAAGTGGTTGTAGACGGCGTCGATGAACACGGCGAGCCCGCGCTGGTGCGCCGCGTCGACGAGGCGTTTGAGCCCGTCCGGCCCGCCGTACGCCTCGTGCGGCGCGTACCAGCAGACCCCGTCGTAGCCCCAGTTGTGGGTGCCGTTGAACGCGTTCACCGGGAGCAGCTCGACCGTCGTCACGCCGAGCTCGACGAGGTGGTCCAGGCGCGTGATCGCCGCGTCGAACGTGCCCTCCGGCGTGAACGTGCCGACATGCAGCTCGTACAGCACGCTGCCGGGCAGGGCGCGGCCGGTCCAGCCGGCGTCGGTCCAGCCGAAGGCGGCGTGGTCGTAGACCCGGCTGGGTCCGTGCACGCCGTACGGCTGCCAGGGTGAGCGCGGGTCGGGCAGCGGCTCGACGCCGTCGTCCAGCAGAAACGAATAGTCGGTGGCGGGCGCCGTTGCCCGCCACCAACCGTCTTCACCCCGGGTGAGGTCGATCTCCCGGCCGCCGTCCAGGCGCGCACGCACCCGGGACCGCTCCGGCGCCCATACGGCAAGCTCGGCCATGCGCCTTATCCTGCCCGCTCAGAGATCTTTTATCCCGATTTACGGCCTCATGCTGTGCGGTGGCGCAGCCACACCGCGGCGTACGGACCGACGTGCACCTCGGCGCTGCGCGCCCGGCCGTCGGCCGCCGGGCCGTCCGCCTCGACGCCGCCGAAGTTGCCCACGCCCGAGCCGCCGTACACGTGGGCGTCGGTGTTGACGACCTCTTCCCACCGGCCGCCCTCGGGCAGCCCGAGCCGGTAGCCGATCCGCGGCAACCCGGAGAAGTTGACCACGCAGGCGAGCATCTCGCCGTCGGCGTGGCGCAGGAACGAGACCACGTTCGAGGCGCGGTCGTCGTGCCGGATCCAGCCGAACCCGTCGGTGCCGGTGTCCTTCGCCCACAGCGCCGGCGACTCCCGGTACACCCGGTTGAGGTCGCGCAGCAGGTCGGGCGTGCCCTCCCCGGTCAGCGTCCAGTCGAGCCCGCGGGCCTCGCTCCACTCCCGCTCGTCGGCCAGCTCGCAGCCCATGAAGAGCAGCTGCTTGCCCGGGAACGCCCACATGTACGCCAGGAACCCGCGCAGCCCGGCCAGCTTCTGCCACCGGTCGCCGGGCATCTTGCCGACCAGCGAACCCTTGCCGTGCACCACCTCGTCGTGGCTGATCGGCAGCAGGAACTGCTCGTCGAACGCGTACATGCTCGGCAAGGTCAGCTCGTCGTGGTGGAAGGTGCGGTGCACGGGGTCCCGGCCGACGTAGCCGAGCGTGTCGTGCATCCAGCCCATGTTCCACTTCAGGCCGAAGCCCAGCCCGCCCCAGTCGACCGGCCGGGACACGCCCGGGTACGCGGTCGACTCCTCGGCGATCATCACGACGCCCGGGTGCTGGCGGTAGACGGTGGCGTTGAGCTCCTTGAGCAGGTCGATGGCCTCCAGGTGCTCCCGCCCGCCGTACGCGTTGGCCTCCCACTGCCCGTGGCTACGCGAGTAGTCCAGATAGAGCATCGAGGCGACCGCGTCGACCCGCAGGCCGTCGATGTGAAACTCCTCCAGCCAGTAGAGCGCGTTGGCGATGAGGAAGTTGCGCACCTCCCACCGGCCGTAGTTGAACACCAGCGAGCCCCAGTCGGGGTGCTCGCCCCGCCGCGGGTCCGGGTGCTCGTAGAGGTGGGTGCCGTCGAAGTTGGCCAGCGCCCACTCGTCCTTGGGGAAGTGCGCCGGCACCCAGTCGAGCAGCACGCCGACGCCGGCCTGGTGCAGCCGGTCGACCAGGTAGCGGAACTCGTCCGGCGACCCGAACCGGGCCGTCGGCGCGTAGTAGCCGGTCACCTGGTAGCCCCACGAGCCGCCGTACGGGTGCTCGGCCACCGGCAGCAGCTCGACGTGCGTGAAGCCGAGGTCGGTCACGTACGCCACGAGCTGGTCGGCCAGCTCCACATAGGACAGGCCGGGGCGCCACGAGCCGAGGTGCACCTCGTACACCGACATGGGCCGGGCGTGGTGGTCGGTGCGGCGGGCACCGACCCACTCGCCGTCGCCCCACTCGTAGGTCGACCGCTCGATCACCGACGCGGTACGGGGCGGCGCCTCGGTCGCCCGCGCGAGCGGGTCGGCCTTGTCCACCCAGCGGCCGTCGGCGCCGTGGATCCGGAACTTGTACCGGTGGCCGGCCGCCGCGCCGTCGACGTGCCCGCACCAGACGCCGCTCGAACCGAGCCGCTCCAGTGGCACACCCGACCAGCCGGTGAAGTCGCCGGCCACCTCGACGTCGCGCGCGTTGGGCGCCCAGACCGCGAACCGCGTGCCGGCACCCTCGACGTGTGCGCCGAGGACCTCCCAGAGCCGCTCGTGCCGGCCCTGGGCGATGAGGAAGAGATCGAAGTCGCTGATCCGGGAGAGAGTACTCAGCATCAGGCTCCCCCTCCCCCCGAGGACCGGTGAAGCATGCACGCTCCGCTCCGCTTCGCGCTCATGCCACCGCCAAAAGATTGCCCTCGCGGATGTTGATCGCCGGACGGCCCTGCGCCATGCGGGCCTCGGCCTGCGCGGCGTTGAACGCCGGCGCCTGCGCGATCGCCGCCGAGTAGACCGCCGCCGTGCGCGCCGCGATCTGGGCCCAGCCGTACCGCTCGTGCACCATCGCCCGGGCGCGGCCGGCCATCGTGCGGGCCCGCTCGCCGTCGGACAGCAGCGTGCCGACCGCGTCGGCGAGCGCGTCCGGGTCCTTCGCCGGGAACGTCATGCCGTTGACCCCCGGCGTGACGAACTCGGCCAGCCCACCGGTCGAGGCGACCGCGAGCGGCGCGCCGGCCGCCGCACCCTCGAGCGCGACCATGCCGAACGGCTCGTAGATGCTCGGCACCGCGAAGCAGTCCGAGGCGGCGATCATGGCAGGCAGGTCGGTGCCGCCCAGGAACCCCGGGAACGTCACCGCCTGACCGAGGCCGAGACGGTGGATGTCCGCCTCGAGCTCCGACTTGTACGGGCCGTCGCCGGCGATCACCAAGCGCAGGCCGGGGTGCCGGTCACGCAGCTTGGGGATGCTGGCGATCAGGTCCTGCACGCCCTTCTCGTAGACCAGGCGACCGGCGAACGTGAGCAGCGGGCCATCACCGGCGAACCGCCGGCGCGCGTTGGCGACCGCGTCGGCAGGAACCTGCCAGCGGTCGGTCTCGACCCCGTTCGCCACCACGTCGAGCCGCTCGGCGGGCAGGTCGAACAGGCGGCTGACCTCCCACTTCATGTACTCGGAGCAGACCACGACCCGGGCCGCCTCCTGGCCGAGCCACCACTCGACGGAGTGGATGGTCTTGTTCATCTCCTCGGGCAGCCAACCCTGGTGCCGGCCGGCCTCGGTGGCGTGGATGGTCGCCACGAGCGGCAGGTCCAGGTGCTCCTTGAGCGTCATCGCGGTGTGCGTGACCAGCCAGTCGTGGGCGTGGATCACGTCGTACTCGCCCGACTCCGCGGCCCGCAACGCGGCCCGGGTCAGCGTGTGGTTGAACGCCATCGTCCAGGCCAGCAGCGAGGGCGTGGCCAGCGGGAAGACCGGCGGGTCCTCGGGAGCGCGGACGATCCGCACGCCCTCGGCGTACTCCTCCAGCGGAGCGCCGGGCGCGTGGCGGGTGACGACGGTGACCTCGTGGCCGGCGGCGGCCAGGGAGGTCGAGAGGTGGTGCACGTGCCGCCCGAGACCACCCACGAGGACGGGCGGGTACTCCCAGGAGAGCATCAGGATGCGGCGCCGCCCATCAGGCGCACCGCCGCGGTAGGTAGGGGTCTGCGGGAAGGTCGTGCCGGTCGGGGAGGGACGGTAGGCGCCGTCGGTGGGGTCGACCCGCAGGGTCACACTCTTCTCCTTCTACGCGAAACAGGCATGTGGGTACGCCAGCCGGCGCCTGTGGCGGCAGTGCGTTGGTAGTTTGTGGCCGAGCGGCCACGTATATGAAAAGCCATCCGTGTTACGCCCGCATTCCGGGGTCGTGTAAAGGTGAGCGACGACACCCCGAACCCACCCTGACCAGCCATGAATGTGCCCCAGCCCACCAGCCTGGGTCACACACAGGGGACAGCGCGCGCGACGCCTCTCGGGCGAGCCTGGGTGGATGCCCCGCCTTCCCCGGCGCCCGGCCGCCCTGGCCGGCAAGATCTTCCTGGCCCGCACCGCCCTGCGGCAACGGTTACTGACTCCCGCCGATCTGCGTACCGCCGCCTGGCGGCCGCTTTTCCGGGGCGTCTACGCGGATGCGGCCCGTTCGGCGGCCTCGACGTGCACGCCGCCGACCTGCTCGACGGCGACGTGCGCGATCTCGACGGGGTGCGGGTGACCACGCCGGTGCGCACCTGCTGGGACCTCGCCCAGTGGCTGGACCTGGTCGAGGCCGTGGTCGTCATCGACCTGCTGATCCGGCGCCGGCTGGTGACGGCAGCCGACCTGGAGGCCTACGCCACCCGCCGCGGCGGGCACCGGGGCTGGCGGCGGCTGCTGCGGGCGGCCACCCTCGCCGATCCGGGCGCCGAGTCACCACAGGAGAGCCGGCTACGGGTCCGGCTGGTCCTGGCCGGCGTGCCGGCACCGGTCACCCAGTACGTCATCGAACGCGGCGGCCGGTTTCTGGCCCGCGTCGACCTCGCCTGGCCGGAGCAGAAGGTCGCCGTCGAGTACGACGGGCTGTGGCACGCCGCCGACGACCAGCTCCACCGCGACCGCCAACGCCTCAACCGCCTGCTCGGCGCCGACTGGATCGTCCTCCACGTCACCGCGAAACGCCTCCGCGAGGACTTCGAGGGCTTCGCCGCTGAGCTGCGCGCCGCCCTCCGCCGCCGCTCATGATCCTCACAAAATCCCTGTTTTTGCTGCCTCAGAAGCCTTAGGAAGCAACAAAATCAGGGATTTTGCTGCCTCGCGCCCCGCACGACCGCGCGACGCGCCCGGTACGCGTGTGACGGGGGTCGCTCTTGATGTGTGCGGGGCGACATGGCAGCATCAGCCGCGAATCAAACTGAACGGTTTGGTTTGCGCGAGCTGACATGGGGGTGTCGTGGAGCTCGACTCGCGACGGGCCCAGGCGAAGCGGGAGCAGATCCGTCAGGGTGCCCTCGCCGCGTTCCTCGAGTCAGGCGTGTCGGGCACGAGCATGGACCACGTCGCCGCCCGCGCCGGCGTGTCCAAGCAAACGCTGTACGTCTATTTCCGCAGCAAGGAAGAGCTGCTCGTCGACGTGCTGGGCGGCATCGTCGCCTCCCTGGACGAGCGGGCGCCGCTGCTGGCCGACCGCACGGTCACCGACCGGGAGCACCTGCGGGACGTGCTCTCCGAGGTGGCCTGGGTGATGGTCAGCCACCTCATGAGCGAGCACTACCTGGCCCTCTTCCGCATCTTCATCGCGGAGATGGCCACCACGCCGGGGCTGCTGGCGATCTGGCGGGAGACGGTGCCGGCCCGCTTCCTGGCCCGCGTGGAGGCCGTACTTGATCGGGCCCGGGAGGCGGGTGTGATCCGCGACGTCGACCTCGACCTCGCGACCCGGCTCTTCATCGGCCCGATGATGACCTTCGTCTTTCTCGATGGGCTGGCCCGTCCGGGCGAGGTCCTCGTTCCGAATCGCAAGCGGCTCGACCAGGTGGTCGAGCTCTACCTGCGCGCCGTAACCTGACCCCCTCTCGGAGGCCGGCCGACATGTCCTTCAACCTCGACCACTACAAAGAGACCGCCAGGGCCGTACAGGTCGACGACATCGACTTTGACGACTTCCGCGACCAGCCGCTGAGCGCTGAGGCCATCCGCGTCCTGCACTACATGACCGACGTCGAGACGCACACCGTCTGCTACCTGCGCGACATCCTGGTCACCCCCTCGCACCAGAACCCGCGGATCACCGCGTTCCTCACGATGTGGAACTTCGAGGAGTACTGGCACGGCGACGTGATCGACAAGATCCTCGACGTGCACGCCGAGATCAACGGGCTGCCCCGGCACCGCTCGGTGCGGCTGGCCCAGGGCTTCATGGGAAACGTGGTCGCGCCCATCACCCAGTGCCTCACCGCGGCCGTCGTCGGGGAGGACTTCATCGCCACGCACATGACGTGGGGCGCGGTCAACGAGTGGTCGGCACATGCCGCCTACGGCAGGTTGATCGAGCTTGAGCAGCATGCGACGCTGACGAAGATTCTGCAGCGTATTCAGCAACAGGAGAGCCGACACTTGGCGTTCTACATGTCCGAGGCCCGGGAGCGGCTGGCGAAGAGCCGCAAGGCCCAGCGGATCACCCGGTTCGCGCTACGGAAGTTCTGGGCCCCGGTCGGCTCGACGATCACGCCGAAGGCGGAGACGCGCTTCGTCCTCAACCACCTGCTCGGCGGCGAGGAGGGCAACAAGATGGTGAAGATGCTCGACCAGAAGGTCGACAAGCTTCCCGGCCAGCAGGGGCTGAGCCTGGTCTCCAGGGGCGTCCGCGCGTTCGGCGTCCGGGTCGCCACAGCGTGAGCGAGCGAGCTGGCGCGGCGGCGTCTGGACGGAGCGAGCATCTGCGGGGGCAGCACATCCTCCTGACCGGCGGCACCGGGTTCCTCGGTCAGGCGCTGCTGGAGAAGCTGCTGTCGAGCTACCCGGAGACGCGGGTGACGCTGCTGATCCGGCGGCGCGGCAGCTCGTCCGGCACCGACCGGCTCAGGACGCTGCTGCGGCGGCCGGTCTTCGCCAAGTGGCGGGAGGCGGTCGGCGCGGAAGCCGCGGCGGCCATCGTCGCCGAGCGGGTCAGCGTGGTCGACGGCGAGCTGGGCAGCACCGACGTGACCCTGCCCGCCGACATCGACGCGGTCATCCACGCGGCCTCGACGGTCTCCTTCGACCCG
>Ga0214467_1000050_pt1 | contig 33581 bp, 26 predicted proteins | sample RVTome_8_FD_187339 | JGI IMG/M metagenome (GOLD analysis project Ga0214467, IMG submission 187339) | Soil microbial communities from uranium-contaminated site in the Upper Colorado River Basin, Wyoming, United States - RVT160D0 HiSeq ...
GACCGCGCTCGTAATGTTTGGGGCCACGACTTGAAACGGTTCACAAGACCCCGGAGTAGCGAACGTGCGACGTGTCTGCTTCATCCTTCGGGTCAAGCCGGACCGGCTTGCCGAGTATCGGGAGCGCCACACCGCCGTGTGGCCAGACATGCTCCGCGCCCTCCGTGACGCCGGCTGGCATGACTACTCACTCTTCCTGCACGACGACGGCCTGCTCGTCGGCCACTTCCGCACGGAAGACCTCGCGGCCTCGCTGGCCGCGATGGAGCGCACCGAGGTCAACGCGCGGTGGCAGGCCGAGATGGCCCCGTTCTTCGAAGACCTCGGCGACCGCCGGCCGGACGAGGGCTTCACGGTGCTCACCGAGATCTTCAACCTAGAAACCCAGCTGGAGGCCCTCGATGACTGATGCGGTACGGGCGGCGTTGCGAGCGCAGCGGATCGAGTTGCCGTCGTGGGCGTTCGGCAACTCGGGTACCCGGTTCAAGGTGTTCGCGCAGAAGGGGGTGCCGCGCACGCCGTACGAGAAGATCGAGGACGCCGCGCAGGTGCACGCGTACACCGGTGTCGCGCCCACGGTCGCCCTGCACATCCCGTGGGACAAGGTCGAGGACTACACGCACCTGGCCGCGTTCGCGAAGGAGCACGGCGTCGGCCTGGGCACGATCAACTCCAACGTGTTCCAGGACAACGACTACATGCTCGGCTCGGTCACCAACCCGGACCCGGTGGTGCGCCGCAAGGCCACCGACCACCTGCTGGAGTGCGTGGACATCGCGGCGGCGGTGGGTGTGCGCGACGTGAAGCTGTGGTTCTCCGACGGCACCAACTACCCCGGCCAGGACAGCATCCGGGCCCGGCAGGACCGGCTGGCGGAGGCGCTGCGGGAGACCTACGACGCGTTGGGCGAGGATCAGCGGCTGCTGCTGGAGTACAAGCTGTTCGAGCCGGCCTTCTACACCACCGACGTCCCCGATTGGGGCACCGCCTACGCGCACTGCCTGCGGCTGGGCCCCAAGGCCCAGGTGGTGATCGACACCGGCCACCACGCCCCGGGCACCAACATCGAGTTCATCGTGGCGTTCCTGCTGCGCGAGGCCAAGCTCGGCGCGTTCGACTTCAACTCGCGCTTCTACGCCGACGATGACCTGATGGTCGGCGCCGCGGACCCGTTCCAGCTGTTTCGGATCATGCACGAGATCGTGCTGGCCGACGCTTTGCGACACGAGGCGGGGATCGCGTTCATGCTCGACCAGTGCCACAACATCGAGCCCAAGATCCCGGCCCAGATCCGCTCGGTCATGAACGTGCAGGAAGCCACCGCCAAAGCGTTGATCGTCGACCACGACGCCCTGGCCAAGGCCCAGCAGGCCGGTGACGTGCTCGGCGCCAACGCCGTCTTCATGGACGCCTACAACACCGACGTGCGCCCCCTCCTGGCGGAGGTGCGGCAGGAGATGGGCCTGGACCCCGACCCCGTCGCCGCCTACCACCGTTCGGGATACACCGACAAGATCGTCGCCGAGCGGGTCGGCGGCCAGCAAGCCGGATGGGGAGCCTGACTCGTGTCCACGGTTAGTGATTCCCCGGTCGAGGCCCTGATCGGCCGTTCGAATCGTCTCGGCGCCGACCGCCGCAACACCAACTACGCCGGCGGCAACACCTCCGCCAAGGGCACCGACACCGACCCGGTCACCGGCCAGCCGGTCGACCTGGTGTGGATCAAGGGCTCCGGCGGCGACCTCGGCACGCTGACCCCGGCCGGCCTCGCGGTGCTGCGCCTCGACCGGCTGCGCGCGCTCGTCGACGTGTACCCCGGCGTGGAGCGCGAAGACGAGATGGTGGCCGCGTTCGACTACTGCCTGCACGGGCGGGGCGGCGCGGCACCCTCGATCGACACCGCGATGCACGGCCTGGTCGACGCCGCGCATGTCGACCACCTGCACCCCGACGCGGGCATCGCGTTCGCGACCGCGGCCGACGGCGAGGCGCTGACCAAGGAGTGCTTCGGCGACCGGGTGGTGTGGCTGCCCTGGCGGCGGCCCGGCTTCCAGCTCGGCCTCGACATCGCGGCGGTCAAGGCCGCCAACCCCCGCGCGATCGGCGTGATCCTCGGCGGCCACGGCATCACCGCGTGGGGCGCCACCAGCGAGGAGTGCGAGGCCGCCGCACTGGAGATCATCCGCACCGCACAGGCGTTCATCGACGAGCGTGGCCGGCCCGAGCCGTTCGGCCCGATCATCGACGGGTACACGCCGCTGCCGCAGGCCGAGCGGCACGCCCGCGCCGCCGCGCTCGCCCCCGTCATCCGTGGCCTGGCCAGCACCGACCGGCGGCAGGTCGGCCACTACACCGACACCGAGCCGGTGCTGGCTTTCCTGGCCCGCGCCGAGCACCCGCGCCTGGCCGCGCTCGGTACGTCGTGCCCGGACCACTTCCTGCGTACCAAGGTCCGCCCGCTCGTCCTCGACCTGCCGCCCACCGCGCCGCTGGAGGCGGTGGTGACCCGGCTCAAGCAGCTGCACGCGCAGTACCGCGCCGAGTACGCCGCCTACTACGAGCAGCACGCCGCGCCGGACAGCCCGCCGATGCGCGGCGCCGACCCGGCGATCGTGCTGGTCCCCGGGGTGGGCATGTTCTCGTACGGCGCCAACAAGCAGACCGCCCGCGTCGCCGGCGAGTTCTACGTCAACGCGATCAACGTGATGCGCGGCGCGGAGGCCATCTCCGCCTACAGCCCGATCACCGAGGCGGAGAAGTTCCGCATCGAGTACTGGGCGCTCGAAGAGGCCAAGCTCCAGCGCATGCCGAAGCCCAAGCCGCTCGCCACCCGCGTCGCGCTGGTCACCGGCGGCGGCTCGGGCATCGGCCGGGCGATCGCGCACCGGCTCGCCGCCGAGGGGGCCTGCGTCGTCGTCGCCGACCGCAACGCGGAGGGCGCCGCCACCGTCGCCGGTGAGATCGGGGGCACCGACGTCGCCGTACCCGTGACCGTCGACGTGACTGGCACCGCCGCCATCCAGGAGGCGATCCGGGTGGCGGTGCTCGCCTTCGGCGGGATCGACCTGGTGGTCAACAACGCCGGCCTCTCCATCTCCAAGTCGCTGCTGGAGACCACCGACGGCGACTGGGACATCCAGCACGGCGTGATGGCGCGCGGGTCGTTCCTGGTCTCGCGGGAGGCCGCGCGGGTGCTGATCGACCAGGGCATGGGCGGCGACATCGTCTACATCTCCAGCAAGAACAGCGTCTTCGCCGGCCCCAACAACGTCGCCTACGGCGCGGCCAAAGCGGATCAGGCCCATCAGGTACGGCTGCTCGCCGCCGAGCTCGGCGGCCACGGCATCCGGGTCAACGGCGTCAACCCCGACGGCGTCGTCCGCGGCTCCGGCATCTTCGCCAGCGGGTGGGGTGCCCAGCGCGCGGCCACCTACGGCATCCCGGAGGAGGAGCTCGGCGCCTTCTACGCCCAGCGCACGCTGCTCAAGCGGGAGGTGCTGCCCGAGCACGTGGCCAACGCGGTCTTCGCGCTCACCGCCGGCGACCTGACGCACACCACCGGTCTGCACGTACCGGTCGACGCCGGCGTCGCGGCCGCGTTCCTGCGATGACGGTCGTCGCCGCGGTCGACCTCGGCGCGGCCAGCGGCCGGGTGATGCTCGCATCGGTCTCGCCGGATGGGGTGGACCTCAAAGAGGCGCACCGCTTCGACAACGGCCCGGTACGCCTGCTCGACACGCTGCACTGGGACGCGTTGCGCCTGTACGCCGAGGTGCGCACCGGGCTGCGCGCGGCCGTGTCCCGGCATCCCGACCTGGCGAGCGTGGGCATCGACTCGTGGGCGGTCGACTACGGCTTGCTCGACCGCGACGGCGCGCTGCTCGGCAACCCGGTGCACTACCGCGACGCGCGTACCGACGGGGTGATGGACACGGTCGTCGCCAAGCTCGGCGCCGAGTGGCTGTACGGCACGACCGGCCTCCAGCTGCTCCCCTTCAACACGCTCTTCCAGCTCGTCGCCGCCGCGGACACTCCGGCGATGGCGGCCGCCGAGCGGATGCTGCTGATGCCCGACCTGCTCTCGTACTGGCTGACCGGCGTCCCCGGCACCGAGGTCACGAACGCCTCCACGACCCAGCTGCTCGACGTGCGTACCCGGGAATGGTCCGCGGAGCTGATCGCCCGCGCCGGCCTGCCCGCGCGCCTCTTCGGCGACCTGCGGCGGCCTGGCGATCCCGCCGGCGCCGTGCGGGAGCTGGACCTGCCGGTGACGGCCGTCGGCTCGCACGACACCGCGTCCGCGGTGGTGGCGGTGCCGGCCGACGGCGAGCGGTTCGCCTACATTTCCTGCGGTACGTGGTCGCTGGTCGGCGTCGAGTTGCCCGAGCCGGTGCTCAGCGCGGCGAGCCGCGCGGCCAACTTCACCAACGAGGCCGGCGTCGACGGCACGGTCCGCTACCTGCGCAACGTGATGGGGCTGTGGGTGCTCCAGGAGTCGATGCGCGCGTGGGGCGCGCCAGAAGTGGCCGACCTGCTGGCGGCAGCCGCCAGGGAGCCCGCACTGGGCACGCTCGTCGACGTCGACGACCCGGTCTTCCTGCCGCCCGGCGACATGCCGGCCCGGATCGCCGCCGCGTGCGAGGCGAGTGGGCAGCCGGTGCCGGCCACGCCCGCCGGGTTCACACGGTGCATTGTGGACAGTCTGGCGCTCGCCCACCGCCGCGCCGTGCGGGAGGCGTGCGCGCTCTCCGGCCGGGACGTCGACGCGGTGCACATCGTCGGCGGCGGCGCCCGAAACGAGCTGCTCTGCCAGCTCACCGCCGACGCCTGCGGGCTGCCCGTGGTGGCCGGCCCGGTCGAGGCGACCGCGCTCGGTAACGCGCTGGTGCAGGCGCGCGCACTCGGCGTCGTACACGGTGGTCTGGACGACTTGCGGGCCCTCCTGCGGCGCACCCAGGAGCTGAGGTTTTACCAGCCCACGGCGGGTGCGGAGGCCGGGTGGCGGGCGGCCGAGGCACGGGTGCACCCCTCCCGCTGAGTCTCCAGCCAGCTCGCGTACCCTCACTCCGGCGGCATCGGGCGGCCCTCGATCATTCCATAGTGGATAGAGAGGCGTGCCAGTGTCCGACGCGGGCAGCGAGGAGACCGCGGAGTTTCGCGCCCTCGACGCCCCGACCCAGCAGCTGCCCGCGCTGATCCCGGCGCTGGCGCACGTGCCGCCGGGTGTCACCACGCACAGCTCCGGCCTGGCCCGCCGGTGGCGGTGGCCGCTCTTCGCCCTGGCCGCAGCGGCGCTGGCGAGCGTGCCGATCGCGCTGTTCGCCACGTCCGACGGCCCGTCCGACTCGCGCGAGCGGGTGCCGCCCCTACGGTGGCCCCCGGCGGCCGCGGCGGCGTCCGAGTCGCCGACCCCCTCGCCTTCGCCGCCGGAGCAGGCGCCGGTGGTGCCGCCACCACCCGCCGAGGGAGAGGACGCGCCGCCGCGCGCCACCACCTCGCCCAGCCCGTCGCCGACGGCCCCCGCCCCCGCCTCGTACGAGGCGGAAGCGCCGGGCAACCGCCTGCGCGGCCGCGCGACGCCCCGCGACCTGGCCGGCGCCTCCGGCGGCAAGGTCGTCGGCTGGGTCGGCGACGACCGCGACAACACGCTCGCGTTCACCGGCGTCACGGTGGCGACGGCCGGGCGGCACCGGGTGACGATCCACTACGTCACCCAGGAGCGCCGGGCCGCCGCCATCGAGGTGAACGGCCGCTTCGCCACGCTGGTCGACTTCCGGTCCACGGGTGGCTGGGACAAGGTGGGTGCGGTGACGCTGACGCTGACCCTGCGGTCCGGTGCCAACGCGATCGAGTTCGGCAACCGGTACGCGTGGGCGCCCGACTTCGACCGGATCGTGGTGGAGCCGACCGTGGAGCCGGCCTCAGCGCGGTAGTTCGGCCGCCCGCTCGCTCGCCATCGCCCGCGCGGCGGCCCGGGGGGAGCCTCCGGTGCGGGCGGCGCGGTCGAGCATCTCGTTGAGCAGCCCGCGCAGCGTGGTCGAGATCTTCGTGAAGGAGGCCTCCGCCGTCGGCGCGATGTCTCCGAACAGCGTCCACCACCACCAGGCGTTCGTCGCCACGTTGGCGACGAAATCCGGGATCACGGGTACACCACGGGCGGTGAGCGCCGCCTCACCACCGGCCGTGGTGGGCACGTTCGCCGCCTCCACCACCAGCCGCGCGTTGACCGCGTCGACGTTGGCCTCGGTGAGCACGTACGAGAGCGCGGCCGGCACCAGGATCTCCGCCTCGACCGCCAGCCACTCCTCCCGGGGCAGCTCACGGTCGCCGGGACGCAGCGCGCGCCGGTCCACTCGCCCGTAGCGGTCGCGGGTGCGCAGCAGCGCCTCCACGTCGAGCCCGTCCGGATGCCACAGGACCCCGAGGGCGTCGCAGATGCCGACGACGGGAACGCCAGCCCGGGCGAGGTAGCGGGCGGTGGCGCCACCCATCGAGCCGAAGCCCTGTACGAGTGCTCTCGGTTCCCGGATCCCGAGTCGCGACGCGGCGGCTAGCGTCACCTCCGCGACGCCGTAGCCGCCCACCTGGTCGGCCAGGCCCACGCCGTCCACGTCGACCGCGAAGCCGGCCCGCACCCGGTCGAGCGCCGCCCCCGGGTCCGGCACCAGCCGCAACGCCGCGTCGATGGTCGACCGCAGCCCCGCCTCGTGCGCCACCTCCTCCAGCACGTCCTGCCGCACGCCGAGGTCCTCGCCCGCGGACCAGTACGACTGGAGCAGCGGCTTCATCGCGGCGACGTACCGCGCCATCACCCCGCGCGCACCGGGGTCGTGCGGGGCACAGTCGATACCGCCCTTCCCCCCGCCGAATGGAACGTAGGCGTCGCTCGGGGAGTAGACGACAGCCTCTTTGAGGGTCATCCCGCGGGCGAGATCGCGCACCTCGTCGAGCGTGCAGCCCTCGCGCATCCGCAGGCCCCCGCTGGCCGCACCGCGCACCAGCCGGTCGATGACGAGGTAGCCGCGCTTGCCGGTGACCTCGTCGGTCCACGTCACTTCCAGAAAGCTATCCTGACTCGTCACTCAGTCAGGGTGCCCAGACCGTTCGGCCGAACGGAGTCGGACACCGGTCAGCAAAACGGTCAATATTAGGATTCGACGGGTGACCGACTCCCGCTTCGTCCGCGCGCACACTCGTCTATCTCCCGTGCCGCTGGTGCCCGAGATCCTCCTCTACCAGGCGGAGGAGGCCATCGCGCTGTGGGAGCGGACGGAGACGTCCTCGTCCGGCCAGCAACCCCCGCCGTTCTGGGGCTTCGCCTGGGCCGGCGGCCAGGCGCTGGCCCGCTACGTGCTGGACAACCCTTCCCTGGTCAGCGGAAGGCGCGTGCTGGACCTGGCGGCCGGCTCCGGCCTGGTGGCGATCGCGGCGGCCAAGGCCGGCGCGGCCGCCGTCACCGCCGTCGACATCGACCCCCTGTCGCTGGCCGCCGTAGCCGCGAACGCCGCCGCGAACGCCGTGACGGTGACCGGCGTCGAACGCGACGTGCTCGACACCGCCCCGGACGCCGACGTGGTGCTCGCCGGCGACGTCTTCTACAGCCGCGAGATGGCGACCCGGATGATGACCTACTTCGAACGCGCGGCGCGGGCGGGCGCGATGGTGCTGGTCGGCGACCCGGGGCGGGCGTACCTGCCCCGGACGGGGCTGCGAAAGCTGGCGTCCTACGAGGTCCCGGTCGTGGCGACCTTGGAGGATGCCGCGATCAAGCACACCGCGGTCTGGGAGATCCCGGTCAAATAGGCACAGCGTGAACGCATATATGCGCGGCCGCCGATACCAGGTACATTCGTTGGACGATACCGACAGCGTCGTGGTATCCCCTCGCACGTTTACCGCCGGGAGGGCGACGAATGTTGGCTTATGACGACACGGACGTCATCTCTGGGCTGCCGAGGCTGGAGGAGCTTTCCGAAAGTCTGCCGGAAGGCGTGCTGGCGGAGGTCGTCAGAGAGTTGATCGACCGAGACTCGATCGACGAGCCTCAGACACCGTTTCAAAACTACGTTTAGCGCGAATGATGTCGCCGTAGTTTGACATGACACGCGGGGAGCTCGAAGAGGCGACGCCGTTTCGTCAGGTCTTGCTCAAGGTTCACAGTCGGTGCAACCTGTCCTGCGATCACTGCTACATGTACGAGCACGCGGACCAAAGCTGGCGGCATCGACCGATGGTGATGTCGAAACGCATCATCGACACCACCGCCGCGCGGATCGGGGAGCACGCCGAGCGCCACGGATTGGGAGCGGTCGTCGTCATCCTGCACGGGGGCGAGCCGCTGCTCGCCGGCGCGCACACGATCGACTACACGGTCCGCGCGATCCGCCGCGCGGTGCCCAAGACCACGGCGATCAGATACGGCCTGCAGACCAACGGGCTCCTCCTCGACGCGCGGTTTCTCGATCTTTTCGCACAGCACGGGATCGAGGTCGGGGTGAGCCTCGACGGCGACGCGGAGGCCAACGACCGGCACCGTCGCTACGCGGACGGGCGGGGCAGCCACACGGGCGTCGTGCCGGCGCTGCGCCTGCTCCAGAGCCAGCGCTACCGGCATCTCTACGGCGGCATCCTCTGCACGGTCGACCTGTACAACGACCCGGTCGACGTCTACGAGCACCTGCTCGGCTTCGAGCCGCCGGGCATCGACCTCCTGCTGCCCCACGGCAACTGGACCAAGCCCCCACCCGGCCGGCCCGACGACCAGACCCAGACGCCGTACGCCGAGTGGTTGATCTCGGTATTCGACAGATGGATCAACGCACCGCGGCGCGAGACCCGGATCCGCCTGTTCGAGTCGATCATTTCGCTCCTACTCGGCGGCCGCACCACTTCCGAAGCCGTGGGGCTGGGCAAAGTCGATCTGATCACGATCGAGACCGACGGCGCGATCGAACAGGGCGACACGCTCAAGACCACGGCGGAAGGCGCCGCCGCGACCGGACTGCACGTGGCCCGAAACTCGTTCGACGAGGCGCTGGCACACCCGGCCATCCACGGCCGTCAGCAGGGAATCGCGGCGCTCTCCGAGATCTGCCGGCGATGCCCGATCGTCAAGATCTGCGGCGGCGGCCTGTACGCGCACCGTTACCGCGTCGACAACGGCTTCGTCAACCCCACCGTCTACTCGGCCGACATGTTTCGACTGATCCGCCATATCGCCGGGAGAGTGGCCCTTGGCCTGCCCGTCAAGGGTCCTGTCCGGGGGACAGGGGTTTGATGGGGTTCCGGCGCCGTGCACCTGTGCGGTACTAATAGACAGATGCAGCGGGTCTTCGCGCCGACGAGCGTGTCGATCACCATGCCCCTCTCACCAGAGCAGGTCACACACGTCTGACGGCCGGGAAGGGGGCACATGCGGCATTTCTTCCTCAGCTATTCGCCGGGAGACGACGACCTCTACGTTGCCCGCTTCTTCCTCGACCTGTCCACGGCCGTGCGCCGGCTTCTCGGCGCCGGATCCGACCGCGAGGTGGGCTTTCTCGACCATGGCAACGCCAATGACCACTGGCCGAGCGAGATCCGCAATGAGCTGTCCACCTGCCAGACGCTGGTGGTGCTCTGCTCGCCCAAGCTCTTCCTCGACGAGCGCTGCGGCCGGGTCTGGAGCGTGTTCAGCGACCGCCTCCGGGCGTATGAGTCGGCCACCGGTCACGGCGCGCCGGCCCTGATCCCCGTGCCCTGGTCGAGCCGCGACCTGCCGGTCGTGGACGGCGGCGTCGACGTCGCCACCCCTCCCTCGCCCGACGAGGATCTGCGGGTCCTGATCCGCCTGCACAGCTACCGCCGGTCCTATGAGGACTTCGTGGGGCGGCTGGCCCGCCAGGTCGTGGAGACCACCCAGGCCTACCGGATCCCGCAGGCGCGGCCCGGCGTCGACCTGCGTGGGGCCGAAAACGCCTTCGAGGGTTGGCAGCAGCGGCAGCGGGGCAGCCGCGGACCGCAGTACGTGCATTTCGTCATCGCCGCCGGCACCCGAGACGAGATGCGCGTGGTGCGGCAGGACGTCGGGTTCTACGGCGAGCGCCAGGAAGACTGGGCGCCGTACCGGTCGCTCGCCCAGTCACTGGCGGCTCGGGCCAGCGAGATCGCCGCGGAGCGGTTGTTCGGGTCCGAGGTCGTGCCGATCGGCGCGATCGGCGATCAGGTCGAGCTGGCCCAGGAGCGCAATGAGATCATCGTGTTGCTCCTCGACTCGTGGGTCCTCGGCCTCGAGTCCTTCCGGCGCATGCTGGCGAGGTTCGACCAGGTGGAGGAGTCGGCCGTCGCGGTCCTGGTCCCCGCGAGCCGCGAGGATGTCGAGACCAGCGAGCACCAGGGCAAGCTGCGCGGGAGCGTGCTGCGGGCGTTTCCACATTGCGCGCGGCGCCGTGACGCGCTCTTGCGTACGGAGATCGAAACGCCTACCCGGTTCGACGACGATCTCGCGGCCGCGCTGGAGGAAGCGCAAAATCGCATATTCGCCAAAGGGCGGATCTTTCGGCGACCGGTCGACGGACCCGCCAACGCGAGACCCATTCTTGAAGGGCCTTGACTTATGGCGATCCAAATGCGAGTCGAGCCAGACCGACCGTTGGCTCGACATAGATACTCTGTTGCCCACTCGCACCAACGGCCGCAGGTGCAGGGAGGAGCGATGCGCTACTTCTTTTTGAGTTACGCCCATGGCCAGCACGACGATCTGGTCGAGGCGTTTTTCACCGATCTCAGCGGCGAGGTGCGCGAGCACGCCGGCCGTGATCGGGGCGACGAGGTCGGTTTCCGCGACCGCCCCGGCGCCAGTGGTGACTCCTGGTCACCGTCGCTGGTCGACGCGCTCCAGTCCGCCCGCACGTTCATCGCCCTCTGCTCACCCGGCTACTTCCGCAGCGCCTCCTGCGGAAAGGAGTGGTGGACCTTCGCCCAGCGGCTCGCCCAGGTGCGCCCGGGCGGGCACCCACCGCCCGCCCTGATCCCCCTCTTCTGGCTGCCCACCGAGATCCCCGCCCATCTCACCGACCTGCAGTACCGCGATCCCTCGTTCGGCGCCGCCTACGACAGCCACGGGCTGCGCCGCCTGCTCCAGCTCGACCGCCTGCACGACGACTACCTCGAGTTCGTCACGGCGCTCGCGTTGCGCATCACGACGACGGCCGAGCAGCACAGCGCACCACCGCTCGTTCCCGCCCCCACCCTCGCGACCACGGCGGACGCCTTCGCCGCCGAGGCGCCCCCGCCCCGGTCCCCCACGCCGGTGCGGCGACGGTCGCCCGCGAAGCTCCCCCTGCTCACCTACGAAGAAAATCGTGATGACGATGAATACCGCTGAGCCCACCGACCACCGCAACGGCCGGATCATCACCTTCTACTCGTTCAAGGGCGGCGTGGGCCGGACGATGGCGCTGGCGAACGTCGCCTGGATCCTCGCCAGCACCGGCCGCCGGGTGCTGACCGTCGACTGGGATCTCGAGTCGCCCGGGCTCCACCGGTACTTCGCGCCGTTCCTCGTCGACCGCAACCTGCGCGACTCGCACGGCGTGATCGACGCCGTCCGCGACTTCGCCCGGTCGGGCACCAACCCGGGTCAGGCCCTCGGCGTGCGCGAGCTGCACCCCGACGACGTGCTCAGCGCGGCCCAGATCCGCCGGTACGCGAGCTCGCTGGTGCGATACGACTTCCCCGGCGGCGGCTCGATCGACTTCGTGCCGCCCGGCCGGCAGGATCGCGCCTACTCGCACGCGGTCAGCACGTTCAACTGGGATGACTTCTACGAGCGGTTCGACGGCGCCGCCTACCTCGACGCCCTCGGCGAGGACATGCGCCGCCACTACGACGTGGCGCTCCTCGACAGCCGCACCGGCCTGAGCGACAACGCGGGAATCTGCACGGTCCAGCTCCCGGACGCGGTGGTCACCTGCTTCACGATGAACAACCAGAGCATCGACGGCGCGGTCGCGGCCGCCAACTCGATCCGCCACCAGCGCGGCGACGGCGTCCAGATCTACCCGGTGCCCACCAGGGTCGAAGACGGCGAGCTGAGCAAGCTCGAGCGCAGCCGCAACTACGCCCGCCAGCGCTTCGAAGACTTCGTGCGCCTGCTCGGACACCCCGACCCGGACAAGTACTGGGGCTCGGTGGAGATCCCCTACAAGGTCTTCTACGCGTACGAGGAAACGCTCGCCACGTTCGGCGACCGCCCCGAGCTGGAAAACTCACTGCTCGCCGCCTACCAGCGGCTGACCAGCGAGCTCGTCGGCGAGCCGATCGAGTTCGTGGCCCCGCCCGAGCCGTTGCGCCGCGGCTGGCTCGCCGAGTTCGAGCAGCGCGGCACGGCGGAGTCGGCGCCGCTGCTGATCGCGTACGCGCCGCGGGAACGCATCTGGGCCGAGTGGATCGCCTCGCAGCTGCGCCAGGTCGGCCAGCGCAGCATCCTGCAGGACATCAACAGTCCGGCCGTGCTCGACAAGGCCACCCGCGCCCTGGTGCTGCTGAGCCGCGAGTCGGTCCGGGTGCCGCAGACGCGCCGGTTCTGGCAGGCGGCCACGCTCCGCGAGACGCCCGGACCGGGGCGGTTCCTCGTCCCGGTGCGCCTCGAAGGCTTCCGGGTGCCGGCGCCCTTCGACGACCGGGAGACCGTCGACCTGTTCAACATCACCGCCGGCCACGCCCGCGAAGCCCTTCTGGGCAAGCTCGGCCTGCGCGACGCCGCGCTCCTTGTCGCGCCGTCGTCGGGCGGCGGGCCCCAGCCCCGCTTCCCGGACGAGCCGCCGCGGGTGTGGCGCGCGCCGGCCCGCAACTCCTCGTTCACCGGCCGGGACGCCGTGCTGGAGCTGCTGCGCGAGCGGCTCAACGCCAGCACCGCCCAGACCGGGCCGGCGGTCCTGCAGGGCTTCGGCGGGGTCGGCAAGACCCAGATCGCGATGGAGTACCTGCACCGCTTCGCCGCCGACTACGACATCGTCTGGTGGATCTCCGCCGACCAGCCCGCCCTCGTCCGCACCTCCCTGGCCGAGCTGGCCAGCGAGCTCGAGCTGCCTGTGGTGGGCAGCGTCGCCGAGCAGCTGCAAGGGGTGCTGGAGGCGCTGCGCCGGGGCGAGCCGTCGGGGCGGTGGATCATCGTGTTCGACAACGCGGACGACCCCAACCAGATTCGCGAATTCATCCCTACCGGCATGGGCGACGTGATTATCACCACACCCGGTCAGGAGTGGGCCCGCGAGGCGTGGACGATCGACGTCAACGTCTTCGAGCGCGCGGAGAGCGTCGAGCTGCTGTCCCGCCGGGTCGACACGCTGTCGCCGCCCGACGCCGACGCGATCGCGGACAAGCTGGGCGATCTACCGCTCGCCGTCGAGCAGGCGGCCACCTGGCTGGCGACCACCGCGATGACCGCGCGCAGCTACCTGGAGCTGCTCGACGAGCACCTCCCGCGGATCCTCAACGAGCCGCCGCCACCCGGATACCCGCACCCCGCCGCCAATACTTGGCGACTTTCCCAAGAACGGCTCCGGGAATCGAACCCGGCGGCCGCGTATTTGCTAGAGTTGTTTGCCTTTTTTGCCCCGGAACCAATTCCGACACGCCTGCTCAACAGCCCTGGCATGATCGACGCACTCGTTGCGTTCGACCCCTCACTCAGAGATCCCCTTCTGCATGGGTCACTCATTCGCGACATCAACCGCTACGGTCTCGCTCGGGTAGACCCGGCCATCCCCGCCATTCGGATCCACCGCCTGGTGCAAAGCGTGGTAAGAAGTGATCTGCCTGAGGCAATCCAGACGGAAAGACGGAGACAAGTGCAGATCACCTTGGCCGCCGAGCGGCGCGACGATCCGGAGCGGCAGGAAAACTGGCAGGTCTACCAGACCCTGCGCCCGCATCTGGAGCCGGCCGGCTCGCTCGACTCGGACGACCCACAGGTGCACGCGCTGGTCATCGACATGGTTCGCTACCTGCGCGCCCGCAACGACCTGCTCGGCAGCCAGGAGCTCGCCCAGCGCGCGATCGACAGCTGGAAGCCGCGCCTCGGCGACAACCACCGCTCGGTGCTCCGCATCCGTTCCGAGCTCGCCACCACGCTGCAGGCCCTGGGGCGCGACAGCGAAGGGCTGACGATCCTCGAGGACATCATCCCTCGGCTGATCAGCACGCTCGGCGAGAAGCATCCGTACACGCTGGTCGCCCAGCGGGGCAAGGCGGGACACCTGCGCGGCCTGGGTAGGTACCGGGACGCCTACCGGCTCGACGTGGACACGCTCACCGAGTGGCGGGCCACCCACGGCGAAGACCACGACCAGACCCTCCGGGCCGCCAACAACCTCGCCGTCTCGCAGCGGCTCGTCGGAAACCTCCAGGAGGCGCTGGAGATCGACGAGGAGACCCTGCGGCGGCGCGACAAGGTCACCGGCACCACTCAGCCCGTGACCCTCGGCGTCGCCACGCGGTACGGGCGGGACCTGCGCGACGTCGGCGAGCTGGAGCGCTCGCTGGAGCGCCTGGAGACGACCGTCAACACCGCTCGCGAGGTCTTCGGCCCCGACCACCGGATCACGCTGGCCGCCGCGAAGAGCCTCGTCGTCACCTGGCGCCGCCTGGGCCGCCTCGACGAGGCCCACGATCTGATCACCACGGTCAACCACGGCTACGAGCGCACGATGGGGCAGCGCCACCCCGACGCGCTGGCCTGCGCGCTGGAGGTCGCCTGCGTCCGCTCCGCCCGCGGCGACCACGACGAGGCACGCCAGCTCGCCGAGGACGTCCTGTCCCGCTACCGCGAGCTGGGCGGCCCCGACCACCCCTTCACCCTCGCGGCGGCAAACGACCTGGCCATCTTCCAGATGCGCGCCGGCGACTTCGGGGCGGCCCGCCCGCTGATCGAGGACACCGCCGCCCGCTTCGGCACCGCCCTCGGCGCCGACCACCCGTACACGCTGGTCTGCCAGATGAACCTGGCCAACGCGCACTTCGCCGCCAAGGAGATCACCGAGGCGTTCCGCCTGGACCAGCACTGCTACCAGCACCTGTCCGCGAGGTTCAAGCGCGACCACCCGACCGTGCTCGCCGCGACCACCAACCTCGCGATCGCGCTGCGGGCGACCGGCGCGCAGCACGAGGCGGCCACCCGGCTGGAGGAGGCGACGCAGGCCTCGATCCGCATCCTCGGCCTGAAGCACCCCAACACGATCGCGGTACAGGAGGGCACCCGCATCAACAGCGACATCGAGCCCGCCGAAACATAGAGACAACACCGCCACGGTGAGGGCTAGGCTGACCGGCGTGGACCCATCTGACGGGCCGCAGCGGCATCGCTTGAGCGGCGAGGAGTTCGGCAGCCTCGGCAGTGGGTACGGAGTTGGTTCCGCGCTGGCGACACTGCGTTCCGCCCAGGTCAGCAAGCGCCTGTTGCTGCTGCACGCCGTCCATCGGCAGATCGCCGGCACGGATGCGCACGCGGACGATACCTGGGGTGCTCTCGAAGATATCGCCGGGCGCTTCCCAGATGTCGCCCGAGAGGTGCTGAGCCATCCGTTCGTCGACACGTGGGCGAGTCGTTTGCTGCGGTCAGGCACAGATCTGAGCTATCTCGCCGGCCTCGCCATCGCGACCGCCATCCGCGCCAGGGCCGACCTGTCGCTGACGATTCCCGGGACCGGACAGGATGTTTCCATCCCGACAGTCGGGCTCGCGTACGGTCTTGGCGCTGGTCCAGTCACCGTGACCAGCCGTGACGGTGCTTTGACGCTCACCGGCCCCGCCGCCACCGTCACCGTCCCTGCAGTTGGCGCGGCGGATCCGCCAGGATGGTGCGGCGTGCGGAGCCTTACGGTCGAGTCTGACTGCGGCGCGCTCAAGGTGGCCGTTGACGACCTGGACCCGCATCGCGCCTGCTTCGGCCTGCCGGTCGCGTCGCGGTTGACGCCGGCGGGCATGGCCCGCCTTGAGCGGCTCTTCGACGGCGCCTGGCAGCTCATCACCACCGACTATCCGGCGCACGCCGTCGCCCTTCGCGAGTGCCTGCGGTCGCTCGTGCCGCTCGAGGCCCCGGAGACCGGCTCGGTCAGCGCGTCCGCGCAGACGGCTTTCGGTGCCGTGGCGGTGTCCGCGCCGCCAGACCCGGCCGGTCTGGCGCTCCTGCTGATCCACGAGATCCAGCACGTGAAACTCGGTGGCCTGCTGGATCTGGTAGATCTGCTCGAAGAGACGGGCGACGGGCTCTACCACGCGCCGTGGCGGGCGGATCCTCGTCCGGCTCCTGCCCTCCTCCAGGGTGTCTACGCCCACACCGGTGTTACCGACTTCTGGCGGGTGCGGCGCATGCGGACGAGCGGCGACGAGGCGCGCACGGCCGACTTCGAGTTCGCCTACTGGCTCGCGCAGAGCCGGTCCGCCGCCACCGCTCTCGCCGACTCGGGCGATCTCACGGCACTCGGCGAGCGGTTCGTTGGCGAGCTTCGCCACACGCTCGACGGCTGGGCCGGCGTGCCGGTCGCCTCGAGCGTGGCCGCGATCGTCGACGACCTGATGACGGCGGTGGCCGTGCGGTGGCGGCTGGACAACCATCAGCCCACGCCTGAGACGGCAGCGGCCGCCGCCGCGGCTTGGCGGGAAGGGCGCTCCTGCCCGCCCATCGCCAAGCCCTCGGTGGCCCGGGCGAGCGCGATGGGCCCGGCTCGGGCCGACGGACTGGGTGCGCAGCTCCGGGCGCGGCTCGCAGCCGTCGCGGCGCCTCCCGCCGCGCCCGCGGAGGCCGCCTACTTGGACGGCCGGCTGGGGGACGCGGTGGACGCCTACCGAGCCGCCACGATCGACGCGCCGGACGACGCCACGGCGTGGGTCGGGCTCGCCGTGGCCCTTAGGCGGGGTGGCGACGCGGCCGCGGCCAGGGCCTTGGTGGAACGCCCAGATCTGGTGCGGGCATCGCTGCACCTGCTACGGAAAAATGGAGACAGTCCGTCACCGGACAATCTCGCCCGGTGGTTGGCCGCCGGTCTCGCCTGAGCGCTGAAGTGGTCGCTGAGTCCGATGACAGCGAATCTGTCAATAAGCGAATGTGAACGAATACTTCCTCAGGTCCGCCCGATCTGCCATGAATGACGCTCGGATCTCAGGACAGACGCCAGGAAATCTCCCACTCATTGGGACACTACACAGTGGACTCCCGCGACACATGGTACGCTGTCGCACGTTTGCTCAGGAAACACCTAAGCATACCACGCCGACAAGAGGCCAGCAGCGGGCACTAATGGACAATGACGACTACGTGGCAGAACTGGCGATCGAAGGAAGGCTCTTTAAACTCGATCCCAGTGCCTTGAGGACGCTGGCTACTTCCGAAGACTCCTCGCTTTCATATGTGCTCCGCCAAGTGATGGGCCCCGGAATGCGCCACTCGGACAACGTGGTGCGCGCATTCACCAACTACATCTGACAGTCACATGAGCCTGGACAGCGTGTCAAGCCCGATCCGCCAGGTCATCCTGAAGATTCATAGTCGATGCAACCTGTCCTGCGCCTACTGCTACGTCTACCACCACATTGACCAGTCGTGGCGGACGCAGCCGGTCACGATGTCCCGTGAGGTAATCGATACGGTGGCCCGGCGGATCGCCGATCACTCCCGCGCCTGGGAGTTGCCGCGAGTTACCGTGGTCCTGCACGGCGGCGAGCCGCTCCTCGCCGGCGCCGACCTCATCGAGTACGCCGTACTAGCCATCCGCCGCGCGTCACCAGGCGAAACCCAAATCGACTTCGCCGTCCAGACCAATGGCATCCTGCTGACTTCCACGATGTTGGAGGTGTTTCGGCGGCACGGCGTCCACGTGGGCGTCAGTCTCGATGGCGGGCAGGCCGCAAACGACAGGCACCGGCGCTTCGCCCATGGCGGCGGAAGCCACGGGCTGGTGGCCACCTCGCTCGCATTGCTGCGGAAGGATCGATATCGCGACCTCTTTAGCGGTCTACTGTGCACGGTGGATGTGCGTAATGATCCGATCGACGTTTATGAAGGTCTTCTGGAGTTCTCCCCACCCCGCGTCGATCTGCTTCTGCCGCACGGCAACTGGACCTCTCCGCCTCCCTTCCGCACCGCGGATGAGACGGCCACACCGTACGCCGACTGGTTGATCCGGATATTCGACAAGTGGTATGCCGCGCCGCGCCGCGTGACAGACATCCGGCTGTTCAGCTCGATCATGGCGTTGTTGCTCGGTGGCCGCAGTGGCTCGGAGGCAGTCGGCTTGGAGCCCGTCGACCTGCTGACGGTCGAGACCGACGGCTCCATCGAGCAGGGCGACGCGCTCAAGACGACGGCCGACGGGATGGCCGCGACGGGGATGACCGTGGCCGAGCATTCCTTTGACGACGCCCTCCGCCATCCCGGGATCGGCGCCCGCCAGCAGAGCGTCGCCGCCCTCTCCCCGACCTGCCGATCGTGTCCCGTGATGGCGGTGTGTGGCGGCGGACTCTACGCCCACCGCTACAGCGAGGGACAGGGCTTCGCGCATCCGAGCGTGTACTGCGCCGATTTGCGAAAGCTGATCGAGCACGTCAGCGCGATCATGACCACGGACCTGGAGCGCCTGACGAGCCTGCCGGCCGGCTAGGCCGGTGTCGCGGCAGACGGTCAGATCTCCGGCGGATCGATGTCGCAGTTGAGTCGGGCGCCGTTGCGGATCGCCACGGTGTTCGGATGGTCGGGACCAAGCACGCGGTTTGCCCGGGCGATGACGTCTTCCAGGAGTTCTCGGGCGCCCGTGGCGTCACCGGACAGGCGCCGGCTGACCGCCAGGTTGTTGGCCGCCGCCAGCGCATCGGGGTGGTCCGGGCCGAGGACCTCACGGCTGGTGACGCGCCGGTACACGTCCTCATCGATCGCGAGGCAAGCCGCGTATTCACCTCGATCGAACTGCTCGTTCGCTTGGTTCGTCAGGCACGCGAGCGTGTACGGATGATTCCGGCCGAGGATCGCCTCGAATCGCTCGGCCGCCCTGCGCGCGAGCGGTCGAGCCGACTCGTGGTCGCCCGCTCGGCGCAAGAAGATCGCGAGATTGTTCTCACACGCCAGCGAGAACGGATGATCCTCGCCGAATTTCTGCTGGTATCGCTGCAGCGCCTCGGCCGCCGTCCGGCGGGCCGCCCGGTCATCGCCAAGGGCCGACTGATCGCAGGCAAGATTGCTCACGCAAGCCAGCGTGTAGGTGTGCGATCGCCCCAATACCCGGTCGAGGCGGGCCAGCGTGTCCTGCGTCATCGCGTGCGCCACTGCGATCTCGCCGAGCTTTCGCAGCGTGACAGCCAACGTCCGGGCGGTCCGCAATGTGTGGGGGTTGTCCTCGCCACGGATCTGTTTGAGGTCGACCAGCGTCTCGGCGAGCAGATCGCGGGCCTCGGCATACCGTCCCACGTCGCGCAGGCACCGGGCGTAGTTGTGGTCAGAGACGAGCGTCATCGGGTGCTTCTGGCCTAGGGTCTTGCGTCGACGCTCCCGCGCCTGCCGGTCCAGGCGCATCGCCCCGGAGAAGTCGCCGACGAAGCGGAGCGAGACTGCGAGGTTGTTGATCGCGTTGAGGGTCCGGGCCGCATCCTCACCGAGCACACGGTTGGATCGCTCCAGCGCCTCCTGGTCCAGAGTCATCGCCTCGTGATAACGCCCCAGGCCGCGCAGGTCCGCGGCGCGACCGCTTAGGCACGCGATGGTGTACGGGTGGTCCTCCCCTTCCAGGGTGACCAGACTCTGGTAAGCCTGCTCGTCTTCGGCGAAGGAGTCCGCGTACCTCGCCTGTGAGCGCAGCGCGTTCGCCAGGTGCACCCGCACCCAGACCGTGGTCAGGTCGTCGGGGCCCGGCATCGCCACCCGCCACGCCGCCAGGGCATCTTCCGCCTGCTCCTGGCTGCCCTGGTAGTCGCTCGTCCGGCCGAGATAGTTGACCATGTCGACCACCAGCTGACGGACGGTCGGGATCGTCGACTCCAACGCGCCTGACGCGCGCAGATGGAGCCGGAGCTGGGCGTACTGCGGCCAGTAGGCCGGGTCGTCCGGAGTCTTGGGGTTCGCCGCCGCGAGCACCTCGTGCACGTGCCGGCGGTTGGCCCTCTGCTCCTCCGGGGGCAGCCGGTCTCGAATCACAGCCTGGACGAGCCGGTGCAGTTGGATCGCCGTGTGCCCGGTGTCCACGCTGGCCAGCGCGTACCGACCCACCTCCTGCACGAGGCGTGCCTGCAACAGCGGCTCGTTGAGCGAAGGATCCAGCGGCAGCAGCACCTCGACGAAACGCTCGCTGTTGATCAGCCGCATCGGGATCGGCTCAGACCCGAAGAACGCGCATAGCTCCAGCAGCTTCGCCGCGGCCGGCATCTGCTCACGCAGCCGCTCGAGCGAGAGCAGCCAGGTGGCGGCCGCGGTGCGCTGGTAGCCCGGGGGCGGATTCTCCGCGAGCACCTGGGTCAGGCGAGTGTCCAGGAGCTCGATGTAGCTGGCCACCGGCATGGCGGTGGCGGCCAACCAGGCGCCGGCCTGCTCGATGGCCAAGGGGAGGTCGCCCAGCTTCTCCGCGAGCTTGTCCGCTTCGGCGTCGGACAGTTCGCCAACCCGGCTGCGCAGCAGTGCGATGCTCTCCTCACGGCTGAATGTGCCGACCTCGACCGCGCTGGCCTGCCGGCTCCACGCCACGTTGCGGGAGGTGAGCAACAGGTGACCGGTGCCCTGCGGCAGGTACGGACGGATCGAGTCGGGATCGTCGGCGTTGTCGTACACCAGAAGCCAGCGCCGGGTGGGCTCGCCTCGGCGCAGGGCGTCGAGCACGGCGTCGGCCCGCTCGGCCACACTTTCGACCTCGGGAAGGCCGAGGCGGGTCGCCAGATCACCGAGCGCGGCCCGGACCAGGCCTGAGTGCTCAGCCGAGATCCACCACACCAGGTCGTAGTCGGCGGCGAACCGGTGCGCGTACTCGATCGCGACCTGGGTCTTACCCACGCCGCCGAGGCCGTACAAGGCTTGCGGCACCACCACGGTGACGCTGGCCGACAGCCGGTCACGGAGCTCTTCGAGCAGGGCGGTGCGGCCGGTGAAGGCCACGTTGCGCTGCGGCACGTTCCAGACCTCCGGTTGGGTGGCCGGGTATCGCGGCGCCTGCGGATCCTTCGCGCGCGGCGCGGTCACCGGCAGCCCGAACGCGGTCAGGAGCGCCTCGCGGGCCCGCTCCTCCGACAGGTTGGCGAAGTCGATGGCCGGCCTGCGTTCGCCATACGGCGCGGGCACGCGTGTGCCGTCAGTACGCGCGGACAGCAGGAACCGGCTGCCGCCGGCCGGGTCTCGCGCGGCCATTACGCGCCAGAAGTCGGCGGCGTTCGGCGCCTTGATGTAGTCGCGGGACAGCAGCACGAGCACGCGGTTGACGGCCGACGCCTGCTCGTAAGCGTCGGACGGCTCGGTGGGGTCGATGGAGAAGTCGACCTGCTGGAGCACCACGCGCAGCCCGGCGTGACCGAGTTCGCCACCGATCCACTCGGCCCAGGTCCGATCGATCGACGCATAGCTGACCAGCACATCCGTGGCTGCTGGGGGCTTGGTGCGCTCGTACTCGGCGAGTACTCGCCGGCGCTCGCGCTCCTCGATCGGCGGTAGCGCGGAGACGTCGCCGTCGGTGAGCGCGTTGGTGAGCCGCTCGAACGAGGCGAGCAGCGAGTGCTCCTGGCGGGAGCGCTCGCCGAAGACGGCGAGGATCTCCTCGTACGCGAAGAAGGGCTTGTACGGGATCTCGACGTCGCCCCAGTACTGGTCGGCGGCCTCGGCGTCCAGCCCGAGGTACGGGTCGAACCTGAGACGGGCGTAGTCGCGGCCCGCCTCGAGCTTGACCTGCTCGGCGTCCTCGACCCGCATCGGGACCGGCCTGATCCGGATCCGCTCCTCCAGGCGTTGGCTGACGATCGACTCGGCGACCGAGACGGCGCCATCAATGCTCTGCTCGCTGAGCGTGAAACAGTCGACCACCACGTCGGGCAGGTGCACGGTGCAGATGCCGGCGGTGTCGCTCAAGCCGGTGCGACTGTCGATCAGGACGTAGTCGTAGTGCTCCCGGATGTTGTCGCGCAGGGCCTGCAGGAAGATGCCGCCGTTGAGCCGCTCGTAGAAAGCGGGCCAGTCGAAGGTGCTGACCGCACCGGAGTACGACGGATCCTGCTGGCCCGCCGGCAACAGATCGATCACACCGAGGCCAGGAAAACGCCAGGCCAGCGACACGGCCTCGCGCTCCACGTCGGCGTAACGCCGGAACCAGTCCGGGCTGTCGAAGGCCGCCCGCGGATCGACGGCCGCGGTGGCGAAGTCCCGGATCAGGTCGATGACGCCGCGCGAGCTGCGCAGCTTTTTGTCAGTGAGGAAAGGGTGGAAGTAGCGATGGAGACCCGGTGACTCGAGGTCCCAGTCGACGGCGAGCACCCTCTTGCCGTTGGCCGCGAGGATCCAGGCGACGTTGGCGAGCGCCATCGTGCGTCCGGTGCCCCCCTTGTACGAGTAGAACGTGACGATGCGACCGGGCATCGGGTGCTCCTGGTGGGGTGTCGAGAGTCAGGGGCCTTGGAGGATCGGCCGGCGGACGGTCTGGCCCGAGGGCCGGTTGTGCACCGTGCCGCTACTGAACACGCGGTTGCGAGCCGCCTCCAGCACTACTTGGAGATCGGCGTCGAACGCCTGGTAGGTAAGGATGCTGGACCGAAACATCACGTCATCACCGTGCACGGTGCGTCGAAAGAAGATCGCGCGCAGCGAGTCGGTCAGCTGGCGCCGGTGGTTTTGCGCTTGGTGGTCGTCGTAGTTGAGCGGCACCATGATCGCGATTACCGGCTCCTCGGCGTCCTGGTCGAGCTGGTTGCATTCGGCCAGCACCTGCCGGTACCGCCGCAGCATCGTCGACCACACATCGACCAGCAGCACCACGATCTGGTTGGTACGCCGGGCGTCGCCGATCCGCTCCGCCAACCCCGCGGTGTCGGCCACCTCCGAGTGGAAGCTGCGCCGCTCGGCCACCGTGCGCGCGTAGTTGGCGATCGGCACTGGCAGTGTCGGCTGGTAGGGAGCCCAGTCCATCGACGTGGGGCCGTAGTACTGCCGGTCACGGTCGATCGCGGCCAGGTCGTCTGAGGCGAGGTCGCCTCGTGCCGGTGCCGCGACGACGAACTGCACGTGCGGGGTTTGTCCCGGCTCGCCCGGCACCGCGGCACGACCGGACACTCGGGCGTGAAACGCGCTCGGCACGTCTTTAAAGTCGACGCCGGACGCGGCCCGCGGCACTCGATGCGCGCTGGCGGTGTGCACGATCTGCCGGGCCAGCTCCGCGATCAGCTCGAGGTAGCTGTCCTGGTTGCGCTGAAGCCGCATCATCTGCCGCAGGCCGGTCCGGATGTAGGCCTCGGGCAGTATGTCGTTGTGGTACTGCAGAGCGGCCACGACCTCGGGAAGCCGCTGCGGCGGCAACCACAGCAGCGGCAACATCACCGAGGGTGAGACACCCACCTCGCGCTCGTATCGCCGTACTCGATCGGCGAAGATCGACCACTCTCGACCGCAGGGCTCGCTCAGGAGGTAACGCGGAGAAACGAGGGCGATGAACGACTGGCAACGCGAAAGGGCCTCCACCAACCGCGGCGACCAGGTCGCGCCGACCTCCAGGCTGTGCACGTCGAAGAAGCCGACCTCCTCGCCCGCGGCCAGGCCGGCGTGCGCGCGCACCTCCTTGGACAGATCGTGGAAGAACCTCTGGACGGAATCGTCGTCGTCGCCACGGGCATAGCTGAGAAAGAAGTACAGCAACCCGCCTCCCAGCCGCGTCACACCATCGATCGTCGCTCCGGGGTCCGATGTGGAAGGGAGGCAAGACACGACTCTGGGTTGCCCGAACGGAACAGCCGGTACGAAATCGCTTGCGGTGAGTATATCGGCGCCAACACAGTGCGACGATGTCCGCGAATAGACCTAACGTGCCAACCAAACCGGCACGCCGTTCCGGATTGTGTGAGGCGTCTCCCCGCAGCGCTTGTTGGGGTGTCGCTCGACCTCGGCCGGGTAGCGTGACCGCGTGCTGTTCCGGACCTGGGAGGCGCCGGCGGCGGCGCGGGAGTGGCCCGACGTCGCGACCGTCGCCGATCACGTCGGTGTCGGGCACCTCGTCGTGACGCGCCACGCTCTGGTCCGCGAGGTGCTGGCCGACCAGGAGACCTACCGCCCGGACAACGCGCTCGACGCGATGACCCCGATGCCCGTCGCCGCCCTGCGGGTGCTCACCCACCATGGCTTCCGCCTCCCGCCGACCCTGGCCAACAACGGGCACCCCAGCCACCCCGCGATCCGGGCGATCGTCGCCGAGGCGTTGCACCCCCGGCGGGTGGAGGAGCAGCGGCCATGGCTGACCGCGGTCGTGCGGGAGCGGGTCGGGCGGCTGGCGGCCGATCTCGACGCCGGGCTGCCCGTCGACCTGTACGCGGACCTCGCCGCCGACCTGCCCCTGCTGGTGCTCGCCCGCCTTGTCGCGCTCCCCGATGCCGAGGCCGCGGTGGTCAAGGAGTTCACCCGGGCGGCGCTGGAGCTCTTCTGGGCGCCGGTGGCGCTCGACCGCCAGCTCGCCCTGGCCGAGATCGTGGGGCGGTTTCACGGGGTGCTGCGGGAGTTCGCGGTGGATGGGCCGGGGCTGGCGGCCGACCTGCGGGCGCACGCGGAGAGCCTCGACGTCGTGGTGGGCGCGCTCTTCTTCCTGCTGGTGGCGGGGCAGGAGACGACCTCGCAGTTCCTCACGCTGCTGCTGCACCGGCTGGCCGGCGAGCCGGCGGTGCTCGACGGGCTGCGCGCCGGTAGCGTCGCCGTGGACGACGTCGTGGAAGAGGGCCTGCGCCTGGTGCCGCCGATCGTCACCTGGCGGCGGGTGGCATCCCGCGACACTGTGCTCGGCGGCACACCGGTCGCGCGCGGCACGAGTGTGGTGCTGTGGCTCGCGCGGGCCGGGCGCGACGGGGCGGTCGTGCCGAATCCGGACGACTTCCGCCCGGGTCAGCGCGGATCGCGGCGGCATCTGGCCTTCGGCGCCGGCGCCCACCGCTGCGTAGGCGCCCAGCTCACCCGCATGGAAGCCGCGGTGGTGGTCGCCGAGACAGCGCCGCTGCTGGGCAACACCACAGTCCAAAGGCCCCCGTGGTGCCCCGACAACCTGTCATTCCGGATGCCCGACGCGTTCGTCATCCGCCGGCGGGGCTAGGAGGCGTCCTCGGCCCAGATGCGCCAGTCGTCCAGCACGCCGTAGAGGGGTGGGGTCAGCCAGCCTGGGGCGCTGCGCTGGAAGACCCCGGGCTCCATCGCGCCGGCGCCGTCGGGGAGCGCGCCCACCAGGTTGGGGAGCAGCTCGGCCAGGTTTTCCCAGTGCACCAGCTCCGGCTCCGCGGGCCACGCGCCCAGCACCACGCCGGGCGAGACGCCGCGGCGGTCGAGTGCCTCCAGCGTGAGCGCGGTGTGGTTGAGCGTGCCGAGGCCGGCGCGGCTGACCACCACGGCCCGGGCGTCGAGCGAGACCGCCAGGTCGGCGATGGTCCACGGCTCGCCGGACGGGCGCAGGCCGATCGGCACCAGCAGCCCGCCGGCCCCCTCGACCAGCACGAGGTCGTGCTTTTCGGCCTCGGCGCGGACCTCGTCGACCACCGTGTACAGCTCCAGCGGCGCCAGCTCCGCCACCCGGGCGGCGGCGAGCGGGGCCAGCGGATCGGGGTACGACGCGAGCGTGCGCGCGGTCGCCGGACTGGCGAGGTGGTTGATGACGTCCACATCGGAGGGTGCGCCCGCCGAGGTACCCGTCTGGCCGGGCTTGACCACCGCGACCCGCAGCCCGGCGGCTTGAGCGGCCGCCGTGATGGCGGCGGTCACCACGGTCTTGCCGACATCGGTATCGGTGCCGGTCACCACGACCGGTCCGCGCCAACCATCGCTCATGGTGCGCACTCCACGATCACGTCGAGGGCCCGGTCGAAGTCGGCCCGCGGCACGCCGACGTTGACCGTCAACCGCAGCCGGGCCCGACTGTCCGGAGTGGAAGGTGGACGGAAGCAGCCTACGGCCACGCCACGGTCGCGGCAGTCCGCGGCCCACGCCACCGCGGTCTCCGGGCCGGGCGCCGTCACCGACACCACTCCCCCGGCCGGCTCGCTTACCTCGAGACCGGCGGCGCGCAGGCGGTGTACCAGTGTGGCGGCGCGGTCGGCGAGCTCCGCGCGGCGGCCGTCGGAGCGGCGGGCCACCTCGACCGCGGCGAGCGCGCCGGCGGCGACGGCCGGCGGTGGCGCGGTGTCGAAAATGAACGTCCGCCCTGTGTCGACCAGGTGCCGCATCAGCGGCGCGGGGCCGGCGATGATGCCCCCGGCCGCGCCGAGCGACTTGGAGAGCGTGGCGGTGACCACGACGTCGGGCTCGCCGGCCAGGCCCGCGGCCGCGACCCCGCCCGCGCCGGCCGGGCCGATCACGCCGAGCGCGTGCGCGTCGTCGACCAGCAGCAGCGCGCCGTGGCGGCGGGCCGCCGCGTGCAGGTCGGCGAGGGGGGCGAGGTCGCCGTCGACCGAGAAGATCGACTCGGTCACCACCACCGCCGGCCGCCTGGGCGCCGCGGCCAGGGCCGCCTCGACCGCCGCGGCGTCACCGTGCGGGGTGACGACCACCTCCGCGCCGGAGACCCGGCACCCGTCGATCAGCGAGGCGTGGTTGTGGGCGTCCGAGACGAGGAGGGTACGCGGCAGGGTCAGCGCCCGCACCGCACCGAGGTTGGCCAGGTAGCCGGAGGAGTAGACGAGGGCGGCCTCGGTGCCGAGCCAGCCGGCGAGGCGCTCCTCAAGCTGGTGGTGGGCGTCGGTGGAGCCGCGGACGAGGCGGGAGCCGGTGGCGCCGAGCCCGTACGCGCCGAGCGCCACCCGGGCCGCCTCGATCACGTCCGGGTGGGTGGCGAGCCCGAGGTAGTCGTTGCCGGCGAGGTCGACGACACCGTCGCCCGGCCCCCGCTGTCTCAGCTGCCGGGAGAGCCCCGCCTTGGCACGCAGCTCGGCCTTGCGATCGAGTCGCTCCAGCCACTCACTCATGATTCACCTCGACATCCCCCTTGTAAGGTACGACCATGCCAGAGATCCTCGACCTCGCCCGTACCCAGGTGCTCGAACGCGGCGTCGGCCTCGACGAAGCCGGCGTGTTGGCCGTGCTGCGGCTGCCCGACGAGCACGTGCCGGACGTGTTGCAGCTCGCCCACGAGACGCGGATGCGCTGGTGTGGCCCCGAGGTCGAGGTCGAGGGCATCGTCTCGCTGAAGACCGGCGGCTGTCCCGAAGACTGCCACTTCTGCTCCCAGTCCGGCCTCTTCACCTCGCCGGTCCGCTCCGTGTGGCTGGACATCCCCTCGCTGGTGGAGGCGGCCAAGCAGACCGCGGCGACGGGCGCGACCGAGTTCTGCATCGTGGCCGCCGTGCGCGGGCCGGACGAGCGGCTCATGAAGCAGATGCGCGAGGGCGTCGCGGCCATCCGGGCCGAGGTCGACATCCAGGTCGCCGCCTCGCTGGGCATGCTCAGCCAGGCCCAGGTGGACGAGCTGGTCGAGATCGGCGTGCACCGGTACAACCACAATCTGGAAACCTGCCGCTCGTACTTCCCGAACGTCGTATCCACCCACTCGTGGGAGGAGCGCTGGGAAACCCTGCGCATGGTCCGCGACTCGGGTATGGAGGTGTGCTGCGGCGGCATCCTGGGGCTCGGCGAGACGGTGGAGCAGCGGGCGGAGTTCGCCGTGCAGCTGGCCGAGCTCGACCCGCACGAGGTGCCGCTCAACTTCCTCAACCCACGCCCGGGCACGCCGCTCGGCGACCGTCCGGTGGTGGAGGGCAAGGACGCGCTGCGGGCGATCGCCGCGTTCCGGCTCGCCATGCCGCGGACCATTTTGCGGTACGCGGGGGGCCGCGAGATCACGCTCGGCGACCTGGGTACGCGCGAGGGCCTGCTGGGCGGCATCAACGCGGTGATCGTCGGCAACTACCTGACCACGCTCGGCCGGCCGGCCAGCGCTGACCTGGAGCTGCTCGACGACCTGAAGATGCCGGTCAAGGCCCTCTCGGCGACGCTGTGAGCAGCACGGTGGCGGTCTGGTGCGACCGGTGCGGCGAGCGGGCGGCCGAGGGCGACCACGCCGCCTGCGCGGCCGCGCGGCTTCTGGAGCCGCCGCGCTACTGCACGGGCTGCCGCCGCCGCATGAAGGTGCAGGTGCTGCCGTCGGGCTGGTCGGCCACCTGCGTCGAGCACGGCACGGTGCGTTCGGGGTAGGGCGCAAGCCAGCTTGCGCCCTACCCCACCGGACGCCGTCTGGGTACGGCGCGACCGGTAGGAATGTGGAATTTGGCGAACAGGCGGGCGATCCATGCCGCCACTACCGCGCCAGCGGGGCGGTAGTGGCGACCCCCGTCATGGCTCGGACGGTTCCCGGTCCAAGTGTGGATCGGCCTCCGCGCGGATCGCGAGGCAGTCCGCGGACATCGTGTCGACCATCGTGCCGGTGCCGTCCGAGGGCCGGTAGCGCACCAGGGCCGCCCACTCGGAGGCGCCTTCGACCACGCCCGCGCGGCGGGTGCCGGCGCGGTGCACCCACACCGGGTCGCCCGGCCGGTACGGCACGGCCGGTGCCGACGCGGTGAGGCCCATGGGGGCCGTGGAGGTGGCGCTGGGCTCGTAGGTCACCGCGCGGCCGCCGCTCTCGGTGGCCACGACCCAGGTGATGCCGGCCTTGCCGGTGGTGCGCGCGTGCCGCTTGGCCCGAAACATCGCCTGGTCCGCACGGCGGAGCAGGTCGGGAAGGTCGGCCTGGCGCTCGGCCGGGACGACGCCGATGGAGGCGGTCACCGTCAGCCGGCGGCCGGCGATGTCCATCGGGGGCGCGATCGCCGCGCTGAGCGAGGCGGCGACCTCGTGCCACCACGACTCGGGGGCGTCCGGGTGCGGCGCGCTCGGCAGCGCGGCGAACTCGTCGCCGCCGAACCGGGCCACCAGGTGGTCACCGAGGCACGCGGCCATACGCCGGGCGATCACGCAGAGGACCTGGTCGCCGGCATCGTGCCCGTACGTGTCGTTGATGGGCTTGAAGCCGTTGAGGTCGAGGATCAGGACGGCTGACGAGCGCGCGTCGCCGCGCAGCAGCGTCGGGGCGATCGCGTGGAAGTGGCGGCGGTTGGCGAGCCCGGTGAGGGCGTCGTGACCGGCCATCCAGCGGAGCGTCACGCGCTCCTGCTCCAGCCGCTGCACATGCGCTTCGAGCTGGTCGATCCGGGCTTGGAGGCGAGCGGCGTCGGCCTCGGTCCGCAGCTGTCCGGCACTCGGCGGCGCGCCGCCCGTGCCGGCGGCGGCGGGATCGAGGATCCGCATCGGCCATCCTCTCAGACTGCGGCGGGCCAACTGGTAGCCGTCGAGTCGGTCTGTGACGACGAGGGTTCGCCTCGTGGCACAAACGAATCATGACAGTTAGCCGACGCACGTGCAAGATTTCACCTGGATAACTGTCACGACGACATCGTGCATCGGAACCAGTTTCGGCTACTCTAGGTGCGTGCCACTTTCGTGGTGAAAGAATGATCCGTGCGTGCGAAACGACGGTTCTGCCTGTCACGCGGGCATCAGGTGGCACACCGGCCACCGGCCCGGGGGTCATGTCGGTTACCCACAGCAAGCACTCCAGCGCGAGGGAGTACTGATGAGTAGCGAAACCGGCTGGATCATGTCCAGCAGGTCGACCGGCAACGGCGGCAGCTGTGTCGAGGCGCGGCGCCACGAGGGCCTCATCGAGGTCCGCAACAGCAAGGCACGCGAAGCGGGCACCGTGGTGTTCACCACCGAGGAGTGGGACTCGTTCCTGTTCGGTGCCAAGCGCGGGGAGTTCGACCAACTGCTGGCCGACTGACGGCAGCGGACCCCCAAGAAAAAGATCGCCGGCCCCGCGGGGCCGGCGATCATGCTATGTGGACGATGAGCTCAGACGAGGCGCCCGACGCCGACGTGGAAGCTCGACATCTGCGGGTTGTCCTTGAACTCGTCGACCATGTCCGGCTCCGGCCGCCACTGGTTGAGCCAGGTGAGACCGGGCTCGATCAGCTCGAACCCGTCGAAGAACCGGATGACGTCGCTCTTGGTGCGGGGCGTCAGCGGCGTCGAGGTCTGGCGCCGGTAGACGTCCTGGGTGCGCTTGAGCAGCTGCGGGTCGAACACCAGCTCGTCGACGGTGGCGTGCGCGAGCACGAGGTAGCTGCCCGGCGCGAGCGCGGAGCGCAGCTTGCCCACGATGCCCCACGCCTCCTCGTTGTCCTCGACGAAGTGCAGGACGGCGACCATCAGCAGCCCGACCGGCTGGCTGAAGTCGATGACCTTGCGCACCTGCGGGTTGTCGAGGATGGCCTGCGGCTCGCGCACGTCGGCGCGGATGGCGGTCGCGTACGGGTTGCCCGCGAGCAGCTCCAGGCTCTCCGACACGGCCTCGGGGTCGATGTCCACATAGACCACTCGGGCGTCCGGGATCTGTGCCTGCGCGACCTCGTGGACGTTGCCCTCCGTGGGGATGCCCGAGCCGAGGTCCAGGTACTGGCGCACGCCGAGAGAGGCGAGGTGGCTGACCGCCCGGCCGAGGTATGCCCGGTTGTAGCGGGCGATCGTGCGGATCAGCGGTGACCGCTCGATCACCGCCCGCGCCGCCTCCTGGTCAGCCGGGAAGTTGTGGATCCCGCCCAGGTAGTAGTCGTACATCCGAGCCGCCGTTGCCGGCTTCTGATGTGCGCCCTGTGCGCCGTTACCCACCCGCGTCACGCCCTTCCCCAGGCTTTCACCGGTACTCGCTCACTGGTACGGAATCCTTGCTGATCAGGTCGAAAATCCGCCGATATTCGTCGACCTCACCCTGCTCTTCCAGGTAGAGCGCGCCCACATGGGACTCCAGGTAGACCACGTCCGGGTCATCCGGGTCGTCGAACTCCAGGATCCGGAAGGCGCCGGCCATCGCGGCGTGCGCGCCGACCGAGAAGGGCAGCACCCGGATGTCGATGGCGTCCTCCTGGGACAGTCGGCCCAGGTGCTCGATCTGCGCCTTCAGCACCTGCTCACCGCCGACCGGCCGGGTCAGCGCACCCTCGCCGAGCACCGTCACCAGGCGGAGCGGGGGGTTGCGGGAGAACAAGCTCTTCTGCCGCTGCATGCGCAGCTTGATGTGGCGCTCGGCGGCCTCCGCGTCGACCGGCTGCTCGGCGCCGAAGACCGCCTGGGCGTACTCCGCGGTCTGCAGCTCGCCGGGGACGACCTCGCCGTCGTACCCGAACAGGCGGGACGCCGACGCCTCGAGGCCGACGTAGAGCTTGAACCACTCGGGGATCACCGGGCTGGCGTCCCACCACTCCTGCTGGGACGTGCCGAGTGCGAGCTCGGCGAGCGCGTCGGTGATGCTCTGGTCAGCGCCGTACAGCCAGCAGAGCGCGCGCACGTTGGCCGCGGTAACCGGCACCTTCCCCGTCTCGATGCGATGCAGCGTCGGCTCCGAAATGCCGAGCCGCGCCTCCGCCACCTCTCGACGGCTCATCCCGGATGCGGTCCGTAATCGCGTCAACCGCCGCCCCAACGTTCGTCGCACGACGCGTTGGCCTGTGACCGGCACTCCCCACCTCCGCCCCGCCAACCCCGTGTGGACGATGACGCCGAATACCGTACCTGCAACGCCGAGTTGCCAACAGGCGACCCGGCGTCGCGATTCAAACAGAAGATGTTGTGGCCGCGTAACACAGGTCTGACGAATCGTGATAGTCCCCCCACTAGGTGGGAATTCGCACACAAGGTGCGGGGGCGCGCCGTGGCGCGCCCCCGCGAAATGAGCTCCCCTACGCCGCCACGGTGCAGGCGGCGCCATTGACGGTGAAGGCCGTCGGGCGGGGGTTGGTGCCGGTGTGTGAGGCGTTGAAGCCTACGGAGAGTTGCCCTCCGGCGGGCACCGCGCCGTTCCAGGCCTCGTTGGCGCCGGTGACCGCGGCGCCACTCTGCGTCCAACGCGCGCCCCAGCCCTGCGTGACGCGCTGCCCGCCGGAGAAGGTGAACGCGACCGTCCACGACGACCACGCGGCCGTACCGGTGTTGCGAATCGTCAGGCTGCCGGTGAAGCCGGTCGACCAGTCATTGGTGCTGTAGGAGACCGAGCACGGCCCGGACGGCGCCGGCGTCGTGGGCACGGGCGTGGTCGGCGCCGGCGTGGTGGGTGCCGGGGTGGTGGGCACCGGCGTGGTCGGCGCGGGCGTGGTGGGCACCGGGGTCGTCGGGCCGGGCGTGACGTTGCCCGGCGGGTCGCCCCAGAGCTTCACGCCGTTCTCGTAGAGCGGCACGGCCCGGTTCGGGCCGGTCGCGGTCTGGTACGAGGGGTCGTTGGCCGGGTTCCAGGTGCCGCCCTCGGGCACCCCGATCTTGAACTGCACCTCCATCCGGTGCTGCGACTGCCCGGCGGGCGCGATCGTGTACCCCGTGCAGTCGATCTCCACGTACCAGATGTCGCCGCTGTGCTGGCGGGCCGTGGTGGGCGAGGGGCAGCCCTGGGTGTACCCGCTGGTCACGACCGGTGCGGCGGTGCCCTCGCGGGTGAAGTAGTAGCGGAACACCGAGCGCGTGAGCGCCCGCGCCGGGTACGCCGACTTGTTGTACAAGATGGCCTTGATGCCGGTGGCCCGCGGCTCGTTCTGCATCACCGTGGTCTCGACCGTGAACTGGTCGATGTCCGGCGTCTCGGGCTGCGGGAAGTTGGCCAGCGGTGTGCCGCCGTACTCCTGGTAGAGCCGGACCAGCGCGGAGGTGAAGCCGGCGTTGTAGTCGGTGGCCACCTCGTTCATCACGTAGTCGCTGCGCTCGTCCTTGTACGCGTCGTCCGGCGAGGACGGGCCGCCGACCAACGCTCCATAGAGGACATGCCGGGTGGCGGTGGGCACGGTCATGTTGTCCCACCACGATCCGTGCGCCGTGCGGTGGTGCGGGTTCTTCGGGGAGTTGCTGCCGAAGCCGATGACGTAGCTGGAGTTGCGCGGGTTGGCGCCGAGCGCGTAGTCGACCTGCTTGACCGCGAAGTCGTGGTAGCGCGTCTTACGCGTGGTGTCCGTGGTCTTGTCGCTGTAGACCAAGGCGGCGAAGGCGGTGTTGGACGCGTACCGCAGCGCTCCCCAACTGTCGACGACCACCATGCCGCCGGGCGAGGTGCGCACCTTCTCGCCGTTGACCCCGACGGTGAAGTAGTCGAGCCAGCGGTTGGCATCGTCGACGTACTTCTGCTTGCCGGTCAAGTTGGCCAACAGCACGTAGTTGCCGAACTGCTTGTTGTCCCACGCGATGGTCCACTTGTACATCTTCGTGGTGGACTGGTTTTCGTTCCCCTGTGCGTCGTAGCCGGCCTCGGCCTTGGCCAGGTAGGCGGCGTCGCCGGTGGCGCGGTAGAGCCAGATCGCGCCCCAGACCAGCTCGTCGGCGTACCCACTCCAGGACTTGTAGA
>Ga0214467_1000051_pt1 | contig 33039 bp, 26 predicted proteins | sample RVTome_8_FD_187339 | JGI IMG/M metagenome (GOLD analysis project Ga0214467, IMG submission 187339) | Soil microbial communities from uranium-contaminated site in the Upper Colorado River Basin, Wyoming, United States - RVT160D0 HiSeq ...
TGTGGCGGGTGATGGGGACCGCGTCGATGTCGGCCTTGCTGACTTTCACTCCGGTCGGGTAGGGGTGCGGGTCGAGTACGGCGTGGACCTGCGGGCCGGTGTTGGTGGTGGTCGCGGCGATGGTTTCGATGATGACCTGGTAGTCGGTCAGGGGCCGGCCGCGCCAGTTGGTGGAGATGAAGGAGAACAGCCGGTGTTCGATCCGGTTCCATTTCGAGGTGCCGGGCGGGTCGTGGCAGACGGTGATGGCTAGGCCGGTTTCCTCGGCCAGGGCGGCCAGGGCAACCTTCCAGGCCCATAGCCGGTAGCCGTTGGAACCCCCGCAGTCGGCGGTGATCAGTAGGCGTTGGGCGTGTGGGTAGCGGCCACGACCGACCAGGTCCCACCAGGTGCCGATGGCGTTGACGGCGAACTGGGCGGTGTCATGGTCCACTCCCACGGACACGAAGCCGGTATCGGCGCCGACGTCGTAGATGCCATACGGGATCGCCTTGGGAACCCCGCTGGGGAAGTCGTGGCCGTTGACCGCCACCGGCTGCCCCGACGGTTGCCATTCACGACCTTTGTTGGCGTACTCACCGACCAGTTCCTTCTTCTTGGTGTCGATGCTGATCACCGGGTCGCCAGCGGTCAGGAACCGGGCGGCGCGGGTGTTGATGTAACCGAACTGGGCATCACGGTCCGGGTGCTGGGCACCTTCCTTGGTCTTGAACACCGCCCGCAGCCGGTAGCCGGCCTTACGCAGCAGGCGGGACACCGTCCGGGTGCTGGCCGCAAACCCCAGCACAGATAAGCCTTTGGACAGCTTGGCCAGGGATTTGGTGGTCCACCGCAACGGCGACATCGGATCCCCACGGGTATCTGGCGCGACCAGCCCCTCCAACGCCTGCTCGATGCCAGGCTGAGCGTCTTCGACCGCCGGGCGTCCCGCGCCGGCAGCCCGCACCCGCCCGCTCGGCACAGCCCCGGCGCGGATCTCGTTCACGGCGCTCTGCACCGTCGTACGCGACGCTCCCGATACCCGCGCCACCAACGAGATCCCACCCCGACCGATCGCCGTCGCCTCCGCACCCAGCAACAGACGCCACTGCCGCTCATCCAGATGCGGCCTCAACACAGCGAGCTTGACCGCCAACGTCTCCTCATCCACCACACCACGCCAACGATCCGATCAAGCCCACCGTGACCAGCTAATACACCGCCGAGCCCTAAGGGCGAGCGCTGGTCCCAGGCTCCTCCCGCAGGCGCCGGGTCGCACTCACGGCACCAAGAACTGCGCTCACGACATTGGCAGGACGCTCCGCCCTTTGCAGCCAGTGGACGTACGTCGAGAGGGTGAACTGCAGGCTCGCGTGCCGCAGCGTCTTCTGCACGTGCTGCGGGTCGACCCCGTTGGCCAACAGCGTGGTCGCGCAGAAGTGCCGCAGCGCGTGGAACGTGCCATGCCTCACCGGCCAGCCAGCGGCCTCCCGCCACCGGACCCAGTGCTCGGCCCAGCGCCGATCGTGGAACGCCCGTCCCTTCGCGTCGGTGAACAGCAGCCGCGCGCTGCGGCGTCGCGCCGGTTGCGCGGTCGCGTCGACCAGCTCCACCTCGGTGGTACCGAACGTGACGAGGTGGCTTTCGACGGCCCGCTGCACCTCCTTGTCGAACGAGATCGTGCCGGCGGAGCCGCCCTTGGGCTCTTTGAGGAAGAAGCCGGCGTAGGCCTCGGTGTCGTACTGCAACTGCTGGACCACGTGCAGCTCGCCGCGAGGGAGGTCAAAGCAGTGTGACCCGTCCTCCAGGCCGAGGACTTCGCCGATACGGCAGCCTTGCCCGGCACCGAGCCAGAGCGCGGCGTGGTATCGCTCCGGGACCGCGTCGAACAGGCGCAGCACCTGCTCCTCGGTGGGGATCCACCGCGGCGTGCGGGTCAGGCCGCGGAAGACGCTGCCGAGTTTGATGCCGCGGCAGGGGTTGGTCGGGATCACATGGTCGATTTCGGCGCTGCGCATGATGGTGTGGAACAGGTCGTAGTACAGCTTCACTGACGACGCGGCCACGCCACTGCCCGTGGAGAGCCGGCCGGCGAGCCACTCCAACACGTTCGTGGTAGTGATCGCCCGGATCGGCCCTGGGAACGCCGGGTTGAGGTGGTAGGTGAGGTTGCCGGGGATACGGCGACGGGTCTCGACCTCCCAAGTGAACTCGCGGGTGGCGCGCCACCGCGCGGCGTACTCCGGAAAGGTGAGCCGGCTGCCGGCCGGATCGGTATTCACCTCTGCCGCCATGCCGGTGCGGCAGGCTAGATCGAAGGCGTCGGCGGTGGGTTCGTCGTGGAAGGACCGGCCACGCGGACGACCGGCGGCATCGAGGTAGTCGACCCGGTACCGCCGGCCCCGCGCAAACCGGGCCGACCTGACGGGTTCGCCGTCCGGGCCTGGCGTGCGCAGGAACCACAGGTCGGTGACGGCCATACCGAGTTGGGAACTCCTTCCTGTGCTGTAGCGAGTGTGTGCGGCGAGTCGAACCTCGCCCACATCCGCGGCCCGTTGGCCGCTGCCGGGGCAGCACTGACCGGGGCGTCGCCAGGGCCGCAGCGGCGATATCAGGCGGTGGATGTGTGATCGATGGGTGATCGACGGTTTCGGCAGCGGCTGACACCGCCTGCACCACCGGGGGCCCGGCATGGCAGATGAGCCGGGGCTGACCAGCAGGAACTGGCACCGGCCGACACTGTCCGGTACTGGGCGATATCGTATCGTTCGTACTCTTAATCCGCGGGTTCGGGGTTCGAGTCCCTGGCGGCGCACCACATGGTAGAGGCTCTGACCTGGCTTTACGCCCGGGGTCAGGGCCTTTGTCATGTCCACCGTGGACCGACAGGACCACCGATGCTCGCGGTCGGTCACGACTCGGGCTGGATAGGGAGAGTGACGGCCCCGATATAGCTCGGACCATTCGCGGATTCCCTACACAAGGCTGCTTGAATGCCGCCCACCTCGCACAGGGTGCGGAATAAGGAAAGCATTCGCTGCGTGATGACGTAAGTTTCCAGTTATTGGTGCCGGTCGCGCCTCCCCTCCACCGTTCATTGAGTTTCGTCAAAGGCGAGTGGATCAGACTGTCCGGAGCAATGAATCGCTGGCTACGTCTCAAGGGAGGAAGGGAATGCGCGATAACACGAAGCGGTTTGCCGCGCTGGCCGGGCTGATGGCGGTGTTCATTGGGGGAGCGACGCTGGTCGCACCTGGCGCGGCGCTCGCGGACGCGGCGACCCTGAGCCGAAAGCCACTCGGACCAGCGTCATATGTCCTGAGATTCAAGATTGCCAACGATACGGGCGCCTCGATGACCAGCTGGCGGATGGAGTTCGATCTACCCCTTGGAGAGCTCGTCCAGGGCTTTCTTTCGCTCGATATCCGGGTCACCCGGGTGGACCAGCACTTCATTCTCGAAAACGCGCACCCGATCCTGCTGCCCCCGGGCCAATCCATCGGCACCGGGATCGTCATCCTCGGTCTCAGTTCGCCGCTCAACTGCGTCACCCGCGGCACGCCGTGCACCTTTGACACGGAGCCGCCGAGCACGCCGGCGAACGTGCGGATCATCCGGGTCACCTTTCCTTCCACGGCGACCTTCCTGCAGTGGAATTTGTCGACCGACAACGTGGCGTTGGCCGGGTACGAGGTGACCAGGGACGGCGTGGTCATCGCGACCACCACCGGTGGGTCGTACGCGTTGCCGGCCGCGGCCTCCGGCACGGTGTTCGGGGTGCGGGCCTTCGACGAGATGGGCAACCGCTCCGCGCTCGCGACCGCCGTCTACCCCTGACGGAGCGTGGGCCTCACGCGCGGCGTGGGGCCCTGTGCGGCGCAGCTCGACAAAAGCCACGGCGTCCACCGCGCCGCGCTCACCGCACGTGCGGGGTCACGGGGTTAGTAGGGCGACCGGCTCCCTGCCGCCCGTGACGATGTCCACTTCGTAGTCGGCGAGGACGGCCTGCCAGGCGGCGGGTTCGGCGCCGGTGACGTGTGAGCGGATGAGCCATACCCTGGCGCCCGGGCCGCGGCTGGCGGCGAGGTCGAGGGCGCGTTGGAGGCCTCGGCGGATGCCGGGCTCGTCCTCACCGGCGAAGATGATGTCGGGCTGGGTGGGGAGGACGACGTGCCAGCCGACCGCGTTGCCGTGCGGCACTCGCCGCACCGGGCCCTGGTCCCAGTAGAAGACGAAGCCGTACCGCCCCCGGCCGCTGACCAGGATCACGTCGCGCGCCGCTCGGTGAGACTCCACATAGGAGGCCGCGGAGCGTACGTCCTCGAGGGCGGTCATGGTGCGGATGGGGATTCGCGGGTCCTCGCCGTCGAATCGGTACCAGGAGATGTTGCTCGCCGCGAAAGCCGCTACCAGGGCGCCGCTGATCGTGGCGGCGACCGCGGTGTGTGGCACCCGGGGGTGCCATCGGCGGGCCAGGTCGGCGGCCGCTGTGGCCGCGCCGGCCAGTCCGATGCCGGCCACCGCCGCGATGGCGACCAGCAGGAAGTGCGACGTGCGTAGCTCCAGCAGGGGGTAGGCCTTGGCTACGCCGAGGGTGGTCGCGGCGAGCGGTAGCAGGACGACGGCGGTCGCTGCGGCGGGCCGGCCGTGGACGGCGATGGTGGCTACACCGCAGGCGAGCAGGGCGAGGAGCAGCAGTGCGGGTGCGCCCATGGCGGGCGTGAGCGCGTCCACCTGCCTGGACAGATAGCCGGGGAGGGCGGACAGGCTGGGCATGTTGGCGGCCCAGAAGTCCTTGAGCGAACCGTTGTTTCCGCGCGCGGACACCGCGAGGTAGACCGCGACGATGGATGCTGCCGCCGCGAGGCCGGCCACCGCCGATTCGGCCAGGCGTCGCCACCGCTTGACGGCCAGGGCGGTGAGGGTGAGCCCGCCGAAGACGCAGAGGGCCACGATCGCGGTCACGTGGCTGACCGCCATCCCCACGGGTACCAGGGCGACGAGTATGCCGAGCCGCCGGCGTGACCACCCGCCCTCGGTCCATGCGGCGAGCGCCAGCAGCGCCAGGGTGATGGCCGCGTCGGCGGTGTACTGCTTGAGGTCATGGCGGATCTGCTGGGCCGGCAGCAGGAGCACCGCGCCCGCGCAGCCCAGGCCGGCGATCCTGGCCAGGGCGGCGGTGCGCCAGCTCAGCGCGCGTGCGAACAGGTACGCGGCGACGACGCTCAGCAGGTGGAAGGCCAGGGGCACCAAGCGGAGGTAGTCGGCGTCCGGGGCGAGGCGCAGCAAGAGAGTCCAGCCCGCCGGGGTCGAGGACGTCACGGCCATCAGGTCGGTGACCGGAAACCGCACCGACATCGCCACCCACGCTTCGTCGAGCGAGTACGGCGCGATCAGCATGCCCCTGACGTCGTGTACGACGGGGAACAGGCCGAGGACGGCGGCGATGGCCAGCCAGTCGGGCAGCAGCCGCCGGCGCAGCGGCTGGGTGGCCGCCAGGTCGGGCGTCGGCGCGTCGTCCGCCATCAGCTGGCTGGTCATGCGTTTCCCCATCGGAAGGGCGGATGCGGCCCCGGGAGACGAGGCCCGCAGCAGACCGTACCGGGAGGTCGCCCTGCTGCGGGGCCCTGGCTGTCAGTGCGGCGCGGTCAGGCGGCGATCGACGGGAGCAGACCCTCGAGGGCGGTCCAGACGCGGGTGGAGTTGTGAGAGGAGAAGGCGGCACCGGCGTAGTACGTGCGGTTGCGGCCCTGCAGCCCGTTGAGCCGGCGGTAGAAGCCGCGGGCGATCGCAGCCGGGCTGACGTGCAGCTCGAACGGGGTGTGGCTGGCGAACACCTCGAGGTCTTCGAACTTCACCGGGTAGGTGCCGGCCTTCGCGACCCGTTCGATGTCCGCGCGGATGTTGCGGCGGACCTGCGCGTCCGGCAGCGGGGTCGGGCTGCCGTACTTGACGTTGTACAGCTCCGGGATGCCGGTCGGGCTGACCTGGTAGAGGCCGGGCAGCGGCGGCAGGTTGTACGGCGTCTCGGCGGCGACGTTCTCCAGGCTGACGCCCTCGGGCACACCGGAGAGGCGTACGACGCCGGTGTAGTAGGCGCCGCTGATGAACTGGCTGAACAGCGACCGCTCGACCCCGTCGAGGTCGAAGCCGGCGAAGCTGCGCAGCAGCGGTGGGATGGCGACGACGAGCTTCTTGGCGCGGATCAGGCGAGGCCCGTCTGCGGTGGCGACGAGTACGCGCACCTCGTTGGCTGACCTGTCGACCCGGATCACCTGCGACTCCAGCAGCACGTCGTCGCCGAGGTGGGCGGTGGCCCGCTCGTACAGCAGGCTGTTGTCGTGCACCGCGGTGGTGAGGAACGAGCCGGCCAGGATGTTGCGGGCGACCCCGAGCCCGAACGTATTGATCGAGTACAGCGCGGGCAGGTCGAGGATGTTGCCGATGCCCTGGCCGTAGTTGAAGACCAGCGGCACGACCGCGCCGAAGTCGTACTTCTCGACGAAGTCGGCGAAGGGCGCCACCAGGTCGTGCGGCACCGGGTCGGGCAGGTCGATCACGGTGTCGATCGGCCCGTACCGGCTGATGAACTCGTAGTACGCGGGGAGCGACGTGGGCGGCGGAGGCGTGTAGTCGACCGGCCGCCCGGTGCGAAAGTCGATGTACCGGTTGACGGCGCCGAGGCCGCCGATCCGGGTGAGGCCGACGCCGAAGCGGTCGAAGTAGTCGTGGACCAGCGGATCGTCCTCGAACACGATGACGCCGATGTCCACAGTGCCGCCGGTGACCGGGTCGTGGTAGGTCTCGGTGTGGCCGCCGAGGCGATCCTTCGCCTCGACCAGCACCACCCTCTTGCCGAGGTCACCGAGGCGCGTCGCCGCGTAGGTGCCGGCCGAGCCGCCGCCGATCACGCAGACGTCCCGATGGATCACGTGCGATTCAGGCAGGGCGGCGGCGGTCCCGCGGGCCGCGGCCTGGGCGGCGGACGGGTTCAACGACGCGGCGACGGACCCGGCGGCCGTCGCGCCCATGAGGCCGAGCATCCGCTTGCGGGTGAGTCCCAAGACGATCTCCTTCTTCATGGCGTACGTCAGTCGGCCTCACTGTAAGGGAAATTGCCGATTGCCGATGGCCGCCTCATGTGAGCATCTGTGATGCTAACGGCTGAAATCGACGTCTTCCTATATTGATGACCTCGGCATATGCTTTCGAAATTCTGTCGATAAGCGGCGCCGAGCGACGGCCAGGGGGACACGGAATGCCACGGCGATCTCGAGTAATGCGCTGGTCAGCGGGCATCGTGGCGGTGGCCCTCGCGGCGTCGACACAGGCGGCACCCGCCATGGGGGCCACCGCCGCCCCGCTGCGGCCGGTGGACTTCATCGTGTACGGGTTCAGTCAGTCGGACGTGGATCAGGAAGATCCGCAGGTCTACGAGCTCGACCCGGACACCACCATCCGCGCGATCGGCAAATGGTCCACGGCCGGCGATGAAGCGTCCGACTACAACTTCGCGCAGATCGGGCGTTACCACGCCAAGGGCATCAACTTCATGGGCAGCGGCACGGCCAGCATCATCTTCGCCAAGGACTTCGCCACCACCGAGATCTTCGACGACATGTCCACACGGGACGCCGATGGCAATCTCGTACCCCATGATGAATTCGGGTTTCCCGAGCCCGCGCGCCGGGGCAACATTTTCAACCCCCGCTACCGCGAGTACCTGCTTTCCTGGGCCCGGATCCAGGTCGACGGCGGCGTCGACGGCCTCAACTTCGACGAGATCAACGCGGGCTTCAGCGGCGGCTTGAAGTACGGCTTCAACGGCAACGAGGGTTTCGACGACTACGCGATCGCCGACTTCAACAGGTATCTGCTCGCGAAGTACCCGGCCTACACCGCCGCGGACTGGAAGTCGCGCTTCGGCATGACCGACGACAACATCGTCCGCCGCGACGTGCCGGCCGGCGACCTCGCGGCCAACTTCAACTACCGCGACTACCTGCGGGCGGGCGGCTGGAACCTCGACCCGTTGAACAGAGCCAACCCGCTGGCCGCCGAGTGGGGGCGGGTCGTCGCCAACCGGATGTACGCCGAGGACACCTCGTTCACCGCCACCTACATCCGCCGGTACTGGAAGGGCATGGTGGACGAGATGCGGGCGTACGCCTGGCGTACCGCCCACAAGCGGATCCTCATCTCCTCCAACGGGCTGTGGCCCTATGTGGACTTCAACAGCGTCGGCATGTATCCGTGGAACCCCGACGAGCAGACCCCCGACTTCCGTGGCGCCGACTATGTGCCGGTCGTCGACGGACACCTCAACGGCGCCAAGTCGCTCCAGTCGCAGTACCGCTACCTGAAGGACCAGAGCGCCCGCATCGCCGGCAACGTGCCCGTCGTCGTCTTCATCGACTGGCCGAGCGACATGATGACCAACTACCTCAACCTCCCGCTGCAGGAGAAGAAGGACTACTGGCAGATCTTCGGCGCGGAGGCGTACGCGAACGGCATCTTCCCGTCCTTCCACCTCAAGGACACCGTCGGCAGCCCGACCGCCACAGACCTCGGGATGATGGACTTCTTCAAGACGTACACCCGCTTCTACAAGGACCACCGCGAGCTCTTCAAGGACAACGCGGTCGGTGCCCAGGCCGTGCGGGCCGGTGCGGCCAACGTGTCGGCGAGCCTGCTCGTGCAGCGTGGCACCGGCAAGCGCTCGATCCACCTGGTCAACCACAACTACGCCCAGGGGATCGTGCCGCAGTCCGGGTTCACTGTGGAGGCTGACCTGGCGTCGTGCCCCCGTCGCGTCACGATGGTCTCGCCCGATTTCACGGGGTCGAAGTCACCGTCCTTCTCCTGCCGCCAGGGCAAGCTGAGAGTCACCGTCGACCGCCTCGACTACTACAACGTCATCTCGCTGTAACCCGAGGCGGCCGGCCGGCGTCCGTAGCGCGGCGGTCAGAGGAGAAACCAGAGCAGGGGGCCGGTGAGCACCGCGACATCGCGGGTGATGGCGAAGGCCGCCACGGCGAGGACCGCCGCGACGCCGCCACCGATGGCGATGGCCTTGGGAGTAGACATAGGAGATCCCGCCCTTTCGAGGGTGCCGGAGACAACTGGCCGGCGAACCGTATGTCGGCGCGTCCACATGCGACTGTCGGCTCCCGGACGCTGCACCGCTATCTCGACCGTGCGGTCAGAGGCTTCGGGTGGCGGGTCCGCGTCCGTCCGCCACGTGCCGAGATCCCGGCCGCGACAGCGGACCCGGAAAGAGTGATGCGATCCCCCGAATCGGGTAGCCCGGTCGACGAGTACTACGAAATCAAGTCCGTCCAGCTCGCCTGACGCCGATCTCAGATCGCCGCCCAGGTGAGCGGCGAGCGGCGCCCACGCGGTGGAGCCCATCCGCCGCTCCACCGCGTCGCCGTTGGCCGGGATCTGCAACGGCACGGTCTTCGAACGCCGCCGACTCAGCGGGGCACGTAGCTCGCGTCGGGCGTCAGGACGATCGTCGTGCCCGGGCTCGAGGCGGCCTGGATGGTGCGCAGCTGGAGCAGGACCGGGTGGTCCTGGAGCAGCTTGGCGGCGTTGGCCAGCGTACGCAGCGACGCGGCCTCGGCCCGTGCGTGCTCGAGTTCGGCCTTGCCTCGCTCGCGGGCGAGCAGCGTCTCGGTCGCCGCGCGCCGCAGCTCGCCAGGGAGCATCAGGTCCTTGACCGCGGTCGAGATCAGCTCGATGCCGAGGCCGTCGAGGCGGGCGGCGGTCGCCTCCGTCAGGCCGGTCGAGAGCCGGCCGCGGTCGGCCAGCACGTCGTCGAAGGCCGTGGCGGCGACCGAGTCCCGGACGGCGAGCTGGGCCGCGTTGTAGAGGTCGTACTCCGCGCCGGCCGATGCCGTGAGGAAGGCGAGCGGGTCGGTGACGCGCCAGGCCAGCAGGACGGACACCTTGACGGTGATGCCGTCGGCGGTCAGCAGCTCCTGACCCGGCACCAGCGTGCTGCGCTGTCGCATGTCGACAGTGAGCAGCCGGGAACGGCGCCGGTTGTAGCGATGCCGACCGGGCGTCAGCACCTTGACGAACCGTCCGTCCGTGAATTGCACCTTTCGCTCCCAATCCATGACGGTAACGCTTGCCATCTCTCACCTCCGTCAGTCCACATAGGCCGGAGCGAACCCCGCGCCACCCTACGGTGGCGCGGCGGGGGCGTCTGCGACCGTGGTCGCAAGCCCGCATGGCCGCACCACCGCCGCCCTCGCGGGCAGGGTCGCGCGGGGCCGCCCTGTTGAAGAGGATTCGAACCTCGGCCTTTCGGCTTTGCCATAGGCTGAAGACCCCGATGCGCGGGACGCGGTCGGCGATGCCGGCGCGCCGCTTGGACTGTCTCCACGAAGAACGGTACGGATCAAGACCGCACGGCGCATCCGGTTAACGGGCAGGTGTGAAGCCGCGCAGGCGGAGGCTGTTGCTGACCACGAAGACGGACGAGAGCGCCATCGCGCCGCCGGCGATCATCGGGTTGAGCAGGCCCACCGCCGCCAAGGGAAGGGCCGCCACGTTGTACGCGAAGGCCCAGAAGAGGTTGCCCTTGATCGTGCGCAACGTGCGCCGGGACAGGCGGATGGCGTCGACGGCCGCGGTCAGGTCGCCGCGGACCAGCGTGAGGTCCGCGGCCTCGATCGCCACGTCGGTGCCGGTGCCCATCGCGAGCCCGAGGTCGGCCTGCGCGAGCGCGGCCGCGTCGTTGACCCCGTCGCCGACCATCGCGACGACCTTGCCCTCGTCCTGGAGGCGCTTGACCACGTCGACCTTGCCGGCCGGCAGCACCCCGGCGATGACCTCGTCGATGCCCACCTCGGCGGCGACGGCCTTCGCGACCGTCATGTTGTCGCCGGTCAGCAGCACCGGCGTGAGGCCGAGCCGGCGCAGGGCCGCGACAGCCGCCCGGCTGGTGGGCTTGACCGCGTCGGCCACCGCCAGCACGCCGCGGGCCCGGCCATCCCAGGACACGACCACGGCCGTCCGCCCGGCGGCCTCCGCCGTCTCCATCACCGCCGCGAGATCATCTGGTACGGGCTGGTCCGCACCCGGGCGCCCGACAGTCACGCCGAGCCCCTCGACGGTGCCGCGCACCCCGACGCCCTGCCTGCTCATGAAGCCTTCGACCGGCGGCAGGGCACCGCGCTCGGCGGCGGCCTGGGCGATCGCCCGGGCGATCGGGTGCTCGGAGCCGGCCTCGATCGCGCCGGCCAGCCGCAGCACCTCGCCCGCGTCCTCGCCGTCGCCGGCCACCACGTCGACCAGCGTCATCTGGCCGGTGGTCACCGTGCCGGTCTTGTCGAGCACGATGGTGTCCACGGTGCGGGTCGACTCCAGCACCTCGGGTCCCTTGATCAGGATGCCGAGCTGGGCGCCGCGTCCGGTGCCGACCAGCAGCGCGGTGGGTGTGGCCAGGCCGAGCGCGCAGGGGCAGGCGATGATCAGCACGGCCACCGCCGCGGTGAACGCCGCCGTCGCCCCGTTGCCGGTGCCGAGCCAGTAGCCGAGCGTGCCGACCGCGATCGCGATCACGATGGGCACGAAGACCCCGGAGATCCGGTCGGCCAGCCGCTGCACCTGGGCTTTGCCGGTCTGCGCCCGCTCGACGAGCGTGGCCATCTGGGCGAGCTGGGTGTCGGCGCCGACCCGCGTGGCGCGCACGACCAGGCGGCCGCCCGCGTTGACGGTCGCGCCCACCACCGCGTCGCCGGCGCCCACCTCGACCGGCACCGACTCACCGGTCAGCATGCTCGCGTCGACCGCCGAGGCACCCTCCTCCACGACGCCGTCGGTGGCGATCTTCTCGCCGGGCCGCACCACGAACCGGTCGCCCACCGCCAACCGCGCGATCGGGATGCGCTCCTCGGTGTCGCCGCGCAGCACGCCGACGTCCTTGGCGCCCATCTCCAGCAGCGCCCGGAGCGCGGCGCCGGCGCGGCGCTTGGCGCGGGTCTCGAAGTAGCGCCCGGCCAGGATGAACACCGTCACGCCCGCGGCGGCCTCCAGGTAGATGCTGCCGGAGCCGTCGCCGCGCTCGATCGCGAACCGGAACGGGTGGGTCATGCCCGGCTCACCAGCCGTGCCGAGGAAGAGCGCCCACACCGACCAGCCGAACGCGGCCAGCGTGCCTATCGACACGAGCGTGTCCATCGTCGCCGCGCCGTGCCGCAGGTTGACCCAGGCGGCGCGGTGGAAGGGCAGCCCGCCGTACACCACCACGGGCGCGGCGAGCGTGAGCGAGAGCCACTGCCAGTAGTCGAACTGCCAGGCCGGGACCATCGCCAGCACGATCACCGGGATGGTGAGCACGAGCGAGACGAGCAGGCGGGTGCGGAGGGGGTCGGTCTCCCGGGGTGCTTCGGGCTCAGGGACGGGGATCGCGGCCGTGTATCCGGTCTTCTCCACGGTGGCGATCACGTCGGCCACGCTCACGGCCGGGTCGGCCACCGTCACGGCCGCCTTCTCGGTCGCGTAGTTGACCGTCGCGGTGACCCCGTCCATCCGGTTGAGCTTCTTTTCGATGCGGGAGGCGCAGGACGCGCAGGTCATGCCGCCTATCTCCAGCTCGATGAGGTGCATCGCGCGCCCTCCTCCCTCAGTCATGGGTGTGCCCGTCGTCGTCGTGACCCGGTGCCGCCGGTGCCGGGGGTAGCTCCGCGCCGCCCGCCACCGCGGTGAAGGCCGCCGTACGTACCTTCCCAGCATGCTGGAAGTCCAGGAACAGCCGGTACGCGCCGGCGGACGGGACCTCCGCGTAGAAGGTGATGTCCGGGCCGGGGGCGGTCTTGCCGTCGCCGGGCTCGCCGTCTGGGTGCACGTGCAGGTAGGCAAGGTCACCGTCGCGCAGTGCCACCAGGTGCCCGTACGCCGCTAGATAGGGCTGGAGATCCGTGACGGGCCGGCCGCCCTGGCGGACGCTGAGCGTGAGCTTGGATGAGGTGCCGGGCACGAGGTCACCCGCCAGGGTCACCGTGTAGCCGTCGACGGTCGCCGTGCGCTCCGGCGCGGGCAGGGGAGCGGGCCGGTAGTCGCCGCGCGCCGGCACGTCGACGCCGAGCGTCAGCGCCTCGTCGCGGGCGGCCGGCTGGAAGTCCGTGAAGATCCGATACTGCCCCGGGGCGGCCGCCGAGAGCGGCACCGACCACGTGCCGTCCGCCGCCATCGTGGGGTGGACGTGCTGGAAGCCGGTCAGGTCGCGCCGCACCGCGATCAGGTGCAGCTCCTTGTCGTGGGTCGGCGTGAAGTCGGTCACAGCCTCGCCGTCCGGCCCGAGGATGCGAAACCGGAACGGCGCCGCCTCGCCCACCGGGAGCCCGCCGCTGACCGGGGTGAGCCGGTAGCCCTCCTGGGCGACCTGCAGGCCACCGGGCACGTCAGGTGTGGCGGCCTCGTGGCCACCGCCACTGTCGCCGTGCCCACCCGCGTCGTGGGCGGCGGCCGGCGGCACCGGCTCCGGACCGCCCACGACCTTGCCCGCACCCAGGGCCGCGGTGAAGACCGCGACCAGCCCGAGGGCGTAGCCGGTCATCCTGGTTGGCGTGTTCATGCCGACCAGCATACCCATACCCCCAGGGGGTATCAAGTGCGGAGCTCAGCTGCCGCGCACCCCCAGCACGCCGGCGCGGGTGACCGCGGTGGGGAGGTCGGGGCCAAGGTTGGTCCGGGCCCAGTCGATCTGGTCGGGCCAGTGCGGGCGCATCAGGTGGTTGAGGCGGGCGCCCTCGGGGTGTACACGGACCAGGCGGGTGAGGTAGGCCGCGCACCGCCGCCGCACGTGCGCCTCGATCATGGAAGCGCGCCGCTGCGTCACGCGTAGCCCGATCTTGATCTGCTCCTCGAGGTGTGCGACCTCCACCTCGGCCGCCTCCACTCGCGCGGCCAGAGTGTGGACCACGTCGCGCGGGAGCAGCTGCCCAGCCGCGCCGAACTCGGCGGCGAGCGAGTCGCGGAGGGCGATGCTCTGCTGTAGCTCGGCCTCGAGGGCGGCCGCCTCGATCTGGTAGGAGAGCCACACCTTCTCTATCCGGCCCACACCGAGCTGGCCGAGAAACATCATCCGCGGCGTGCTCAGCTCGGCCGGCGGCGTGCCCGGCCGCGCGTCCTCGGGCACGGTGGGGATGCCCTTCCGGCCGTCGCGGCCGGCGCACCACCAGTCGGAGAGTCGCGCGAACGGTCCGTATCGGATCGAGGGCGCGGCGAGCCTGGTCCAGTCTTTGGAGCGCTTGTCTCTCATGCCGACCCTTCGTCTCGAGGGGGAGAACGTCGAGTGTCCGGAAGCGCCGCGCCATTTCCATGACGTGAATGCGTAGTTCTTCGGTCAGGTGGCCTCTCGGATGATGTCGCTCAGCTCGTTCGTCGCGCGAAGCGCGGCCATCCGGCCATCCTTGATGATCATCAGATCCTCCACCGCGCAGGCCGGCGGTGCGTGGTTGAGCGCGGCCGCCAGCCCTGGATGCCGCTTCGCCCAGTCGGTCAGTGCCTCCGCCAGCGCCGCCTCCATCTCTTCGGCCGGCATCGGCGCCGCGGCGAACGCGGCCAGTAGGCGCTCGCGGTACGGCCAGAAGGACCAGATCTTCGTCTCGTCGATGAGCTGGGTGACCGCGTCGGACCGGCGGTAGCAGAGCGCGAGCTGGATCGAGTCGAGGCGGCCGTCCTGGATGAGGTCTTCGATCAGGGGATGTCGAGCGTGCGCGCCGGCCACCTCGTAGAAGGTGCTGCGGCTGCCCTGCGGCCCGGCCGCCTCCACGATCCGCCGCCAGGTGAGCCGGATGCCCGGGTACGTCGCGAGGAGCCAGGCCACCGAGCGGAAGTAAATGATCTTCGTGTGCCAGTGGTTGCGCTTGGGGGATCGGGTGGTGGAGAGGCGCCGGTGCCACTCGCCGACAACGGTGTGGAAGAGGTTGGGGTCGGAGATAGCCAGTGTCATCGGTCCTGCCCTCTGTCAGTGCCGCACATTGGCATGAGCTTGTCCGGACAGTCCGGTGTGGCACATGACGTATTCACGTGGTCTTGCGCCCTGTCACCAGATTGAGCACGTTGTCCCAGTCTTTTGGTGGGGTGCTCGCCCGCCATGCGACGTGCTGATCTGGCCGCACGAGCACGAGCGGGTGATCCCAGCGGGCGCGGACGGCGGGATCGGCGGTGGCCAGGTGGGCCATCGGGATCCGGCGCTCCAGCGCCGCCTCCACGAGGGGCCGGCCCGCGTCGTTGTCGGTCAGGTCGACGAGCGTCAGCTCCGACCCCAGCCGGTCGAGGAGCTGCGAGCCGTCGGCCATCCGCACCGCCGGCGCCCGCCCGCCGAGCGCGATGGTGTGCTGGACGCCGGCCGGTATCGACCACTGTGGACGATCTTCGGTCCAGATGACCGAGGAGGCGAGCTGGTCGCCGATCTGGAGTCCGGCCGTGCCCAGCTGGTGCGGCTCCTGCCGCAGCACCTGGGCGAGCAGCTCGCGGGTCGCGCCGGCCTTGGCCAGCCGGCTAAATCTTCGCCGGGTCTCCAGGGCCCTGGCGAGCATCTCGCGATCGATCAGCGCGCGCGGGCGGCGCTCCCGCTCATAGCTGGCGAGCAGGCCGGGGCCACCCCAGCCGTTGATCACCGCGGCGAGCTTCCAGCCGAGGTCGATCGCATCGCCGATGCTGATGTCCGCGCGGTCGGTGACCGGGTGAAACCGATGCGCCGCCTCCCCGACAAGGTAGGCCGGGCCACGCTGATAGGTGGTGGCGATGGCGAGCGAGTCGTCCCACTGGGTGACGCCGAGCACCTCGGTCGGGTCCAGCCGCACGCCGAGTATCGCGCGGAGCATCGCGACCGGATCGGTGGTGATCTGCTCGTCGGGCACGAGGCCGAGATGGCCGACCCAGGTGTCGTGGTCGCCCCGGGCCACGAGGGCGATGTCGCCGACGATGACGGTGGAGAGCCCGCGCCGCGCGAAGCGGCGGGTGAGGTCCTCGCTCCGGAAGTACACCGAGCAGTGCCGCGCCGGGGCGGCCAGCTGCTCCATCGGCACCTCCAGGCACCGCCGCACGGTGCTGTGCCCCCCGTCGCACCCGGCGACGTGCCGTGCCTCGACGAAGTGGCGGTCGCCGGTGCCCGCCTCGACCAGCTCCGCCACGGCGCCGTCGGGCTCGATCCGCAGTCCGGTGAAGGTCCAGCCCTCGCGCAGGTCGATCAGGTGATGGCGGCGAACGGCATCGCGCAGTTGCTTGGCGAGCTGCGCGCCCGATACCCGTTGGTGGCGTTCGACCGGCACGCTCCCGTCGTCGAGCGCCGTCTGCCCCGAGTGGTCGGGGGAGACGAGGATCGGTGGGTCGTCGAAGCCCTGGCTCCACTGCAGGCCGGTCGGGTGGTCGGTGGTCACGCCGTGCTCGCGGATCAGCTCCGTCAGCCCGAGCCGGCGCAGCAGCTCCATGCTGCGGCCGGCCAGGAAGTCAAGTCCTGGATGCTGCGGTCCGGTCACCGCCCGCTCGACGACTATCGACGCGACATTGTGATATGCCAATTCCAAAGCGAGAATTGCACCCACCGCCCCGGCTCCCACCACGAGTACCTCGGTACGTAGTGCTGGCGTAGCCACGAGGCCCACCCCCTGTCGCAGTCCGGTTACGACGTCCCATGCAATGTTTGGGGATGGCGGCCGATTACGGCATCACGTGGTTACGCTATTGCTGCCCTTCTTCTTGGTTGAGCAGCCAGGCGAGCGTGGTGCGGTTGTTGACGCCGAGTTTCGTGAATATTTTGCGTAGGTGACTGTCGACAGTATGCCGAGAGAGGAAGAGCTCGCCGGCGATAACGCGGTTGCTCCGTCCCTTCGCAACCAGGATCGCGACCCGTAGCTCGGCCGGCGTGAGCACCGCGAGCCGGGACGGGACCGCCCGCTGGTCAGTGGGTGGCGGGCCCAGGCGCGCTTCAATCCGGCGCCGAGCCCGTTCGGCTCCACATTGGGCGGCGAGCCTCAGAGCCTCTTCCGCTAGCGGCCGGGCCGCGGCGTCGCCGGCACTGGCGTTGGCCGCGTCCTCGAACGCGGCGGCGAGCGCGAGACGCCGTCCGGCGCCGCGGTATCCGTCGATCGCCGCGCGGAGCACGTCGGGGTCGCGGTGCAGGACACCTCCGGCGTGGGCGGCTGCCGCCGCGAGGGCGGGCACGGTGGGGTTGCGTTCGGCCAGCTTGTGGGCGGTCGTTACCACGATCTCGGCGCGTTCGGGGTCGTCGGCGGCGACCGCGATGCGTACCAGTGTGGCGGCGGCGCCCGGGTCCTGGACGATCAGCAGTGAGCGTTGTGGCATCGCGTCGTAGATGGTGGCGAGGGTCCGCAGCGCGGCGTCCGGGCCGGCGGTCGCCTCCTGCAGCAGGCCCTCGGCCCAGGTCGCGTCCTCCGGCGCGGTGGTGATGCCGTCTGCCATCAAGTGGCGCATCCGCTCGATGTACCCGCGTGCCTGGTCCGTCTCGTCGCGCAGGACGGCCAGCCGCGCCAGCCCGGCCAGCAGGGGCACCGCGAGGGCGTACGCGGTGAGGTTTTCGGCGACCTCGACACCGGCGTCGGACTCGGCGACGGCTTCGTCCAGCCGGCCTTCGGCGGTCAGCAGGAGGGCCTCGAAGTAGTGCCACAGCGGCGTGGACCAGGCGGTGCCGAGGCGTTCGGACTCCTGGCGGCCGCGCCGGATGGTCATCGCGGCCTCGTCGTAGCGGCCGAGGGAGGCCAGGGCGGCGCCGAGCCAGATCCGCGGGTGCCAGTGCGCGGCCTCGCCCCGCGCGCCGTCGGCGATCTCGGTGGCCTCGCTCGCGTAGGCCAGCGCGTCGTCCAAGCGGCCTTCGGCCTGCGCGGCGAGGGTGCGGGCGGCGAGCCCGAAGACCGCCGCGCCGGGCTCCTCGGCCGCCATCCCGGACTCGTAGGCGCTGGAGCCGGAGCGGTCGGCCTCGCTCAGGTCGCCGTTGTAGAACAGGGCGTGCGCGCGGACCGCCCACAGCCTGGCGCGTATCGGCTCCGGCACATCGGGACGGCGCAGGCCCCGGTCGGCGTACTCCACGGCGTTGCGGTTTCGGCCGGCGTGCTTGAACGCCTCGGCGAGCCCGAGCAGCAGCGTGGCCTCGACGCGGGCCGCCAAGCCGGTGTGCAGGGCCGCCTCGCCGAGCCGCTGTGCCTGCTCCAGCCGGGCGGCGGAGGCGAGCAGCCGCACCGTGTCGGCGACAAGCTCGGCGCGGCCGGGGTCGTCGTCGTCGATCACGTCGAGGGCGCGTTCCATCAGGTCGGCGGCGGTGCTCGGCGCGGCCGCGGCGACGTCGAGCGCGGCGTCGTGCAGCAGCGTGACCGCCTCCCGGGTGGAGCGGCCGCTCTTGAGCAGGTGCTCGGCCACCTCCACCGGCGACCTGCCCTCCTCCCGGCCGACGACGGCCGCCTCCCGGTGGTACAGCATGCGGACCGTGCCGCCGAGCCTGCCGTAGACGGCCTGGCGGACCAGCTCGTGCGCGAAGGCCAAGCCCTCACCCTCGTCGACCAGGACCTTGGCGTGGGTCGCCTCGTAGATCGGGCGCAGCAGCGCGGCCGGCCGGGTCTCCAGCAGCCGGGCCAGAGCGTCCACAGTGAACCGCCCGCCCAGCACCGACCCCGCCCCGAGCATCCGCCGCGTCTCCTGGGACAGCCCGCTCAACGTCTGCTCGACGATCGTGATGAAGCTCGACGGCAGCTGGTCACCCACGACGGTGGCCACCCCGTCGCGCACCAGCAGCTGATCCGTGGTCAGCAACGCCCACATCAGCTGCTCCAGCTGCAACGGGTTGCCATCACAACCGGCGGCCAGCGCCAGCACGGTGTTGTCCGCCTTGGCGTTCACAGTCACCGAACAGAGCCTGGCCACCGCCTCCTCGTCCAGCCGATCCAGCACGATCTCGGGCGTGCCCTCCCGGATCAGCCGCTCGACCAGATGCTGGCCGGGAGTGCCCTCCTGCATCGGCCGCCGGGCGAACAGCCACCGCACCGGTGACGACGCCAGTGCGGTCACCAGCTCCCGCACGGCCAGCGCGGAGAACTCGTCTGTCCACTGTGCGTCGTCGATCGCGATCACCAGTGGCTGGCCCGCCACGAAGTCTTCCAGGTCGCCGGTCAGCCGGTCGAGTGTCCGGAACTGGTTTTCACCCGCCCCAGCGACCCACTCGAAGGCCGGCGTCGCCGGCTCGACCTGCTGCAGCGCCGACGCCAGCGTGATGAACGGCGCCGCCCGATCCAGCTCGAACGCCGCCCGCGTCGCCACCGCCAGGCCCGACGCCCGAGCCTCCTCGAACGCCGTACGCAGCAGGTTCGACTTGCCGATGCCGGCCGAGCCGGTCAACACCACGCACCCGCCAACCCCACGCACCGTGTCGGCGAACGCCTCGCGCAGGATCGCCAATTCTCGATCACGACCGAACGTGGTCAGCGGATCCACCCCCAGGGGATCTTGTTTACGGCCAACGTTAAGCGCAGATTCTCATAGACATGAGTGATCCAGTTAAGCAACCTTTCGGATGACCTTGCCGGTACCGTCCGCAGCGCGTTCATTTGCCGTACGGCACGGGGGCGCCTCCAGATGAGCGCGGCGGTCGGATAGCTGACAGAGGCACTGCGGTGACCCGCCCGGCCTCGGCCACCAATTCGAGCATCATCCGGCGAAGAATCGCAGGTCCGTTTTCTGTCAATACGGACTCGACGTGAACTGCGTCGACCGCATCAGCGGCTTGCTCGACGCGTGCCCGGCACCGCTCCTGGGATCGCGCGGGACGTGGACCGATTCACCGGTGAACGGGCAGTGTGCGCGATCCGCCCCGCTCGTCGCGACGAATGTGTCGTAGCAGCCGACCCGCTCCGGCCGGCCGTTCAGGGAAATCGTTTGCCGCAAGCCCTGCCTGGGCGTCTTCAGCCGGCGGACGGCACGCCTGAGCTCGTCCGCGAGCACCTGGCGGCCGAGGCACACCGCGAGAAACGGCGTACCGCCCGCGAGGAGATCGCGGGCGATCTCGTGGGGCCGCGCGACGCGGAGATCCGCGCGATCGCGGGGATCGCCGGGGCCGCGACCGACGAGGACGAGGCCCGCGCAGTCGGGCAGATCCCGGTCAAACCGCTGCGGCCGTACGTCCAAGCCGGTCGATGCCGCGACGGTGCGGGCATCGCGGTGAGGTCATCCTCAGCGTCGATCATCAGCCGTCGCCGGCCGGCGAGCGAGGGCGCGGGACGCGGGTGCTCACGCCCGCGCCAGAAATCCGACAGTTCGCGGTCGCGGGCGGCCAGCGCGCGGCGGAGGCGGTATCCGACGGGCGCGCCGCGTCGCGTATCGACGGTCGGCAGGTCGGCCTCCCGCTCTGGGCCGGCCACTACTCGAACAAGCGGTGCTGGCCCTCGCCTACTCATTCGTGCAATGGGCGCCGATCGGTCGCGCCCATACCGTTTATGGCATGCCACCAATTGCGCTCGGCGAGGACCGGAAATGACTTTCAACAATACGGCCGGCAGCCGGATCCGGCTACAGCATCTCTACCGGCACGATCCGGCGAGCCTTTTCATCGTGCCACTCGACCATTCGGTCACCAACGGTCCGATCACCCGGAACGGCCAGCTCAACAGGCTGATCGGGCAGCTCGCCGGAAATGGTGTGGACGCCGTCGTCCTGCACAAGGGCGCGCTCCGGCACGTCGACATCCGCTGGTTCCGGTCACTGTCGCTGATCGTCCATCTGAGCGCGAGTACGTGCCGTGCCCCGGACCCCGACGCGAAATACCTCGTGGCCTCGGTGGAGGAGGCGCTGCGGCTCGGCGCGCACGCGGTCAGCGTGCATGTCAACGTCGGCTCGGCGACGGAGGGCCGGCAGATCGCCGACCTGGGTGCCGTGGCCGAGGCGTGCGACCGCTGGGGCGTACCCCTGCTGGCAATGCTCTATCCGCGCGGACCGAAAGTCGCCGACGGCCGCGCGCCGGACCTGGTCGCGCACGCGGCCGCGATCGCGGCCGACCTCGGCGCGGACCTGGTCAAATCCGCGCTGCCGGAAGCGGCCAGCGGGATCGCCGAGGTCACCGCGAGCTGCCCGGTGCCGGTCCTGGCGGCCGGCGGCGCCCCGTCGCCCGGCACGGACGCCGCGCTGCGCCACCTCGCCGACGTCATGCGCGCCGGCGCGGGCGGGATCGCCGCCGGCCGTCTCGTCTTCACCGCCACAGATCCAGCGTCGATGGCCCGCCGCATCGCCGCGCTCGTTCACGACCGGACGGCGTCCGTGGTCCTGGGAGGGACCCGATGAGAGGAGACCTGATGAGAGGGGAAAAGCCGATGAAACAGTGCTGGCTCGACATCCGGGCCGCCGGCGAATCGGCGGCGGCGCTCTGCCAGGAGGCGCTGCATCACGGCTTCGACGCGATCGTCGCGGCGGACCCCGCCGACCTGGCACCGCTACCGCCGACCGTCACGCGCGTGCTGGTGCCCGCCGGCGCCGAGCTTCCCGACGACTTCGGCGCGGCCGACCTGATCCTGGTCGACCCGGCCCTGCACGGTATCCCCGAGCAGCTGGCCCAGCGGTTTCCCGAGCGGCGGTTCGGCGCCTGCGTCGAGGTCACCGATCAGGAGAGCCTGGACCAGGCGTGCGTGAGCGTCCAGCGGGACGCCTGCACGGTGCTCCGCTTCCGCGACCCGACGTACATCCCGCTGGAGATCGTCCTCGCCGCGGCGGCGGACGCGCCCGGCCTGATCATCACCGCCATGGAGCGGATGGCCGACGCGCCCGTGCACCTCGGCGTCCTCGAGCGTGGGCCGGACGGGCTGATGCTCGCGCCGAGCGGGCCGGGCGAGGCGGCCCACCTCCGGGACGTCGTGACGAGCAAGCCGGACGCGATCCCGCTGGTCACCCTCACGGTCACCGGCATCGCCCACGCCGGCATGGGCGAACGGGCCTGCGTCGACACCTGCACCTACCTGGAGAAGGACGAGGGCATCCTGGTCGGCTCTCGGGCCAAGGGGATGGTGCTCTGTGTGAGCGAGACCCACCCGCTGCCGTACATGTCGACCCGGCCGTTCCGGGTCAACGCCGGCGCGATCATGTCGTACACCCTCGCCGACACGAAACACACGCGGTACCTGAGCGAGCTCTCCGCGGGCGACACCGTGCTGGCGGTCGGAGCGGACGGGCGTACCCGCCACGCGATTGTGGGGCGGGTGAAGATCGAGACCCGCCCGCTGCTCTCCATCGACGCGGTCTCCGACGACGGGCAGCCGGTGAACGTGATCGTGCAGGACGACTGGCACGTGCGGATCCTCGGCCCCGGCGGTGCGGTGCTCAACTCCACCGAGCTCCAGGCCGGCGACCGGATCCTGGGCCACCTGCCGAAGCGCGAGCGCCACGTCGGGTATCCCATCGACGAGTTCTGCCGCGAGCAATGATGTTCGACTTCCATGCGCGGCTGGGGCCGGGACCGGACGCCGCGGGCGCGCTGCTCGCGGCGATGGACAGTGCCGGCATCGAGCGGGCCGCCGTTTCCGCCGGCGGCCTGCTCGACCTCGACCGCCTCTCGACGCAGATCGCCGACGGCGGCCGCAGCGACGTGGCCGTCGACAACGGGCGCACCCTCGCGCTCTGCGAGGGCACCGGCGGCCGGCTCCTGCCCTTCTTCTTCGCCGACCCGTGCCGCGACATCGGCGCGTACCGGGCCGCCGGGCCGGGCTACCGCGGGCTGGAGATCTCGCCAGCGGTGCACGGGTTTCGCCTCGACGACCCGGCGGTAGCCATGCTCGTCGAGATCGCCGCCGCGGCACGCCACCCGGTGTACGTGGTGTGCCTGGCCCACCCGGGCACCCGCACCAGCGACCTGGTGGCACTCGCCCGGCGCTTCCCGGAGGTGACCTTCGTGTACGGACACTGTGGACACACGGGGCTCGACGCGAGCGGCCTGGCCGCGATCGCGCCGTGCCCGAACATCGTCGCCGAGACGTCGGGCTGCTACACGGCGGTCGCCGGACTGGCGCTCCAGCGGCTCGGTGCGGAGCGGGTGCTGTTCGGCACCGAGTACCCGCTCCAGCACCCGCGGGTGGAGGTCGTGAAGCTCGCGGCGGTCGAGATGAGCCCGGCGGACCGGCACCTGGTGATGTCGGCGAACGCGTGCCGGCTGCTCGGAGAGGAGACACGGTGGACCGGCCGCGGATAGGGGACTGGCGGGGGTACGAGGAGCTGAGGCGGATCCAGGACACCCACCTCGAGGGGGCGTTGCGGGCGGCGCAGCGGTCGCCGTTCTACCGGGCGCGCGGCGGGGACGTGCCGACGAACCGGGCCGAGCTCGGCGAGACGGCGCTGACCACGAAGCGGGATCTGCGCGACGCGTACCCGTTCGGGATGCTCGCCGTCGACCGGGCCGAGCTCGCCACGTACCACGAGTCGAGCGGCAGCAGCGGCGCGCCGGCGTCGGCGTACTACACGGAAGGCGACTGGCTGGACCTGACCGAGCGGTTCGTCCGTAAGTCGGTGGGCATCCAGCCGAGCGACATGTTCCTCGTCCGGACGCCGTACTCGCTCATGCTCACCGCCCACCTCGCGCACGCCGCCGCCCGGATGTGCGGCGCGACGGTCGTGCCGGCGGACAACCGGTCGCTCGCGATGCCGTACTCCCGCGTGGTCCGGGTGTTGCGTGACCTGGACGTGACGCTGACCTGGTCGCTGCCGACCGACGCGCTGCTGTGGGCGGCCGCCGCGGCGCTCGCCGGCCACCGCACCGACCGCGACTTTCCCGCGCTGCGCGCCCTCTACGTCGCCGGCGAGCCGCTCAGCCCGGCGCGGCGGGACCGCATCGCGGCGCTGTGGGGCGCGCCAGTAGTGGAGGACTACGGGGCGACGGAGGCCGGGAGCCTGGCCGGCGCCTGTCCGCACGGCCGCCTGCACCTCTGGGCAGACCGCGCGATCTTCGAGGTGCACGACCCGCGGACCGGCCGCACGGCGCCGGACGGCCGGGGCCAGCTGGTCGTCACGCCGCTCTTCCGTGAGGCAATGCCGCTGCTCCGGTACAACATCGAGGACGAGGTCGAGGTGGCGTACGGCACCTGCGGCTGCGGCTGGTGGCTGCCGACCATCCGGGTGCTGGGGCGCACGGCGTTCGACTGCGACACCGGCGGAGTGCCGCTCACCCAGATCGGCCTGGAAGAGGTGGTCTTCGGCCTGCCGGCCGACTATGGCGTGCTCTTCTGGCGGGCCCGGGCCGGGCGCACCCACCTGCGGGTCGAGATCGAGGTGGCCGACCGGCACCGCGCCCCTGCCGTCACCGCGCTCGCGGCGGCGATCGGCCGCACCTACGGCATCGAGGCCGAGGTGGTGCCCGTGCCGCCAGGCGGGCTCGTGCCGGTCTCGCTGCTGACCGCCACCGCCGACGTCATGAAGCCGCGTGGCCTCTTCCGCGAAGACGAAGACTGGGACAAGGCACTGCGCTACTACTAATCGTCCGAAGTGGAGGGTGTCGAGATGCGGATCGCCGTCGTCGGCGCGGGCGTGAGTGGCCTCGTCACCGCCGCGTCGCTGGGCCGGGAGGGCGTGCGCTGCGTGGTCTTCGAGCGGTCCGGCGGGCCGCCGGACGTGGCCGGTGGCATCCAGATCTCGCCGAACGGCGCGCGCGTGCTCCACCGGCTCGGTCTCGGGCCGGCCCTACGGGCCGTCGCCGCCCGGCCCGCCGCCCTGGAGCTGCGGCGGTGGGAGGACGGCCGGCTGATCGGCCGCACCGAGCTCGGCGCGGCGGCGGAGGAACGGTACGGCGTCCCGTACTACGCGCTGCGCCGCACCGACCTGAGCCGCATGCTGCTGCGCGCGGTCGAGGCCCGATGCGGCCCCGGCACCGTCCAGTTCGGACGCCAGTGCGTCGGCCTCGACGAGTCGCCGCACGGCATCCGGCTGCGGTTCGCCGGCGGCGAGACATACGACGCGGACCTCGCGGTCGGCGCCGACGGGCTCCACTCCGTGGTGCGGCGCGCCCTCGCCGGGGACGCGCCGCGCTTCGCCGGCCACGCCGTCTATCGCGCGCTCGTCCCCGCCGCTCGGCTGCCGTGGCTCTCCGGGCCGCCCCGCGTCACCGTCTGGCTGGGCCCGGGTCAGCACTGCGTCTGCTATCCCGTCGGCGGCTCCGGCGCGGTCAACCTCGTCGCCACGCTGGCGGCCGACCAGGCGCCGGCCGGGTACACGCGGGGCGACGCGGGCCGGCTGGCCGGCGCGTACGGTGGCTGGCATCCGAACGTGCGAGCGCTCCTCGCCGCCGCGGACCACCTCGTCCACCATGGACTCTTCGACCGGTCACCGCCGCGGCGGTGGCACCGGGGGCGGATCGCGCTGGTCGGCGACGCCGCGCACCCGATGCTCCCCTTCCTCGCGCAGGGCGCCGCGCAGGCGATCGAAGACGGGGCCACGCTCGCCGCCCACGTGCGCGACCCGGACGGGCTGGCGCGGTACGAGGCGCTCCGCCACCCGCGCGTCGCCCGCGTCCTGGCGGCGGTGCGGGAGACCGCCGGGCGCCTGCACCTTCCCGACGGGCCGAGGCAGCGAGAGCGGGACCGCCGGCTCGCCGCCTCCGGACTGTCCGATCAGGACTGGTTGTACGGATGGGACCACCCGCCCCGGACCCGATGGGAGCACAAGGACGGCGGCCGCTACTCGCATCGGTAGTGGTCGCCGCCGCACCGCTCTCGCTACCGTGATGGCGGACGGAAATCGGCGTCGATGGTCGGAGGGCTCGCCACATGACGACGGTGGTGCAGAAGTACGGCGGCAGCTCACTGGCGACCGCCGAGCGGATCGGCACGGTGGCCGAGCGGATCGCGCGGACCTGGGCTTCGGGGCGGCCGGTGGCCGTCGTCGTCTCCGCGACCGGTAACACCACGGATGAGCTGCTGCGGCTCGCCGCCCAGGTCAGCGCCACGCCACACCCCCGCGAGACCGACCAGCTGCTCGCCACGGGCGAGTGTGCCTCCGCCGCCCTGCTGGCGATGGCGCTGCGGGAGCGGGGTGTCCCCGCCGTGTCGCTCACCGGCGGCCAGGCGGGCTTCCGGGTGGCCGGCCCGTACGGCGGCGGGTCGATCGAGTGGGTGTGCACCGGGCGGGTCAAAAGCCTGCTCGCCGCCGGCAACGTCGTGGTCATCACCGGCTTCCAGGGGGTGAACGCGGACGGCGACGTCGTGACGTTGGGGCGGGGTGGCTCCGACACCTCGGCCGTCGCGCTCGCCGCCGAGCTTGGCGCGCGTACCTGCCAGATCTACACCGACGTCGCGGGCGTCTTCACCGCGGATCCGCGGGCCGTGCCGGACGCGCGGCTGCTAGACGTGCTCCCGGCCCCGGTGATGGCCGAGCTGGCCTTCGCCGGAGCGCGGGTGCTGCACGCCCGCTCGGTGGAGCTGGCCGAGATGTCCGATGTGGACATCGAGGTGCTCGACTCGGCGACCGACGCGCCGGGCACCCTCGTCGAGAGCCGGCAGAGCGGGTTGGAGAGCCGCTCGTGTGTCGTCGCGGTGGCCCACGACACGGACGTCGTACACCTGACGGTCGACGGTGTGGCACCGGGTCACCTGCTCGACATCCTCGCGGAGCAGGCCGCGCCGCCGGATCTGCTCGCCTACGCGGCGCCCGGGACGGCCGGTGCGCGGTGCGGCTTCACGGTCACGGCGGCCGCCGCGGCCCGGCTTCGAGAGCCGCTGGACCGGCTGGTGGCCACATCCGGCGTGGGGGTGGTGACCGGAGCGGCGGCCGGCAAGGTCTCCGTGGTCGGCACCGGGCTGCTGAGCCGGCCGCGGCTGACCGCCCGCGCCCTTTCCGCTCTGGCGTCCGCCGGGATCGAGCCCACCTGGTTCGGCGCCAGCCAGGCGCGGGTGTCGGCGGTGGTGCCGGCGGCCGACACCGTGCGCGCGGCGGCGGTCCTGCACCGCGCCTTCGGGCTCGAGCGAGCCGTTTCCTAGCACGTGGACCGGCGGCGGGGGCGGGGCCACGGGCTCCGCCCCCAACCGGACCCAACTTCAGGGTTTGGGTCGCGTGCCCGGCGCCGTGCCGTCGGTTGGCGGATTGCTACGCGCGGACTCGACGGCCGGTGGGTGGGTCTGGACGATGCGGGCCAGGCTCACCCGGGAGTCGATCGCGAGCTTCTTGAAGACCTGTCGCATGTGGAAGTTCACCGTGTGCGGCGAGATCCGTAGGCGGTGCGCGATCTGCTGGTTGGTCAGCGCGTGCCCGGCGAGGCGGGCCACGGTGCGCTCGCGCTCGGTCAGGCAGGTCCACCCGGAGTCGTCGGGCGGCCGCTCCTTGGCGTGTAGGAGCGGCACCGTACGAGGCGCCCGGCGCCGCACTTCCGGGCGGTGTCCGGTGTCCGGTACGTGAGCGTCGTCGCTGACGATCGCGATGACGATCACCTGATGACCGTCGACGCCGATCAGCTGGGCGACGAGCTCGGTGAGCCCCCGCACGCTGATTCGCCCGGCGGCGGCCCGGTCGGTCGGGAATGGACTGTCGTTCGAGTGTGGATCTACCGGTCGCATGAGAGATACCCCCATCTTGGACGCGTTCATGCAGGTGGCCTAGCTCTGCCAGTTGTTGAGCACAAAGGTGATCAACCAACGGATGACTGCGTAGATAAGGTCGGCGAAGCCGCCGTCATCGGTCGGGACGCTCTCGAAGAGCCGGTTGTTGAAGCCTCGACGTGGATACATTTCACACCTCCCGCTCCGGACGGGTAGTCCGGCCGTGACGCCGATCTCCCGCCAGTGCGACAATTTCGCGTGGGAAGAGCATCGACCGAGACGTGCCCCCGGCAGCCGGATTACGGGTGTCCGCGAACGTCCGCGATGGCTCGGGACACGCATCGCCGCGCGGACACGAGGATGGGAGAGGCAGGATGACCCACGCGGAGCAGCCACCCGACCCGACCGGGCTGCACACGCTCGACGACCTGGTGCAGGCCTTCAACAAGCTGCGCCGGCGCGGTGCCCGCAGGGGCCAGGTGCGGCTGTCCGTGCGCGACCTCGCGGGGCGCACGGGGCGGGCGCCGAGCACCCTGGACGCATACCTGCGGGGCACGCGACTGCCACCCGCCGACGTCTACGAGGAGCTGCTGCGCGCGCTCGGCGTCACGGTGGCGGAGATGCGCCCGTGGCTCGACGCGTGGGAGCGGATCGCCGACGCGTGGCCGGCCCGGCGGTCGCCGGTCCAGCGGCCGGTGTCTCATGTGGTCGCTCAGCCGGCGCTGCGGTCGCAGCTCATCCCGCGCAGCGAGACGCTTCTCTACCGCCTCGCCGGCCATCGATACCGGCCGGACGCGCAGGTCGGCATCGTCACCGGCGACATCCGCCGCGTGCACTCGGCCGACGTGTGGGTCAACTCGGAAAACACCGACATGCGGATGTCGCGGTTCGAGGAGTACTCGATCTCGGCGATCATCCGCTTCGAGGGCGCCACGCGCGACAGTGCCGGCCGGGTGGTAGAAGACAGCATCGCCGAGGAGCTGACCCGGACCGTCGCCGGGCGCGCGCCGATGGCCGCCGGCTCGGTCATCACCACCGGATCCGGCATGCTCGCCGGCCGCAACGGTGTCCGGCACATCATCCACGTGGCGGCGGTCCGGGGTGAGCCGGGCGAAGGCTACCGCCAGGTCGCCGACGTCGGCGGTTGTGTCACCAACGCACTGGTCGAGGCCGACCGGCTGGCCGCGGTCGACTCGGTGCGGAGCATCCTGCTCCCGCTCTTCGGCACCGGCGTCGCCGGCGGCCAGATCGAGCCCACGGTGCGCGCGATGGTGGGCGCCATCGCCGACCACTTCTCCCACGATCGTGAGGGCGGCCTGCGGGTGGTCTACCTGCTCGCCAGCACAGAGCCGGAGCAGGAGGCCTGCCGGGCCGTCCTGGCCGCGGGCCCGTTCGAGGAGGTGCCGCTTCAGGAGTCGCCGTAGCTGTGCGCCAGCCGCGCGCGGAGCAGGTCGGCCACCGCCCCGTCGAAGCGATCCGGCCGCACCTTTCGCAGCAGGTGTGGCTGCCGTTCGAGAATCTCCCGGGCCGCCGCCTGCTTCCGCAGGTCTCGGGCCCGCACCGCGCGCAGGCGGTCGAAGAGGTCGCCGTCACGCCCGTCCGGCGGCCGCCAGCCGTCAAACCAGCGGGCCACCTCGACGGCGTGCGTCAGCGGGAGGAGGAGCACGAGGCGCCACAGCTCCTCCCAGGCCCGGCGGCCCACCAGCGTGCGGACCAGATACTCGCGCTCGACCTCGGCCAGCGCCCGCCGGCCGAGGCCGCCGCCACTCAGCACCCGTACCACATCGATGCCCTCAACCTCGCTCATCGCGGCCCGCAGCCGGCGTCGCAGTCGCTGCGGTGCGCGCCCGTAAGCGCGTGCCAGGAGCGCGTTCTCGGGGTCGAGCTCGCGGTAGCGCGCCACCTGCCCGGTCAGCACGAGCAGTGCCGCCCGCGACGCCGGATCGTCGGGCGTGTACCCCCGATCGCGGCAGATCGCCACCGCGTGCGTCACCAGCAGGTCCGAACTGCCACCGCTGAGCACCGCGGCGTACGTCTCGGCCGGCGTCGCCAAGCCCAGGATGACCCGGCTCGGCCGCCGCTCCGGGCCCTGGGTCGCGGGGCGACCGTCCAGCTTCTCCCACAGTCGACGGTCCGGTGTGGACAGCCAGACCTGCCACACGCTGTCGACCGCACCGTCCGGCAACGGATGCGGGTTGTCCAGCAGGATCTCGCGCATGTGGGGGACGTACACATGCGCGCGCCACATCATCGACAGCACCGCACCGGAGGCGGAAGTCGCGAACTCCGTAGCCGCCGCGACCACATCCGGATCCGGGTCTTCGAGCAGCGCGCGCAGCCCGCGGGCGACCCCCATGGGCGGCGCCTCGGCCAACCGCCCGTGGAGTGCGAGCGTCACGAAGTGGGGCAGCATCGGCCAGTCCACCACGTACCAGTTGGGGGAGCCGTCATCCCGTTCCGGCGTGAAGTCGGGGTCTGGATCGGCGACCGCGCCGGTCTCGACCACCATGGCCCGCAACGCGGGGTCGCGGGTCTCCACCCACCGCGCGGCGATCGCCTCGGGCGCGTCGGGCCTACGCCGGCGCCGCCGCCACCACTCCCGCCATCGCCGCCACATCGCTTCAATGATGAGGGTCGGCGTGGAGAATATTGCACCGTGACTGTGACGACCCGCCTCGTACGCCTCGACGACGTGCCCACCATCACCGACCTGCTCCGGACAAACCGCGACTTTCTGGCCCCCTGGGAGCCGGTGCGCGCCGAGGAGTACTTCACCGAGGAAGCCCAGCTGGCGATCGTGGAGACCGGGCTGGCGGCCTACGAGCGGGGCACCGCCGTCCCGCACGTCATCCTCGACGGCGGTGACCTGGTCGGCCGCATCACGCTCAACGACATCGTCCGCGGCCCGTTCCAGTCGTGCCACCTCGGCTACTGGGTAGCCCAGGCCGCGAACGGCAGAGGCGTGGCGACCGCCGCGGTGACGGCGATCGCGCGGGTCGCGTTCGAGGAGATGGGACTCCACCGCATCCAGGCCGGCACGCTGCTGCACAACACGGGGTCGCAACGGGTCCTGGAGCGAAACGGCTTCATCCGCTTCGGCACCGCCCCGGAATACCTGAACATCGCCGGCCAGTGGCAGGACCACGCCCTCTTCCAGCTGATCGCGCCGCAGACCACCGCGTAGCCTTGGCTCACGTGGAGATCGAGAAGGCGCGCGACTTCGTGCGGCGCAACCATCGGGCGGTCCTGACCACCTACTACGCGGACGGGCGGGCCCAGATGACGCCCGTGACCGCCGGCGTCGACGAGGCCGGGCACGTGGTCATCAGCGCCCGCGAGCACCTGGTCAAGACCCGCAACCTCGCCCGCGACCCCCGCGTCGTCCTGTGCGCCCTCAACGACGGCTTCTACGGCGAGTGGGCCTACATCGAGGGCACGGCGGAGGTCGTTCACCTGCCGGAGGCGATGGCACCGCTGGTCGACTACTACCGCCGCATCTCCGGCGAGCACCCCGACTGGGACGACTACCGCGCCGCGATGGAGCGCGACAAGCGCGTCCTGCTCCGCATCACGATCACCCGCGCCGGCCCAGGCTGATCGTCAGCGCCGCCTTCTTTAGATAATCTTTCAAGGGCATATTCGGGCTACCGCGATGTCCGCGGTGGTCCGGACCGCTGCTCCCGCAGCCTCACCCTGCGCGGTGCACAACCTAAACCCGAGCGGGTAAGCCCGCTTGGCCGCATCCGCTCCCCTCCCGGGACCGGGCGATCGCGAGGAACCGTGCGGCGCTGGGTTCGCCGGGTGATAGCAGCAAATCTTGGTACAGATCCGCTGTCCTGGAGTCTTTTGCTTGGTCTTTGAGGGTGGATCAATCGATACCGCGATCGGGTGTTTTGCGTATCTGGGGTATTTCGGAACTAGGGGATGTGATGGTACATCCTGGCGATGGGACGACGTTTCCGAGGACCTGAGCTCGTGGTACCGGCACCGGTGGCGGGCTGGGCCGACCCGGATATCTTCCGGTTGATGGCGTTGGCCGAGCGGGTGGACGTGTCCGGGTTCGCCGAAGACTGGCGCGCCGATGGGGTCGGTGGGGTGCCGTATGACCCGCGGCTGATGCTGGTCACCGTGTGGTGGTGCGTGCACCGGCAGATCCGTAGCCCGCAGCAGATGGCCCGGCAGTGCCGGGAATCGGTGTCGCTGCGGATGGTGTGGCAACGCGAGCGGGTGCCCTCGGCCGCGGCGCTGCGTCGGTTCCTGACCGGCCACGGGACTGGATGGCAACGAGTCGTGGTGTCGCTGCTGGCCGTGTGTGACCAGGCGGGTCTGGTCGATGTGTCGGTCACCGCGACCGACAGCACCCCGATGGCCGCGCCGGCGGCGCTGGGTAAAACGCTGACCGCGCCACGGATCACGGTCCTGATCGACCAGGCCGAGCAGGAACTGGCCGCGCTCCGGGCCCGCATCGCGGACCTGGCCGTCGCCGATCCAGCCGCGTTCGTCGCCTCCAGCGCCACACTGCACCGAGCCGAGCAACTGCTGCTGGTGCGGCTAGCCCGGCTACGCACCGCCGAAACCCGCGCCCGGCAGCGGGCCACCGACCCGGCCAAGCCTGCGGGCCGGGACTGGCGATCCCGGGTACTGACCTGGCAGTCGCGAGTGGACGAACACACCGCCGAACTGGCCGCCATGACCGAACGCCAGCAGCAGGCCGTCTCCGCCTACCAGGCCAAAGTGGACGCCGGCCACAAGCCACCCGGACCCGCGCCCCGCCCACCCGAACAGCACCCCCGCATCCGCGACAAAACCGAAACCCTGCACCGCGCCCAGGCCCGACTCGCCGCCGCCCAAGCCGCCGCCGACGACCACCCCAGCAACACACCCGCCGGCCGCGCCAACATCACCGACCCCGACAGCCGCATCCTCAAAGGCAAAAACACCACCACCTGGGTCCTCGGCGCTCTGCTGACCATCACCGTCACCATCGGACAACTCATCCTCGCCAGCCTGCTATCACCCGCCGGCAACGACCGTCCCGGCCTACTTCCCAACCTGCAAGCCGCCGCCGACAACTGCCACACCGCCGCCATCACCCAACCATTCGGTCACCACCTGGCCGACAACGGATTCGCCAGCCCGACCGTGTTCACCACCCCACCCCCCGGCGGCGGCACCCTACTCGTGGCCGTCACCAACGAACACGACCAAACCCGCAACCAACAACCAGCAACCATCACCTCCCACCCCCGCCAACAGATGGCCGCCCGCCTGGCCACCCCCGAAGGCCACACCCTCTACACCCGCCGCAGCCCCATGATCGAACCCGTCTTCGCCCACCTACTACGCACCGACCGCCACCTACACACCCGCGGCCGCACCAACCAACACAACGAAATCCTCGCCCTCACCACCGCCTACAACGCCCACAAATACCTCCGCTACCAACACAAACCACCCACCCGAACCAGCACTTGACAAACACCCCACCACCAACCAAGCAAAACACTCCCTGGCTACGGATCTGTCCCAAGATCTGCCG
>Ga0214467_1000052_pt1 | contig 32789 bp, 30 predicted proteins | sample RVTome_8_FD_187339 | JGI IMG/M metagenome (GOLD analysis project Ga0214467, IMG submission 187339) | Soil microbial communities from uranium-contaminated site in the Upper Colorado River Basin, Wyoming, United States - RVT160D0 HiSeq ...
GACGCCCGCGGCGACGCGATCCGGCGCCAGCACTACATCCGCACCCTCATCGCCCGCCAGGTCGACGGCTTCGTGGTCCTCGGCGACTCCAACGACCTGCGCCCGTCGCTCACCCGCCAGATCCCGGTCCCCGTCGTCTACGTCTACGGCGAGTCCGACGACCCCAACGACCTCTCCGTCCTGGCCGACGACGAGCACGGCGCCCGCCTCGCCACCGAGCACCTCGTGTCGCTGGGCCGCCGCCAGATAGCGCACATCACCGGGCCGGAGACCTACCGCGCCGCCCGCGACCGGGCGACGACGGTGCGCAAGGTGCTGACCGACGCCGGCCTCCCGCTCGCCGGCGGCGACCCGCTCTTCGGCGAGTGGTCGCAGCGCTGGGGCCGCCACGCCGCCCGTACGCTCCTCACCGCGCACCCCGACATCGACGCCATCTTCTGCGGCAACGACCAGATCGCCACCGGTGTGGCCAACACCGTTCGCGAGCTCGGCCGCCACGTCCCCGACGACATCTCCATCGTGGGGTACGACAACTGGCACGAGTTCGCCTCCGACTGCCAGCCGCCGCTGACCACAGTGGACCTCAACCTGCAGCAGCTCGGCGAGACGGCCGTGCGCCACCTCTTCGCCGCGCTCGACGGCGAGCCCGCCGCCGGCGTCATCCGCCAGCCCTGCCGCCTCGTCGTCCGCGACTCCACCGGCCCCCGGTCGTAGTCGAGGGCTACGAGAGCAGGTCTCGGACAGCCTTCTCCGTGGGCGCGGTCACGACCTGGCCGTCGTGGTAGAGGTCGACCACGCGCGGGTCGACATACGATGCCCTGGCCACGGCGGGTGTGTTGCCCAGCAGCTCGGCCACCTCACGCATGACCGCCGCGACCGTGCGCTTGCGCCGCGTCACCGAGCCCTGCGGCCCTTCGCCGGCCAGCTTCGCGGCGGCCAGCACCGTGGCGTGCCAGGTGCGGAAGTCCTTCGCGGTCATGTCGACGCCGCTCGCCTCGCGCAGGTAGTCGTTGACCTCGTCGCTGCGCACGTCGTGCCAGCCCTGCCCCTTCCAGTACGCGAACAGCCGCTCGCTCCCCTTGCGGCGGCGGCGCAGCGCGCGGAGCACCTCGCAGACCCGCTCGTCGGTGACCTCGCAGGTCTGCTCGACGCCGCCCTTGGCCGGAAACTCCAGCACCACGCACCCTTTGCGCCCGCGCACGTGCTCCGGGCGGAGCGTGGAGACGCCGTAGGTCGGGTCGTCGCCGCCCGCGTACTCGTCGCCGCCGACCCGGAACGCGCCGAGGTCGAGCAGCGCGGCGACCGAGGCCAGCACGCGCTCCCGCGTCAGGCCCCGCCCGCCCAGGTCGGCGTTGATCCGGCGGCGCAGCGCGGGCAGGCGGGCGGCGATGTCGAGCACGTGGTCGTGCTTCTCCGCGTCCCGGTCCGCTCTCCACTGTGGATGGTAGAGGTACTGCTTGCGGCCGGCCGCGTCGACGCCGGTGGCCTGGATGTGGCCGCGCGGATCCGGGGAGATCCAGACATCCTTCCAGGCGGGCGGTATCACGAGGTCGCGCAGGCGCCGCACCGTCTCCGGATCGGCGATCTTCTTACCCTGCTCGTCCACGAAGGAGGACCTTCGCCGGCCGTACCCGGGCCTGGACAGGTCGCTACGCCGCAGCCGCACACGTCACCTCGTCCACCGCGGCGAGCACCTCCTCGACGCTGATCGACGCCACTGTAGGCCCACGCCACAGCGCGCGATGCTCGGGCCGGTCCGGCGGCGGCCCCCACAGCTCGGGCGGCACCGGTCCGAAGAGGACGACCGACGGGATCCGGTACGCGGTAGCCAGGTGGCCGACGCCGGTGTCGCCGCTGACCACGAGCCGGGCACGCGCGACCACGCCGGCGAGCTCGGCCGGGTCGGTTCGGCCGGCGAGCACCACGTCACCGGAGAGGCCGGCCAGGGCGGCCACGCACTCGGCGATCGGCCGCTCGGTGGCGGAGCCGGTGAGCACCACGTCGTACCCGCGGGCGGCCAGGTCGCGTGCCACCGTGGCGAAGCGTCGCGGTGCCCAGCGCCGCGCGGCGGCCGTGGCGCCCGGATGGACCACCGCGACACCCTCACGCACCGACTCGGCCGGCGTGCGCAGGGCAAGGTCGGTGGGGTCGGTGGGCAGGCCGTACCACTCCAGCAAGCGGCACCAGCGCCGCACCTCGTGCTCGCCGTCGGTCCACTCCGGACCGTCCACATGGTCGGCCTCGGGGCAGGCGAACGCGCGCAGCCGCGCGGGTCGGGAGCGGCGCAGCAGCCGGTGCGACCGCGGCCCTTTCCCGTGCAGGTTGACCGCCCAAGAGGCCTTCGGCAGCGCCCGTGGCTCCAGTCCGTCGCAGGGCACCAGTACGTCGACGCCACCGACCAGGTCGACCACCGGGGCGAGCCAGGCGGGCGCGGCGAGCGCGAGGGTCCGCCGCGGAAACGCCTGGCGCAGCGCGCGCAGTGCCGGCACGCCCGTGACGAGGTCGCCGATCCCCAACGCCCGTAACACCAGGATCATGGATACGACGACTCCCGCTCGGCGCAGACCACGATCTCGCGGACCGCGCAGCCGGGCGGCTGGTTGAGCGCGAACATGACCGCGGCCGCGGTGCTGGCCGGGTCGTTGAGCTGCGCGTCGGGGCCGGGCTTGTACTGCTCGTCGCGCCCGTCGAAGAACGGCGTGCGCATCCCGCCCGGCACCAGCAGTGTCACGCCCACCGTGCCGGCGAGCTCGGCGGCGAGCGCGCGGGTGAAGCCGACGACGCCGAACTTCGCCGCGCAGTACGCGGTCGCGTCGCTGACCCCCTTGAGCCCGAGCGTGGAGGCGACGGTGACGACCGTGCCGTGCGCCCGCTCCAGCGCCGGCAGGGCGGCCCGCACCACGGCGGCGGTGGCGAGCAGGTCGATGGTGACCGTGCGCTCCCACACCTCGGCCGGCACGTCGGCCAGCCGGCCCGGCACGTCGACGCCGGCCGCGGTCACCACCGCGTCGAGCCGCCCGGCCTCGGCCGCGATCCGCCGCGTGGCCTCCTCGGCCGCGCGCGTGTCCGCGAGATCGCACTCCACCCAGGACGCTCCGTCGACCGGCATCACGGGCGCCCGCTGGTCCAGGATGTACGGCTGCCAGCCTTCCTTCGCGGCAGCGGCGACCACCGAGGCGCCGAGCCCGCTCGACCCGCCGGTCACCAGTACGACTTTCATCGGACTCCCTCCAGTTGCCGGGCCGCCGCGATCATCCCGGTCGTCGAGCGGCCGTCCAGGTAGGGCACGATCACGCACTCACCGCCCCACCGTTGAACGAGGTCGGCCTCCGGCAGTAACCCTCCATCGCTGCCGTAGTCGCCGCCCTTGACCCACACGTCGGGGCGGAGCCAGGAGAGCACCGCCTCCGGTGTGGACTCGTCGAAGACCACGACCGCGTCCACAGCGGACAGCGCGGCCAGCAGCCGGGCCCGGTCGCCCTGCCGGACCACCGGCCGCTCCGGCCCTTTGAGGGCGGTGACGCTCGTGTCGGAGTTGAGGCAGACGACCAGGCAGTCGCCCAGCCGGCGGGCCGCCTCCAGCGTGCCGATGTGGCCGGCGTGCAGCAGGTCGAAGCAGCCGCCGGTGGCGACCACCCGGCCGCCCCGGGCACGTACCCGGGCGATGAGCTCACCCGCCGCCTCCCGGCCGACGCCGGCGGCGCCCACCTCGAGCTCGTCCGGAGCGAGCGCGGTGCGCACTCCCCCGCTCGCCACGTACGCGGTCGCCTCCCGCACCGCCGCCTGCACCGCCTCGGAGACCAGCGCGCCGCCGGCGAGCGAGAGCGCGGCCGTCGTGGCGAAGCGGTCGCCGGCGCCGCAGGTGTCTCCGTCGACCCGGCCGGGAGTCGGGACGACCAGCGGTGTCGGGCCGTGGCAGAGCAGCGCGCCCTCGCCGCCGAGCGTGACCGCGACCGCGCCGGCCCGCCAGCGCTCGCGCAGCTCCTGCCCGCCCCGGGCGGCCACGGCCACCCGGTTGCCGCCGAGCGAGTCGCCGGTCAGGTGGCGCACCTCGGCCTCGTTGGGGGTGGCCAGCCGCACACCTCGCACCGGCGCCGGCCCGCGCGGGTGCGGGTCCCAGACCACCGGCGCGGTGGCCTCGGCGAGGGCCGCGCGCAGGGCCGGATGCCGGGTGATGCCGCGCCCGTAGTCGCTGACCAGGATCGCGTCCGCCTCCGCGATGGCCATCAGCGCGGCGCCGGTCGGCTCACCGTCCACTTCGGCGTCGCCCCGGTCCAGGCGCAGGAGCACCTGCCCGCGCGAGCTCAGCCGGATCTTCTCCGGCGTGCTGCCGGTCATCCGCAGCGGGTACAGCCGCACGCCGGCCTCGGACAGCAGCGTGCTCAGCCGGGCCCCACCCGCGTCGTCGGCGAGGCCGGTGACGAGCGCGACGTACTCGCCCCGCCGCGCGGCCAGCAGGGCGGCCAGCCCGGCGCCACCGGGTCTGTCCGACGTGGACTCCTCGGCCAGCACGGGCACCGGGGCGTCCGGGCTGAGCCGGTGGACCGCGCCCTCCACGTCCCGGTCGAGGAGCGTGTCGCCAACAATGACAATCATCAGAGTCCTCCCACCGGTACGGCACGCCGCGCGGGCGCCGGAAGTGAGGGCAGTGCCAGGTCGACGTACTCGCAGAGCACGTGCACGGACACCAGGTGCAGCTCCTGCACGACCTGCGGGTCGGGTGAGGGCACCGCGAGGACGTCGGTGCAGCGATCGGCCAAGGGATTCGGCGTCGGCCCGGTGAGCCCGAGCACGCGCAGGCCGAGGGAACGGCCGGCCTCCGCCGCCGCGAGCAGGTTGGCACTGCGTCCACTGCTCGACAGCAGCAGCAGCGCGTCGCCTGGGCGGCCGTGCGCACGCACCTGGCGGGCGAAGACCTCGTCGTAGCCGAAGTCGTTGCTGATCGCGGTCACCGAGGACGTCTCGGCGGTCAGCGCGATCGCCGACAGTGCCGGCCGGTCGTCGCGCAGCTTGCCCACGAGCTCGGCGGTGAGGTGCTGGGCCTCGGCGGCACTCCCGCCGTTGCCGGCGGCGAGCAGCCGCCCGCCGGCGGCCAGCAGCCGAGCCAGGTCGTGCCCCCAGTAGGCGAGCTTGCGGCCGGCCTGGCGATAGGGCACGAGGGCCGACGCCAGGCCCGCCAGGTGACTGTCCAACGCGGACACCTGGCCGTCTCCCGTCATGCTGCCGCCCCGGTGGGCCGGCGCAGCCCGCTGACCGTCGCGTAGACCGCGCTCAGCTGCTCGGCCGCCCGCTTCCACGAGTAGCACTGGCGAGCCCGGTCGAGAGCCGCCGTGGCGTAGGCGAAGCGCCGCACCGGGTCCCCCAGCACGCGGCGCAGCGCCATGCCGAGCGAGCGCGGGTCGCGCGGCGGCACGAGGTCGCCCGTCAGCCCGTCGACGACGGTGTCGGTCAGGCCGCCCACGGCGGAGGCGACGACGGGCACGCCGCAGGCCATCGCCTCGAGCGGGGTGAGCCCGAACGGCTCGTACCACGGCGTGGTCGCCAGCACGTCCGCGGATCGGTACCAGCGGGGCATCTCGTTGGCCGGCACCGCGCCGACGATCCGCACCCGGTCGGCGACCCTCGTCGCCTCCGCGATGCTGCGAAGCTTCTCCGCGAACGGGTCGGTGCCGAGCCTCGCCGCCGGTGGCCCGCCCACCACCACGCACTCGGCGCTGGGGACGATCCGCAGGGCCTGGATGAGGTCGGCGAAGCCCTTGCGCTCGACAAACCGCCCGACCGTCAGGATCCGTGGCCGATCCGGGTCGCGCGGCTCAGCCGGGCCCTCGGGCGAGAACCGCTCACTGTCCACACCGGACGGGATGACCGCCATCCGGTTGCGCGGCACGCCCATGCGGACCAGCTCGCGTACCTCGTCCTGGCACTGCGCGACGACCCGGTCGACGGCGCGGCCGAGGGCCCGCTCGTACCCGATGCGCCGCGGTGGGCTGGTGTCCGCCGCGCCCTGGTGCCGCTTCTTGACGGTGCCGAGCGCGTGGTACGTCTGCACGACCGGCACGCCCGTCTGGCGGCCCGCGGTGACGGCGGCGAGTCCACTCATCCAGAAGTGGGCGTGCGCCACGTTCGGTGCCCACTCATCGCCGCGCCACTCGTCGACGAGCCAGCGGCTGAAGTCCTTCATGTACGGCAGCAGCTCATCCTTGGGCAGCGGCTCGGCCGGCCCGGCCGGCACGTGCGCGACCATGACGCCCTCCTGCATCGGCACCAGCACCGGCTGGTCGGGCGAGTCCCGGCGGGTGTACACGCGTACCTGGTGCCCCTCGGCGGCGAGCGCGGCGGCAAGCTCGGCGACATGGGTGTTCTGCCCGCCGGCGTCGACGCCTCCGAGCGCGGCCAGCGGGCTGGCGTGTTCCGAGATCATCGCGATGCGCATGGCGAACCTCCTCATACCCCAGGACCACAGACGGCCTCGAACAACCTGTCCCAGTCGGCCAGGAAGCGGTCGAGGCCATAACGTTCACTTGCCGCCACCCGGGCACCGGCGCCCAGCCGGCGCGCTTCGGCCGGCTCCTCCAGCAGCCAGCGGGCCGCCTCCACCAGGGTCTCCACGCGGGTGGAGAGCACGCCGGCGTCGGGCGGCACCGCGCGGACCGCCTCGGTGGTGGCCAGCGCGACGACGGGCATGCCCATCGCCATCGCCTCGATCAGGCTCAGGCCCAGCGACGTCCAGCGGCACAGGTGCAGGTAGACCCGGCGCCGGGCCAGCTCGGCGTGCATCCGCGCCTGCGGCAGATCCTCGTAGGCGTCCACTCCAGACAGTCGATTGAGGTCGGTGACGCCCATGCCGTAGACGTCGAGCGGCGCTACGGCGGAGAACCGAGCGAACAGGTCGGTGCCGGTGACCCGGCCTCGCCGCACCGGCTCGTTGGTGGCGATGGCCAGCCGTTCCAGGTCACCGGAGTAGCGGGCGGCGGGCGGCACGACGCCGTGCTCGATCACCGCGGTGCGGGTACCACCGGTGTCCCAGAAGAGCTCGTTGAAGTGGGTGACGTGCACGACGAGGAGGTCGTCCCGGTCGGCCATGGGGTGGCGGCTGTTGGGCACGTCTCCCTTGGGCGTGTTGTGCTCCACGTAGACCAGGTGCGGGCGGCGGCCGAGCCAGAGGTCCACCAGCTCCAGCTCCTCGGGGCGCTGCAACACCACCACGTCGACGTCCTCGCTCGCGAGGCGCTCCGGCGAGATTTCCTCCACCGTGTCCGGCCAGTCGTACGTGCGCGCGCGGCCGAGGCCGTACGGCCCCCGGTCCGGGGTTACCGGCACGAGAAAGCGGTGCTTGCCGTGCACGAACGCGGTGGTCCACGACCCGTGCACGTGCCAGAGCAGCACGTTCATGTCACACCTACCCGGCGCACCGCTTCCACCACCGCGAGCGGATCCACCGTGGACAGGCAGGGGTGCCCATCGACGGGGCAGAGCGCCGCGCGGGTGTTCCGGCAGGGCGCGGCGGCGCCGCCCAGCCGCGCCCACGGCACCCGGTACGGTCCCCACTGTCCGAAGGGGACGGTCGGCGCGAAGAGGCTCACCACCGGCGTGCCCACCGCGGCGGCCAGGTGAGCGGGGCCGGTGTTGGCGACGACGAGGCAGGCCGCACGGGCGATCACCCCGGCGAGCGCGCCGAGCGAGGTCTGGCCGCCCAGGTCGAGCGCGGAGGCGCCGGCGACGCGGGAGCTGAGCGGGATCTCGTCCGGCCCACCGGTGACCACCACGCGGTGCCCGGCGCCGGTGAGCGCGGCGACGATCGCGGCATACCGCTCCGGCGGGCACGCGCGGGCCGGCACGGAGGCACCGGGGTGCACGACGACGTATCCGGGCGCCAGGTCGGGCCCGCCCTCGACCGCGCGCAGCCGCAGCTCCGGCACGTCGCCGGCAGGAAGCGGGAAGCCGGCCGCGGCGGCCAGCGACAGCGCGCGCTCCGGCTCCGGGATGCCCAGCGACACGCGGTGGCGTAGGTCCAGAAGGGAGCCCGGGTAGTCGTCGCTGATGGCGGCGATCCGTCGCACGCCGGCCATCCGCAGCACCAGCGCCAGCGGGAGCGCCGACTGGTGGAAGGAGGTGAACAGCACCGCCTCCTCCGCCCCCAACTCGGCGATCCGGTCCACCATGCCGTCCACTTCGGACCTCGCCGGCGGCTCCGGGCTGGGATCGATCCACGGCAGCCGCCACTCGATCAGCTCGTCGACACCGGGCAGCAGCTCGGCGGCGCGGCGGCCACGCGGGCCGCAGAGCATCACGACACGCTCGGCGCCGGCCGCGACGGCCCGGATCGCCGGCCCGGTGACAAGGACGTCGCCGGCCGAGTCAGGGCGGGCGACGAGCACGGTGCCGCGGCGGGGCCGGGCCACACCCGAGGAGACCAGGCGGGACCGCCGCAAGATCTGGTGGGCCGCCGCATCCAGATCGCCGGCCACGGTGGGCGCGGCGGCAACCTCCTCGGCTCGGGTGACCGCCGTGGGCACCAGGATGCCGGCGGCCCCCGCCGCGCCGGCGGCCGCCATGTCGCGGCCAATGTCACCAACGACCACGCAGCGCCGGGGTGTGGTCCCCAGCGCCGCGGCGGCATCGATAATCATGCCGGGCTGTGGCTTCCGGCACCGGCACCCGTCACGCTCCCCGTGCGGGCACACCTGCCAGGTGTCGAACGGCCCGAGCAGCTCCTCCACCCGCGCGTTGACCTTCGCCACGTCCCCCGGCGCCAGCCGCCCCCGCGCGACTCCTGATTGGTTGGTCACCACACCGACCTTGAAACCGGCCGCGCGAAGCCGATCCAACGCCGCCCGCGCGCCGGGCATCGGGCGCACGAGAGCGGGTTCCCCGTTGTACGGCACATCCTCCACGAGCGTGCCGTCGCGGTCGAAGAGCACCGCGTCGAACAGATGGCTTCGCACGTGACGCTGGTTCCCGGCGCCAGGAGCAGTAAACATCAACTCAGCCGCCCGCTGGACGGCAGAGAACTACTTGATCATCTGGGATATCACCGACACCGCACCCCCGCATACCTCGGGCGATACCCCGCCAATCCCGTTTTAACCACCGCTACGGCGCCGCCGCGGCCACCGCCTCGATCTCCAGCAGCCACGCCTCATCCCAGATGCCCACGATCACCACGGTCAGGGCCGGCGCGTGGTCACCGAGCATCTCCGCCCGGATCGCCGAGTTCTCCTCGCGGAACCGCCGATCGGACAGATACACGGTGACTTTGACCAGGTCGCCCGGCGTCATACCAGCCCGCTCCAGCACACCGAAAACATTCCGCCAGGCCAGCCGGGCCTGCTCCGCGAAGGTCTCGGGCACCCGTCCAGCACCGTCCTCAGGCACCTGCCCACTCACATACGTCCACCGTGCCGGCCCGGTGACCAGGGCTCCCTGTGCGTACGAGTTGGGCTGCGGGTCGAGCGAAACGATCTCCATTGAGCGCGAATCTAGAGGGCCGTCGGGGTCATGCCCGGTGGTGGGTCGTTCTTCTGGCACATTTTTGCCCGCGTTCGTGTCAGTGACGGGCCGTATGCTCCCGCGGGCCGCCGGGTCCGCGGTGGTCCTCGTTTCCCCTTTGCCTCCGGCGGGAGCGCTCCGGACCATCAGGATGGGTGGAAGTGCCATCACGGGAGTGTGCGGCGGTGGTTTTGCAGGGGTGGGGCGAGCCGTCCGGGGCACTGCGTCTGTGCGCTCGGCTGGGTAGCTTCCCGCACTTCATTGAGCCGCCAGTCGTGGGGCAATCAGACCGCGAAATTTGAGTTCCCCTCCGGCGGACGTCGACCGAGCCGGCGATCAGCGGAATCGACACCCGAACGAATTCGCGATCGCAAAGGCTCGCGAAACCCTCGGATTCGCGGGCGGTGAATGAGAGCTGCATGCTGCCAACAACAGCGGATATGTCTCGCACCTGACGCTTGTCACGTCCGGTGGTGGTAAAGGTTACGGCGGGGTCGCTGTCGCGGATCCACATATGCGGGTGGAATGAACTCGGGCATTCCGTCGGCGGCGAGCCGGACGATCCAATCTCCCCGGTGGATGAGCCGGTGGTGATAGCCGCACAGTAGAACGCTGTTGTCCAAATTGGTCGGCCCGCCGTCCACCCAGGCCCGGATGTGGTGCCCGTGACACCAGCGCGGCGGCCGATCACAACCCGGGAACGCGCAGCCACGATCACGCAGCTCCAGCGCCCGGCGCAGCGGCCCGGTGATCAGCCGGCGGGTGCGACCCAGGTCGAGGACTTGGCCGTCGCCGCCGAGCACGGCGGGGATGAGCTGGGCGTCGCAGGCGTGCTGGCGCACCTGTGCCGGGCTGAGCCGGCCGCCGGTGTCCAGGGTGCCGATGCCGAGCTGCTCGTGCAGCGGGTCGTAGGGCACGGTCACCACCACATGCGGCCGCTGACCACCGTTGTCCGGCAACTGCTCGGTCCGGGTCGCCAGCTCACACACCTCAACCAGCGCGTCAGCACGCCGTTGGGCCGGAGTCCGCAGCTCGGCGTCGTCGTGGCGGGGCGCGCACAACGGATCCAACGCCGCGTTCACCACGGCGGCGCCACCTTCATCGAGCCAGCCGGTCAACCGCACCCGACCATCACCATGCCGGGTCAGATGAAACGCCCGGCTCAGCCGCGCCCGCTGCTCCATCCGCGCCAACGCCGCCGCATCAGCCGCGTCAGCCAACTCCGGCGCCACATGCGCCAGCAGCCGCTGGCCGGCTTTGCGCAGGATGCTGGGCTCGAACTGGCTGGCCTGATCGATCAGGAAGGCTTCAGCCTCATCGACCCGCTCCGCACCAACCTCGGCCGGCAAGTCCTGGATCGCGGCGGCCACCACCGCGGCCTGCTCCACATTCACCACACCCGCCGCCAACGCCGCATCGAGGACCGGCCGCTGATCAACAGCGCGGGCCAGGTCGACCAGGCGTTTCGCCGCGTGGATGCTGACCCGCAGATGCTCCCGCAACCACACCGGCGTGCTGGAGGCATGCTGCGCGACCGCCAGACCCCGGCCATCGATCTCTCGGACCAGATGCAACTGGACCGCCGCGACCGCCTGCGCGGCCTCATGAATCGTGTCCTAACATTCCACAAGCGTGTCATCGCCCAGCGACCAGGTCGACTCGTCAGCGCATTTACCCGCCAGGGTATTGAGCTCCGCTAACGCCTCGGCCAACACTCACCTATTCTCCCGCACCAACACCCAAGACCACCAGTCACTATCGTCGATCAAGGGCAATTCCATGCACCTTATTCACATCGCGAAAGAATGGAGAGCGGCACGGAAAGCTGTCGAGCGGCACCTTTGGGAATTGGGTCGACATAAGGCCACGCGGTGCAAGCGACGGGTGCGGTGGCCGCGTGGTTGGGCTTGAGCCGCGGGCCTGGCAGTGGAGGTCGGGGGTCTCGGCGAGCCCTGGCGAGCCGCCGGCCGGAGCGGTGCCTGCGGGAGCATAGGGTCCGCAGGTGGCGCGGACCGGGGCAAATTGCTTCAAGAACCAGGTCCTAGGCGGCGCGGACGGTGATGTCGCCTACGTCCGCGGTCAGCTTGATCCGGTGGTCGGCGTCGGGGCGGCTGGGCAGGTCGATCGTGGTGTCGCCTACGTCCACCTTCACCTCGAAGCGGTAGGTGGCGGCGGACGGCAGGTAGACGGTCGTGCTGCCTACGTCGTTGGTGGCGTCGAGGCTGGCGGGCGCGGCGCCGTAGCGGAGGTCTACGTCGCCCACGTCGGTGCGGATCCGGGTGGCGCCGCCGAGGCCGGTGCCCTTGATCGCGCCGACATCCGTGGTCACGTCCAATGGGCCGGTGATGCCCGTGATGGTTACCGGCGCGGCGTCCACCTGGATCTTCACCGCGACGCCCGCCGGCGCCTCGATGCGGTAGGTGGTCTCGCAGGCTCTGCGGATGCGTAGCTGCGTGTCGCAGCCCTTGTCGACGAGGTAGAGGGTGCCGCCCTCGCTGCGGTGGCTGGTCTTCGGCGCGGTGCTCGAGTACTCGCGGCGCTCCGTCACCCGGATCCCGCCCTCGGCGGCGACGAGTTCGACGGCGCCGGCCTGGCCCTTCAGGTCGATGGTCTTGATGTCGCCCTCGACGTCGTACGCCTCGGTGGTGGTGGACTTTTCGCCGTCGACGAGGCCGCATCCCGCGAAGGCGAGCAGAGCGGCGGTGGCGAGGCCCAGTGTGGACAGTCTGGCATGCATGCGCCGATCGTCCCGGCGTGTCGGCCTCAGGCGGATCCGGCACGGACCCTGACCTGGCCCGGAAGCTTGCCCCTACGGGCGGCCATGCGGATCTATCGATAGCGCAATTGAGCCGTGGGCCGGAAGACAGGATACTTGGTGTCCTACCACCCAGAGGAGCGCGATGACGGACCGACCGGACTGGGCCCCCGCCGACGTCGATCACAACACCGCCACCGTGGCCAGAGCCTATGACTACCTGCTTGGTGGCTCGCACAACTTCGCCGCCGACCGGGCGCTGGCGAGGCAGATGATCGCGGCCGTCCCTGAGGTAAAGGTTCAGGCAAGGGCAAATAGGGCATTTCTCCACCGGGCTACGCGGTACGTGCTTGACCAGGGTATCCGGCAGTTCCTCGATATCGGGTCGGGCATCCCCACGGTGGGCAACGTGCATGAGATCGCCCAGAAGGTGGACCCGGAGGCCCGGGTGGCCTACGTCGACATCGACCCCATCGCGGTGGCGCACAGTCGCCAGATCCTGGCCGCCAACCCGCGCGCCACGGCGATCCGCGAAGACTTCGCCAATCCTCGGGCCATCATGGAGCATCCGTCGGTGCTCGAGCAGATCGACTTCGACGAGCCGATGGCGCTGCTGCTGGTCGCCCTGCTCCACGCGGTCCGCGACGACCGCGATCCGTACGGCGCGCTGGCCGTGTTCAAGGAGCGGATGGCCCCGGGCAGCTTCCTGGTGATCGGCCACGGCACATACGAGCGCCACCCGGACGCGTTCCAGGAGGTCGCCAAGGCCGTCTCGCGCACCGCCACCCCGCTCGCGATGCGCACCCACGCCGAGATCCTGCGCTTCTTCGACGGGTTCGAGCTGGTGGAGCCTGGCCTGGTCTGGGCAAACGAGTGGCGCCCGGACGCGTCCGACGACCAGCCGGGCAAGCTCTCCGCCTTCAACTACGGGGGCGTGGGACGCAAGCCATGACACCCGTCGAGCGGTTCGCGCGAGAGTGGGGCAAGTCGGTCCACGACGCCAGCTACGTGCTCTTGTCCAGCGCCGAGCGGGACGCGTTCTTCCTCGACCTGACCGAGCGGATCGCGGCGGCGCTGACCGCCGAGCGGTTCGACCCGGCGGTCGGCTACCGGGTCGGTGTCGACCTGGCCAGCACCGAGGAGATCGCACCGGAGGCACTCGGGCGCACCATCACCGAGCTCTCCACCCGGCTTCTCTCCACACTGGACCTGTCCGGTGTGGTCAGTCGCGACCGGCTCACCGCGCTGGTCGAGGCGCTGTCGATGGGCTACGCGACGGCGCTGCACGACTACACCCTCGACCGGCAGGAGGCCGTGCGCCGGGCCGACATCGCCGCGCGCTCGGAGGCCGAGCTCGCCCTGCGCCGCAGCGAGGAGCGGCTGCGCCACACCGCCCTGCACGACGCCCTCACCGGCCTGCCCAATCGCGTCCAGCTCACGCAGTGGCTTCGTGAGCTGCGCACGGACCCCGCCGCGCCGGCCCGCTTCGGCGTCTGCCTGATCGGCCTCGACCGCTTCCACTCGGTCAACAACAGCCTCGGGTACGCCGCCGGCGACCGCCTGCTCACCGCCGCCGCCGAGCGGCTGGCCCAGCTCCCCGACGGCTTGCCGGGCAACCTTCCGAAATGGCTGGGAGCCGTAGCGGGCAACGACGGCGCTCGACCCGAATTCCTGTCTGCTTTCCACCTCGGCGGCGACGAGTTCGCGCTGCTCATCCGCGGCACGTCCGAGCCGGAAGACGCCATCAAGCCGGCCGACCTCGCGTTGGCGGCGCTGCGCACGCCGTTCGAAGTGGACGGTCACGAGTTGCCGATGTCCGCCAGCGCGGGCGTGGTGGAGCGGGCCGTGTCCGAGGGTGACCCGGCCGATGCTCTGCGTGCCGCCGCGATGGCGCTGCACTGGGCCAAAGTGGACGGTCGCGACCGCTGGCGGTTCTTCGACGAGCGGCGCAACGCCAGCGCGGTCGCCCGCTACCGGCTCTCCGCCGAGATGCCGGGTGCGCTGGCCCGGGGCGAGTTCGCGCTGGCCTACCAGCCGATGGTCGACCTGGCCACGGGCGCTGTGGTGGGTGTCGAGAGCCTGGCCCGGTGGGACCATCCGGAGCTGGGACAGCTGGCGCCAGGCCGGTTCATCGGGCTCGCCGAAGACTCCGGCTTCATCCTCCCGCTCGGCGCGCAGCTGCTGGAGATGGCCTGCCGCCAGGCCTTGCGCTGGCACGGGGAGGGCGCCGAGCCACCCTACGTGAGTGTCAACCTCGCCGCCCGGCAGCTGTGCCATCCGGGCTTCGCCGCCGAGGTCGCCGCCGTGCTCGACCGCGTCGGGCTGCCGCCATACCGGCTCCAGCTGGAGATCACCGAGCACGCGGCGATGACGGCCGAGGGCGTCGCCATCGACAATGTGCGCTCGCTCGCCGGCATGGCGGTGCGGGTCGCGCTCGACGACTTCGGCACCGGCTACTGTGGACTGTCCTACCTGCGCCACCTGCCCGTGCACGGGATCAAGCTGGCCGGCTCGTTCGTCGCCGGACTCGACAGCGACTGCCCGACCAGCCGCATCGACGAGGCGGTGCTCGCCGCGCTGGTGCACCTCGGGCACACGCTGCGGCTTACCGTCACCGCCGAGGGCGTCGAGTCGGAGCGGCAGCGCTCGCGCCTGCTCGCGCTCGGCTGCGACGTCGGTCAGGGCTGGCTGCTGGGCCGCCCCACGACCGCCGAGAAGCTCCACCTCTGATCGCGAGACGTCAGTAGACCGCGCGGTGCGCGGCCGCGATCAGCGCGTGGTACGCGTCGCCGGCCAGGAAGCGGTCGCGGGCCAGTGCCGCGCGCGCCGCGTTCGCCCCCGGGCCACCGTGCACGCCGGCGCCCGGGTGGGCCGACGAGCTGGCCAGGTAGAGCCGGTCGATGGGCGTGTCGGCCCGGCCGAGCCCGGGGATCGGGCGCAGGAAGAGCTGCTGGTACGCCGCCGCGGTGCCGCCGCCCAGCGCGCCGCCGACCAGGCTCGGGTTTTCCCGCTCCAGGTCGGCCGGCCCGGCCACATGGCGCCCCACCACGAGCCGGCCGAAGCCGGGGGCGTGCTCCTCCAGCACACTCTCCATCCGCTCCACGTGCGCCATCACCTCGCCCGCCGCCCACTCTCGTCGGAACGGCAGGTGGGTGTACGACCACAGCGACTCGGTGCCCTCCGGCGAACGGGACGGGTCGGCGGTCGTCATCTGTCCAACCAGGAGGAACGGGTGGCGGGGCACCTCGCCGGTGGCGAGCTGCGCGGCGTAGCGCGTCAGGCCGTCGAGGTCGGCGCCGATGTGGAGAGTGCCGGCGCCGGCGGCGGCCGGATTCTTCCACGGCACCGGGGCGGAGAGCGCCCAGTCCACTTTGACCGTCGACCCGTCCCACTGGAAGTGCGCGAGATCCTCGACCAGCCGCGGCGGAAGCAGTGCCGGGCCGACGAGGTGGAGGTAGAGCGCCGGCGCGGGGACGTCGGCCAGCACCGCCCGGCGGGCCCGCCAGAGCCGGCCGTCCACAGCGGACACTCCCATCGCCCGGCCCCGCGCGGTCAGGACCCGGTCGGCGGCCGCGCTGTACTCGATGTGCCCGCCGCGGGCCCGCAGCCGAGCCACGAGCGCGTCGGTGATCCGCTGCGCGCCGCCCTCCGGCACCGGCCAGCCGTACTCCTGGCCCAGCATCGCCAGCAGCCAGCCGTACACGCCGCTGCCGGCGTCGTCGGCGGACAGATCGGTGTGCAGCGCGCAGCCGGCCATCAGCAGCTGGGCGCCCGCACCGCGAAACACCTCGCGGCCGAGCTTGCGGCTGGGCAGCACCAGCCGGCGGGCCAGGCGCAGCGCCCCGGCCGGCCGCAGCCGGGCGAGCAGCGCCGCGCCGCCGCGCACCGGCGGGAAGGGCGTGAACAGCGCGTCGAGCATCGGCGCGGAGACCGAGCGCCACTCGGCGTACGCGTCCAGCCAGCGCCCACCGTCACCGGCCGCGAACTCCTCGACGGAGGCCGCGGTGGTCTCCGGGCGGCGGTGGAGCGTGGCCGCCCTGCCGTCGGGCATCAGGTGGGTGAGCACGTCCGGCGCGTGCCGCCAGGTGAGGCCGAGGTCGAGCGCGCGCATCACCGGCGACGCGTACCCCAGCGGATAGAAGGAGCTGTAAAGGTCGCTCAGGTAGCCGGGCGCGGTCACCTCGGCGGACCGGATGGCGCCACCCGGCGCGGTGGTGGCCTCCAGCACGACCACGTCCCACCCGGCATCGACCAGCAGGTTGGCGGCCACCAGGCCGTTGTGCCCCGCGCCGACGACGACGGCGTCGGCCACCCCCGGATTGTCCACCTCTGAAAGCTACCGCTGGCGGGCCTTGGCCGTGCTGCGGTTGTTCGCCTTCTCGATCGCCTTGACCAGCTCCGCCTTGTTCATCCGGGAACGGCCGGGCACATCGAGCTTGCGGGCCAGCTCCATGAGGTGGTCCTTCGAGGCGTTGGCGTCGACGCCGCCGGCGGTCTCCACCGGCCGGTCCCGGTAGGAACGGGCCGCCTGCGCGTCGCTCGGGCCCTTGCTCTCCTTCGGCTCCCAGTGGTCGCCGACCTTCTCGAACGAGTGTTTGAGCGCGGCGAACGCGGTGCGGTGCGACCGCTCGCCCTCGCCGTACGTCTCCACGGCCGAGTCGTGCGTCTCGGCCCAGGTGTCCTGCGCCTTCTTCGGGGAACGCCGGATCGTGCTGGGCATATCCTCGCGTGCCGGCATGGCGACCTCCTCTGCTCCGAGTCCTCCAAAATCACCTACCCGGCCCCGGACGACACAAACGTTTGCCCACGTCACAGGTCGGGTAGAGGCGGGCATGGCAACGACCGCGGCACCCGCCGGGAGACCGTCCCGGGCATCGTTCGCGACCTGGCGAGGCGTGTTCGTCCGCGCGGGCCGCGAGTTCATGGACGACAACTGCACCGACTGGGCGGCCGCGCTGACGTACTACGGCGTGCTCTCCCTCTTCCCCGCGATGATCGTGATCGTCGCGCTGGTGGGGCTGGTGTCGGAGGGCGACCGCACGGTCGACACGATCCTGGACATCGCCTCCGACCTCGGCGCCGCCTCCGTGGTCAACAACGACAGCGTGGTGAAGTACATCCGCGAGGTCACCGACGGCGGCTCGGCGAGCGTGCTGCTCAGCTTCGGCCTCGTCGGCGCGCTCTGGTCGGCCTCCGGCTACATCGGCGCCTTCACCCGCGCGTCCAACGCGATCTACGAGGTCGAGGAGAGCCGTAAGTTCTACAAGCTGCGCCCGCTGCAGCTGCTCATCACCGCCGCGGCGCTGGTGCTCCTGGCGCTGGTCGCGCTCATGCTGATCGTCAGCGGCCCGGTGACCGACGCGATCGGCAACGCGCTGGGAGTCGGTGACACGGCCCGGATGACCTGGTCGATCGCGAAGTGGCCGGTGCTGGTCCTGATAATGATGCTGCTGCTCGGGCTCATGTTCTGGATCGCGCCGGACGTCGAGCAGCCGCGCTTCCGGTGGATCACTATCGGCGGCGCGGCCACGCTCGTGGTGTGGGCGATCGTGTCGTTCGGCTTCGGGCTGTACGTGGCCAACTTCGGCTCGTATGACGCCACTTACGGCACGCTCGCCGGCGTGATCGCGTTCCTGGTCTGGCTGTACCTCTCGAACTGCGCGGTCCTGCTCGGCGTCGAGATCAACGCGGAGGCGCGGCGGGTGGCCATGCCGGAAGCGGAGGAGTTTGCCCAACCCGACCCCGGGTAGGACCAATGCATGGATCGCGGCAACAGTAAGCACGGCCCGCGCCTGGACGACGAGATGGCCCGTGAAGTGCGGGGCACCGTCCAGGGCGTAGCCGGATCGCGGGTCGAGGAATGGCGAGAGCCGGAACCGGCCGGCGAGGACCAGCCCGAGGCCACCGAGGTGCCGGCCGGAGACAGCCGCGCCGGGGCCCCGCAGGGCATGACGAGCGAGGAGGTGGAGCGGCGTAGCGAGCTGGGTCGGTATGTGGACCTGTCCGCGCTGCCCGCCGACCGCGACGCCCTGCGGCGTACGGCCGAGAAGAACAACGCACCCGACGGCGTACTCGACGCGCTGGGCCGCCTGCCGGCGGACCGCACGTTCGAGACGGTCTCCGAGGTGTGGGCCGTACTCGGGCACGCGAACGAAACGACACGTTGGTAGGAGGCCCCCAAATGGGTGGTGTGACCGAATCTGTGGATGTGGCGGTACCGGTACGGATCGCTTACAACCAATGGACCCAGTTCGAAGAGTTCCCCCGCTTCATGGAAGGTGTCCAGGAGGTCCGGCAGCTGTCGGACACCATGACCCACTGGAAGACCGAGATCGCCGGTATCAAGCGCGAGTTCGACGCCCGGATCACCGAGCAGCTGCCTGACGAGCGGGTGGCCTGGACCTCGACCGAGGGCACGCATCAGGCCGGCGTGGTGACCTTCCACCGGCTCGATGACACGCACAGCCGGGTGACCGCGCAGATGGAGTTCGAACCGGACGGCGTGGTGGAGCAGGCGGCCGACAAGCTCGGCCTGGTGACGCACCGCGTGAAGGGCGATCTCAAGCGGTTCAAGGAGTTCATCGAGGGCCGGGACCAGGAGACCGGCGCCTGGCGCGGTCAGGTCTGAGCAACAGCAGCGGTTTCGCTCGTCCCGTCGCCGGCCCGGCGGCGGGACGACGCCGCGTAGAGCAGCATGAGCAGCAGGCTCATTACGATGAGCGAGGGGCCGAGGGCCTCCACGTCGATGCGGCTGAGCAGGATGCCGACCAGGCCAGGCAGGATCGCGGCGCCGAGGGACGATCCGCCCAGCTGCACACCGATCGTGCGGTCCGCGTGCGCCTCGCCGACCCGGCCCGAGGTCATCAGCGTCATCAGCGGAAACACCGGCGCCGCCGCGAAGCCGATGACGCCCAGCCCGAGCGCGGCCAGCCAGCCCGGCGCCGGCAGCGCGACAAGTAGCGCGCCGGCCGCCATGCCGGCGAAGCTCGCCCACAGCACCTGCCCGCTGCCCACCCGCTCGGCGACGATGCCCTGCACGACGCGGCCGAGGAAGAGGCAGGCCCAGTAGCCGGAGACGCAGACGCCGGCGACCGCGTCGCTGATCCCGCGCCCCTCGGTCAGCAGCGTGAACGCCCACAGCCCGGCCGTCACCTCGATCGCGACGTACATGCCGAAGGCGGCCGCGCCGAGCCATACCGCCGGGATCGCGAGCGTGGCGCGGATCGGCACGGCGGGCGGCGCGGGCGCGTCGGCCTGCGCCGGGCGGTGCACGGCCCAGCGGTTCACCGTCACCACGAACGCGGTCGCGAGCAGCACCTGGGCGGCGGCGACCACCCCGTACCCCCATCGCCACGACAGGCCCGTGGAGAGCGCGGTGGTCATGATCAACGGGCCGATGGCGACGCCGAGGCCGAAGAACGCGTGCAGCCAGTTCATGTGGCGGGGGCCGAAGGCAGCCGCGGCGTAGGCGTTGAGGCTCGAGTCGATCGCGCCGCCGCCGATGCCGAGCACCAGCGCGAACGCCACCATCACCGCCAGGATCGGCGAGACCGCGTACGCGGCGAGGCTGATCGCGCAGAGCGCGGTGCTGCCGGCGAGCAGCCGCCCCACGCCCAGCCGCGCGATCGTGAACCCGGCCGCCACGCTCGACGTCAGGTAGCCGACCGTGCCCACCGTGAGCAGCACACCCACTGTCTCGCGCGGGACGTCGAACTCCTCGCTGATCGACGGCCACCCCACGCCGAGCAGCCCGTCGGGCAGCCCGAGGCTGATGAACGCGAAGTAGGCGAGCAGGAGCATGCCCCCGCGGGTACGAGTCACAAGAAGCGATCCTAGGTCGGCATCGACTCCCGGCGGATCTTGGACGAGCCCGTACCCACCGACCACCCCGCGATCCAGCGGACGGGCGTGTTGGCGCGCGTGCGGTCGCCGAGGTGGTACCAGTCCATGCGGCAGCGCTGGGTGGTCACGTCGAGCACGCCGTACCCGTGGCCGTCGAGCTCGGTCCACTTCACGTGCGAGTTGGCCGCGCGCACGATGGTGGCGGCGAGCAGGCTGAGCGGGCCACCCGCGCTCGTGCCCAGGAAGTCGTTGATGTTGTCGCTCGTGACCGAGGGCACCACGAACTCCGCCGCGGCCGGGTCGGCCGACCCCGTGGCGCGGGTGACCAGCTCGTTCGCCCAGGAGGTGTGGATGTCGCCGGTGAGGAAGACCACGTCCTCGGTGCCGGCCGCGCGCAGGTGGTCGACCAGCTCGTCGCGGTCCGCGTTGTAGCCGTCCCACTGGTCGTTGTTGACCGCGAACCCGTTCTCGGGGATGCCGAGCAGCTTGCCCAGCGGCCCCAGCAGCCACGCCGGGAGCGTGCCGAGGTCCAGCCGCGAGATCATCACCGGGTTGCCGACCAGCTTCCACTTCGCCGTCGACGACACCAGCCCGCTCTTGAGCCAGCTCATCTGGTCGTCACCGGTGATCGTGCGCGCCGGGTCGTCCACCGCCGTACCCGAGGTCTGCACGGACCGGTAGGTGCGAAGGTCCAACATGGACAGTTCGGCGAGGCGCCCGAACCGCACCCGGCGGTAGATCGCGCCGCCGGCACCGAGCCGCACCGGCATCCATTCCGCGTACGCCCGGCGGGCGGCCGCGAGCCGGTCAGCGAACGCGCCCTCGGTGGCGGGCGTGTGGTTCTCCGCACCGCCCGACCACTGGTCGTTGGCCACCTCGTGGTCGTCCCAGGTGATCACCCACGGCACGCTCGCGTGCAGCGCCTGCAGGTCGGGGTCGGTCTTGTAGAGCGCGTGCCTGATCCGGTAGTCGGCGAGCGTCAGCACCTCGTGCGCGGGCCGCACCGGCCGCACCACGGTGCCGCCCGCGTCGAACTCCCCGGTGCCGTACTCGTACAGGTAGTCGCCGAGGTGCAGCACCAGGTTGAGGTCACCGCGGGCGGCGAGGTGGCGGTACGCGGCGAAGTAGCCGGCCTCCCAGTTGGCACAGGAGACGACCCCTATGCGCACCCGGTCGATCGCCGCGTCCGGCGCCGGCGCGGTCATGGTGCGCCCGGTCGTCGACCAGCCTTCCCCGAGGCCGAAGCGGTACCAGTACGTGGTGCCCGGCGCGAGGCCGTCGACCTCGACCTTGACGGTGTGGTCCCGCTGCGGCCCGGTGGTGACCACGCCCGCGCGCACGACGCCCGCGAAGTCCGGGTCGGCCGCCACCTGCCAGGTCACCTCCACCTCTGGGCCGGCGCCCGAGCCGGGCTGCGCCTCCTCGGAGGGCGTCACCCGCGTCCAGAGCAGGATGCCGCCGGGCAGCGGATCACCAGAGGCGACCCCGTGCCGGAACGCCGGGGAGGCGGCCGCCGCGGCCGATCCGGCCGGCCCGGCGGCGGCGATGGTGGCGAGCGTCGCGCCGGTGGTGAGGCCGGCGGCACGCAGCAGGGTACGGCGGTCGAGCGACGTGTTCGTCATGGTCGATGTGTCTATCAGCAACACCTTGCGCGCGGCGGACGCCCGGGCGTCCAAACCGGACGCACACCACAACATCAGCCGAACGACCGACGGGCGATCGGGGCACATCGAGCAAAACTGTCCGGATGCGCCGTGCCCCCCAAGCCACCGGCTTCCTGACTCCGCGCCAGCGCCAGCTCGCCTGGCTGGGCTTCATCCTGGTCGCCTGCCAGGCGCCCGTCGCCGCGAAAATGCTGCCCGACGACTCGTGGCTCTTCAGCATCGTGGTCGCCCTCATGGTGGCCACGGTCATCATGGCCGATGACTCGATGCGACGGCGTCCTGCCACTGAGTAATCACGCGTGGGTGAGGTCCGTCTCAGCTCCGCGCAGGACGGCGAAGATTCAGCCGACCGGCCGAGGCTGACCCCACCACGCCCCGGCTAGCGTCGATCCCCATGACTGGGCTGTTCAGCGGCTTTACCTCGCGGGCCGCCACACGTTCGGCACGTTCCGCGATCAGCGGGATGATGTCGACGTTCGGCGCTTCCGGCCTCGAGGCCGCCGCCCGCCACCCCGGCCTGCTGGCCGCCATCGACCAGCACGCGGCAGCGATCCGCGACAGCTTGCTGGGCGACCTGCGGCCACTCACGCCGGTGCACCTGGCGGGCTACGCCGAAGGGGTCCGCGACGCGGCCGTGGAGCACGGCTGGCACGTGCCCGAGGGCCCGATCGACTGGGCGGCGGGGGCGGATTGGGTGCTCACCCGGCTGCTCGCCGTGTGCCACCTGGCGCACCCGTTGATACCGGCGCCTCGCGCGGCCTGAGTCGCTCGGGGTTGCGGCTGGACCCTCGCGCGGTCCGCTTGGGTCGCGGTTACTCCTTGCCTTCGGCGGGGCCGTCTTGCTCCGCGCTTGGTTGCTGTCATCCCATCCGGGTGTCTGCTTCGCGCTCGGTTGCGGTCACCCCGTTGCTCCGGCGGTGTCTTGCTCCGCTTGGCTTGCGGCTAAGGCTCCTCCGATGGGGGTCTCTGGCTGCGGAGGGGTGCGCCGTCCCGCATGCAGCCGTCGAGCCAATCAGACGAGCGCTGGGGCTGCCGGCCGCCGTCTGGTTGTCACGATCCGCTCGTGGTGGCGGCCCGAGGCCGGTCCGCTCCCCGGTGGGTGGACGACGGCATATTCCCCGGAGGAGGCACCTGATGTCCGGATCCGCCCCTCCCTCGGGGAGAGCAGAGCGGAGCCGCGTCGCCGCCGATCGAGGGCCGCCCTCTCGCTCAGCGGTACCAGACGTACGTTATTCGGTCTCCATAACGTACCTTCTGTACCGCTGAAGCTCACCCGGTGACCGAGCGCCATGATCGGCAGGGGCGGGGAATGCGCGATCATGGGTCTGCCGGCCCACGTCGGTCAGCGCCGCGGCACCGCGGAGAGATCCACAAACTTCCGGAGCGCGAGCCCTCTCGGGCTCACATGATTCGGCCAAATCGTGCCGCTCGGAGCATGGTCGACCGCGCCGCCAGCTGGCCCGCGGTCTTCGGTGTCGCGGCCAGAGCCGCTCGGCGCGATCGGCTCGCGCCGGCCGTCGCCTAGGAGCCCAAACCACCCCTCCTCGCGGTTGATCAGGGAATTCGTGCCACGACGCCCACCACTCCCTGATCAACACCCACCCTCAGGAGCGCGAAAGCGGGGCGCCCCTTCAGGAGCGCCCCGCTTTGGCCGATCTACTGCTGGGGTTCGATTCGCTGGGTCTCGTCGTCGGCGCGCGGGGCCATCGGGGTGCCGCCGGACTGGTGGACGCCCGTCGGGCCGGCGTCGCTCGTGCCCGTGCCGGCGCCCATGCCAGCGCCCGTGCCCATGCCTGCGCCAGCCCCCATGCCAGCGCCCGTGCCCATGCCTGCGCCAGCGCCCATGCCAGCGCCAGCGCTCCCGCCCGTGCCCGACATCGCGGGCGTGGCCATCGGCGCGGGCTCGCCGGCGCGGTCGGCCATCTGGCGGCGGGCGTCGTCGCGGCCGCTGTTGTACGCCTGCGCCTGCTCGCGGATGGCCTGCGACTCGGTCGCCGCCCGGTCGAGCAGTCCCTCCCAGCGCTGCTGCATCGGGCGGATCAGGCCGCCGCCCACGCCGACGATCATGATGCCGGCGATCGTGGCCAGGGCGGCGATCAGGACCGGCGTTGTGACCGTGGTGGCGATGCCGACCTGGTTGAGGGCGGCGATCGCGCCCAGCACGATGATGAACGCCCACGCGAGCGTCGCCAGCAGCTTGCCGTACGACAGGCCGCCGAGCGCGCTGCCGACCAGGTCGCGGACCGCGTTCGCGATCGCGATGGCGACCACCATGATGACGATGGCGACGAAGGCCTTGGGCAGCCACGACACCACGCTCGTGATCAGGTCGCTGACCGGGTTGGGGCCCCAGATGGAGAAGCCGATCTGGAGTACCAGCAGCAGCACCGCGTAGTAGACGATGCGCGAGGTGATCGTGCTGGCGTCGAACCGGGTGCGCTCGAAGGCGCGGGCCATGCCGCCCCGCTCGATGGCGCGGTCGAGGCCGACCCGCTTCAACGCCTTGTACACGATGCGGCGGATGAACCGTGCCACGATCCAACCCACGAAGAGGATCGCCAGGAAGGCGACCGCCTTCGGGAGGAAGACGAATACGGACTTCCACATATCGGTCAGCGCACTGTCGATGTCGACCTGCTGCACCGCCAAGGGCTCGGACATTGGTGCCTCCAGTTCCCAGAGCGAGCACTCCGAGTTTGAGCGTCGTCTGAGATCATGCACCCCTTTCAGGGCATTTATCCGGCTTTTCGGACAAAAAGGGGAGCCCGCCCCCAAAAGGGCGGGCTCCGGAACCTCAGCGAAGGCCGTTGCGGATCGCCACCGCGATGAGCGTGTCGGGGTCGTCGGAGATGATCCCGTCCACGCCCAGGTCGATCACGCGCTGCATCACGGCGGGGTCGTTGACCGTGTACGGCACCACCTTGAGGTCGTACCGCTCCCGAAGCACCGGCACGGTCGGCCCGTGGAAGTAGGCCGGGTCGGTGCGCAGGTACCAGTCCGGCGACCGCGCCGCCACCTGGGCCGGGTCGTGCACCTGCCAGTTGGACGAGACCGTGGCCGCACCCGCCGCGCGGACCAGCTTGCCCAGGTCGCGGTACCTCCACCAGTCGAGCCCACCGGTCCACGGGCTCTTGACCGACGGGTCGCCGTACACCGCCTGGAGGGAGCACTCGTCGGCGAGCGTGGCGCACTCGGCCGGGCCGTACTGCCAGACCAGGGCCACCGTCTCGATCCGCCGGTCGAGCTCGCGGGCCAGCAGGATCGTGCGCCAGTCGAAGGACTGGATCGTCACCCGGTCGACGAACCCGGCCCGCCGCACAGCGGAGACCAGGAGCCGGGTGAAGACGTCGAACCGCTCGGTGTCGTGCACCGTGGGGCTGATCTTGGTTTCGATGTTGAGCCGGATGTCGCGGCGGCCGCTCGCGCGCACCAGCGCGAACACCTCGCCCAGCGTCGGGATCCGCGCCCCCGGCACCGCCACCTGAGCGGGGAACTCGGCCAGCGTCTTCGAGCCGCAGTCGATCGTCTTGATCTGGCGGAGCGTGAGGTCGTGCACCCGCCTGCCCACGTACGGGAACTCGGGGTCACCAGCCCACGCCGGCGCGGTGTCCACGCAGTGCGAGCCGTTGATCGTGCGGTCGTGGACCACCACGAGCTGCCCGTCCTGGGTGACGCCCGTGTCCAGCTCCAGCGTGGAGACCGCGCGGTTGGCCAGCGAGTACTCGAACGCGGCGAGCGTGTTCTCCGGCCGCACCGCCCGGGCGCCCCGGTGGCCCTGGATGTCGAACGGCGAGGCGTACCCACGTGGGAGCTTGAACCCGCGCCGCCCGACCAGCTCGCGGAGGCGGTCGGGATAGTCGGTGATGATGCCGTCCACCCCGTCGTCGATGAGCTTGCCCATCGTGGGCAGGTCGTCGATGGTCCACGGCACGACCTTGACGCCGTTGCGGTGGGCGTGGCGGACCATCTCCTTGGTCACGTACGGCTTGTAGCCGGGGTCGACCACCGAGCCGCCCTGCGGGGTGCCGTGCACCGGCGAGAAGGTGGTCACCCCGAAGCTCTTGATCGCCTTGATCGGGTCGCCACCGAAGTCATCGATGTCGATGCCACCCAGCCACGGCGAGGCGCCCGGCTGGCCGGTCTGCAGGAAGTCGATATTGGTGAGCGCCACCAGCGGGAGGCGCGGCTCGACCTGGCGCATGCGCATGAGCGCGCCCCAGTCGAAGCTCTGGATCGTCACCTGCCGCAGCAGCCCCGCCGTGCGGATCTCCCGCGCGGTCACCTGCACGAACCGCTCGCGCGGCGCCGTCTCGCTCGGCGCCCCCGCCTCCACTTTGGTCTCCACGTTGAGCTTCACACCGCTGGCGCCGTAGCGGTTGACCAGCGCGAAGACCTCGCTGAGCAGTGGCATGCGCGCGCCCGGCACGGCGAGCTGGCCGGGCTTGTCGGCGAGCGTCCTGCTGCCGCAGTCGAGGGTGCGCACCTGGGCGAGGGTGAGCGTGTTGACGTACTTGCCCACGTACGGGAAGTCGGGGTCGTGCGGTGCGACCGGCGACGTGTCGGCGCACTTGGTGCCGGTCACGCGGCGGTCGTGGGTGACCACCGCGTGGCCGTCCTCGGTGATCTGCACGTCCAGCTCGAGCGTGGTCACGCCGAGCTGGAGGGCGTTGCCGAAGGAGGCGAGCGTGTTCTCCACGCGCAGGCCGAGCCCACCGCGGTGGGCCTGGATGTCGAATTCCGGCTCGTGCTTCGGGTGCGCCACGGCCGCACCGGGGAGCGCCGTGAGGGTAAGGCCCGCGGCCAGCGCCGCGAGAGCGATTCTCCGCATCATCACGGGCGTGATCGTCGCGAAGCGGGGCAGCCTCCGCGCGTGCGCGGGGTGAACACGAAGCTAACTACTCGCAGGGACGCCCGTTGATCGCGCAGCCGGTGGGCTCGCCCGCCAGCAGCCCCGGCACATCGAATGTGAACACGGCCGTGCCGCCCGCCGCCACCTCGCCGCGCCCGGCCAGTGGCGTGAACGTCACGAGCTCACCCTCCTGCCGCGCGTCCGCCCCCTCGACGCTGTCCACCTTCTGCCCGGCGGGGAGGCTGAGCGTGACCGTCCAGCCGCTCGCCGTGCCCTTGCCGCGGTTGGTGATGGAGACCTTGCCGCGGTAGCCGGTCAGCCCGAGCAGCCCGGTATTGGCCTCGCGCGAGTAGCTCGCGACCAGGTCGGCCACGGCCGGCCGCGCCGTCGCCTCAGGCGTGGGCGCCACGCCGCCCGGCGCCGGACCGCTTCCAGTGGACGGCTCCGCGCTGCCGCTCGGCGTCACGCTCGCCGAGGGCTCCGCCCCGCCGGGCGTGGCCTCGTCCGGCGCCGGCACGCCCTGCTCACCCGCGGCCTCCGCGGACGGCAGCGGCAGCCGCACGTCACCGGTCGGCGGGCGGTTGGCCATCAGCACGGCATAGGCTCCGCCGACGATGGCCACCGCGGCCACCAGCACGAACGCGATCGCGAGACCCACCTCCGTGCGGGTCCACGGTGGTCGCTCTTCCTTCTTTGGTACGAGCACCGTCGCCCCGGTCCGGGGCCCTGCCCTGCCGCCGGGGCTCGCCACTCCCCTGGCCGATCGCGGCGGCTCCGCCTCGTCACCGGCGCGCGGCGAGGCCGGCCTCCCACCGCGCGGCCTGGGCGGTCGGCTGGGCGCGGGCGGACCCGCCGGGTCGGCCTCCGGCGACTCGCCCTCCTCCTCGCCTCTGGTCATGCTGTCGTCGAACTGCTGCAGCTCAGCGACGTATCCCATCACGCCGGCGTCGCGCTGGCGCGGGATGGGCGCCTCGACCGCCTCGTGCGTGCCTCTGGGATCAGCCGTCACGCCGCGACTATATGTGTCTCGCTCATATCGGGCGCAACCCCCTAATCCCTGGTCTCGCCGTGGGCGCGGGATCGGGGATCGCGGATGGGCTCACCAGCAGAGGCAGAAGGGGTGGCCGGCAGGGTCGGCGTAGACCCGGAAGCTGACCTTCTCCTCGGTCATCGGCAGCGGGCGCGCGCCGAGGGCCAGCGCCTTGGGCTCGGCATCGTCGATGTCGTCGACCGTGATGTCGAGGTGGAACTGCTGCGGGAACGCCCGGGGCGGGCCACCGCGGCGCGATGTGGTCGGGCGCCTCCTGGAAGGACAGCGTGGTCGTGCCGTCACTGATGTCGATCCAGTCGCCGTCGACCCGCGTGATCGGCAGGCCGGGGTACGACACTTTCCCGATTTGGTGTGATCGTTGCCGTACGGTGACCGTTCGCCGATGTGCACGTGAAATCCCGCGCCACTACGGTGACTGGTAGGCGATACCACACCCGTTGGGAGGCCCGGCGTGGTCGGAGCCTTGGTCCGCACCCGCGTGGCGAGCAACGGCAGCATGGTCGTGCAGGTGCGCGGCCACATCGGCGAGGCCGCCACGGCGCAGTTGCGACGCGCGCTGCTGCACGCCCTCCTCCGCGTCCGTTCCCACCGCCTGGTCGTCGACCTGCGCGGCGCGGGCCGGGTCGACCCGCTCGGCGTCGGCACCGTGGTCGCGGGGTGTGAAGTGGCCAGTGACCGGTCGATGTCGGTGGTGGTGCACCGGCCCACACGCGGCGTCGCCCGCCGCCTCCGCGCCGCCGGTCTGCCCGGGAGCGCGCTCCAGCGCCGATAGCCTGGCAGAAGACATCCATCTTCGTCGATTTTTTCGAAATGCGGCGAACGCGGTTCGACGCGGGGTCTTCACATCCGCGCAACATAGTCGTACGGTAATCGATGTCTATGGGAGCGCTTCCAACGAGGAAGCTCTATGCCGGGAAGGAGTTCCGCATGCGCAGGAGATCCGCGCTCTCCGCCATCGGCGCGGCTGCCGCCGCAGCGTTGGCTACAGCGACGGCGGTTGGCGTCGGGCTGCTGCAGCCCCAAGCCGCATCGGCCGCCGACTCCGTGTTCTACGTCGATCCGGAAACCAACGCTGCCCGCTGGGTGGCCGCCAACCCCAACGACTCGAAGACCGCCGTGATCCGCGACCGGATCGCGACCGTGCCGCAGGCACGATGGTTTACGACCACCAACACCTCGGCGGTACGCGGGCAGGTCGACTCGTTCGTCGGCGCCGCCGCCGCGGCCGGCAAGATCCCGATCATGGTGGTATACAACATCCCCAACCGCGACTGCGGCGGCGCGAGCTCCGGCGGCGCCCCCAGCCACCAGGCCTACCGCGCGTGGGTGGATGAGGTCGCGGCCGGGCTGGCCGGTCGCCCGGCGACCATCATCCTCGAGCCCGACGTGCTCGCTCTGATGAGCGACTGCCAGAGCGCGGCGCAGCAGGCGGAGACGTCCGCCTCGATGGCGTACGCGGGCAAGCGGCTCAAGGCCGGCTCGTCCCAGGCCCGGGTGTACTACGACGCGGCACACTCGGCGTGGCTCTCGGCCAGTGAGAACGCCCGCCGCCTGGTCGCCGCCGACATCGCGAACAGCGCCGACGGCATCTCGCTCAACGTCTCCAACTACCGGGCCAACGCTGAGCTCATCGCCTACGGCAAGAACGTCATCGCCGCCACCGGGCGGAGCAGCCTCAAGATGGTCATCGACACCAGCCGCAACGGCAACGGACCGGCCGGCTCGGAGTGGTGCGACCCGGCGGGGCGCGCGATCGGCGTGCCGAGCACCAACAACACCGGTGACGCCGCGGTCGACGCGTTCCTCTGGATCAAGCTGCCGGGCGAGGCGGACGGCTGCATCGCCGCCGCCGGCCAGTTCGTCCCGCAGCGGGCGTACGACCTGGCGATCGCCGCCGGCCCGGTCACCACGCCGCCGACCACCCGGCCACCCACGACCCCGCCCACGACTCCCCCGACGACCCCGCCCACCACGCCGCCGACGACCCCGCCCACCACGGGCCCACCGCCTACCACGGCGCCGCCCGGCACGTGCAGCGTGGTGTACGTCCCCAACCAGTGGACCGGTGGCTTCACGGCCGACGTGCGGATCACCAACCGGGGCTCGGCGGTGGCGAGCTGGACACTGCGGTTCACGGTCGGCTCAGGCGTCAGCCTCACCAACGGGTGGAACGGCAGCTGGACCCAGTCCGGCACCCAGCTGACCGTCAGCAACGCCAGCTGGAACGGCAACATCCCGAGCGGCGGCACGGTCAGCACCGGCTTCCAGGGCACCGGCACCCTGGGCACGCCGACCGCGATCACCTTGAACGGCACGGCCTGCACCTGATGTACCCCTCCTGATAGGGGTGGCCCCGCGCGGTGTGGCGCGGGGCCACCCGCAGTTCTTCCAGATAGGACGGTGCTGACATGACCGCCGACCTGACGACCGCCTCGGATCCCCTCGCGCCGCCGCCTCGGCGCCGCGGCCGGGCCAGGTGGATCGTGGTCGCGGTGGTGGTGGTCGCCGTCGGGGTGCTGGCGGCGCTCTTGCGGGTCGTCGGCTCCGGTGGCCCATCCCGCCCGCCCACCCTCGAAAACCAGCTCGCCGACCGGATCGCGGCGGTGCTCGAGCAGTCCACGCCGGCCGACCACCACCAGCACGGCCACCACAGCGTCGGTGACGCCAACGCGGCCAAGAGCCCCACGCTGTGCGCCGTCCGGACACTGGGCCTCGAGCCGGCCGGGGCGAAGACGGCCGCCGAGGTGCGCACCGTGTACGCCTACCACCTGTGCGCGATCGTCGAGCCCGGCCGGGCGTGGGACTTCGCCCAGAAGCTCTCCGGCCCGATGGCGATGCGGCTGACCGAGCCGCCGAAGATCGAGGTCGTCGAGCCTGGTCCCGGCTTCCAGGACCGGGTCCGCGCGCTCATCCCGGCGCCGTACCAGGAGGAGGCGCTCAAGGAGCTCCTCGACGACGACCAGATGCGTGACCTGCGCAAGCGGTTCGACAAGGCGCTCAGCGAGGTCTGACAGCTCCCACTCGGGCAAGAGGGGCGTCCCTAGGCCGGGGCGCCCCTCTTGTGCGTGCCCTGTTCGCGGCCATATACTCGGCGACGAGTATCCGTTGGCGAGGTGGTGAGCGGCATGGCGAGCCGGCGCAAAGTGGGCAACCTGCTGGCCCTCGCCGTGCTGACCGCGCTGGTCGAGCGCCCCATGCATCCATACGAGCTGGCGTCGGTGCTCCGCGCCCGCGGCAAAGACCGCAGCATGAAGCTCAAGTGGGGCTCGCTCTACACCGTCATGCAAAATCTGGAAAAGCACGGGTTCGTCGAGGCCACCGGCACCTCCCGGGAGGGGCGCCGCCCCGAGCGCACCGTCTACGCGATCACGCCCGCCGGCCGCGCCGAGGTGCTCGACTGGGTGCGCGAGCTGGTCGGCATCCCCGAGCGGGAGTTCCCACGCTTCGAGGCAGGCCTCTCCGAGATCGGCGTGCTCCCACCCGACGAGGCCGTCGAGCTGCTGGAGCAGCGGCTGCGCATCCTCGACACGGAGGCCGCCGAGGAGCGGGTGGCGATGGACGGCCTGGCAAAGGGTCTGCCCCGGATCTTCCTGGTCGAGGTGGAGTTCCACGCGGCGCTGCGCGCGGCCGAGATCGAGTGGATCCGCTCGCTGCTCAAGGAGCTCCACGACGGCACGCTCACCGGCGTCGACGCCTGGCGCGCGTGGCACGAGACCGGTCACGTGCCGGACGACTTCGCCGAGTTCGCGAGCATCGGCCGGATCCCCACGGACGAGGAGGACGGCGACCCGGACTCCTGAAAGAAGCGGCCCCGGCGGGTGCTGCAACACCACGCCGGGGCCCTGACCTCGAACCGGCCCGCGATGAAGCGCGCCCGACGCCCGAGATGGCACTCGCAAGGATAGTCGGGAGCACTTCTCCACGGGATGGTTCACGACCACACCGGAGGAGAGAGTGGAAACATCCACGACCACCCCGGCGGCGCTCGCCGTCGAGGCACACGAGCTCGTCAAGACATACCCGAAGGATGTGCGCGCCCTCGACGGCCTGTCGCTGGCCGTGCGGCCGGGCGAGGTCTTCGGCCTGCTCGGCCCCAACGGGGCCGGCAAGACCACCACCGTCAAGATCCTGACCACGCTCGCCCGCCCCACCGGCGGCACCGCGCGGGTGGCCGGGCACGACGTGCTCCGCCACCCCGATCGGGTACGCCGCGAGATCGGCACCGTGTCGCAGCGCTCGGGCGCCGACCCGGCCGCCACCGGCCGCGACAACCTGATGCTCCAGGGCCGCCTCTACGGGCTGCGCGGCACCGCGCTCACCGGCCGGGTGGCGCAGCTGCTGGAGCGGTTCGACCTGACCGAGGCGGCGCGGCGGCCGGTCCGCACGTACTCCGGCGGCATGCAGCGCCGCCTCGACGTCGCGCTCGGCCTGGTGCACCGCCCGCGGGTGCTCTTCCTGGACGAGCCGACCACCGGCCTCGACCCGGAGGCCCGCTCGGCGATGTGGGAGGAGATCGGCCGCCTGGCCACCGAGGAGGGCCTCACGATCGTGCTGACCACGCACTACCTGGAGGAGGCGGACCGCCTCGCCGACCGGCTGGCCATCGTGGACGGTGGGCGGGTGGTCGTCGAGGGCACGCCCGAAGACCTGAAGGGCGAGCTGAAGGGCGACGCCGTACACGTGGAGCTGGGTGACACCGACAGCGAAGGCCACGCCCGCGCGGCGGTCAGCGCGGTGCCGGGCGTCCGCGAGGTCACTGTGGACGGACGCCGCCTGAGCGCCCGCGCCGACGACGGCGCCGCCGCCGTGCCCGCCACCCTCGCCGCGCTGGGCCGGGCCGGCATGCCGGTCGCGGCCGTCACGGTCGCCCGCCCCTCACTCGACGACGTCTACCTGCGCTACGCCGGCCGCCGCTTCGCCGAGGTCAACGGGGGTGGGGCATGACCGCCATCGCCATGGACACGATGTGGATGACGCACCGGCGGCTGCAGGCCTTCGTGCGCCAGCCGGCCTTCCTCATCATCACGCTGGTGCAGCCGGTCATCTGGCTGTTCCTCTTCGGCAGCCTCTTCCGCAAGGTGGTCGAGCTGCCCGGCTTCGGCGCATCGTCCTATCTGGACTATCTGGTGCCCGGCGTCG
>Ga0214467_1000053_pt1 | contig 32347 bp, 29 predicted proteins | sample RVTome_8_FD_187339 | JGI IMG/M metagenome (GOLD analysis project Ga0214467, IMG submission 187339) | Soil microbial communities from uranium-contaminated site in the Upper Colorado River Basin, Wyoming, United States - RVT160D0 HiSeq ...
CTACTGGGCCGTGCAACCCTTCGTAGGTGGCGGCAGCCCGTAGCGACTTAACTCCCCTCCCGGCAACACGCGCGGCTACCCAGGCGGGGCTCGGGTGAGCGGATCGCCTAATTACCCTCAATACCTCAAGACAGGCGCAGCCGGCGACGGACCCACCGATGCTGGGTTATGACGAGGCCGACACGGCGCGTCTTCGGTCACCGGGGCCGATGAGCTGCTTCTGCCGCACGGCGGGCTGGCGAACGCTCCCAAGTGGACACCGACTCGGCCTCGCATCGCGCGAGCAGCGTACGCGTCGCCAGGGTGTGTTGATGATGCGAACCGAGCACCCGCTCGCGGGCGGGAAGCAGGTCCCGCAGCATGGCGGCGGCTTCGCCGAGGCGTCCCGCTCGCGCTGTCCACCTCGCGACCTCGTGCCACGTGGTCAGCGTGCGGGGATGGTTGGGCCCCTGGACGCGGCGGCGATCCAACAGCAGGTCTCGCAGGAGCGTCACCGCACGCTCCGCGTCGCCGGACTCGCCGATCCATCGGGCGAACTCGTGCCGCGTGGTCAGGTAGCTGCCGTGGTCGCTGCCGAGCACCTTTTCGCGTACGGGTAGGAGGTCTTCAAACATGCGCATGGCCATGCGGGAATCTCCGGCCTCGCCGTGGCGCCGGGCGATCTCGTGGCGTGTGATCAGGGTATCCGGGTGGTCCGGGCCAAGGACGCGCTGCTTGACGTCGAGAAGCTCGGCCAGCATGCGCACAGCGACGGCGGGGTCGCCCGCCTCCGCGGTCCAGTAGGCGAGGCGATGCCGCGTGACGAGCGTGTCGACGTGCGTGGTTCCCAGCACGCGCTCACGCACGGGGAGCAGGGCGCGGCACATGTCGGCGGCGCGGCCGGGGTTGCCGGATTCCCCGGTCCAGAAGGACAGATTCTGCCGGTTGTGGAGGGTGTTCGGGTGCTCCGGGCCGGCATAGCGCTCCCAGAAAGGCAGGTAGCCGGCGAACATGGTGAGCGCCGTGGCCGGGTCGCCCGCTTCGCCGATCCAGTGCGCGTGAATGTCCCGAGTGGTCATGGTCTCCACGTGTGTGGTTCCGTAGGCTCGCTCGTACTCGGGCACCAAAGCGGCGAAGAGCTGGGCGGCGGCGGCAGGGTCGATCTCCTCGCCGAGCCGGTCGGCGGCTGTCCGGCGTTCGTGCAGCTGCCGCAGCTCTTCCGCCGTGGCGGCGTGCCGCACCTCTTCGCCCGTCCCGTGACCGAGGTTGGCACGCACCCAATCGAGCACCCGGGGCATCGCGGCCTCGATAGTGTGGAGAGTGTCGAGGAAGTCCTGCTGTTGCCCGTGGTAGGGATCCGGGACGTCCGGGTCGCCGGCCGCGCCGGGGTCGAAGGAGAGCAGCAGCCGCACTCTGCCGGGTGCCCGAGCCTCGAGCGCCGCCTGGTGCGTCGTGTCGAGGGCGACGAGCAGGTCGGCGGAGAGGTGCAGCTCGCCTATTCCGGCCGCGACGTGGGCGGTGGGGTATCCGTTGTCCGCCAGCGCCCGCTCCGTTCTGTGGTCTGCGGGGCCGCCTGAGTACCAGGCCTCGATGCCGGCGCTTGTCACCAACACGCGATCTGCCAGGCCCGATCGTTCCAGAAGATCCTGCAGCACGATCCGGGCCATCGGCGACCGGCAGATGTTGCCCTTGCACACGAAGCAGATGTGCATCACTGCCCCTTTCCTAGCTGGTTGAGACGGGTACCGGTCCGAGGGCGGTCGCGCCGAAGACGGGATTGCGTTGCGCGCGCTGAAGGTCGACGCGTAGGCGAGGCAGCCTTTCGTCGAGCGTGCGGAGAAGGGATTCCATCTCCTTGCGTGCGAGGAAGGCACCAAGGCAGTAGTGGCCGCCGCGCCCGAACGCAAGGTGCCGGTTTGGCCGGCGGCGCACGTCGAACAGGTCGGCGTTGGCGAATTGGTCCTCGTCGCGGTTTGCGGAGGCGAGGACCAGCACCACCCGATCTCCTCGCGGGATGGTGACTTCGCCGACGGTCAGGTCGGCGGTCGCCCGCCGCGACATGGAGTAGTGAAACGGCGGGTCGTACCGCAGCACCTCCTCCAGCGCGTCCCGGTAGGACACCTTCTGGGTCTTCAGCAACTCGTGCTGTTTCGGGTAGGTGTGCAGGGCGAGCACCGCCGAGCCTGACGCGTTGGCGGTGGGTTCGAGCCCACCGGTCAGCAGCTGGGTGAAGGTGGCCACGGCCTCGATGGGCGCGAGCCGCGCCTCGTCGAGCCCGGTCCGTAGGAGTCGGGGAACGATTCCGTCGTCGCGAGGCAGCACCGTGCCGAGGACGTACCCGCTCAGCTGATCGATCGCGGCAAGCGCCGATCGGGCCTGCCCGCCGTCGACGTTGGCCTGGTTCAGGAAGGACATCAGGGTGTTGGACCAGGCGAGCACCTGGTCCCGCTCCGGCTCGGCAATTCCGAGTAGCTCGGCTATCACCGTGAGCGCGAGCGGCTGGGTCAGGTCCGCCATGAGGTCGGCGCCCCCGGCCGCGAATCGGGTGACCGCCTCGGCGGTCCACCGGTCGATGGCGACGTCCAGACTCGAAACGGTGGCGGGCGTGAACGCCCGGTGCACAAGGTCGCGCACCCGGGCCTGGTAGGGCGGGTCGGACAGCAGCATCCAGCGGGCCAGAAACTCACGAACCGTGGCGACGACCTGCCGGTCGCTGCCGGTCAGCCTCGCCAACTCCCCCTCGTGGGAGGGCGCAGCCAGCCGGGCGTCCATGAGCAGGCCGAAGACGTCGCGATATCGGGTGGCGTACCAGGCCCGCGTCAGCGCGTTCCAATGCACCGGATCGTCGCGGCGAAGGCGGGCGAAGAACGGATAGGGGTCGCGCCAGAGATTGCTGTCGAGAAGGTCTGCGGCGTCCACGATGGTGCCCGGCACTTAGCCTCCTGTGACGTGCGAGTCGTCCGTGAGCGCGCGAACGGGGAGCTTCCCGTTCGCGGTGCGCGGGGAGAATCTGGAATGCCGTGCCTCTACGCCGAGCTGCCACGCACCGGACGCGAGCCCTAAATCATGGAAGCTGCCCTGATCGGCGATGCGTCCCTGGTCGAGGATGATGATTTTGTCGGCGGACTCCAGGACCGCCAGCCGGTGTGCGACCACAACCAGGGTCTTTCCTCTGCTGAGCAGCTCCGTGAAGATCTCCGTCTCGGTATGGGCGTCCAGTGCGCTCGTCGCCTCGTCCAGAATGAGCATTTCCGGATCACGAAGCAGTGCCCGCGCCAGGGCTATGCGCTGACGCTGGCCTCCGGAGACTCCCAGGCCACCGGGTCCAAGCAGCGTCGAATAGCCGACCGGCATGGCACTGATCTCGCCATCGATCTTCGCCAGTTGAGCTGCTCGGACGACGCGCTCGTGGGAGGCATCAGGCATGCCGTAGGCGATGTTGTCCCAAATTGAACCGGCGAACACGCGAGAGTCCTGGTCCACATAGGAGAGGGCGCGGCGCATACCCACACGGTCTGCGTCCGCCAAGGACACGCCGCCGTACCTGACAGTCCCTGCGGCGGGTGTTTGCAGGCCGGCGATCACGGAAGCAAGGGTGGATTTTCCCGAGCCTGATCTCCCCAGGATCGCGACGAACGAGCCCGGCTCGATGCGGATGCTCACGGAATCCAGCGCCGGGACCGCACTGCCTGGATGGGCGAACGTTACGCCGGACAGCTCCACCCGGCCGCGCAGGTCCACACTGGCACCACTCCCCGCCCGTTCTGGAGAGTGCTCGACGATGTCGGTGAGCCGGGCGAGCACGGGCGCGAGTCCCGATACTTGCAGGGCATTCTGGACCAGATTCGACAGCGGCGCGAACAGGCCCACCGAGAGGGATGCGTATCCGATGGCCGCGGCCAATGAGATGTCTCCCCGAGATACCCTCAGATAACCGTAGACGAGGATGACCAACGGCGCGACGAACTGTAAGGCGACTCCGAGTGCGGCACCCACAGCTTGACTGCGGCGGCTCCGACTCCGCGCATTGATCTCGTCGATCAGCGAGTGACTCCAACGTTCACCAGCGGCCGCCTCGAGACCGGACGCCTTCAGCGTCCGCGCCCCTTCCAGGATCTCCAGTAGGTCGCCCTCGGCGATGGCCTGTCGCTCCAGAGCCTCCGCTGCCAGATAGCGCTGGTTGCGCCAGAATCCGAGGAGCACAAGAACCTGGGCCGCGGCTAAACCCAAGGTGACGAGTGCGAAACGTGTATCACCCACCAGCATCAAAGACAGGTAGACGAGCACCATCAAACCGTCGACCAGCGCCGACAGGGCCGAAGTCGTCAGCACCTGCCGTACTGCGGTGCTCGTTCGAATCCGCATGGCGAGGTCGCCCGGATTACGCCGTGTGAAATAGTCGTAGGGCAGGCCGAGCAGGTGCTCCAGGATGCCAAGAGTGACCTGCTTGTCGGCGATCGCCTGAAGTGACACCAGACTCAGCCCGCGCAGGATCTGGAGCAACGCGAACACGCAGACTGCCGCGCAGACTCCGAGAGCCAGCGTCAGCGTACGGTCACCATGGGATGTGGACAGCGCGTTCGTAACGACATAGGCGGTCAGCAGGGGCGTGCACACGTTAAACAGCATGAGCAGCACGGAGGAACTGGTCAGCCGTCCCCAAGGCTGTGCTCGGCTGAGGAAGTAGCCCAGGTAACGCCAGGGGCTACGGCCGATCGAAGGGCGTCGCCAGAACCAGCCGCGAGGCCTCTCCGCTTGAGGACCGCCGAGTGGTGGTTCGAATTCCAGGGCCACACCGGTAAAAGCCTTCGACACCGCGTCCGTGGTCATGCGTCGACGCCCGAACGCAGGGTCCACGATGTAGGCGTGGCGCTTGGTCACACGCTCGAAAACAACAAAATGGTTGAAGTTCCAGAACAGGATGCTCCCGGAGCGCAGGTTACGAAGGCCTGGCACGCCGACACGAACCCCCCGGGCCGACAAACCGTGCCTGCGCCCCACGTCGAGAAGGGTGCGAGCGGAAACGCCGTTCCTGGAGATGGCCATCTGCTCGCGCAGCTCGGCGAGATTCACCGGAATGTTGTGGAAATTCAGCACCATTGCCAGGCTGGCAGGCCCGCAGTCACTGCCCTCCGTCTGGTAGACGACGGGAATTGGGCGCCGTCGCCCGCCCGTGGCGGCGGCCGCCCTGCTTTTGCGGCCCGGCCAGACGCTCGCAATATCAGGGATTGCCTCTTTGAACCCGGCAACCGTCACCAACGGATCCCCGAACTGCCTGCCTGTCGACTGATTGTCCACAGCCTGACGACGAAATCGGCGATGCCCAGCCGCCCTCTTGTCTTCCTCGCCCATCGACTCATCTGGCATGTTCCGACCTAACCTTGTCCGCAGAGCCCACCGTCGTATCTGCCCCCTGCACCAGTAGCCCGCCGCGACGGCGAATCAGCAGGTGCAAAGAGTTGGCGAGGGACTCCGCAACGTCATCTGAGACCGTGTGCCCGTCACATGAGAGCGTGAAGTCGATCTGATCGGCCGAGCTGCCCACCCTGAGATGCACCGCGGCCGAGTCCCACAGGGTCCGTGGAGGGTACTGGTCGTAAGCGATGCAGAGGGTGCCGTCCCCTTGCGGCCCGGCAGGCGTAAGGGGCAGATGTTGCAGATAGTTCAAGCGAAGATTGTTGGCCTCGTAGCCGCTCAGCCATCCTGCGCTCAACGGTGCGAGGTGCCGCACCGTGTGGGAGGTGATATGTCGATTCTGGAGGACCTGAAGCCACTCCTGACGCACCTGGGTGATCATTTCGTCGCAGTTGGCCGGGCGGTTCAGCACGAGGGGGAGATTCACGCCGAACTGGCCGAGCACATCGCGTTCGCGCGACCGTCGGGTATCCACGGGGAGAGTTATGGCCAAGGTGTCGTCCGGCACCTGTTCGAAGACCGCCTCGGCCAGGACGGCCTGGATCAGCTGCAACTCGCTACGCCGTAAACGGCTGGCGGCATCGCGCAAGACCTGCACCTCCTCCCTCGCCAGGCTGAACGTGAACGTGCGCGGAGCCAGCCTCCCGTCAGGCTTCACCCAGGCGGTCGGTGCCGGAAATCGACTCGGCCGCGCGCGGGTCAGCCGGGATCGCCAGAACTCCGCCAGTTCAGGGACGTCCTGGTCCGCCCGGCGCCGCACAGCCTCGGCGAAGCCGTTCCCGGGCTCGCTGGAGGCGGCTTCGCCGGCCAGGAGAGCGTGATAGGACGACCACAACTCCCGCGGGAGGATCAGGTACACGGCTCCGTCCACGGCCTGCTTCGCAAAGGTGAGCAGCAGGACGTGGTCCGTCTCCGAACGCCTGATCAATCGAAATCGATACGGATAATCCTCCTCGAGGTTCCACGGTGTCGCGGAGTCGCGGGTCGCCACGCCCACGACGTATTTGGAAAACTTGATGTCCGACGCTGCGTGCACCGCTTGGCATTGCGTGACCTCAGTAAGAGGAGGTGTATCTCGAACCCACTGACCCCAACTCCGTGCCCCGGTGCGACGCATGGCAATGCGCAACGCATCGTGTTTCAGTACCAGACCGTGAAGACTGGTTAGCAGAGCGGCGACATCGAGCGGGCCCGTTATGGAGACAGACATGGAGAAGGATGCCCGCGACTCCGGACTCGCTGCGAGAGCTTCAACGAATCCCAGCTGGGGAAGCGCGAGCGGCATCAGGTCCTGGGCGATCATGGGCATTTCCCCCGCGTGTGGCACCGACGGAAGCGGCGAGGCCACGCACCGTCAGATCGTCGTTGTACTGGAAGAGGTTCAGGTCGACGCCAAAATGCTCTTTGAGCGCTTCTGCCAGCTCGACCAGGTCCAGGGAATCACCACCGGAGTCCCAGAAATCGTCCAGAGCACCAACGTGACGCAGGTCGAGAATTTCGGACCACAGTGACCCGATCTCTGATTCGAGACTCCCGGTCAAGGACTCGTATCTATATCGCCTGCGACGGGGATCGGGCACGGCGTCCCCCGGCCTGGTGCACCAGCCGTTTTCCGGCCATTGGAGCCCTTGGACGAACTCGACACGGCCGACGTTGATCCCATAACAGCGCAGGAAACTCCGCCGAAGCGTCAGGCCTGACGGTGCCTTCTCTCCAGAAACCATCAGGGCCACCTCCTCGCCCTGCAGGATGGATGCACCCAGGACTGAAGGGTTTTCGACGCGAAACGGGGTCGCATCGTGCTTTTCGGCGGTCTTTTCGCTCACCGTAACTTCCTTCAGAGGATCACCCATTCAGGTCGGATGATGTGGCGCAAGCTCCGGTGGCGATCGATTGCCGACCACCACCGGAGCGTGGAGGACCTAACTCAGCACAGATGGGCCAGACCACTGCCGCCGACAAGGTCCTCAAGAGCCTCGTCGGACAGACCTTCCACGTCGACTACGTCGTCATCGAAGAACCCCATGGTTCTCCCCTTCCCTCATGTGGTGTTTTTCACGAAACCATCCGGAATTGTCGCGGATGGGGCCTGTGATGCGGCCAGTCGGGTGATGGCCACCCGATCGGCCTTGCCCAGCACCGTGCGCGGGATCGCCGGGACTCGCAGGTACCTGCGTGGGCGCTGCGGGGAACTGAGCCGCGCCGCACAGAACTCGGCCAGTTGTCGATGTAGCTGTCGCTCGTCAGCGTCTTCACCGTGGCTGACGATCAGGGCGGTGATTCCGCCGTCAAATCCGCCGTCGACGCACTCTGCGTCGGCGAGGGCGGGATGCTCCCGCAGTACCGCAGCCGTGCGTCCCAGCCAAGCCGGGCCTTCGGCGGTATCGATCCGATGGGCGACCCGGTCGTGCAGATACAGGTAACCGCCTTCATCGACGAACCCCGCGTCACCGAGGCTGACAAAACCATCCGCAGTCCGGTGCAGCCAGGGCCGCCCGGCGGTGGAATTTGATCCGGCGCCGAGCCGGCGCATGTATACCGTGCCCAGTTCACCGGCGGCGCGTTCGGTGCCATCGTCTCCAACGATGCGGATCTGGGTGAGAAGTCCTCGTCCGACCGATCGGGGACGCTCGATCCATTCTCGTCCCCGAAGGAAGGTCATCCCTATCCCCTCGGTGCCGCCGTACGTCTCGCATACGCGATCCGGGCCGAGCAGATCGATCCACGCACGCTTGAGGTCGGGTGGACACGGCAGTGCCGTGTGCAACAGCGTGCGCACGCTGCGCAGTGATTCTTGGCGGTCTTGGGCCAGCGGGAGAAGCCGGCCCATTTCATCGGGGGTCAACAGAAGCCAGTCAACCTCATAGCGCTCGATCACCTCGAGGGTCTTCGCGGGATCGAGCTCGCCTCCGAGAAGGAGAGTGCGGCCATCCAGTATGGACTGGACCAGCACCCCGCACGGGGCAATGTGGTAGACGGGCAGGGTGAGGAGATGAGTCGCCGTTTCTGACCACCCTGTCGACCGAAACAAGACGTCAGGGATGCCTCGCGGATCGTAGTCGGCATAATTCCAGGAAGGGGTCAGTTTCGGCGCACCGGTCGACCCGCTGGTGAGGAGAAAGTGTGTCGGACGACGTTCATAAGGCTGATCGCGCCATAGTGCGATCGAACCGAGACTGCACTCATACCCACGGAGATCGGCAACGGCCTCCCCGATAGACGGCCCGATGCGTCCTTCCGCCAGAGCACCGTCGAGGATGTCGGTCGGCAGTTCCGGTGAGTGCAGTACGAGTGTCACCTCAGCGCAGAGCGCTGCGAGTACCAGGGTCGCGGTCTCTCGGTCGACGCGGGCTGGATGGCACAGCACGAACGACGCATTTTCGGCGAGTGTGATATCGCCGAGCTTGCCCGCCAGCTCAAGGACGTCCTTCGCGAATTGGGCCATTGCGACGGGTTCAGCATCAGCCTGATCGTGGATGCAGATCAAAGCGTTTCGATCCGGAGCAGTCTCGGCAAGTTCCAGGAGACGGGCAGCTACGGAACGTGGCGTTCTAGTAGCTGACACGAGGTGCCTCCCATCCATGGCGCACATACATCCGGGGTGAAGCCGAGGCTAGCGCCTGCCTGCTTCAGATCGACTTCACCCGAGATGAACGGCTTCGGGTCGACACATGCGGCCCGGCAACAAGCGCACAGGATAGCGGGACGGCTGCGACTCCCGTCGTCTCGTCGAGCCATTCCGTGAGCACTATTCAAAAGCTTGAAGGGGGTGAGCTTGCCGGCCGCCCTCAACATCCACATGGTCCAGAAGGACATCGCAATCGACCGGTACTTCACCGACTTCGAGAACGGCAAGATCGACCAAAGCCTCCTCGAACAACGCATCGAGAAGCTCGGACGCGAACTACGTGACCTGCACCGTCACCGCGACTACCTGCGTCGATGTCTCGATACTGAACCACCCCGCCTCACCAACCCCGATCCGGCCACGGTGAGCAACCACATCGGCGAGATCATCGCCTGCGGCACTCCAGCGGCACGCCGGTCAATGCGTGAGGCGACGATCCGCCAACTGCGACTCGACCTCGGTTCAGCCACAGCAACCCCGTCTTCCGCGCAAACACGCCCTCACCCCACACTCCCCAACCAACGAAGCCGTAGCCCCCCATGCTGAGCAGGTGGGCCGGGGCGGCTTGGTAACGCGGTCGGGATGGCGGGTGTGAGACTGGGCGCCGTGAGTGGTGTGGTGCTCGAGGCGGTGCTGGAACGGGTCACGTTCGCCAGCGAGGAGACCGGGTACACGATCGCTCGGGTGGCCACCGGCCGTGGCGGCGACCTGCTGACGGTGGTGGGTGCACTGCTGGGTGTGCAGCCGGGGGAGAGTCTGCGGCTGGTCGGGCGGTGGACGTCGCATCCGCAGTACGGGCGCCAGTTTCAGGTCGACTCGTTCACGACCGTGTTGCCGGCCACGATCCAGGGCATCGAGCGCTACCTCGGATCGGGGTTGATCAAGGGGATCGGGCCGAAGATGGCGGCCCGGATCGTGGAGCATTTCGGCGTCGACACGCTCGATGTGATCGAGAAGGAGTCGGGCCGGCTGGTGGAGGTGCCGGGTCTCGGGCCGAAGCGGACCAAGATGATCGCGGAGGCGTGGGAGGAGCAGAAGGCCATCAAGGAGGTGATGGTCTTCCTGCAGGGCGTGGGCGTGTCCACGTCCCTGGCGGTGCGGATCTACAAGAAGTACGGTGACGCGTCGATCTCGGTGGTCCGTAACGAGCCGTACCGGCTGGCGTCGGAAGTGTGGGGGATCGGGTTCAAGACCGCGGACACGATCGCCCAGGCGGTGGGTATCCCGCACGACAGCCCGCAACGGGTGCGGGCCGGCATCCAGTACACGCTGTCGGAGGCTACCGAGAACGGGCACTGTTACCTGCCGGAGCCGAACCTGCTCGCCGACGCGGCCGAGATCCTCGGGGTACCGCTGGATCTGGTGCGGCGGTGCCTTTCTGAGTTGGCCGGCGAGGAGGGCGTGGTGCGTCACGCCGTGCCCAACCCCACCACGGAGGGCGGGACGATCCCGGCGGTGTACCTGGTGCCGTTCGACCGGGCGGAGGCCAGCCTGGCCGGCAGCCTGCTACGGCTGCTCGACGGCCGGGAGGATCGGATGCCGGCGTTCGCCGGCGTCGACTGGGGCAAGGCCCTGGCGTGGTTGCGCGCCCACACCGGCGCGGACCTCGCGCCGGAGCAGGAGCAGGCGGTACGCCTGGCGTTGACCGCGAAGGTGGCGGTGCTGACCGGCGGGCCGGGCTGCGGCAAGTCGTTCACCGTGAAGTCGATCATCAGTCTGGCGGCGGCGAAGCGGGCGAAGATCGTGCTGGCCGCGCCGACCGGCCGGGCGGCGAAGCGGATGACCGAGCTGACCGGCCACCCGGCGGCGACCGTGCACCGGCTGCTGCAGCTGCGTCCCGGTGGCGACCCGGTACACGACCGGGACAATCCGATCGACGCGGACCTGATCGTGGTGGACGAGGCGTCCATGCTGGACCTGATCCTGGCCAACAAGCTGGTCAAGGCGGTGCCGCGGGGCGCGCACCTGCTGCTGGTCGGCGACGTGGACCAGTTGCCGTCGGTCGGCGCGGGGGAGGTGCTGCGTGACGTGCTGGCCGCCGAGCGGATCCCGCGGGTGCGGTTGACGAAGATCTTCCGGCAGGCGCGGGAGTCCGGGGTGGTGGTCAACGCGCACCGGATCAACGCCGGCCAGCCTCCCGAGTTCAGGGCGTACCCGGATTTCTTCCACTTCCCGGTCGAGGAGCCGGAGGCGGCCGCGGAGCTCGTGGTGGACGTGGTGGCCCGGCGCATCCCGCGCAAGTTCGGCATCCGGCCGCGCGACATCCAGGTGCTCACCCCGATGCACCGCGGCCCGGCCGGCGCCGGCAACCTGAACCTGGCCCTGCAGCAGGCGATCTCCCCGCACCGGGAGGGCGCGCCGGAGCGGCGGCACGGCGCGCGGGTGTTCCGGATCGGTGACAAGGTCATCCAGATCCGCAACAACTACGACAAGGGCGCCAACGGCGTCTTCAACGGCACCGTCGGCGTGGTCACCACCCTGTCCAGTGAGGACCGGCAGCTCACGGTCCGCACCGACGAGGACGAGGAGATCACGTACGACTTCGACGAGCTCGACGAGCTGCAGCACGCGTACGCGATCACGGTGCACCGCTCGCAGGGCTCGGAGTACCCGGCCGTGGTCGTGCCGGTGACCATGAGCTCGTACACGATGCTGCAACGCAACCTGCTCTACACCGCCGTCACCCGCGCCAAGAAGCTGGTCGTGCTCGTCGGCTCCCGCAAGGCCCTGGCGATCGCGGTGCGCACCGCCGGCATCGGCCGCCGCCACACCGCCCTCACCCATCGGCTCACCAACACGACCGCCACAGCCCGACCATGAACGGCGACGGCGAGCGCGAGCACCGACTGGATCGCGTTGCCGCCAGCGGACCTGACGTACGACCATTTGAGGGCCTTGCCGAGCGTGGTGGTGGGGCGTCCGAGCCGTGCACCACTGTCGACGGCCGCGTCGGTAGCGGCCGTGGGTGTCGCGGCGCAGGCGTCCACGCTTGTGTGTTGTGTGGGGTCAGATCGGGGGCGGCTCGGTGAAATGGCTGATCGGCCCTGGGGATGGCGATGACACGGTCGACCTGACCGGCGGCGACGGCATGATCATCTCCAGCGTGTACGGGGAGACGATCGACGGGGACGGCGGTGCCGACACAGTGGAGAATGCTTTGGCTGTGAGGCGAGAGTACAGCCAAAGTATGCTCTTCTCGAGAGATCGAAGTGTCGCGCTAGTTCGCTGTAGGCAAGCAAGACGAGCGTAGTAGCTACTCTCTTGAGATCCTCGGCGCGCTGACCCGCCTTGTGATTAACGGCGCGGTTCGCAAAGGTCTGCTGCGGGGCCCAGTAGTAGACCCTTGCCAGCGTGAAGCGCCAACGACCGGGATGGGCCAACACCGGACATTGGCTATCGGCTCAGTCCCCGCTTCCGGCTGAAACCCCAATCGACACCGCCGTCGCCCGGCGACACCGGAGACATGCGGGCCCAGCTTCCCTTCGAGGGGCTGCAGTCCAGGGCACGAGTTGGAAGCCGAGCCCGTCGTCGATCATTGCGAACCTGCCTGATGTCAGGGTGAAGCGCTGGCGGTAGGCGCCGGTGACGTACTTGCCGGGCGCCGTCTTGTTGAACGGCCGGCCGAACTCCTCGGCGAGTTTTTCACCGATCGCATCAAGCTCACGGCGGCGAAGCGTGTCGAGGAGCCTTCGCTGTTCACCAGTATCGCCGCACTCGGAGGGTTTCTCCTCGCGCTGAGCTTCTTCCTCACGTGAGCTTGACGACCCGCCCGTACTACTTCGGCGCCGACATCGTCTTCGCAGCCGCCTGGACCCCGCTGCTGGTTGCTGGCGACGCAGGCATGTTCTCCACGACCGCTGCCCTCGGCGGCGCTGTTGTCGCTCTGACCCGGCGCACCACCACCCGAAACCAAGCCAGCCAACAGACCCAGGAACGAACTCCCCGACAGGGTCGCTGCGGTCTCTGCCGTCGCCGTCGGTTCTGTCAACGGCGGCCGAATCTGGACCCTTTGACACCAACGCTTCCGCGCCGCCAGCGCGCCACTGCTGCTGCCAGCCGTAGACGGCGGTCTTCGACACCCGCAACCGGCGGGAGACCTCCGTCGCCGACACGCCTTCGGCGAACCAGCCCGCCGCCTGCAACCTCACCTGCGCCGCGCAGATCTGCTGTCGCGCAGTCGAAGTACCAACTCCCGTGCCAGCGGGCAGGTAGTTGCGGGCAGGCCCGGCCGTACTCCCGGCCGTTGGCGGGGTCAGCACACCGGCACCGCTTGAACAACGTGCCCTGGATCGCCATGGTGCGCCTCCGCGTGGTCGCCGCATTGTGACTCCACGGTGGGCCGCGGTGGTGGGCGGCGCGATCCCTCCGCCCGGTGACACACCGGTTGGCAGGTGCGCACAGATCCGGACCGGCGGCGGGTCCGCATCGAGCAGCCCGACCTGGAGGCGATCCTGCACCGGCACGCTGTCGGGCTCGGCGTCGAGGTGTACCGCGAGTAGGAGGTGGTCGGCATCCGGCAGGACGACCTCGCGGTCACCATCGTGGTCCGGACGACCGGCGGCGGGCGGGAGCTGTGCGCGCGGTACCTCGTCGGCTGCGACGGCGCGGACAGCACCGTCCGTGAGCTCGTCGGCTTCGGCGCGGGCGCCGACGCGACTGTCCCCGGGTGGATGGCGGTCGTCGACATGGTGGACCAGGAGAAGCTGCGGCCAGGATTTCACTAGCCGCCGAACGGCGTGTACGTGCACCTGGTTCGGCCACCCGGCCTGAGCGCTGTATTAACCGTCGTCTCAGGTTCGCTCGGTACGAAGCAGGCATCAGATAAGCGATGTAACCCGTATGTAGGAGGCTATTGATGGCAGTCAACGCAGCGCCGGCCGGTCGGTTGGCAGGCCGGTGGGTGCCGTGGTTGGTGATCGGGTTGTGGGTGGCGCTGGCGGCGGTCATGGTGCCGCTGAGCGGAAAGTTGAGCTCGGTCACCACCGACAGCGCCGTGGACCTCCTGCCGGCCAGCGCCGAGTCCACCAAGGTGGCGGTGCTGGAGGACAGTCTGCCCGGCGGTGACGACAACACGTTCGTCTTCGTGTACCACCGCGCCGGCGGCCTGACCGACGCCGACCGCGCGACGGTCGAGCGCCACTACAACACCCTTGCCAAGCGGTACCCGCCGAAGGTGACGACCGCGCCCGGCGGCGACGGCGAAGACGAGGGCCCACCCACGATGCCCTCCACCGACGGCAAGGCGATGATGTTCACCCTCGATGTGAGCACGACCTACGGCGGACCGGAGGCCATCGTCGGCCCGTTGCGTGAGGCCGCGAAGGACCGCCCCGCCGGCCTGGAACTCGACGTGACCGGCCCCGCCGCGGTCGACGGCGACATGGACGCCGTCTTCGACGGCATCGACGTGCAGGTCCTCCTCACCACCGTCGTGGTCGTCACGCTCCTGCTCATCCTCACCTACCGCAGCCCGGTGTTGTGGCTCATCCCGCTGGTGGCCGTGGGCGCGGCCGCACTGACCGCGATGGCGACCGTGTACCTGCTCGTCAAGGGCTTCGGCATCGTGATCAACGACCAGAACTCGGCGCTGCTGACGATCCTGGTGTTCGGCGTCGGCACGGACTACGCGCTGTTGCTCATCGCCCGGTACCGGGAGACACTGCACCACCACGAGAACGTCCGGGTCGCGATGGTCCACGCGCTACGCGGCGCGGCGCCGGCCATCGTCGCGTCCGCGGCCACCGTGATCGCCGGCCTGCTCTGCCTGCTCGTCGCCGACCTGAACAGCACCAGCGGGTTGGGTCCGGTCGGCGCGGCCGGCATCCTGTGCGCGCTGGTGGCCATGCTGACGCTGTTCCCGGCGGTGCTCGTGGTGCTCGGCAGGCGGATCTTCTGGCCGGCTATCCCGCGGTTCAGCACGGCCGTGCAGGAGAAGCCGGGGCTGTGGGGACGGCTCGGCGCCGCCATCAGCCGCCGCAGGTGGGTGGCGACGCTCGGCTCGCTCGGAATCCTCGGCGTGCTCGCCATCGGCCTGGCGGGCAACACCGGCGCCCTGCGGGAGCAGGACCAGTTCCTGGACGCGCCGGAGTCGGTCACCGGCTTCACCGTCCTCCGCCAGCACTTCCCGGAGCTCGGCGGCCAGCCGATGACGATCTTCACGCGGCCGGCGTACCAGGAGCGGGTGCTCGACATCGTCAAGCGCACTCCCGGCGTGGCAGTGGCCATGCCGGGCCAGACCAGCGGAGGCTGGGCCGACATCTCCGTGTTCCCGACCGACGCGCCGGAAACCGCCGCGGAGTACGACACGATCAAGCGGGTGCGCACCGCCGTGCACGCGGTGAACGGGGCGGAGGCGATCGTCGGCGGGCCGAGCGCGGAGAACCTCGACACCGAGGTCACCACCAGCCGCGACGAGAAGCTGGTGATCCCGCTGGTGCTCACCGTCGTCCTGATCGTGCTCGGGCTACTGCTCCGAGCGATCGTGGCCCCGCTGGTCCTGATGGCCACCGTGATCGTCTCATTCGCCGCGGCCTTCGGCGGCAGCGTGTTCGTCTTCGACACGATCCTCGGGTTCAAGGGCGTCGACTACTCGGTGCCGCTGCTGGCGTTCCTGTTCCTGGTGGCGCTCGGCGTCGACTACAACATCTTCCTGGCCAGCCGGGCCCGGGAGGAGACCGTGCGTCTGGGCACCAGAGAGGGCATGCTCAAAGCCCTCTCCGCCACCGGTGGCGTCATCACCTCGGCAGGCCTGGTCCTGGCGGCCACGTTCGCGGTCCTCGCCACGCTTCCGCTGGTGATGCTGATCGAGGTCGGGTTCCTGGTCGCCTTCGGCGTGCTGCTCGACGCCCTGCTGGTGCGGTCGGTCCTGGTGCCCGCCCTCACCCTGCTGATCGGCCGGCGGATGTGGTGGCCGAGCCGGCTGTCCCGACCGGTGGAGCTGCCGGACGGTCAACGGCCGCTCGTGGACGATGAGGAGCCCGCGCTGCAACGGTGAGCGCGGCGGCACGGTCGAGATCCGGGACGGGCTCAGGCCCGTCCCGGATCTTTGTCATGACCCGGCGGCCGTCACCGTGTCCGCCGCCCTTGTCCTGCGCCGCCCGCTGCGGCGGGTCCTGGCGCCGCGCGCCGTGGCCGGTCCTGGCGCCGCTGCGTGGCGGGTCAGCGCACCACCGTGTCCTCCCCGGCGGTGGGCCGCGTGATCCGAGCGGGCGAGGCAGCGGCCGGAAGGCTGACCCGCAGCAGCGCGCCACCGCGTGCGGACCGGGCGACGGTGACCCGGCCGCCGTGGGCGTCGACGACCCGCTGCACGATCGACAGCCCCAGACCGGATCCCGGCAACGCCCGGGCGGGACGCCCGCTCACCCACACCGAGGTCACGTCAAGCGCGACCTCGATGTCGGGCACACGCGAACGCGCCCGGGTCACGGCGGCCACCACCACGTCGGCGAGATCGAGCACCTCGGTGCTCTCGTCGCTGACGTCACCGCGCGCCAGGTCGGTCAGCGGCGGCTGCAACCGTTCTGCAACGACCGCTGCGACGCTGGTGCCGCTGGTGCTTCCTTTGCGGAGTCCGTCTCACCGGCGCCCGAGTGCAGGCGTGACTCCCCGCGGAACCGACGAACGAAGAGGGGGATGAACACATGAGTGGAACGCCGTACCGGATCGGTACGCTGGCGGGCTGGTTCGCTCGCGCGCTGGTCGTCGTGGGGCTCGTGGTCGGCGTCACGGTGGCTGCCGCGCTGGCCGCGCAAGCTGGGCCGGTGAAGCCCGCCGTGGCTCAGCAGGTCGCATTCTCCGTCTCCGACGGCACATCGCGCGAGGTGTACCGCATACGGGAATGCGCCGATCCGGAGGAGCCCGGCTGCCGCATCCGTCGAGTGCCCGGGGAGATCGCCTTCCGGGTCACCATCGACTTCTCGTACTGCTGCCAAAACATCACGGTCCACTACCGGACCACCGACGGCGGTGCCCATGCCCCCGAGGACTACAACGCCGTGTCCGGGACTCTCACCTTCCCGCCCGGGGTCTTCAGTAAATCCATCGTCGTGAGGATCAACGACGGCGGTGGGGCGGAGCCGACGGAGACGTTCAGATTCCGCCTGTCGAACGCGAACGTTCCCGCCGACGTCAGCGACGCCGGCATCGGAACGATCCTGGACGGCGTGGAGGACCTGTAGGCCCGCCGGAACGCGTCAGTGGCGGCGACAGCGAACCAAACACGAATGGAGACTAGGAGAACCATGAGAGGGAGAAGCAGGCACCGTCTAATTTGGGCAGTCGGCGCAGGTCTCGCACTGCTGGGCGCGACGGTGGACGCACAGGCCGCCGAGCAGCGGCCGGCCGGTGCTGCCCTGCCGGGAGCGGTCGTGACGGACGCCGTCACGCCGTTCGACTCCGAGCCGGCCAAGACCGCCCAGGCGCGGTGCCCGGCGGGCACCCGCGTAACCGGCGGCGGCGCGCGGATCAGCGCGGGTGGCGGCCGGGTGGCTCTGGTCCGGGCGCAGCCGGTGCATGAGGAAGGGGCGCAAGACCGCTTTGTGGTCACCGCGGTCGAGGACGAGATCGGCACCACCGCGACCTGGTCGCTTCAGGCGTACGCGATCTGCGCCAACGTGCCCGGTCTCACCATCGTGCGGGCCGCGGTCACCGATGCCGGCCGGTCCTATCAAAGTGTGATCTCCAGGTGCCCGGCGGGCCAGCGAACGGTGACGGGCGGCGGCGGTCAGGTCAGCGGCGGCGGTGGTCAAGTCTCGCTGGCCGGCTTCGGAAACACCGTGACCGGCACGCAAATGGGCACCCTGGCCGCAGGGTTGGAAGACCTCAGCGGCTTCTCCGGATCCTGGACCCTGATCTCGTACACCGTCTGTGGTCCGGAAAACATCGGCGGTCTCGGCGGCACGCAGACGCTGCCGATCGACTCGAACAGTCCGAAGATCGTCTCCGTGGCCTGTGACACCGGCGCCAGCGTGACCGGCACTGGGGCGCAGGTATCCGACGTCTCCGTCGACGGGCCGCAACTCTACCTCGAAGCGGTCGTGCCGGAGGTGCTCGTCGGGGGTGTACCCGGCAACAATGTCCAGGTGATCGCCCGGGAGAGCATCGCGACCGGCGAAGTTTGGAACGTCCGGCGCCACTCTCACTGCTCGCGCTGACGTCCGTACGGCGCCGCCTGGCGGGACTATCCGGCTGAGAGAGCCGGTGGAGTGGGCCGACAGCATCGGAAACCAGGTGTCGGCCCACTTCGCGGTGCTTGTCGATGCCGCGGTGCCCGGTCAGGTGTCGGCGGAAAGTCCCAACGTGGCGACGCGGGCGGCGATGTCCCGCCGGCTGCGTACATCGAGCTTGTCGAGCACGGCGGCCACGTGGTTCTCGACGGTGCGCTCGGACAGCAGGAGTCGTTCGGCGATCTCGGCGTTGGTGAGACCGTCGGCAAGCAGGTGTACGACCTCGAGTTGCCGGCCGGTGAGCCTGGCGGGGTTGTCCCGGGTGGTCGCGAGCGGGCCGCGGGGAATGCGGGCGACGCCGAGATCGCGCAGCCGGCGTCGTACCCGCTTGGCCAGCGGTTGGGCGCCGAGCGCGTCCAGCTGGGTGAGCGCGGCCAGCAGGTCGTCGGGGTCCGGGCTCTCGGCCAGGGCGGCGGCGTGTTCATACGGGCAGCCGGCGGCCTGCCAGGCCGCCGCGGCGTCCCGCCACCGGCCGGCCGCTTGCAGCGCGTACGGGTGGTCGGAGGCGACGGGTGTTATCTGGTGCCCGGCCTTGGCCAGCCAGTGATCCAGCTCCGCCCGCAGCGTCACCGTGCCGAGCCGGCACGCGTCGGCGTAGACCGGCTCGAGAAGCGGGGCCATCGCGGCTTGATCGCCCCGTAGCCAGGCCGCCTCGGCCCGGGCGGCGGCGAGAGGGCTCATGTGCTGCAGCTCCCTGGTGCGCTGTGCCAACTCCCACGCCTCGGACAGATACTGATCGCCGCTGGGTTTTCCGCGGCGAGTCTGGATCCGGCCGAGCGCGTGCAGCGCCGAGCACCTTGTTTGAGGCCGTGTGGGTGGCTGTGCGTCGACAGCGAACTCGGCATCGGACACGGCTTGGTCCCAGGCGCCTGTGGAAAGGCCAATGGCCGCTCGGTGCGTGTAGAAGTGGTACAGGTACGCCAGATGCTCCGCGCGCTCCGCCAGCTCGATCGCGGCCTGAAGGTACCGGCTTGCCGCACCTAGACGTAGGTTCTTCAGCAAGCCGACGATGATGTTCATATAGGCTCTGCAGACGTCCTCGGTCGATCCTTCCGCCTGCGCGATCCGTAGGCTCTCCTCCAGGAGCGTCAGGCCGCCCTGGTCATCCAGATGCCATCGCGAGGTGCCGACGTTGTTCAGGGCGTGGGCGAGGATGGCGCGGTCATCCACGGCGCGGGCCAGGGCGACGGCGCGCTGGCCGACCTGGATGCTTTCGCGGTTGCGGTGGGCGAGCATGTGTAGCTGGCTCTGGTTGCTGAGCGCGAGCGCCAGCAGCCGATCGTCGCCGGCTGCTTCCAGCACCTCGATGGCTTCATCGGCGCTGCGTTGCATCAGATCGGGTTCGCCTGCGGCCCAGCACATCCGGGAGAGCCACCGTAGGTCAGCGCCGAGCGCGCGAGGGTCATCGAGGGTCCGGCGGAGGTCGACGGCGTCCTGCTGGGCGGCGACCGCGGCAAGGGTGTCGCCAATCGTGTGACACTCGACCGCGTACCGTCCAAGCAGGTCCGCCCGTTCGCCGGGGGCGAACCGGTCGCGGTGCTCCAGCACCAGGCGCAGGTGGGCAGCGGCCTGCCGATGCGACCCCGCGTGGGCGGCGTCGTGAGCCGCCTCCGGGCCGTAGCGGACGATCGTGTCGGCGTCACCTGCCTCGGCCGCGTGGTGCACGATGCGAGACACGTCGGAGCCCTCCCGCTCGACCAGGGCGGCGAGGACCCTTCGGTTCAACTCCACCCGCCGGGCTCCGGGTAGTGTGTCGGCGATCGCGCGGCGGATCAGTTCGTGGTGAAAGCTCACCCTGTTCGGTGAGACGTCCAGCAGCCCGCGCTCTTCGGCTGTCTCCACCGCGGCGATGCCCTGGGGCAGCAAGGAGGGCAGCAGCCACCCCTCGATCGCCGAGGGCACGACGGCGAGCCGCTCCAACGCGTCCCGCGTTTCGGCGTCCAGCCGGCGAACTCGGGCCAGCACCGCGTCGACGACCGTAGGCGGGACCCGGCCGATATCCGCGGAGGCGAGGACCTCGGCGACGAAGAACGGATTGCCAACGGTAACGACGTGGACCTCGTGCGGGTCCAGCCGGCTGGTCGCGGCGAGCTGCCGAACCGCGGCCTCGGACAGCCGCGCCAGCGGGAGCCGCCGCACGTGCCTCGCCCCGGCCGCCTGGCCGAGCACCCGCTGCAGGGGGTGGGTGGGAACGAGGTCGTCGTCGCGGTAGGTCAGCACCAACACGGCGGAGAACCCCGCGACCCGCCGAACCAGGAAGCACAAGGCGTCCACAGTGGCGTCGTCGGCCCAGTGCGCATCCTCGACGGCGAGCACCGTCGGGCGCCCGGTCGAGTTCAACTCGGTGTGGAGCGCATCGAGCACTTGATCGCGGTCACCGCCCTCCCGCAACGCGTCGGCCAGCTTCACGCCGACCGAACCGACGAGGTCACGCAGCGGCCCGAGAGTGCGCGGCGTCGCCAGATCGTCGCAGTACCCGACCAGCAGCCGGCCTCCCCGCGGGAGGACGCCGCGTAACGCGTCGATCAGGCTGGACTTACCGATGCCGGCTTCGCCGTGTATCAGCACCACGGAGCCGGCCCCCGCGGCCGCCTCACCGGCGGCCCTGGCCAGCTCGGCGATCTCGTGCTCGCGTTCCAGCACGGGCGTCGAGTCGGCTTCGTCGGTGCCGCGTGTGCCTCTCATGAGTGCGCACCTGGCACGTCAACAAGGAGGGCGACCGGGGCCCGGCTCATGCCTCGACAGTAGCGGCTCGCCCGGCCAGACCGTCACCTGTCCTCTGGTCGGCTGGGACCGGTCGCCGTGGTCGCGGAGCGATACATGAACTCAGTGGCGCCTCGTCTTGCCCAGCGAGCCGAACGGCGGGGGTACGAGCCGGCGTCATCGACCACGACCGATGGATGAGATCCGGCTTCAGATGTCAATGCCGGCCGGCGTCGACGGGCGCGGATGCGGGCCACCCGTTCAGGATCGCGATGTGCAGGTCGCGGGTCTGTGCGGCCGGGTCGGCGCCAAGCTCGACGGCAAGGGTACTTCGCAGCCGCTCGTACGCGAGCAACGCCCGGGCCGGCTCGCCGGCCGCAGAACGCGCACGCATCAGCATGCGGCATGCCACCTCGTCGAAAGCGTCGATGGCCAGCGCCGTCTCGGCGGCCTCTGCGGCCGTTCGGGGATCGCCAAGGCGAAGAGCCGCCTCCGCCATGGTGTGCCGGGCGCGGCGGGCCAGCGCGGCCTGCAGGCCACGGGCGGGCTCAGCCCACTTCACCTCGCGATCGGGCCAGCCGTCCAGGACGCCGCCTTGGTCGAGGAGTTCCAACGCACGACGGGCGGACAACAGCGCAAGGTCGTCGCTCGCCTCAGCCTCGGCCAGCTCGACCAGCCCGGCGGCGTCGTGCAGATCGACCGCCACATGCTCGCCCAAGCGATAGCCGGCGCGGCCCCCGACCACGATGGCCGGCCCGAAGGCCGCGCGCAGCCGACTGACCACCGTGGCCGCGTTCTGCGCCGGTCGCCGCGGCGGCGCATCACCCCACAACACATCGATGACCCGGTCGATCGGAGCCCAGCGACGCCGCTCCACGGCGAGCAACGCGAGCAGTAAACGCGCCTTTCGGCTACCCACCTCGGTTCCATCCAGGATGATCCCGGATCGCCAAACCGCGAACGACCCGATCACGCCAACCGCCAGATGCTGCCCCACCCCTGCCCCCTCCCCGTCAAGGTGCTCCCGATCCTGTCCGCTGAGTGGGTGCTCCAAATCCGTGCCCGCTACCTAAATGGCATTGGCGGGTACCCATGTTGCGCCGCCCTGCCGGCGTGCGGGCGTTCGCGGCGGACGACGAACCAAGCGGCGGTCGGGTACGCGTGACCGTCTCCGGGAGGAAGCGGCTGCAACGGAACTGCAACCGTGGCGCGGGAGTATGAATGCCGTTCCGAGTTCTGTCGCAAGTTGAGGGGAGTCCACATGCGAAGCGGGATGGGATGGGGACGGTCCGGCCGGCGGGCAGCACTCGTCGGCAGCCGCCCGCCTCGACGTGCGGCCGTCGCGGCGGCCCTCGAACGGGCCGAGCAGCCGGGACTCGATGATCGGTCGATGGTGAGCCGGCGGTCACGTCGCTCCGTCAGGCTCGTGGCCACGCGTAGATATCTGGTGCTTTTCGTCGCCGCTCTCGCGGCGGTTGTCGTCGCACCGGCGCCGGTCCGGGCCTCGGGCGGTGGCGGGTGGGTGCCGGCGCCGTCCGGGCCGGTCGACGTGCCGGCGGGCCTGGTGTGCGACTTTCCGATGCACACCGAGCCGATCGTGGACGATGTGCGGACCCGGGTGTTGGCCACCTATCCGGATGGCTCGCCGAAGCGGCAGGTGTTCGTGGGCGACCTGGTCGTACGGGTCATGAACACGGCGACCGGTGCCTTCGTGGACGTAGACGCGAGCGGCAGTGGACTCGTGGTTTACCAGCAGGGCGGCACGCTCACAACGAACTCCACCTGGTACGCCGTAGGTCCTGCGGGGTTCGGCTTCCGCGAGGGCGGCGGCGACCACTCCCGCGGTATGTGGGTCTTCGACGGTGTCTACACGGTGGCGTTCGACGCGAACTCCTACAAGACCGTGACGATCTACCACGGTTCCGAGCGGAACGTCTGCGACGAACTGCGAGAAGTGAGCCACCCCCGTCTTCATGGAGCTTCTTGATCATGATCGGATGATCATGGAGAGGAAGTCGTCCATGGCGGCAACCCGGGGGGTCGATCGGCCTTGCCGACGTCGGGCATGCCGACGAGGGCGGCGGCCAGACTCATCCCGGTCCGGCCCTGCTGCGGCGTCGCTGGGCCAGAACCAGTTTCGGACAACTGACCGGTCTGCTCCGCGACTCATGATCCACGCCGGGAGGGTACGGTCGGACCGTAGGCTGTATTGACATACTTCCATGTCGCGGTCTGGACTTGTGGGCGCACGGTCCGCACTCAGATCGAAAGGGCACCGCACATGAGAGTCTTTCGCGCCATCACGCTAGCCGCCGCGCTGCTGGCGGCGCTGGCCATCGCCGCCCCGGCCCGCGCCGACATCGCTCCGCCACAGCCGTTCTACGCCGACTCCGGTGACGCCTGCGTCTACGGCCACACCAAGGGCGACCTGCTCTGGGTCACCCCCGGACCGCTACCCGCCGTCACGGTCAACCTCACCGGATCGGTAGTTGACCGGCCAACCCCGACCGACCCGCGCGCCTGCCGCGACGACGGCTTCTACAGCATCGCCACCTTCACCGCCTACTCCGGCAGCGTCGTGGTGGGCAGCCAAGCTGTCCGGGTCGACAACGGCCAGGTGCCGTTCCAGTTCAGCCTCGGCACGAACCGGCCCGGAACCCCGGTCACGCATCTCGTGGTCCAGGTCTGCCGCGACCCGCTCGTCACCCTGCCACCGAGCTATTGCGGCCGGCCGGTGACCTACCGCTCCACGTCGATCATCCCCACGCCATAGCAGCGTCCCGGACCGCGGCAACCCAGGCGGCCGGGTTCCCGGCGGGCCGAGGGCCGGGCCAACCCCGCCTGCCAAGCTGGGAGGCCGTGGCTGCGCCGCGCTCGCGTTCTGGCCGGTGACGCGCTGCCCCGGGCTGTGCCTCGATCACCACCCACATCGGCTCGGCCGCCGCACACGTGCACGTGCCTGGCGCCGCGACGCAGGCTCGTCGCGGCGCCCCGGCATTGCGGTGCGCGGGCTACACGGCGGCGGTGGTGCCTGATCGGGCTCGGGGCCGAAATTTCCATGTCCAGGTGAGGCGGTGCTTGCGTGGCCTCTGGCGGCTGCCGGTCAGTTGGTCAGGTTGAGGGCGGGGGATGCCGGTGTACTGGTAGGTGCGGGCCTCGCCCCGGGTGTCGGGCTGTTCGGGGTCGCCGGGGGTGACGGTGAGGGTGCCGTCGGTGAGGCTGATCTGGTGGACGGTCTGGTCGTTCATGTCGACCAGGCCGAGCAGGCGCAGTGTGCCGTCGGTGTCGGGTGTAACGACACAGACGTCCTGGCCTCAGGAGCCGGGTGGGATGGCGCATGCGACCACGAGGGCGTCGTCGTCGCGGTCCAGGTCGGCGATGGCCGCCTGCGGGCGGTGCGCGGCGACCTGCTGCCATTGGGCAAGCACCTCGCCGGTCCGGCGGCGGGCCCGTCCGCTCTCGAACTCGACTGTGCCGCTGAGGCACGGGTCCGGGTCCTGGGCGAGCAGCCGCACCGACACGTCGGGCCAGTCCAGACCGGTCAGCGGCGCAGTCGCGGCAGTCGGCGTGCCGGAGGCGGCGGCCGCTGGTGCGGTGGTGGCGGTCGGGCCGGGTGAGTCGGACGGGTCGCTGCGAAGCGGGTTGCCTTGCCAGGCCAGGACACCGGCCACAGCACCGGCAAGCACCACCGCGAGCGATGCCGACAGCACGGCGCGGCGGCGGGCACGGACCCCAGTGATCGGCAGGTCGGCTGGCACCGGCAGGGCGGGTGCGGCGGTCACGGTCGGGGTTGGCTGGCCTTGGTGGTGCACAGCGGCGAGCGCGGTTCGCCCGGAGGCGCTCCGGAGCGTCAGATCAGCCGTTCGCCATCGACGTGCGAGAATTGGATGAATTTGGCCGGTCCGACGTGGTCGAACAGAACGTACGCCTCGACCTTGCCGAACAGCCAGACGTCGACGGGCATTATCGCCGTGCGGGCCGGCGGGCCGAGCCGGTCGCGCGTGGCCTGCCGATCCTCGTAGAGCGAGAAGCCGTATGGCAACGGCACCTCGAGCGGGCGCTCCGCCGTCGGCCGGCGGTACATGGCCGAATACAGCCACCAGGAGTCGTCGTCGGCCTGATTCAGGGTGAGCGCGGCCTGGGCCACCGGCGACTCGAGGCGGACCGCGCCGCCGCCGTCGTCGAGCGCTTCGACCGCGGCGGCCGGGTCGGGGTGCCCGAGCCGCGCCAGGGACGCGGCGAGCGGCGGGTCGGTGATCCGCAAGCCCACCAGGCTGTCCTCGTCGGCGGTCCTCGGTGGGATCGGGGCCGCGCGGTCGGTATCGCCGGTACAGGAGGTCATGGAGGGAGCCCGGGGAAACCACCGTCGAGGTGACGTGTGCCCGACTTGTCCGAGGCGCACAAGCCCAGGCCGCGAGCAGAACCTTCGGGTGCTGGCCACGTTGTCAATGGCGTCCAAAGATTGCCGATGCCGCAGTGTCGGAATCGGCCGGCCTCGTCCGTAGTAGACGTAGAGGCCCGGACAAGACCGGGCCGGACGCAGGGAGAAGCACATGACCGACACGACTTCCGGGCCGACCCGACCTTTTCGCTTCGGCATCGTAGCCCCGCTCCTGTCCGACCTGGCGACTTGGCGTGAGCAGGTGCGCCGCGTCGCCGATCATGGCTACTCGGCGGTGCTGATGCCCGACTTCCCGCAGCTGCAGCCGTCCCCCGCTGTCGCGCTCGCCGTCGCGGCGACGGTCGCCGACGTGCGCGTCGGCACCTGGGTGTACGCCGCCCCGTTGCGCGCGCCGTGGCTGACCGCCTGGGAGGCGCACTCGCTGACGGTCCTCACGCAGGGTCGCTTCGAGATGGGCATCGGGGCCGGCCGACCCGGAATCGAGGACGAGCTGCGGGCACGGGGACTGCCCGTGCCATCCCCGGGCCAGCGGCTGGATCTCGTGCGCGAGAGCGTCGCCGCGCTGCGCGAGCTCGACGGCGAGCAGAGCCACACGCCGGTGGCGATGGCCGTGATGGGCACGAGGGCGCGGGCGCTCGCGGCCGAGATCGCGGACACGGTCACCTTCGCCATGACGCCGGATGAGCCGCGAGCCGCAGTAGAGCAGCGGGTACGCGAGTTTCACACCACCCGCGACGTCGAGCTCTCGATGCACATCCCGGTGGTCGGCAACACCGTCTCCCCGTTCATGGCGCCCCCGCAGACCGACACCGCCGCGCTGCGCGCGGCCGATTCCCTCGCCTACCTCCCGCCTGACCCTTCCGCGGCCGCCGACGAGCTGCGCCGCCGACGCGACGAGACTGGCGTGTCCTACTTCGCCTTCGGCGCCAACGTCGCCGACACGTTCGCTCCCCTGGTCGCCGAGCTGTCCGGCCGGTAGGACCTTCCAGGCGCACTGAGCAGGCACGCTGAAGACGACTCCAAACGGCATACCCTCACCGCACAGGTCAATCACGCCGTCGAGCGCGCGGGACCCGACGCCAACCCAGGACTACCTGATCGCCGAGATAGTGCCGGCCGCGACCGCGACGAGTAGTACCCGCTCGGCAGCGAACCGTTGAACGATCTGGGTGTCCGCTCAAGCCGCGGGTCGCGCGTTATGGCTGCGGCCGTCCCGCCGGCAGGCGTACTGCGACGACCGCGCAGAGTTGCCCAGCGTAAGTACGGAGGCAGTGGTGGACGCGCGCGAGTTGCTAGAACGGGCTGGCTGGGCGCCAGGTCGTCGGGTAGATGTCGATGGGATGCTTGGCGAGCTGGCTGCCGCCGGTCATGGCCTGGTGCCACCGGACCGCGACTTTCTGGCCGGGTACTCGGGTCTCGTGGTCGCCACGGTCAACGGTCGACGTGTCCTGCTGATCGATGGGGATGAGGCTGCGCGGCACGCGGATCCGGGCTGGTTGTACCGCCTACGCCGAAGGCATCGGCCGCGCGTTGACTCCGGTTGGACGGTACTCGCACATGACGCTCATGATCGACGAGTCGGACATTTCTGGGCGGTTTCGATACCGACTACGGGTTCCTGGGCCAAGACATCGTCGAGGTTGTCCAGGCACTGCTTGTCAAGCCGGGCTTGAGATGGCTTGACATCTGTCGATCCGGCAGTCGATGGTCCCAATGTCGGCTGAAACAGATGGGGTTGCGCGTGCGCCGTAACCACCGCGGGTGATGGTGTGTGGCACTGCCCCCGCGGGCTTCGACGATCCGAGGGCGCAAGGAAGTCGGTCACGCCGGCGCAAGCCGACGACGTACGGAACAAGTAGCCGATGTGAGGACGCTGCGCACCTTGCTTGTTTGCGGTGACGGAGAAGACCAGGGCGTCGCCGTCGCGGTCGATCCACACTACGGACGACTGCGGCTGCCGGCCGGACCGGGGCGTGGCCACGGTGGCGAAGGTGGGCTCGTCGAGCAGCCGCCGTACGTCCTCGTTGAAGCTAACGGGTGTGTCCCATCATGATCGATTACGTCGGTGCGGGAAGCAGACACATCGGTGTTACCGGGTGCATTAAGGGAAAGAGTGGCTTCGGGCCTCCTCGATACACCGGCGCGGATTGTGTCATTCCTTCGGATCTCGGGAATGGATGATCGTCGAATGAGACGCGTCGTTTCGCTCTGCTGATCATCCGCCGTATCTGACACGTTGGAGCGGTCCAGCGACTCCGGGGGATTGCATGATCGATCCAATTAGCCTCATCGTCGCGGCGCTGGGACAGGGCCTGTTGGCCATGTTCCAAGGAGCGGCCAGCGAGGCCGGGCGAGACGCATACCTGCAGCTCAAAAACGCGGTCGTCAGCCGATACGGCAGCTCAGTGGAGCAGAGCATCGCGGTGATGGAGGCGCATCCGGCAGACGAGCGGAGCCGCGTGCTGGTCGCGGAGACACTAAGGCGGGCCGGTGCCGCCGCCGACCCGGGCGTCGCCGCGCTGGCGGAGCGGCTGCTTGCGATTCTCGACGATCCCGTCGCTATCCCCTCCCAGGAGGAGGATCCGGTTGAAGGCCTGCGGCGTGAGGCGGGCGTTCGCAATATCCGCCAGATCCTCGACGCGCATGTGGGCCGGATTCTCGACCTGCGCTCCCGGACGCGGATAAACGACACCGACCTTCTCGTACAAAACCTGAGCAGGCAGACCCAGGTGCCGGAAGACGCCCGTCATGACATCCTCGGCCTGCACCAGCGGATCCGCGTCGTGGTCGAGCAGATCGCGGCCGCGATCGAGAGCGGGCGCACCAGGGAGACGCGGCAGCGGCTGGGGCAGATCCAGAGCTACCAGGATCGCGAGCGGGCGGGGCAGCTCGTTGACGCGGACGAGCGGCTCCGCGTCTCGTACGAGACGCTCCGGCTCACCGTCGAGTTCTACGCCGGCCTCAACGAGGGCGTTCTGCAGCGCATCGAGCGGTCCCGTGACCAGCAGGACGAGCTCAACCGGATGTTCGGAAACGCCGTGCTCATGTTCGAGCTGGCCGACTTCGTGATCGGCTATGTCAAGGATTTCGCCCTCGGCGGCATGGGCGAGCTGGAGCAGCTGCACCACGACGTCATGCTGCGGGTCGAGCGGGCCCGGCAGGATCAGAGGCAGCTCGCGCAGATGGCGTCCCAGGACGCGGTGGAGCCGGCCGTGCGCCAGGCCATCCTCGGTGACATCCAAGATCGGGAGGGCGCGATCGATGCGGTGGTCGACGAGTGGGCGGCGTACATGCGGGATACCCGCAAGTACTACGAGCGTGTCGACGCGGTCCGCGGGCGGGTGCCGACGCTGGAGGTCATCCGGGAAAACGCGCGGATACAGATCACCGTCCTCGAGTTCATCGCGATGCTCCGCCTTCTGAAGCAGACGTCGGCCGCGGTGCGCGCCGCCGTGGAGACCCTCCAGGGGTTTCGGCTGGCGCCGCTGACTTCCAACAGGGTGAAGCGCCTGCTCAACATCTGACCCGGCGAAGGACCGACACATGACGCAGCCCGGCTACCGTTTGCTCCCCACCGAGCGGCTCGAGGAGATGGTCCGCGACCCGAGGCTGCCGTCGCAGCTCAAGGCGCAGGTGCAAGACGAGCTGCTGCGGCGCTTCATGGCCGAGTCCGCCCCATCCGGACCCGCCGCCGGCCCGCCACCCGCCAGTCCAATGCAGCCCTACCCCGGTGTGCGGCGAGCGCCCCCGCCCATGCCGCCGCGCCAGGCACCACCTCGCCAGGTGCCGCCCCGCCAGATGCCCCTGCCGCCGTCGGTCTCCCCGCCGCCGGCGCCACCCCCGCACGCTCCACCGCCTCGCCCGGCGAAGGGTTCCTCACCGGTCGCCTGGGTGCTGCTCGGAGTGTTCCTCACGATCGCTGGTTTGGTGCTCGCCGTCGGCTATTTCGCCTCCAAGGACCCCGGCGGCGGAGGCGACGAGATCCAGTACAGCAGCAGGTGTTACGTCACCAGCATCGACTGGTGCCCGCTCGCCGTCACCGTGGCGGTTGGGAGCCCCTGCACATGCACCGACGTGGTCACAGGCGTCGTGACGCAAGGGGTCGTGCGCTGACCGGCCGTCCGTCGGCTCAGCGCCAGATGGTCGGGCCGAGGTCGTAGTCGCAGTTGAACCGGGAGTCGCCAAAGGCGTCCGGTGCCACGCCGTACGGCGCCTCGTGGTAGCTGACCTGCTTGATCGGCGCGGACGGTTCGCGAGCACTTCTCCTTGGCGAGGTAGACGCCGGAAAGGGCGAGCCGGGCACGGTCTCTAGTTCAGATTCGTGGCCAGCGACGTAGCCGGTCACCGCAAACGCGGCCACGTCGCCCGCAAACGCATTCATTTTTAGCCGATGACCATGCGTGTGCGCCGAATGAACGGGGCGGCTTCACCCCCGCTGGTTGCCTGATCACCACGACTTCAACAACCCCGATCGTTCCAGGTTGGAGGGGTACTTCGGCAAATGGTCTGCCTGCGCCAATCGAAGGCCCCGGACCCTTGGCAGTTTCCACACCCACGGCATTCGTTGGTTGGACCTGATGATCGGTGGAATGTCAACTCCATTCGGACGGAGTAATGGGCCTACGCGCCCATTGCCGCACCGGTAGCCGGCGACAAGATCTTCGTCGACTGGAGCAGCATTCCAGTGATGCGACTCGTCGGCGAGGGTGGGAGCGACCTGGACGACGATGACCTGGACGATGACCAGGATGAGGACTCGGACGACGGATAGTCGTGCATCCGCCGGGTGAGCCAGGAACGGCCGTACGCGGAGGCCAGCCGCCACGACCTGGGACCGCTGCGGCGATTTGCTCGGCCGCGCGGGGTGCGCCGCAGCGGCACGTCGCGTATTCCATTGGTTCGGGCAGTGCCCGGCGCCGCATTGCTTGATCAGGTTCACTCTTCCGCGATCCGCTAGTCACGGTGGGTGATGGGCGGGTGGCGTTCGCTGATGGGCATTGTTTCGCCGTGTCATCGGCGTGCCCTGGAGAGGAATGCGTGTAGGGCTTTGCTGGGGTGGATGGGTACGGGTCGACGTGCGTAGCAGGTTCTGGCTGTTGGGGACGATGTGCGGGGTCGCGCCTGGTGTGGTGTTGCGGCGGACTTGCCGAGGTTTTGACTGGTCGTGGTTTAGCGGTGGTGGCGAGTGAAGAACGCCCAGATGACTGCGTTGGCGTCGGGTGCTGGTGGTGGGTCGTCGGCCGCGTCGCGGTTGTTGGTACCGCCGGGCCAGGCGTGCCCGCCGCCGTCGATGATGACCTGGGCCACCTCGGTGCCGCTGGCGCAGGGACCGCGGGTCGTGGTGGTGACGCTGCCGTGGCTGGTCTCGGTCGCCGGGGCTGGACAGCCGTTGTGCTGGGTCCAGAAGTCGATCGCGTACGTGAGGGAGGTGTTTTGCCAGGGTGGTGTTGCGGGCACGTCGCGTAGCGGTGGCCCGCCGGTGATGGGGACGTGCTGGTCGGCGGTGCCGTGGATGTGCAGCACCGGCAGCGGGCGGGACGGCGTGCACGGCTGCGTGTTGAGGGCGCCGGATACTGGTGCGATCGCGGCGATGCGGTCGGTCAGTTCGCAGCCGAGTCGGTAGGCCATCATCGCGCCGTTGGAGAACCCGGTGACGTAGATGCGGGCTGGATCGACGGGGAACTGCGTGGCGACCGCGTCGAGCATGGCCCGGGTGAAGCTGACGTCGTCGACCCGCTGGTCCCGGGCGTACGCGCAGCAGGTGCCCGCGTTCCAGGTCAGCAGCCGGGTACGGCCGCTGCCGTCCGGGTAGGCCACGACGAGTCCCTCCCGGTCGGCGGTGGTGGTGAACCCGGTCTGCTGTTCGACCTGGCTGCCGTTGCCGCCACCGCCGTGCAGCACGATGACCAGCGGTGCGGGACGGGTGAGCCGGGCCGGGATATGCACCCGGTACGCGCGCGTGACACCGTCTACGGTCACGCTGCGCTCGACCGTGCCGGATGTCGGCGGGGCGTCGCTGTGCCGTGCACGCCGGCACCCGGCGAGAGCGAGCGCACACACGAGGATCATCACCAGCGAGTTTCTGCGCATGCGCCCATGATGCGAAACGCGCGCCGACGGTGTGTGCGGGCCAGGTTCGAGGACGGTAAGCGCTGTGACCCTGGCGCCGAGATGGGCGGCTCAGGTTCATCTCCACAGAGCAGCAAGGCAGGCCAGAGCTGTATCCGCGCTACGTGTATCCGCGCACGTGTATCCGCGCGGCGTCCAGATCGGCATGATCGGCGACGAGCAACGCCGCACCGCATTCGCCGCGATCATCCTCAAAGGAGTATCGCCGGGCTGACGGGCCGAGTAGGAGGTTCATCGACCACTTCGACCCGCCTGCGTCGTTGACCTCAGTGGGTGTGGATGGGTGGGACGGGTTCGCGGGGCGTGTACTTGAGCTGAGCGCCGGTCAGTTGGATGTCGGTGGTCCAGGCGTTGAAGGCTTTGAGGTGGAGGGTGACGTGTTCGCGGGTTTCCCGGCGGCGTAGCGGCTGTCCGGCCGGTTTACGGGTGTGGTTGAACATGACCCGCCGAAACAGCAGCCGCGGGTCGCTCTTGACCAATCCGGTGCCTTCGATGATCCCGTCGAACCACGGCGTCAGATCGCGGCTGCTGGCCTGGGTGACCAGGTAGCTCGCGGCCGCGGCCGCGCTTTTGATCATGCCGGTGGCGGTGCCGACCTGTTCTCCCACGGCGACGAAGTCACGCAGCTTGGGATGCTGCTGCAGGGTCTGCACGATCTGGTGGTTGCTCACGCCGGCGTCGCCGCCGGACCAACCCAGTTCGGGACGGCTCTCGTACAGCCACACGGTGCGGACCATGGCGGCCAGCAGGACGCTGAGGTTCCACCTCCGGACCGGACACCCTGAGCCCAGACAGTGCTCTGGGGAAGGATGTCCTGGTGCCACGTCCATCGAAGTACCCCGAGCAGTTCCGCCGGGACGCGGTCGA
>Ga0214467_1000054_pt1 | contig 32196 bp, 36 predicted proteins | sample RVTome_8_FD_187339 | JGI IMG/M metagenome (GOLD analysis project Ga0214467, IMG submission 187339) | Soil microbial communities from uranium-contaminated site in the Upper Colorado River Basin, Wyoming, United States - RVT160D0 HiSeq ...
CGCTCGCCGAGGTGGAGGAGCTGGGGGAGCGGCTGTCGGGGTACCGGCTGTGGCACTCGACCCGCGCGGAGCTGCTGGCCGACCTCGGCCGCGACGAGGAGGCGACCGAGGCCACCCGGCGGGCGCTCGCGCTGGCCACCAACCCGGCCGAGCGCGAGCTGCTCGCGCGGCGCCTCAGCCTTCGCGCTGGATGACGGGGCGCACCTCGACCTTCTCGTCGAACGGCACGATCGCCGGCCACGTCGACGCGATCGCCACCGCCTCGTCGAGGTCGTCGCACTGGAGGTTGATGATGCCGCCGACGACCTCCTTCAGCTCCACGAACGGCCCGTCGGTCACCACCGGCCGCCCATCGGCGCCAGCGCGGATCGTCTTGGCCTTGCGCACCGAGTCGAGCTGGGCGCCGCCCTCGACCACCTTGCCGGCCGCGTGCCACTTGTCGTACCAGGCGAAGATCTCCTGGTACACCGCCTGAGTCTGCTCCTCGTCGGCGCCCCAGGCCTCCTCGTCCACCGAGATCAACATGACGTAGCGCATCGGGTCCACTCCCTCTCGTTCCGGCGCTGATTCTGTCGGGTTGACGAACCGCGCCGTGGCGGGTTCGACATGTGGTGGCGGTGTAGTTTTCTCGCCGTGGAAGAGATCGATCGCGCCATCGTCGCGGCACTGACCGCGGACGGCCGCCTGTCGTACACCGACCTGGCGGAGCGGGTGGGGCTGTCGGTGTCCGCCGTGCACCAGCGGGTGCGGCGGCTGGAGCAGCGGGGCGTCATCAAGGGGTACGGCGCGCGGGTGTCGTACGAGGCGCTCGAGCTGCCGCTGAGCGCGTTCATCGCGATCCGGCCGCTCGACCCGTCGCAGCCCGACGACGCGCCCGACCGGCTGGCCCACCTGCCCGAGATCGACTCCTGCTACTCGGTGGCGGGGGAGGACTTCTACATGCTGCTGGTGCGCGTCGCCAGCCCCGCCGAGCTGGAGCGGCTGCTGCAGCAGATCCGCACGGCCGCGAACGTCACGACCCGCACGACGGTGGTGCTGTCCACGCCGTACGAGGGTCGCCCGCCGCGGATCGCCGCGCCCTAGCCCGATCCATTCCTGGGCTGCCGCGACGCCCGCCGTGGTCCGGACCGTCGCTCCCGCGGCCTCGCCCGTCCGCCGCTGGTCACGCTCAGCCCGGCGGCTGCGCCGGGCTGCGGCGGCTCACGCGTTCCAGTGGTCGATGACGGGGCGGCCGTGCTCGTAGCCCAGCGTGGAGATCGTGGCGGTGTCGAGGCGCAGCTTGCCGCCCCCGCTCGGCGGTAGCTCCACCCACCGCGCGCCGGCGACGCGTAGCGCGTGCCCGTGCGCGACCAGCGCCACGTCACCCCGCTCGGCGGCCGCGCGGGCCTTGGCCAGCACCCGGTCGAGGCGCGCGCCCACCTGCTCGGGGGACTCGCCGCCGGGGCAGCCGTCGGTCCAGAGGTTCCAGTGTGGGTCGCGGGTGCGGTGGATCTCGTCGGTGGTGATCCCCTCGTACTCCCCGTAGTCCCACTCGGCCAGGTCGGCGTCCACCTCGCTGACGGTGAGGCCGGCGATCTCCGCGGTGCGCAGGGCCCGCTTGCGCGGACTGCAGAAGACCGCCACGAAGGCTCGGCCGGCGAGGCGGCTCCCGGTGGCGCGGGCCTGTGCCTCACCGTCGGGTGTCAGGTCGATGTCGGTGAACGACGTGTGCCGGTGTGCCGCGCTCCACTCGGTCTGCCCGTGGCGCACGAGAACGACTTCCCCCACGCGCACAGTCAACCAGACTCCACATGCCTAGCCTCCTAGGACGCCCTAGAGGGTGTGAGGTCCGTGCCGATGGGTCAAAGAAGCCCGCACCTAGCTTCCTAGGATGCCTTACGGGGTGTGCCATGCCGCACAGAGGAACGGGTTTCGGCGACGGAGAAGCGGGCACCTCAAGGGTGAGAGCTGAACGACCCAAAAGGAGTGACGATGAGCTTCGCGGATAAGGCAAAGAACAAGGCCGAAGAGCTCAAGGGCGCCGCAAAGGAGCGCATCGGCGACGCCACCGACAACGAGAGCATGCAGGCCGAGGGTGCCAGTGAGCGTGCCACCGCCAAGGCCAAGCAGGCTGGCGAGCACGTGAAGGACGCCGGGCGTGACGCGCGGGACGCGTTCCGCGGCTGACCCTGGTTTGAGTCATCTGCCCGAGGCGGGGCGTCCCTTGTGGACGCCCCGCCTCGCTATGCCTCCTGCTTGCGCCACCACTTCTGGCCGGACTCGGGCAGGGTGTCGATCGGGTCGTAGTACGGGTACTGGCGGGCCAGCGCCTCGTCGTCCTCCTGCTCGATGGAGGTGCGGTAGTTCTTGGTCCAGTAGGAGATGCCGTGCTCGCGGTCGTACTCGGTGATCATGTGGACCCACCGCTTGCCCACCAGCGGCACGTCGCACACGATGCGGGGCGTGGCGTAGCCGGGCAGGTAGCCCATGATGTCGTGCTGGAGCTCCTGGGCCTGCCACACCGGCACGCGCCAGTGCTCGGCGTTGGGGATCATGTCGCACATGTAGAAGTAGTACGGCAGGATGCCGGCCTCGCCCTGGAGCGCGAAGCACAGGTCGAGCAGCTCGGGCGAGGTGGCGTTGACGCCGCGCATGAGGACGCCCTGGTTGCGTACGTCGCGGACGCCCACCTCGAGCGCGGTCTGCGCGGCGCGCGCCACCAGCGGGGTGAGCGAGTTGGCGTGGTTGACGTGGGTGTGGATGGCGAGGTTGACGCCGCGGCGGGCGGCGGTGCGCGCGACCCGTTCGAGGCCTTCGACGACGTCGGGCTGGAGCCAGTGCTGGGGTAGGCCCATGAGCGCCTTGGTGGCGAGGCGGATGTCGCGGATGGTCTCGATGTCGAGCAGGCGCATGAGGTAGGACTCGAGGTGGCGCCACGGCACGTTCGCCACGTCGCCGCCGGAGACTACGACGTCGCGGACGCCGGGGTGGGCGCGCAGGTAGGCGACGTGGGCGTCGTAGCGGTCGGTGGGCTTGAGGGTGAGCTTGAGCTTGTCGACGGCGGGTGTGGAGTTGCCGACGAGGTCCATGCGGGTGCAGTGCCCGCAGTACTGGGGGCAGGTCGACAGCAGCTCGGCGAGCACCTTGGTGGGGTAGCGGTGGGTGAGGCCCTCGGCGACCCACATGTCGTGCTCGTGGAGGGAGTCGCGGGTGGCGTGCGGGTGTGAGGGCCAGTCGGTGCGGCGGTCGGAGGCGACCGGGATCATGTAGCGCCGGATGGGGTCGGCGTAGAAGTCTTCGGTCGACATGGTGTTGAGCATCTGCGGTGTCACGAGCATCGACATCGTGGCGTGCTGGCCCTGGTCGGCCACCAGGTCGTCGTAGAACGAGTCGGGCACCAGGTCGCCGAGCACGGCTTTGAGCTGGCGCGGATTCTTGACGCAGTGGACGCGCTGCCACTGGGCGGACTCCCACTGCTCGCGGGTGACGTCGCGCCAGCCGGGGAATCGGGCCCAGTCGGGCTCCACGAGCTCGCGCCGGCGGTACTCGTACGGCTGCCCCACGGTTCGCCCCTAGGTAGAAATCATCCTGTGATCTAGCTAATCTACCGTAAGATTTCCCGTGGGAGAGGGCAAGAGTGATGACTTCACCTGTGGGGCTGCATCGGGTGCTGGCGCCGGCGGGGGTGTTGCCGCAGGCGGCGGAGCGCCTCGACGCGCGGCCGGAGATCGGCGTGGACGAGGTGCGGATCGCGGTCGAGCGGCTCAACCTGGACGCGGCGAGCTTCCGCCAGCTGTCGGAGAAGCACGGCGGCGACGGCGACGCGGTGCGGGCCGAGGTGCTGGAGATCGTCGGGCGCCGGGGCAAGATGCACAATCCGGTCACCGGTTCGGGCGGGATGCTGATCGGGACCGTCGACGAGGTGGGCCCGGAGTCGCCGCTGGGTCTCAAGCCCGGCGACCGGGTGGCGACGCTGGTGTCGCTGACGCTGACTCCCCTCCGCATCGCGGCGACGACCTGGGACGGCCGCGGCGAGCAGGTGCCCTGCACCGGCCACGCGATCCTCTTCGCCCGCTCGGTCGCGGCGGTCCTCCCGGCGGACCTGGACCCCCGCCTGGCCCTCGCCGTGCTCGACGTGTGCGGCGCGCCCGCGCTCACCGCGCGGGTCGTTCGCGGCCTCGAGGGCGGCGCGCCGCACGGCGGGCCGCGTGTGGCGGTCCTGGGAGCGGCTGGGAAGAGTGGGTCGCTTTCGTTGGCGGCGGCCAGGGACGCCGGCGCGGCCGGTACCACAGGGGTCGTCCGGGATGAGGCGGAGGCGGCGCTTCTGCGCGGGGCCGGGCTCGCCGATCGGGTCGTGGTCGCGGATGCGCGGGATCCGGTCGCCGTCGCGGCGGCCGTGGGGGAGCCCGCCGACGTGACCGTGGTGTGTGTGGACGTGCCGGGGTGCGAGCACGGGGCGATCCTGGCGACCGCGGCGGGCGGCACGGTGATCTTCTTCTCGATGGCGACGAGCTTCGCGGCGGCGGCGCTGGGCGCGGAGGGGCTGGCGGCCGACGTGACGATGCTGGTCGGCAACGGGTACGTGCCGGGCCACGCCGGCTATGCCCTTGACCTGGTGCGCAAAGTCTCCGCCGTGCGGGAGCTCTTCGAAGGCAGACTGAGCGCATGACTGCCACCACCACCCTGTACCGGAATGGGACCGTCTACAGCCCCGCGGACCCCACGGCGACCGCCCTGCTGGTGCGCGACGGCGCGATCGCGTGGGTCGGGCCGGACGCCGACGCGCCCTCCGCCGACGTGACGGCCGACCTCGACGGCGCGCTGGTCACCCCGGCGTTCGTCGACGCGCACGTGCACGCCACCGACACCGGGCTGGCGCTGTCCGGCCTCGATCTGAGTGGGGCGCGTTCGGCGGGCGAGGTGCTGGCGGCGGTGGCGGCGTTCGCGGCGGGGTTGCCGGCCGACGCGGTGGTGTTGGGGCACGGGTGGGACGAGACCACGTGGGACGAGCAGGCCAAGCCGGACGCGGCGGCGCTGGAGCGGGCCGCCGGCGGGCGCCGGGCCTACCTGTCGCAGGCCTCCATCCACTCCGCGCTGTGCACGCCCTCGCTGCTGGTCGCGGCGCAGGGCTCGCCGGGCTACGACGACTCCGGATGGGTACGCCGGGAAGCCCACCACGTGGTGCGCGAGCTGGCCCTCGGGTCGGTCCCCGCGGCGCAGCGTGGTGAGGCGCAGCGGGCGACGTTGCGGCGGGCGGCGGAGCTGGGCATCGCGGCGGTGCACGAGTGTGGCGGGCCGGGCACGTCGAGCGAGGCCGACTTCACCGGCCTGCTCGCCCTCTCCGGGCAGCGGCTTCCCGAGGTCTACGGGTACTGGGGGGAGCTGCTCGCCGCCGCGAAGGCGCGCGACCTGGGCGCGGTGGGTGCCGGCGGCGACCTGTACGCGGACGGGGCGTTGGGCTCGCAGACCGCGCACCTGTCCGAGTCCTACCTGGACGCCGACGGGTGCGGCCACGGGTACCTGACCGCCGAGCAGGTCCGCGACCACCTGCTGGACTGCGCGGCGCACGGCATGCAGGGCGGGTTCCACGCGATCGGGGACGCGGCGATCGGCACGGTCCTCGCCGGGTTCAAGGAGGCGGCGGGCAAGCTCGGTGTGGAGCGGCTGCGGGACGCCCGCCACCGCGTCGAGCACGCCGAGATCATCAACAAGCGGCTGATCGCGGGCTTCGTCGAGTACGGGATCGTGGCGAGCATGCAGCCGGCGTTCGACCGGCTGTGGGGCGGCGAGTCGCAGATGTACGCGCAGCGGTTGGGCGTGACCCGCTCCCTGGAGTCGAACCCGATGGGCGCGATGCACGGGGTGGGTGTGGCGCTGGCGTTCGGTTCGGATTCGCCGGTGACGCCGCTGGACCCGTGGGGCAGTGTGCGGGCGGCGGTGCGGCACTTCAACCCGGTGCAGCGGATGAGCGTGCGGGCGGCGTTCGCGGCGCACACGCGGGGTGGGTGGCGGGCGTTGCCCAGCGACATCGGGAGCGCGAGGAGTGAGCGAAGCGAGCCCCGCAGTCGCGACCCATTCGGCTCAGAGGGCGTGCTGTCGCCGGGGGCGCCGGCGACGTTCGCGGTGTGGTCGGTGGCCGCTCTCGACAAGGGCCTGCCGGTGCTCGCCCCGGACAGCGCGCTGCCGGTCTGCCGGCGCACGGTGCTGCGCGGCGAAACGATCTACGAGGGGTAAGTGGGCTCCCGGGCGCGGCCCGGGTGCGAGGAGGAGGCGTGAGAAGCGTGGGCAAGCTCGGTCTCGATCCGGCGACCGTCGCGCGGGCGCGGGCGCTCGCTGCCGAGGCCGGGCGGCCCGTGGTGGAGTTGGCGCGCGGCCACACGACGGTGTCGGTGGAGCGGGCGGTGCTGCGGCTGGCCGGGGTGAGCGGCGCCGACCCGGACGGCATCCCGTGGGTAAACCGGCTGGTCGACGCGGTCACCGCCGACGTGGGGCTGGGCCAGGGGGTGGCGCTGCCCGTCTTTGACGCACTGCTGCGTGAGGGGGTGGACGATATCACGCTGCTGGCGCAGAAGGCGGCGGCGGGGTCGGTGTCGTTCGCTGTACCCGATGGTCGTTTTCGGACAGCGGCCCGGCGGGCGGCGGACAAGCACGTGCGGGCCGGGCTGCGCCGGATCGACCGCCGCCGCGCGGAGCGCGACCGTCTCATCAGGAGGCACGGCGACGCCCCCCGCCGCCCCTGGATCTACCTGATCGTGGCGACCGGCGACATCTTCGAGGACATCCCCCAGGCGCAGGCGGCCGCCCGCGCGGGCGCGGACGTGATCGCGGTGATCCGCTCGACGGGGCAGTCGCTGCTGGACTACGTGCCGGAGGGGGCGACGCGGGAGGGGTTCGCCGGCACGTACGCGACGCAGGAGAACTTCCGCCTGATGCGGGCCGCCCTGGACGAGTCGTCGCGCGAGCTGGGCCGCTACGTGCGGCTGACCAACTACGCGTCCGGGCTGTGCATGCCGGAAATGGCGGTGCTGGCGGGCCTTACGCGGCTGGACATGATGCTCAACGACTCGATGTACGGGATCCTCTTCCGCGACATCAACCCGATCCGCACGTTCGCGGACCAGCGCTTCTCCCGCCAGGTGCACGCGCGCGCGGGGATCGTCATCAACACCGGCGAGGACAACTACCTGACCACGGCCGACGCGGTGGAGGCGGCGCACACGGTCACGGTCTCGCAGCTGTTGAACGAGTACTTCGCGCACGAGGCGGGCCTGGCCGACTGGCAGTTGGGGCTGGGGCACGCCTTCGAGATCAACCCGGACCTGCCCGAGTCGTTCCGGCTGGAGCTGGCGCACGCGCTGCTGGCCCGCGAGCTCTTCCCGGACGCGCCGCTGAAATGGATGCCGCCGACCCGCCACATGACCGGGGACGTGTTCCGGGGCAACCTGCTGGACGGGTTCTTCAACCTGGTGGGTGCGATGACCGGGCAGGGCATCCTGCTGGTGGGCATGATGACCGAGGCGGTGGTGACGCCGTGGCTCTCCGACCGCGACATCGCCCTGCAGAACGTGCGGTACGTCCTCGACGCGGCCGGCGGCCTGCACGAGGACTTCGTGCCGGCGCCGGGCGGCCTGATCCAGAAGCGCGCGCACCAGGTGCTGGACGAGGCGGTGCGCCTGCTGTCCCGGATCGCCTCGGGTTCGTTGCTGGACGCGATCGGCGACGGGACGTTCGGCATCATGAAGCGCCCCGCGGACCGGGGTAAGGGCCTGGACGGGGTGGCCGCCCACGAGCCCGGCTACTACAACCCGGCGACCGAGCTCCTGGAAGACAGGAGCTGATTCTTGCGGTTTACTTGCAGGATGAGGGCTGTAGGTAGCCATGCTGCGTAGCTTCCGCGTGGAAAACCACAAGTCGATCAAGGATGAGCAGGAGCTTTCGCTCCTGCCGGCCTACGACAAGAGCAGGCCGGTCGTGCCGGTCGCCGCCATCTTCGGCGCCAACGCCTCCGGCAAGTCCAACCTGCTCGACGCCCTCCGCTGGCTCCAGAACGCGGTACGCACCTCCTACGCGGCGTGGGAGGCCGGCTCAGGTGTGCCACGGACGCCGTTCCGCCTGGACGCCAAGTCGGCCGAGTCACCCTCGGGGTACGCGGTCGAGATCGAGGTGGACGGCGCCCGCTACAGCTACGGCGTCGAGGTGGACGGCGAGCGGGTCCGCAACGAGTGGCTGCACACCTACCCGCGCAGCCGCCGCCGGATCATCTTCGAACGCGACGACGACGGCCTCCGGCTCGGCTCGACGGTCCCGGACTACAAGACCCGAGCGGTGGTCCTGGCCCGGCAGACGCGCGGCAACGCCCTGTTTCTCAGCGTCGCCGCGCAGAACGACCTCGCCGAGGTGCGACCGGTCTACGACTGGTTTCGCGCGGGCTTGATGATGGCCGACGAGTGGCCGGAACGGTGGGCCGAGGAGTTCGGCAAGCTCATCGAGGGGCCGCGGCGGCGCACGGTCGTCGACCTCGTCCGCGCGGCCGACGTGGGCATCACCGACATCCGGTTCGCCCCCGGCTACCAGATGCATCGCTGGCTCGACATCGAGTTCCGCCACGGCGCCTCCGACACGTGGCTGACCACGGGCGAGGAGTCAGCTGGCACGGTGCGGTGGCTGCATCTGATCGTGCCCACGCTGCGCGCTTTGGACACCGGTGCGGTCCTCTGCGTCGACGAGATCGACGCCAGCATGCACCCCCGGCTGACCGCCTCCTTCGTGGGCCTGTTTCGTGACAGCCAGGTCAATCGCCATGCCGCTCAGTTGGTGTTCACGACCCACGACGCGACCCTGTTGGATCCGATCCTGGGAGACGACACGATGCGCCGGGACGAGGTCTGGTTCGTGGAGAAACAGGGAGACGGCGCCACCACCCTCTACTCGCTCGCCGACTTCAAGCCGCGCAAGCTGGAAAACTGGGAGCGGCGGTATCTGGCTGGTGGCTACGGTGCGATCCCGCTCGCGTCCGAGTGGGAGTTCCGGCGGGCGTTCGACGATGATACGGCCGCGTAGAAGCACGGAGCGCCGCGTAGGCGCCCGTACGCGTCGACGGCAGATCCTCGTCTACACGGGGGGCCTGCGGACGGAGCCCGCCTACCTGACCGGCCTCATCCGGCACCGTGGACGGCTCGGCGCGGCCGTCACCGTGAAGAGCAAGGGACTCGACCCACGCCAGCTCGTACACCACGCGGCGGCGTTCGTGCGGCGTAGCCAGGAGCTGTTCGACGAGGTGTGGTGCGTGGTGGACGTCGACGAGTTCGACGTCGGCGCGGCCGTCACCGAGGCTCGGCGGGCCGGCGTCCACCTCGCGGTCTCCAATCCATGCTTTGAGCTGTGGCTGCTGCTGCATCACGCCGAATGCCGCGCTCACTGCGCCGGGTACGAGGACGTGGTGGTGCGACTGAAGAAGCATGTCCCCGCGTACGACAAGGCGCGGCTCGACTTCGCCGATTACGCGCCGGGGATCGGTGACGCGACCAGGCGGGCGAAGGAGCTTGGCGGCGACCACACGCGGAATCCGTCGACAGGGATGTGGCGGCTGGTGCAGACGTTCGAGGAGCAGACGTGAGTGGGCAGATCGTGCGGCCGTACGGGGATATGACCGGGGACGGGATGGTGCAGGTGTCGTTCACGCTGCCGGTGCCGCACGACAAGCGGGCCGAGGGTGCGGCGCTGCAGCTGGCCGGCAAGATGGGGCTCGATCCGGCGATGCTCGTGCACGCCAAGCCGATGGGTGGCGGTTACACGTTCTTCGTCGTGTACGGGCGGGTGCGCCACCTCGTCGACCTCAACGCGGTCCGGGTCGCGGAGCGGGACTATCCGCTGCTGTCGGCCAAGGACGTCAACACGACCGTCAAGCGGCGGCTGCGGCGCAAGCTGTCGGTGGTGGGCGCCTGCATCGGCACCGACGCGCACACGGTGGGCATCGACGCGATCCTCAACGTGAAGGGCATCGCCGGCGAGAAGGGCCTGGAGTACTACCGGGAGCTGCGGGTGCTCAACCTCGGCGCCCAGGTGACGGTGCCGGAGCTGGTCGAGGCGGCGCGGGTGGAGAAGGCCGACGCGGTGCTGGTGTCGCAGGTGGTCACCCAGCGGGACGCGCACCTGCACAACGTGCGGGAGCTGGCCGCCGCCTTCCGGGAGGCGTTTCCGGCCGGGCGGCGGCCGCTGCTGGTGGCGGGTGGGCCGCGCTTCGACGAGATGATGGCCGGCGAGCTGGGTGTCGACCGCATCTTCGGGCGGGGCACCACACCCCGGGAGGTGGCCAGCTACCTGGTCCACGCACTCACCACCCAGAAGGCGGCGGCGGCATGAAAGAGGGTCTGACGGTCACCCACCGGCGGTATGTGCCCTACTCCCACGCCCACTACGCCGGTGACCTCGTCGACGGGGCGTACGCGCTGGGGCTCTTCGGCGACGTCGCCACCGAGGTGTGCGTCCGCATGGATGGGGACGAGGGGCTGTTCGCGTCCTATTCGGACGTGCAGTTTCGGGCGCCGGTGCGGGCCGGTGACGTGGTGGAGGCGACCGCGACGGTGACGCGGGTGGGCACGCGCAGCCGCACGCTGGAGTTCTCGTGCGTGGTGGTGTGCCGGGGCACGGGAGGTTCGGCCGCGGAGGTGCTCGACCCGCCGGTGGTCGCGGTCACCGCGGTGGGCACCGTCGTCGTGCCGTGAACCTCGCCCTCTGCGCGGACGTCGGCTCGACCTACACCAAGGCCGCCGTCGTCGACCTCGACGGCGGCCGCCTGGTCGCGACCGCCGACCACCCCACCACCCCGGACGCGCTGACCGGGTTGACCGCCGCCGTCAGGGCCGCCACCGTCCCCCTCCAGGCCGCGTCCATCCCTTGGTACGTGTCCTCCTCCGCCGGTGGGGGACTGCGACTCGCGGTGGTGGGCTACGAGCGGCTGGTCACCGCCGAGGCCGGGCACCGGGTGGGGCTGTCGGCGGGCGCGCGGGTGGTGCACGTGGCCGCCGGGCCGCTGGACGCCCCGGGGGTGCGGAAGCTGCGCGCCGCCCGCCCCGACGTGATCCTGCTCGTGGGTGGCACCGACGGCGGCGACGCCGACGTGCTGCTGCACAACGCGGACCGCCTCGCCCGCGCGCGGTGGCGGGCGCCGATCGTGGTGGCCGGCAACGCGGACGCCCGCGCCGAGGTCGCCACGCTCCTGAGTGGAGCCACCATTGTGGACAACGTGCTGCCCCGCATCGGCGTGCTGCGGCCGGGGCCGGCGCGAGCGGCGATCCGGGAGGTGTTCCTGCGGCACGTGATCGGCGGGAAGTTCGGGCGGCGGTTCGCCCGGCTGGTGCGGGCGGCCACCCCGGACGCCGTGCTGGCCGGCGTGGAGCTGCTCGCCGACCGCACCGGGCGGGGGCTGCTGGTCGTCGACGTGGGCGGGGCGACCACCGACGTGTACTCGGCGCTTCCGCCCGGCGCCGAGCGGGCCGTCGAGGCCGCCGGCGCGCTCGCTCGTGCCCGCACCGTGGAGGGGGACCTGGGCGTGCGGTGGAGCGCCCCCGGTGTGGTCGCGGCCGCGGCGGTCGAGAGGCTCCCGCACGACGGCGCGCTCGCCGGGGCCGCGCGGCTGCGCGCCGAGGATCCCACGCTGACCGGCGACTCAGCCACCGACGTCCGGCTCGCCAGCCTGGCGGCGGTGGTGGCGGTGCGGCGGCACGCGCGCGGGGAGGCCGGCGGCCACGGGCGGCGGGACCTGCGCGACGTCTCGCTCGCCGTCGGCTCCGGCGGGGTTCTTCGCCATTCGTCACCGGGCGACGCCCAGCATGTACTCGATGCGATTTTGTCCGATCACGGCGGTGGGTGGCCCCTCCCGCGGGCGGCGACCACAGTGGTCGATCGGGAGTATGTGCTGGCCGCGGGGGGTCTGCTGGCCGCCGATCACCCGGCGGCGGCGTTCGCTCTGCTGCGTGATCATCTGTGCGTCGGATGATCGACGAAACACGCCGGGCTTCGACACGCCGGAGTGGTTGACAGCCGACGGGGGGCGGCACGTACCGTCTTTAGGTCCTACAACGGGGAGCGGCTGTTGTTCGCTTCGTCCCTTCGCCAGCTGGCCAAGCAAGCCGACACCAGGTCCAGCGGGCGGGGGTCGGCGGGGCGGCGCGGACCGGCCGAGGAGCTGAGTTGGTGCTACGGCAGGGGGGTGACCGCGACCAGTAGACAACGGCGTCGCGGAGGCAGCCAGCGTTCGTCTCGTCGGTCCGAAGGTCGTGGAGATCAACTGTCGCACCGGCCCCGGGTAGGGCCTGGGAGCATCGGGGTGCCGCCACGGCGGTGCCCCGATTTTCCGTTCCGCGCCCCCTCGGGTCCGCCCGCTGGCGCTCGCTGCGCCCGCGCGGCACCCCGGATGCCGGCGCCGTCCGTCCTCGTCCCGCCGCTCCTCGGATCGGACGTTGCCGTCCCCGAGCCTCTGCCCACCGGCGCTCGCTGCGCTCGCGCGGCGCCCCGGATGCCGGCGCCGTCCGTCCTCGTCGCGCCGCTCCTCGGATCGGACGTTGCCGTCCCCGAGGCGCTACCCTTCGGCAGGTGACCATGGTGGAGCCCGCCGAGACTCCGGCCACCGAGGCCGACTCTCCCGAATCGCAGCTGCGGGAGGCCCCGCACCCCCTCCCGCTGCCGGCCGCCGCGGCGATGGCGGTGGCCGCCGGGGTGGCGCTGCTGCTGTCGTTCCCCACCTACGGGCTGTGGTGGCTCGCCCCGGTCGGTGTGGCGCTGCTCGCCGCCGCGGTGCACCGCCGGCGCTTCCGGGCCGGCCTCGGGCTGGGCGCGCTCGCCGGGCTGGTGCTCTTCCTGCTGCTGCTGAGCTGGACCAACCTGCACACCGGGCTGGCGCCGTGGCTGCTGCTGTCGGGGCTGCAGGCCGGCTACATCGCGCTGCTCGGCGGTGCCGCCGCCTACGTCAGCCCGCTGGTCGACCGGTTCCGCTGGGCGTGGCCGCCGGCGACCGCGCTGCTGTGGGTGGTGCAGGAGGCGGTCCGCGACCGCGCCCCGTACGGCGGGTTTCCCTGGGGGCGGCTCGCGTTCAGCCAGGACGACTCGCCGCTGCTGCGGCTGGCCGCGGTGGGTGGCGCGCCGCTGGTCACGTTCGGGGTGGCGCTGGCCGGCGGGCTGCTGGTGACCGCCGCGTGGCGCCCGTGGAACCTGTGGCCGGCCCGCCTCGCCCGCGGCCGCCTCGTGCTGTCGACGGCCGGGCTCGCGCTCGGTGCCGTCGCGGTGATCGCCGCCGGGCTGCTCGTGCCGACCGCGCCGCGCGACGGCACCCCGGTCACCGTCGCCATCGTCCAGGGCAACGTGCCGCGCATGGGCCTGGACTTCAACGCCCAGCGCCGCGCCGTGCTGGAAAACCACGTCACCGCCACGATCGCGCTCGCCGGGCGGGTCGCCACCGGGCAGGAGCCGCGGCCCGACCTGGTGGTGTGGCCGGAGAACGCCAGCGACGTCGACCCCCTCCGCGACGCCACCGCCGCCCGCCGCATCTCCGACGCGGCCGCCGCGATCCGCGCCCCCATCCTGGTCGGCGGCATCCTGCGCGGCCCCGCCCAGGGCGAGGTGCGCAACGTCGGCATCCTGTGGCGGCCGGCCACCGGCCCCGACCTGGAGCAGACGTACGTGAAGCGGCACCCGGTGCCGTTCGCGGAGTACATGCCGCTGCGCGACGTCGCCCGCATGGTGAGCAAGGAGGTCGACCGGGTCGCCGACATGGTCGCCGGCGACCGGCCCGGCGTCATCCAGACCGGCCCGGTCGCGGTCGGCGACGTGATCTGCTTCGAGGTCGCCTACGACGGCATCGTCCGCGACACGGTCACCAACGGCGCCGGCATCCTGGCCGTGCAGACCAACAACGCGACCTTCAACGTCGCGGAGGCACGCCAGCAGCTGGCGATGGTACGGCTGCGCGCGGTCGAGCACGGCCGCGAGTCGCTGATGTCCTCGACGGTCGGGGTGTCCGGGTTCGTGACCGCGGACGGCGCGACGCACGAGACGACCGGGTTCAACACGCGGGAGGTGGTGGTGCGGGAGATGCGGATCTCCGGGTACCGCACGCTCGCCACCCGCGCCGGCGTGTGGCCCGAGGTGCTGCTGGTGGCCCTGGGTCTGGTGCTGCTGGCCGGCGCCGTGGTGGTACGCCGCCGTGGCTGAGTCCTTTGTGGATGACTACCTGGCCCGCATCGGCGCGTCCGCGCCGGCCGCCCCGGATGTGGACGGGTTGCGGGCGCTGCAGCGGGCGCACCTGGGCACGGTGCCGTTCGAAAACCTGTCGATCCACCTCGGCGAGCCGATCGACCTCACCACGCTGCCCGACAAGATCGTGACGCGGCGGCGGGGCGGCTTCTGCTACGAGCTCAACGGGGCGTTCTCGGCGCTGCTGACCGCCCTCGGGTACACCGTGACGCTGCACCAGGCCCGCGTCTGGGGCGGCAAACGGTGGGGGCCGCCGTTCGACCACCTGACCCTGCGGGTGGAGCTGGGCGAGCCGTGGCTGGTGGACGTGGGCTTCGGCCGGTTCGCCCACCACCCGCTGCGGCTGGCCTCCCGCGCGCCGCAGGCCGACCCCGCCGGCTCCTTCGCGGTCGTCGACGCCGTGTCCGGCTTCGGCGACCTGGAGATCGTGATGGACGGGGAGCCGCAGTACCGGATCGACCCCCGCCCGTACGAGCTGGCCGACTTCGCCCCCACCTGCTGGTGGCAGTCCACGTCGCCGGCCTCGCACTTCACCCGCTCGCTGACCTGCTCGGTGCTGGCGGCCGGCGGCGGCCGGGTGACGCTGAGCGGTGACCGGCTCATCCACACCGACGCGTCCGGCGCCCGCGACGAGCAGGTGCTGGCCGGCGACGAGGCGATCCTGGCCGCGTACCGCGCGCATTTCGGGGTGGTGCTGGAGCGGGTGCCGCGCGTCACGCCCTAGCCCCGCGGCGCGTGGCATTCTTGACAGATGGGACGGGCAATCGCACTGGGCGTGCCGCTGCTGGTGGCCGCGGAGATCGTCGCGTTCGTCCTGGTCGGCATGTGGATCGGGTACGGCTGGGCGCTGCTCGCGGTGCTGGTCGCCTCGTTCGTGGGCACGCTGCTGCTGCGCCGCGAGGGCATGCGCGCCTGGCGGGGTTTCATCGCCGCCGCCAACGCCGGCCAGCACCCGGGTGAGCGCGTCATCGACGGCATCGTGGGGCTGGGCGGCGGTGTCCTGCTGACGGTGCCGGGTTTCGTCACCGCGCTGGCCGGGCTGGTGCTGCTGACCCCGCCGGCGAGGAAGGTGGCCCGCCGCGGCGTGCAGCGCTGGACCGAGCGCCGCGTCTCCTCGGCGGTGGCCGGCGACCTCTTCGGCCCCCGCAAGGTCAAGGTGCACCGCGGCGCCCCCGAGCCCGACGACGCCATCGAAGGCGAGATCGTCTGACCCCCGCGTGCGCAGCCGATCAGGCGCGCTGGCGCTCCTCCTGCTTGCGCATCAGCTCCTCGACGGCGCTCGGCAGCGTCGTCTCGAAGTCGATCAGCTTCGCCCACGTCGGGGTGACGACGATCCGGACCATGCCCTCGTCGTAGAGGGAGCGCACCCCCGCCTCCCACTCGACCCGTTGCTCGGGGGTCATCTCGTAGGCGCTGGGCATCTTCATGTACTCGTCCGGGATGCCGTCGACGTAGTCCAGCTCGGCCTCGCCGCGGATGAGCAGGATCTTGGGTGGGTGCACCTCGGTGTCGATCGTCAGGGCGACCGCCGGGTTGTCGTGCAGGGCCGGGAGCTTCGGCGCGTTCTTCGGGGTGCACATGACGATCTCCGAGCCGTTCCAGGTGAACCCGATCGGGACGTTGCGGGGCGTGCCGTCCTTGCCGACGTAGGCCAGGCGGGTTATGTCGCGGGCCAGCAGCTCCTGGCTGATCGGTCGGTGGAGAACCTCGGTGATCTCGGTCGGTCGCACGGTTTTTCCTCCCGTTGATGTTGTCTGTGCCCAGCCTCTCCCGCCGACACATATGTGTCCAATGCCAGATTTCGTGCTAACACATGAACGAAGCTAATGAGTGTGCGCGGTCGAGCGGTGGGCGACCACGACGAAAGGCCCCCGCCGGCGAACGGCGGGGGCCAGTCTTCGTGCGTGGTGTGTCAGGCGGAGCGGCCGCGACGGGCGCGGACCTCCTCGAGGCGTTCGGCCAAAATGTCCTCGAGTTCGGAGATCGAACGCCGCTCCAGCAGCATGTCCCAGTGGGTGCGCGGGGGCTTGGCCTTCTTCTGCTCCGGCTCGCTGCCGTCCACCAGGCGTGCCACGCTGCCGTCGAACTTGCACTCCCAGGTCATCGGGACCTCGGCGTCAACGGCGAAGGGCACCTCGAACTGGTGTCCCTTGGCGCAGAGGTACTCGCGGGTCTGTCGCGGGGCCAGCTCGGTATTGCGGTCGGACTCGTAGCTGACTGCTCCCAGACGGCTCCCGCGCAGCATGCGCTCGCCCATGATCGGCTTTCCCCTCGGTCGTGGTGCTGGTCTTCACTTTTGTAACGACGGGGGTCGGTCGGACGATTCCCGACCGGCCCCCAGGTGTTTCGGCTCGGTGAACGCTATCGAGGGTAGCGGGTGGATCTTCGTGTTGAGCGACATCGACCGCACGCTCGACTGCCTACGACCTATTGGTCCGGTTTTCCCGTTCTGCAGCGCGTGTCAGTTAGCCGACGTCTGGGCTGGCACGGGGCTCAGGTTGGCCAGCGCGGACGCCAGGTCGGTGACCTGGCCGGAGAGTTGCGCCACTCTCGCCAGCGCGGCGTCCCGGTCGGCGAGCGCGGCGGTCAGGCGTACCCCCACGTCGGCGAGGCGGCCCTCGGCGGACGCGGCGGTCTCCCGCGCCACCCTCAGCTCGGCGGTGAGGCGGTCCCGCTCGGCCTCGGCCTCGGCGACGCGGGCGCGGGACTGCTCGGCGGCGGCGACCGCGGCCTCCGCCTCGGCCCGGAACCCTTCCGCCGCCGCCCGCGCCGTCTCGGCCTCCGTACGCGCCCGCCCGGCGGCCGCGGCCGCCGCCTCGCTCTCCGCCCGGAACGCGTCCGCCTGCTCGAGGGCCTCGGCCGCGGCCCGCGCGGCGCGCTCGGCCTCGGCGCGGACCGCGTCCCGCTCGCGGGTGGTCTCGGCGAGCTGGCGGCGGTCGGCGTCCCGCTCGTGCCGCGCGGCGGCCGCCTCGCCCCGGGCGGTGTCGCGGTCGCGCTCGGCCTGGAACCGCAGCGCGTCCGCGCCGCTCGCCGCCCGCTGGGCCTCGTCACGCGCCGCGTCGGCCGCCGCGGCCAGCTCACCCGCCGTCGCGGCCACCCGCGCCGCGTGCGCCGCCTCGGCGAGGGCACGCTCCTTCTCGCGAACCGCCGCCGCCTGCTCCTGCCGCGCCCGGCCCAGCTCCTCGGCGGCGCTGTCGGCGGCGCGGCGGGCATCGTCCCGCTCGGCCTGGGCGGCGGCGATCTCGGCGGTCGTCTCGGCGCGCACCTCGGCGACCTGCCGCTCGACGCCGGCCGGGGAGAGCTCGGCGTGCAGCGCCTCGGTCAGCGTCTCCACCGCCTGGTCGAGCTTGTCGACCACCTCCCACGCGCGGGACACCTGGCCGGCGAGGCCGGGCGCGTTGCGGTGGCGCATGCGCACGTTGCGGGATGCCTTCTGGCAGGCGCCGTCGTTGTCGCGGCAGTAGCGGAACGGCCGGCCGGCGGCGGTCCGCTGCGGCACCGGCTTGCCGCAGTGCGTGCAGGGGCGGGTCTCGGCTGGAGCGTCCATCGTGGCCCGCAGTCTAGTGCCGCACGGCCACCCAGCAGCGCAGACGCGCCTAGGGCCACCCCGCGTGGGGCGCGAGGGGTTACCGTGGCCGGGTGGTCGGGCGTGGGGCGGCGGGGGTGTGGGCCTTGTTCGGCGCGGTCGCGGTGGGGTCGTCGGCGCTGGTGCTGGCCCGGCCCCCGAGCGAGCGCCTCTCCGACCTGCACATCTACTACGGCGCCGCCCAGCACGTCGAGGCCGGCCGGCCCCTCTACGAGTACGTGGCGGCCAACGGCGGGCCGTTCACCTACCCGCCGTTCGCGATGGTGCTGCTGCGGCCGCTCACCGCGCTGCCCGAGGGCGTGCTGCAGGTGCTGTGGCTGGTGCTGTCCTGCGCGGCGGTCGCGGCGATCGCCGCCAGCGTGAAGGGCGCGTTCGGCGGGCGGCAGGTGGCCGTCGCGGCGGTCGCGTGCGGGGTGCTGGTCTCCGCGCCGGCGCAGAGCGACCTGCGGTTCGGGCAGGTCAGCTTCTTCGTCGTGCTGCTCGCGCTGGTCGACGCGGTGGGGCTGACCCCGGCGCGGTACCGGGGCGTGCTGGTCGGCGTGGCCGCGGCGGTGAAGCTGACACCGCTGCTGTTCGTCGTCTACTTCCTGCTCGCCGGCCGGCCCCGCGACGCGGCCCGGGCGGCCGCCGCGTTCGCCGCCTGCGCGGTCGTGGGCGCGGTCGCGCTCCCGGCGGACAGCTGGGCCTACTGGACCGGCACCGTCACCCGGACCTCCCGGGTCGGCGACCTCGCCTGGATGGGCAACCAGTCGCTGCACGGCATGCTGCTGCGCGCCGGCGTCGAGCCGGGCACGCTGCCGCTGATCTGGGCCGCGCTGGTCGCGGTGATCGCCGGCACCGCGCTGTGGCGGGCCCGGTCGCTGTGGCGGGACGGCGAGCCGGTACGCGCGGCGGTGCTCGTCGGCTGCGCCACCGTGGTCGCCTCACCGGTGTCGTGGACCCACCACCAGGTGTGGACGGTGCTGGCCGCGATGCTGCTCGCCGCCACCCACGGCGTCGCGCGGCGGGTCGCCGGCGGGGTGCTCCTGGTGGTGATGACGGTGTCGCTGGGCGCCGTGCTCGGCGACGTCTCCACGTACCCGGGTGTGCAGTTCCTCTTCGAGAACGCCCGCGCGCTCGGCGTCATCGCGGTGTGCCTCGCCGGCTGCGGCGGTGTGGCCGCGGCGGCGGCGCGGATCCGGGCGCGCCGCCGTGCCGGGCTGCGGGTCGCGGTCGTGGGCGCGGCGGTGGTGGCCTGCTTCGCGGTCCTGCCGCTGCCGGCCGGCGCCGACCCCACCTTCAAGGCGTACACATTGGACGACGCCACCAACCCCCGCTACTTCTTCGCCAGCCGCGCCTGGGCCGGTGGCGGCCCCGCGGCGCGGCCGGACGTCCCGGTGCGCTTCGACGTCGCCCGGGAGAAGACCAAGATGCGGGTGAACGGTGTGGTCGGCGCGGCGGTCGCCCGCCTGGAGTACCGCTCCGCGCCCGGCGGCTCGGCCCGGACCATCCCGCTGCTGGCGGTGGTGGCGCCGGGGCCGCGGGAGTTCTCGTTCCGCGGCGCCAACCTGACCCATGGGCGGCTCACCGCCTTCGCCGCGGACGGGCGGGTGCTCGCCGCGTTCACCGAACTGACCGAACGGAGCGACCCGTGACCCACGACGCCGAGACCTTCCTGCGCCGCGCCATCGCCCTCGCCGCCGAAGCGCGGGAGGCCGGCGACCCACCCTTCGGGTCGCTGCTGGTCGGGCCGGACGGCAGCGTGCTCGCCGAGGAACGCAACACCTCCATCGCCGACAACGACATCACCGCCCACCCGGAGCTCAAGCTCGCCCGCTGGGCCGCCCAGCGCCTCGACCCGGAGACGGCGGCGGCCACCACCATGTACACCAGCTGCGAGCCGTGCGGCATGTGCGGCGGGGCGATCGCGCGGTCCGGGCTGGGACGCGTCGTGTACGCGCTGTCCACCGAGCAGCTCGACGCGATCAAGCCGGGTGGCGGCTGGCCGGTGGTGCCGCAGGACGGTCCGGCCCTGCACGACGAGGCGAGCGCGGTCGTGGCCGGCTACTACTGATGGCTGTTCTCGTGGTGGGCGGCAGTGGCTTCCTCGGCCAGGAGGTCACCCGCCTGGCGCGGCTCGCCGGCGACCGGGTCGTGGCGACCTTCCACACCCGGGCCGCGCCCATCGCCGGCGTCGACTGGCGGCCGCTGGACATCAGGCGCCGCGGCGACGTCGCCGCGCTGGTCGAGCGGACCCGACCGACCCTGGTCGTCAACGCCGCGTACCGGCAGGCGGACTGGGCGACCACAGCGGACGGCGGCATGCACGTCGCGGCCGCCGCGGCGGCGATCGGGGCGCGGCTGGTGCACGTCTCCAGCGACGCGGTCTTCTCCGGCGCGGCCGCCCGCTACGACGAGACGTGCGTTCCCGACCCCACCACCTCGTACGGCGCCGCCAAGGCCGCGGCCGAGACCGCGGTCAAGGGCCTCGATCCGGACGCCGTGATCGCGCGCACCTCGCTGATCCTCGGGGACGGCGGCTCGCCCCACGAGAGGCTGGTGCACGCGCTCGCCTCCGGTGCCCGCACCGGTGTCCTGTTCACCGACGACGTACGCTGCCCGATCCACGTCACGGACCTGGCCTCGGCCCTGCTCGAGCTGGCCGGCTCGCCGCACTCCGGCATCCACCACGTCGCCGGCGCCGACGCGGTCAGCCGGTACGAGCTGGGCATCCTCATCGCCCGCCGGGACGGGCTCGACGAGACGGCCCTGCCCACCGGGCGGCGGGCGGACACCGACATCCCGGGACCGGTCGACGTCCGCCTCGACTGCGCCAGCACTCAGTCACGGCTGACCACGCGGCTACGCGGCGCGCGCACGTTTCTCGCCGCGACGCCCGGCTAACTCAGCGACGAGCTCCGCCAAACCCCCACAGAACGCCGCGCACGGATTATCGGATTGCTATTACCGGTAATCCGATAATCCAGACAGGAGGGTCGGGGGAGCACACCATAATGACGGTTATGGTCGGTAATGAATCAGGCTGGTGTAGCCGCTGGAGCCATCCGGCGCGGGGTGGGAGCGTTACGAACGGATGCGCGACGAGGGATCAAACGTTGATCGGTCAACGGCGCACCCGATAGCGCAGGTGAAGCACCCGGGTGCCCTGAATCACCACGTCCGGATCCTCCAGCAGGTGCTGCGCGTGGACCGACCCGAAGTAGCGCTTGCCGGACCCGAGCACGACGGGTACGACGTCCATGCGCACCTCGTCGACCAGGCCCGCGGCAAGCGCCTGGCCACCGACGTCGCCAGCGGCGACCTCGACCATGCGGTCACCCGCGAGCTCCCGCGCCTTGGCCACGGCTGCCTCGACGCCGTCGACGAAGTGAAACGGCGCCTCGGGGTCCCAGCCCTCGGGCGCCGGCCGGTGCGTCACGACGACCACGTGGTCGATCCCGCCCGGCGGCTTCCCGTCCCAGCCGTCCGTCATGTCGAAGACGTGGCGGCCGGCGATTGTCGCCCCGATCTGGTCCCAGTACGGCCGGGTGTAGTCGTAGGAGGTCTGTGACACCTTCACTTCGCCGCTCTCGTCCAACGCGACGTCACCGTTGGTCAACCAGTCGAACAGCGGTCCGGGCTGGTCGTTCTCGTCCGCGATGAAGCCGTCTACCGACACCGAGCTGTACATGACCACCTTGCCCATGGGCGCTCCTCTGCTTGGGGATGCCCTCAGGTTAGAGTTTCGTGGGCTGTCGCTCTTGTAAGAAATCAATCGGCCGGCAGCGGCCAGCCGTCCAGCGTGTGGCCGGGATGTTCGCGCAGGAACCGCCGCCGGACTTCGACGTACCGGGTCGGTGTGAGCCCGGTGAAGGCCCGGAACTCGTGGCCGAAGTGGGCCTGGTCGAAGTAGCCTGCGCTACTGGCGAGGTCGGCCCAGTCGATCGGTCCGGCGGGGTTGATCGCGAACACGGTGGCGACGAACCGGTAGGTGCGGGCCAGCCGCTTCGGCGTGACGCCGATGAGCTCCTTGAACCGCTGTGCCAGGTGAGTGCTGCTGACACCGGCTGCCACCCTCAGGTCGTCGATCGCCACCGCCCCGCTGGTCGCCGCGATGACGCGGCTCGTATGGCGGACCAGCCCCAGGCCGGCCGCGTCGCCTAGCCGTCGCATCAGCTCCTCCTCGAGCAGCGTCAGCATCTCGTGCGGTCCGCTCGCCGTGGCCAGCCGGTCCCGCAGCGCAGCAATGGCGGGCCGGCCCCAAACTTGCTCTATCGTCACCGGCCGGTCACACAGCTCGGCCGCGGGCATCGGCAGGAACGGCGCCGGCCCCCACGGCTTGAAGTGCACGCCGACGGACCGGGTCCGGGGTGGGTAGCCGAACTCCAACGCACGGGTGGGCGTGGTGACCACGCAGCCGTCGGCGTACTCGGCCGTCTCGATGTCGGTGCCGGCGCGGATGCGGAACGGTGCCCCGAGGTTGACGATGAGGAACGCCGCCGGACTTGCCGGCAGCGTCAGCCGGGCGTACGGCGGCGCACCCTCCAGGTAGTAAAGGTCGTCGATCAGCCCGTCCAGCGGCGGTCGCGGCACTCTGGACACGTACTCCACGCCCACCACTATCGCCGACGCCCGCCGGCATCGCGCGCCGGGACGGTCCAGCCGCGCTGCCGCCGGTCAACGCCGGCGGTTGGACAGTCAGCGGGCGTCCCAGCGCGCCTTCGACTCGGCCAGCCCTCGCGGGGTCATGGCGGCGGCCCGCTCGGCGGCCTGCCGGGTGCGCCACCGCTGCTGGGCCTCGGCGTTGCAGGCGCGGCACTGGCGCCGGTACCGGCCGGTCGCCGGCTCGATCTCGCGCTCGTGGCCCTTGCGGCAGGTGGGCGGCTGGGCCCGGGACCGGCAGTTCTCCGCGTGGCTGACCTGGCGCAGGTGGGTGGGCTCGACGCAGTCCTTGGCCCCGCAGGTGTGGTCGACCTCCAGGGCGGGGTCGACCGGGCCGACGAAGAGCGCGTACGCCACGATGTGCGCCCAGGCCCGGCCGGCGATCTTCTGGTGGACGCCGCGCCGGGCGCCGTAGCCCTCGACGATCAGGCAGCCGTCCGGGCGGCGGGTCGAGCGGGCCAGCAGCAGGTCGCGCAGTGACTCGGGGGTGTGCCGCTTGGACAGCCCGCCCACGTTGTCGAGCACGGCTGTCACCGACCTGTCCGGTGCAGCTCGACGTCACCGAGCACACCGGAGGTCACCGTAGCGGTCAGAAATGTCGCGTACGGCTGGCGGCGGCGGTCGGTCGGCGAGCCGGGGTTGAGCAGCCGCAATCCGCCCGGCGCGACCGTGTCCCACGGGATGTGGGAGTGGCCGAAGACCAGCACGTCGGTGCCGGGGAAGCGGGCGGCGCAGCGCCGCTCCCGGCCGGTGGCGGGGCCGGTCTCGTGCACCACCGCCAGCCGCAGCCCGTCGAGGTCGACCCGGGCCACCTCGGGCAGGCGGGCGCGCAGGGCCGGGCCGTCGTTGTTGCCGTACACGCCGATGAGCCGCGCGGCGCGCTCTTCCAGGGCGTCGAGGGCCGCTACCGATACCCAGTCGCCGGCGTGGACCACGATGTCGGCCGCGTCGACCGCGGCCCACAGCTGGGCGGGCAGGTCGCGGGCCCGTGCCGGCAGGTGGGTGTCCGAGGTGATGACCAGGCGCACCCGGCCAGCCTAGGCGTGCGCCTGGATCCGGTCCCGGAACGGGCGCCGCGCCAGTGCGGACAGCACGGCGGTGAGCAGGTCGGCGAGGGGCATCGGCAGCTCGGCGTCGAGCTCGCGCATCGCGGCCGTGGTGGCCGCCCACTCGGCCTCGATCGCCGGCAGCAGCGCGCGGGCGCGGTCGGTGAGGCTCACGATCCGCTGCCGGGCGTCGGTGCCGGGGGAGAGCGCGACCAGGCCGGCGCGGGTCATCTGGGCGACGGTCTGGCTGGCCGCCGAGTGGGTCACGCCGACCGCCGCGGCCAGGTCGCGGATCGGCATCGGGCCGGCGGCGACCAGCGCCCGGATCGGTGGCGAGAAGCGCGGCCGGTAGTCGGGCAGGCCGGCGTCGCGGTAGACGGCGGCGACGTCGCCGTCGAGCAGCTCGAGCACGTGGCGCATGAGCGTGCCGACGGCCTCACGGTCGGGCACGAGGCGGTCGGGGGTCACCACACCAATGTAACAGCGCTGTTAGATTGGGGGAGTGACGTACCCACACATCGAGCCGTACGACCACGGCACGCTCGAGGTCGGCGACGGCCACCGCGTGTACTGGGAGACCTGCGGCAACCCCGACGGGCGCCCGGCGGTGGTGCTGCACGGCGGGCCGGGGTCGGGCTGCACGCCGTTCTGGCGGCGGTTCTTCGACCCCTCGGCCTACCGGGTGGTCCTCTTCGACCAGCGCGGCTGCGGGCGTAGCACCCCCTCGGCCGGTGAGCCGGACGCCGACCTGTCCACCAACACCACCCACCACCTGCTCGCCGACATCGAGCTGCTGCGCGAGCGGCTGGGCGTCGAGCGGTGGGTGGTGTTCGGCGGCTCGTGGGGCTCCACGCTCGGCACCGCCTACGCCCAGCGGCACCCGGAGCGGGTGGCCGCGCTGGTGCTGTTCAGCGTGGCGGTGGCCACGGTCCGCAACGTCGAGTGGATCACCCGGTCGATGGGGCGGCTCTTCCCGGCGCAGTGGGCCGCCTTCAAAGCCGGCGCCAAGAGCGAGGGCAGCATCGTCGACGCGTACGCGCGGCTGCTCGCCGACCCCGACCCGGCCGTGCGGGACAAGGCCGCCCGGGACTGGTGCGCCTGGGAGGACAGCCACGTCGCGGTCACCGCCGGCCACAAGCCCTCCGCGCGGTACCAGGACCCGCGCTTCCGGATGACGTTCGCCCGGCTGGTGACCCACTACTGGCGGCACGGCGCCTGGCTCGACGACGGCGAGATCCTGCGCGGCGCGGCCCGGCTCGCCGGCATCCCGGGCGCGCTGATCCACGGCCGCCTCGACGTGAGCAGCCCGCTCGACGACGCGTGGGAGCTGGCCCAGCGGTGGCCGGACGCCGACCTGGTCGTGGTCGACGACGCCGGCCACGGCGCCGGGTACCCCGGGATGACCGAGGCGTGCGTGGCGGCCCTGCGCAGGTTTCAGACGCCCTGACCGGCCACCCGGCGCACGGTGCCCTCGGCCAGGCCGTAGGCCAGACCCACCACGCCCACCCGCCCCTCGGCGAGCCGGTCGGCGATCACCTGGGAGCGGCGCACCAGCAGGTCCACCGTGTACCGGATGTGCTCCTCGACGGCCGCGTCGAGATCCGGCAGCGCCTGGGAACGGACCGCGAGCACGCTCAGCATCACCCGCTCCACCACGTCGCGGACGAAGCCGTCCGGTGTCGTGCCGTGCCGCACCGCGTCGAACGCCGCCGCGATCGCCCCGCACGAGTCGTGCCCGAGCACGGCGATCAGCGGGGTGTCGAGGGCGGCCACCGCGTACTCGATGCTGCCCAGCACCTCCGGACCGACCACGTGGCCGGCCGTGCGGACGACGAAGAGGTCACCCAGCCCGCGGTCGAGGATGATCTCGGCGGCGAGCCGGGAGTCGCTGCACCCGAACAGCACCGCGAACGGCCGCTGCCCCGGCGCCAGCGCCGCCCGCCGGTCCGCGTCCTGGTGCGGGTGGAGCCGCTCGCCGGCCACGAAGCGTTTGTTGCCCTCGACCAGGAGCTGCAGCGCCGAGGCCGGCGTCTCCGGCCACTCACTACCCATGTCGTCGTCCATCCCGCCACACTCCCGCCGCCAGTCGGGTCTTACGCCGCCACCAAGGAGTCTGCCGGTTAACCCCTGGGCTCGGACCAAACTCCTACGTTTACCTTCGCCACATCGGCGTGACTACGGCCGCGCGCCGCCGGCCGCCCGGGTGGCGCGTCCGCCCAGCTCACCGAGCCGGGAGATCAGCTCGGGTGGCTCGTGCACCTCGAAGTCGCAGCCCAGCGTCATCAGCCGCCAGGCGATGAAGTCGAGCGTGTCGGTGTGGCTGCGCAGAAGGCAGGTATCGGCGTCGACCGGCTCCAGGTCGCCGGGCGTGTCGCCGATCCGGCCGGCCACCCGCTCCAGCGGCGCGTGCAGCGTGGCCACCGCCCGGTACACCGGGGTCCGCTCGGTCAGCTTGCGGGTCACGAACGCGGCCGCGTCGCCGCCGTCCGGCAGCTCCCGCGCCACCGCCCGGTAGCCGATCACCGCCGGCGCCGTGACCCGGTCCACCCGGAAGATCCGCCAGTCGTCGCGGTCGGTGTCCCAGCCCACCAGGTACCAGCGGCGGCCGGCCGACACCAGGCGGTGCGGCTCGACCCGCCGCTCGGCCTCGACGCCCTCGTGCGTGCGGTAGCCGAACCGCACCCGCTCCCGGTTGGTCACCGCCCCGGCCAGCAGCGTGAGCAGCTCCGGGTCGACGGTCGGGCGGTCCCAGGTCAGCATCGGCTGGGTCGCCGCGCCCAGCGCCGCCACCCGGTGCCGCAGCCGCTTCGGCAGCACCTGCTCGAGCTTGGCGAGCGCCCGGACCGCCGCCTCCTCGATGCCCTCGACCGCGTGGCCGGCCGCCGTGCGCAGACCCACCGCGATCGCCACCGCCTCCTCGTCCTCCAGCAGCAGCGGCGGCATCGTCGCCCCGGCGGCCATCCGGTAGCCGCCGGCCGCGCCCATCGTCGCCTCCACCGGGTACCCGAGGTCGCGCAGCCGCTCCACGTCCCGCCGCACGGTACGCAGGCTGACGCCGAGGCGGCCGGCCAGCTCGCCGCCCGGCCACTCGCGGGGCGTCTGGAGCAGCGACAGCAAACTCAACAGCCGGGTCACGCCGCCAACTGTGCCAGATCCTGACCTAATTGCCTCCTAGCGTGGTCGGAATGACACCTTTCCGGATCGCCATCCCCGACGCCGACCTCGATGACCTGCGTGCCCGGCTCGCCCGCACCCGCTGGACCGCTCAGCTGCCCGGCGACGGGTGGAGCCGCGGCGTGCCGGTCGACCACCTGCGCGAGCTGGCCGAGTACTGGCGCACCGGCTTCGACTGGCGGTCGCGGGAGGCGGAGCTGAACTCGTTCCCGCAGTTCACCACCGAGATCGACGGCCTGAGCGTGCACTTCCTGCACGTGCGCTCGCCGCGCCCGGACGCGCTGCCGCTGCTGCTCACCCACGGCTGGCCGGCGTCGATCGTGGAGTTCGTGCGGCTGATCCCGCTGCTGACCGGGTCGTTCCACGTCGTGGTGCCGCACGTGCCCGGTTTCGGCTGGTCGCAGGCGCCGGCGGCGGGGTTCTCGGTCAACCGGGTGGCCCGCGTGTGGGCGGCGCTGATGGCCCGGCTCGGCTACGACCGGTACGGCACGCAGGGCGGCGACCTGGGCGCGTACGTGGCGCCGGAGGTCGCGATCGTCGATGCTGAGCACGTGGTCGGCGTGCACATCGACGGCGGGTTGGGCTTCCCCAGCCCGGCCGACGTGGCGCGGATGAGCGAGGCGGAGCGCGCCGAGTACGAGCAGATCATGCAATGGGCCGGCGCCGGCGTCGACCACCACGCGCTGCTGCGCGCCGCACCGCAGACGTTCGCCTACGGGTGGCACGACTCGCCGGCCGCCGCCCTGGCCTGGCTGGCGCAGAAGTTCCGCGACTTCGGCGACGAGGTCGAGCGCGACCTGTTCCTCACCAACGCCAGCGTGTACTGGTTCACCGGCACCTTCGGTACGTCCTCCTGGCCCATGTACGACACGACCGAGTCGGCCTGGCCGGTCGGGCAGAAGGCGGTGCCCAGCGGCGTGTACGCGGGCGGCCCGGCGCTCTTCCGCCGCCTCGCCGAGCGGCACAACACGATCGTGCACTGGCCGGAGGGCAACCCCGGCGGCCACTTCGTCGCGATGGAGGAGCCCGAGGCGCACGCCGCCGACATCGGGGCGTTCTTCGCCAAGGTGGCCGCGTGAGGTGGTCCCAGGTGGTGGCGCGGCGGCTGCGACGGCACGGGCTCGCCGCGCCCGCGCCCGCCACCGACCTGGCCGAGGTGGTGAGCGCGATGTGCGGGGCGCACGCCCAGGTGATGTCCGCCGCCGAGGCCTCCATCGGGGTGCGGGTGGCGGGCATCACCCGGGCCGACGTGCGGCAGGCGCTGTGGACCGACCGCACCGTGGTCAAGACCCGCGGCCCGCGCGGCACCGTGCACCTGCTCGCCGCCGCCGACCTGCCGATGTGGGTCGGTGCGCTCGGCGCGCTGCCCTCCCCGCCGTACGCGACCGGCGCCAACGCGCTCATGACCCCCGACCAGGTCGACAAGGTGGTCACGGCGATCGCCGCCGCCCTCAAGGACGCCGAGCTCACCAGCGAGGAGCTGACCGCCGAGGTGGTGGCGCGCACCGGGCCGTGGGCCGGCGAGCGGGTGATGGAGGCGTTCCAGGACAAGTGGCCGCGGTGGATGCAGGCCATGGAGGTGGCGTCGCGGCGGGGCGCGATGTGCTTCGGCGCCAACCGGGGCCGGCAGACCACCTACACCAGCCCGGCCCGCTGGCTGCCCGGCTTCACGCCGATGCCGCCGGACGCGGCGCTGCCCGAGCTGGTCCGGCGCTACCTGCACGCGTACGGGCCGGCGACCCCCGCGCACTTCGCGAAGTGGCTGGCGATCGGGCCGCGGTGGGCGCGGGACCTGTTCGAGCGCGCCGGCCTGGAGCCGGTCACCGTCGACGGCGAACCGGCCTGGGTGGTGGCCGGCGACACCGACCTGCCGGCGGGCCGGCCGCGCGGGGTGCGGCTGCTGCCCTACTTCGACGCGTACGGGATCGGCTGCCACCCCCGGGAGAAGGTCTTCCCCGGCCGGGCCGGCGAGCGGGCGCTCAACCGGGGCCAAGCCGGCAACTACGCGGTGCTGCTCGTCGACGGCACGGTCGCCGGCATCTGGCACCAGAAGCGGTCGGGCAAGCGGATCGCGGTGACGGTGGAGGCGTTCGGCACGCTCAGCCCGGCGCGGCTCAAGGCGCTGGGGGAGCAGGTCGAGCGGCTGGGGGAGATCCTCGAGGGCACCCCCACCCTCACCCTCGGCGAGGTCACCGTCGGCGGCCACGCCTAGCCGATCCATCGCCAAGGCATCAAGATCATCACAAAATCCCTGATTTTGCTGCTACAGAACGCGTCGGTAGCCGCAAAATCAGAGATCTTGTCGGGATCTTGGTGGTCTGTTACGGGTGATCGGCGCTCACCAGAGTGCGATGAGCGGATAAGTCCGCGGAAACGCCCACCACCCAGGGCAACGAAACCCCGGCGTGAGCCGCGCGCACCACCCTCCACCCGCCTAGTGCCATCCCGACGGCCATCGACCCATCCTGCTGGTCCGGAGTGCTCCCGCCGGAGGCAACAAAAGACCGCGACCAACGAAGCAGGGTGAGGCCGCGGGAGCGACGGTCGGGACCACGACGGACATCGCGGCAGCTCAGAAAGTCTCTGAATAGATCGTCTAGGTGTTGTCGAGATGCTTTTCCAGGCGGTCGAGGCTGTCGGACCACAGCCGCCGGTACGGGGACAGCCACTGGTCGATCTCGGCGAGCGGCTCGGGGCGCAGCTCGTACCAGCGGCGCTGGGCGTCCCGCCGCACCCGCACCAGGCCGGCCTCGCGGAGCACGCGCAGGTGCTTGGAGGTGCCCGGCTGGGTCAGGCCGAGCCGCTCGACCAGCTCACCGACCGGCCGGGGCCGCTCCAGCAGCAGGTCGAGGATGCGGCGCCGGGTCGGCTCGGCGAGGACGTCAAAGGTCGACAGCACCCCCCGAATATAACCCCTGGTTCATATTCGCCGTAGTGCCACCACGGGGATGGTCCGGCCGGCCTTGGCCTGGTGGTCGGCGAAGAACGGGTACTGCTCGACCACCTCGGCGAAGATGCGGTCGCGCTCCCCGCCACGGGGCACCACGGCGGTGGCGGTGTACTTCTCGCCGTCGACCTCGACCGTGACCTCCGGGTGCGCGACCAGGTTGCGGTACCAGTCGGGGTGCTTCGGGGCGCCCGCGTTGGAGGCGATGACGAGGATGTCCTCACCGTGCGGGATGAACATCATCGGCGCCGTGTGGGTGCGGCCGCTGCGGGCGCCGGTCGTGGTGAGCAGCAGCATCGGCCGGCCGTGGGCGCTGCCGCCGGCGGCCCGAAAGTCCTCGATCACCTTGCGGTTGTGGGCTCCCATGTCGTCCGGGATGGTCATGATTCCTCCAGGTCTCTCGCATAGAGCGCGCTCATGGCGCGGCTCGTTTCGGTGAAGCGTTCGCGCAGCTCGGGCGGGCCGAGCACCTCGACGTCGGCGCCGAGCTTGAGCAGCTCCACCAGGCCGTGGCGGACCGACTCGATCGGCACGGTGGTGCGCAGCCAGCCGTCGCCGTCCGGCGGCCCGGCGTTGGCGACCGCGCCGCGGCTCATCGCCGGCGGGAAGATGTGCGGCATCCGGCCCAGCGCCTCGGTGGTCATCCGGACCGTGGCCTCGGCGACGTAGACGCTCTCCTCGTACCGCTTGGCCCAGGCCTGCCAGAACCCGGCCAGGTCGAAGCCCGCCGGCCGGGTGAACGTCCCCTCCAGCACGTCGACGCCGAGCATGTTGCTGACCCGGTAGGTGAGCGGGCGCTCCAGGTCGTCGGCGGGTGCGGCCACCAGGTACCAGCGGCCGGCCTTGAGCACCACGCCGAGTGGGGCGAGCGTGCGGGTGACCTCGCGGGGCGCCTTCCACCGCAGGTAGCGGGTCTGGACGAGGCGCTCGTCCCAGACCGCGCTGGCCAGCGCGGACAGGTGCGGGGTCTGCTCGTCGCGGCGGAACCAGCCGGGCGCGTCCAGGTGGAAGCGCTCGCGGATCCGGCCCGCCCGGGCGCCGAGCTCGGGCGGGAGCGAGGCGCGCAGCTTGAGCTCGGCGGCGGTGAGCACGGCGCCGAGGCCGAGCTCGGCGACCGGGCCGGGCACGCCGGAGAGGAAGAGCGTCTCGGCCTCGTCGACGGTCAGCCCGGTCAGCCTCGTGCGGTAGCCGTCGAGCAGCTGGTAGCCGCCGGCCGGGCCGCGGTCCGCGTACACCGGGACACCGGCGCCGCTGAGCGACTCGACATCCCGGTAGATGGTGCGGATCGACACCTCGAGCTCGTCGGAGAGCTCCTGGGCCGTCATCCGCCCCCGCGTCTGCAGGAGCAGCAGCAGGGAGAGAAGGCGGCTGGCTCGCACACCCGTCACGTTAGCGGGCATGGCTGACAGGGCGTGTCAGGTACCCGCCGGCGCCCGGCCGCTGGGATGATCAACGCATGTATCCGGCCGTTCTTCCCGCTGGACTGCCGGCCGTCGGTGGCGAGGGCGTCGACTTCACCGAGGCGTGGCTGCGCAACCGGCGGCTCTCCGAGCACACCCGCGCCGCGTACCGCCGGGACATCGCCGGCTGGCTCACCTGGTGCGCGGCCCGCGAGCTGGAGCCGCTGCGCGCCTCGTTCCTGGACGTCAACGCCTACGCCCGCGACCTGGAGTCGACCGTCGACCCGCGCGGCGGCCGCCCACTCTCACCGGCCACGGTCGCGCGGAAGCTGTCGGCGCTGTCCAGCTGGTTCGACTTCCTCACCAAGCTGCGCGCGGTCGAGGCCAACCCGGTCGCCGGCGCCGACCGACCCAAGGTCGCGCGCGACCACTCCAACACCGTCGGGCTCACCCCGGAGGAGGTGGACGCGCTGCTCGCCGCCGCCGACACCGACACCGGGCCGCACGCCGCCCGCAACCGGGCCGCCGTCGCGCTCCTGGCCGATCTGGGGCTGCGGGTGGGCGAGCTGGTCAGCCTCGACCTCGACGACATCGGGTACGAGCGGGGCCACCGCAGCGTGCGGTTCGTCGGCAAGGGCGGCCGCCCGCGCCGGCGCGCGTTGACTCCGGGTACCTCGGCGGCGCTGGACGCCTACCTGGCGATCCGCCCCGGCCCGCCGGAGGGCGCGGTGTTCCTGACCGCGAGCGGGGCGCGGCTCGACCGGCACGCGGTGTTCCGGCTGGTGCGGCGGCTGGCCCGCGCCGCCGGCATCCCCGCGTGGGCGAAGCTGTCCCCGCACTCGCTGCGGCACGCGTTCGCGACGACGGCGCGCTCGGAAGGCGTGCCGCTGGAGGACGTGCAGGACGCGATGGGCCACGCCGACCCGCGCACGACCCGCCGCTACGACCGCGACCGGCACAACCTGGACCGCGACCCGGCGTACGCGATCTGGGCCGCCCGCGCCCGCCGCACGCCTAGCTGATCGCGGCGATCTCCGGGGCCCGCAGGTCGATCAGCGCCTTGGTCTCCACCTTGAGCGACTCACCGGCCCGGCCGCTGCCCAGGTAGGCGTGCGGCGCCTCCACCATGCTCGCGTCGAACACGGCCGTGACGCCGGCGACCCGCGCCAGCGG
>Ga0214467_1000055_pt1 | contig 31968 bp, 30 predicted proteins | sample RVTome_8_FD_187339 | JGI IMG/M metagenome (GOLD analysis project Ga0214467, IMG submission 187339) | Soil microbial communities from uranium-contaminated site in the Upper Colorado River Basin, Wyoming, United States - RVT160D0 HiSeq ...
GTGGCGATCGGCATCGGCAGCACCCTGCAGACCGCGCCCGGTGTGGCCGTGCACGACGCGCCGGACTATCCGGGCGAGTACCGCCCGTTCTCCCTCGGCCACGCCGCCCAGATCGAGGTCCTCCGCGCCGCCGGTCCGGGGCTGGACTGGGTCCTGCTGGTGCCGCCGCCGACGTTCCTGGACCCGGACGCCGGGTGCACCGGCCGCTACCGCACCGGCGGCGCGGGCGTGCTCTCGATGGGCACGCTGTCGTACGCGGACCTCGCGGTCGCCCTGGTCGACGAGATCGAGACACCGCGCCACCACCGCGCGGTCGTCGCCGTCGCGCCCGCCGGCGGCGGCTGAACCTACCGGGCCCGGCATGGTTTCCGGCTCCGGTCACCGGGTACCTCTCCCAGCGTTCAGTATCTGTTAACAGGCGGCGTTTTGCGGCAGACTCGACCTCATGGGCGGCGCCGGGCCGGCCGCGCGAACGTCGAGTGGACAGCGTCCACAGTGGAGAGAGGTGTGCGATGGGCATCGACGAGAAGGAGCTTGTCGCGTCCGTACCAGATGGGCTTTTCATCGGGGGTGAATGGCGGCCGGCCTCCGGCGGCGAGTGGGTCGACGTGGTCGACCCCGCGACCACCCGGCCCCTGGCCAGGGTGGCCGACGCCACCGCGGACGACGCGGTGGCCGCGCTGGACGCCGCCGCCGGCGCGCAGGCGTCCTGGGCGGCCACGCCACCTCGCCAGCGCGGCGAGGTCCTGCGCCGCGTCTACGAGCTGATGAACGAGCGGGTGGACGACCTCGCGCTGCTGGTGACCCTGGAGATGGGCAAGCCGCTGGCCGAGGCCGCGGCCGAGGTGAAGTACGCGGCCGAGTTCTTCCGGTGGTTCTCCGAGGAGGCGGTGCGCATCAGCGGCCGCTGGTCGGACGAGCCGAACGGCGCCGGCCGCCTGCTCACCATGAAGCAGCCGGTGGGGCCGTGCCTGCTGATCACGCCGTGGAACTTCCCGCTCGCGATGGGCGCCCGCAAGATCGGCCCCGCGCTCGCGGCCGGCTGCACGATGGTGGTCAAGCCCGCCCAGCTCACCCCGCTCTCCAACAACCTGATGGTCGAGCTGCTGGTCGAGGCGGGCCTCCCGGCCGGCGTGGTCAACGTGCTCACCGCCTCCTCGGCCAGCCGCGTGGTCAAGCCGATCATCGGCGACCGGCGGCTGCGCAAGCTCTCGTTCACCGGCTCGACCGAGGTGGGCCAGAAGCTCGTCGAGCAGTCCGCCGGCAACCTGCTGCGGCTCTCGATGGAGCTGGGCGGCAACGCGCCGTTCCTGGTCTTCGAGGACGCCGACCTGGAGCTCGCCGTCGAGCAGGCGGTCATCGCCAAGATGCGCAACATGGGCGAGTCGTGCGTGGCCGCCAACCGCTTCTACGCGCACGAGTCGGTCGCCGAGGAGTTCGCGCGCAGGCTCGCCGCCGCGCTCGCCGACATGCCGGTCGGCCGCGGCACCGAGCCGGGCGTCAAGGTCGGCCCGCTGATCGACGAGAAGCAGCGTGGCAAGGTGGTCGAGCTCGTCGACGACGCGGTGCGCCGCGGCGCCGAGGTGGTCACCGGCGGCGGCGCGCCCGACCGCGAGGGCTACTTCTTCACGCCGACCGTGCTCACCGGCGTGCCGACCGGCGCCGACATGCACCGCGAGGAGATCTTCGGGCCGGTCGCGCCGGTCTACCAGTTCCGCACTGACGACGAGGCACTGCGCCTGGCCAACGACACCGAGTACGGCCTGGTCGCCTACGCCTTCTGCCGCGACCTCGGCCGCTCCCTCCGCGTCATCGAGGGCCTGGAGAGCGGCATGGTCGGCCTCAACAAGGGGCTGGTCTCCAACCCGGCAGCGCCGTTCGGCGGCGTCAAGTGGTCCGGCATGGGCCGCGAGGGCGGGCCGGAGGGCATCGACGAGTACCTGAACATCAAGTACGCCGGCATCGCGACGTAGCACGGAGGGAACCCGGGCCCGCCCGCACACATCCAAACCCCATGCGCGCACGGCGGAATGCGGTGACCAGGACCCTCCTCCTCGGCCTCGCGGCCGTGCTGGCCGCCACGTGTGCGGCCGCCGCCGGGCCGGCCACCGCCGCGCCGCAGGGCCTCGTCGCCGCCGACGTGGCCCGGGCGGCGCCCCCCGGCGAGACCACCCCGGCCGTCGTGGACGGACTCACCGCCTTCGGATACGAGGTGAGCCGCCAGGAGGCCGACCCGAACGGCAACTGGGTCATGTCACCGCTCAGCATCGCGTACGCGTTCGCGATGGCGCGGGCCGGCGCCGGCGGTGAGACGGCGGCCCAGCTCGACCGGCTCTTCGGCTTTCCGCCGGACGGCACGCACGAGGCGTTCAACGCGCTCGACCAGCGGCTGGCGGCGGAGGGCGGCGCGCTGCGGATCGCCAACGCGCTCTGGGCGCAGCGCGGCTTCCCCATCGGTGAGCCGTTCCTGCGCACGCTCGCCGCCCAGTACGGCACCGGAGTGCGCACAGTGGACTTCCACTCGGCCGGCGCCACCGAAGCGATCGACGCCTGGGTGCGCGAGCGGACCGACGGCCGCATCCGCAAGCTCTTCGACCGGCTCGACCCGAACACCAAGGCGGTGCTGGCCAACGCGATCTACTTCAAGGCGGACTGGCGCTCGCCCTTTCGGGGCACCGACCCGGAGGCGCGGTTCACCCGCGCGGACGGGAGCACGGTCAAGGCCCCGATGATGTACCAGCTCACCCCGCTCTCGTACGCCGAGGGGCCAGGCTGGCAGGCGGTCGAGCTGCCTTACAAGAGCGCCGACTTCGCGATGTGGGTGCTGCTCCCGGAGCCCTCCGGCGCGCCTCTCGACCTGCTCGCGCCCGGCACCCTCGCCGCGGTCGCGGACGGACTGCGCCCCGCGACCGTCGAGCTGTCGATGCCGAAGTGGGACTTCGAGACCAGCTTCGACCTGCTCGACGCCGTGAACGCGCTCGGCGTCACCGACCTCACCGACTTCTCCGGCATCAACCCGCGGGTGGTGCTCGGCCAGGCGATACACCGCGCGAACATCACCGTCGACGAGGAGGGCACGGAGGCGGCCGCCGTGACCGGCCTGGCGTTTCCGACCTCCGCCGGCCCGCGTCCGGACGTGACCTTCCGCGCCGACCGGCCCTTTGCCTTCGCGATCATGCACACGCCCACCCGGACGCCCGCCTTCATCGGCACCGTCACCGACCCCACGGCCTGAGCCCCAGCCGGGTCGCGGTCAGACGCCGACCCCCCGCCAGCCGTCGGCGGAGTAGCGCAGCAGCGTGCCGACCTGGTACCTGACCGACGACGGCGGCCGCGCCGGGACCAGGTGCGGCGGCGGTGGCGGTGGTGGCTGACCCGGGAGGAAGGCGGGCGGCGGGGGCGGTGCCGGCTTCGCGGGGCAGAGCAGGTAGTGCTTCATGACGGCCGGGAAACGGCCCAGGATCAGGTTTCGAGGACGCTCCCAGGCCATGCCGGCCCGCTCGCACACCTCCCTGACCGTCGCCTCGCTGGCGAGGTTGGCGAAGCCGGAGCCCTGCCACGGAAGCACGTGGTGGACGCGGTGCGGGCTGAGGCCGGCGCTGAGGAAAAGATCGACCCAGCGGTTGCCGACCACGGTCAGGTCGTAGCTCAGGCAGATCTGCCGCGCCGCCCAGTCCTCGCGGAGGGGCTGGGGGATCGCGGCGAGCTCCTCTTCCGGCGTCGTCTCCTCCTCGAAGTCGTGGCTCGCGACGACGAGGAAGGTGTTGAACCACAACGTGATGAAGAACTGCACGAACCAGGCCAGGATGTGACCGGTCAGCAGGCACGCGACGAACTCGACGACGATCCAGGCGCGGACGAGCCAGAAGTCCGTCCGGATCGCGTCCGGAGTGAGCGACGCGCCGTCCGGGCCGCTACGCCGGGGGCGCTCGAACCTGGCGATCTCCCGTGCCCGGAAAGGCAGCCCGGTCAGGCAGATGCCGAATTTGTGCAATGTGTAGCCCGGGATCCGGAGCACCGGGTGGAGCTGCAGCATGCTGTCGAAGAACGTCTTCTTCACGTCGGCCCCGGAGCCCAGATAGGGATGGTGCAGGAGTACATGCCCATCCGATCCGATAAGGCTCGTGCCGACGTAGTTGATATCGAAGAGCGCCTTTCCGATCGGCATATTGAAGCGGCGGCGCTGGTCCTTCCACTTCCGGTGCAGGTGGTAGTGGCCGGAACCGGCCAGCGAGGTGCGCGTGACCACCATGATGACGACGAACGCCCAGGCCGGCAGGACGCCCGCGATCAGCAGCGCCAGCGCCGCGACATGCGCGCCACCGATAACCCAGGTCACCGCGTCGAACGCGCGGTCGTACCTCTTCAGATCCCGCTTGGAGAACCTGGCGTTGAGCTTGGTGCGGATGTCCGCGAGCAGGCTCCCCTGGTCGCGGTAGTCGAGTTTCGGCAGGTCTTTGCGCGCATCGAAATCAGGCGCGAGCAGGAAAGGCGGTATGCCGAGCTTGGGGAGCAGGTCATTTTCGGAAATCGGCGGGGGTGCGCCGGGCGGAGGGGGCATGCTTTCGCTGGCCCGGGGTGGCACGATGACCTTCGGTCTGACGGTTTTCCCGACGAGCTCCTCGATCTCGTACTTCGCGAGGAATCTCCGCGCCTTGGCCGGGTCTCGGTGGTAGGTGTGCAGGAGAGCGCTGATGTCCCGACCCTCGGTCTGCTTGAACCACATCGCGCCACCGGGGTGAATCCGCATCCATTCGGTGAAGTCGTAGGCGCGCCCGTCTACGATCCAGAATGGCTGGCCCTGAGGAAGGACGGTGCCAGTATAGGGCGAACTCCGGTCTGCGCTCGGACTTGTTGTCTCGGACATTTACCCTCCTCTGGCACGGATGTGCGCCCTCGTGCTCACCCGAATTCGAGGAGCGCGGTTTCGATCTGAGCGCCCGGGCCCATCGTGACCATGACGCCCAGGTCGCCAGCCGATGTGCGGCCCTCGGCGAGCAGGCGCTGCAGGCTGACCAGGAAGCTGCCGCTGGAGATGTTTCCGTAGTCGCGCAGCACGGAGCGCGTGTGCCGGACATCGTGCTCCGCCAGGCCCAGGCCGAGCTTGACGGAGTCGATCACCACGCCGCCACCCGTGTGCAGCACCCAGTGGGCGACCGCGGAGAGATCGAGCCCGTTTCGCTTGAGGAGCGTCTCCACGGGCTCCCGGATATTGAAGCCGATGACGTAGGGGATGTCTCGGTCGAGAAAGAAGCTCCACTTTCCGGCACCGGCATCCCAGTCGAAACGCATGGCCGCCCACTGATCGGGGATGCAGAAGCTTTCAAAATCGACCACGCTCGGCGCCCGCGAGGACGGTGCCGGCCCGGTGCCGTTTTCGCGGTAGCCGGTCAGCACGGCCGCGGCGGCCCCATCGCCGAAAAGGCTGTTGACGATGCCGGTGCGCGGGGTCTCGTCGACCGTGTATATCGCGGAGTTGATCTCGCAGCAGACCAGCAGCGCCGCCCCGCCCGGATGATTCCGCACCCATTGGGCGAGCGGGTTCATCCCATTCAGGCCGGCGTTGCATCCCATCCCGACAACGTCGGCCCGGTGCAGATCACGCCGGAAACCGAGCTCTCGGGAATAGAGCGAACTGAGGCCGGGCACCAGGAACCCGGTCGAGGTCACGCACAGCATGTAGTCGATATCGGCCGGTGACAGCGATGCGGCGTCGAGTGCGTCGCGGATGGCTCGCGAGCCGATCTCGAGTGCCCCGTCTCGGAACTTGGTGTGCAGCTCCGCCGCGGACTCGGAACGCGCCCGCCCGGTGTGCGGGTCTTTCTCCGGGAGGTAGAGGTGCCTCCGCTGGATGTGGGACGAACGGAGGAGCTTCCGCACGGCCCTGTTTTCCAGGCCGAGAAGCTCTCCGATCTCTTCCTGTGAATAGGATCGGTCCGGAAACGCGCTCCCGACCGACGCTATTACCGCTGTCCCGTTTCCCGAAGGCGCAGGGTAACGAGTGCTGCCATGAGTCAGCATGGAAAGGTCTTCCCCCGCTCGGCGGCCGGGCCTCAGGAACCCGGACGGCCACAGCCTACGATGCTGTCAGCCGAGGCGACATGCTCCGCTCGGCCATCGCTGTACGCCAATCGTCCGGTTGCCCGCTGGTGGCCGGCCCGCCGCTACGCTCACCGCGTGGGCTCTACCCCGATCCGCTATCAGCCACCCGGCGAGGACAGCGGGAGGTGGCTCGCCTTCCCCTTCCGGGCCGGCGACATCGTGATCACCACTCCGCGCAAGTCCGGGACGACCTGGACGCAGATGATCTGCGCACTGCTGGTCTTCCAGACGCCGGACCTGCCGGAGCCGCTCTGGCGCCTCTCGCCGTGGCTCGACGGGCCGGCCGCGCCCCGGGAGCACGTGTTCGCCCACCTCGCCGCGCAGCGGCACCGGCGCTTCATCAAGACGCACGCACCGCTCGCCGAGATCCCTTCCCACTCCACCGTCACCTACATCGTGACGGCCCGGCATCCGCTCGACGCGTTCGTGTCGCTGTACCACCAGGACCAGCTGATCGGCGGCCCGCCGGGTGGTCCGCCACCGCCACCCTGGCCCGGGCCTCCTGGGCCTCCGGGACACCACCCACCCGCCGGGCCGCCGATCCCTCCCGGGCCGCCGCCGGCGGTGTCACGGGAGCAGGTTCGTGCGGCCCTGGTCGAGTGGATCGCGGGCGATGGCGATCCCTCCAGGTTCGAGCAGTCGCTGCCCGACGCGCTGCGGCAGCTGTCCGAGGCCTGGACCCGGCGCCGTGAGCCGAACGTGGTGCTGGTGCACTACGACGACCTGCTCGCCGACCTGGAGGGCCAGATGCGCCGGCTGGCCGGGCGGCTCGGGATCGAGGTCGCGGAGCGGTCCTGGCCCCTCCTCGCCGGGGCGGCGACGTTCGGGCGGATGAGGAAACGCGAGGACATCCTCGTCCCACCCCCGCCGGGGATCGTCGCCGACACCGCTCGCTTCTTCCGCCGGGGCACCTCGGGAGCCGGGCGCGAGATCCTCAGTGCCGACGAGCTGGCCGGCTACCACGCGCGCGCCGTCCGGCTCGCGCCACCCGACCTGCTCGACTGGCTGCACCGCTAGCGGGGCCCGTGCCAGGGCCTTCCGGGCGGGGGCAGGCCGTGAGCGTGCGGCGGCGGGGGCGGCGGGAAGTGCGCTCCTGGCCGCCGGGCCGCGTCGACGGGCTCCTGGCGGGCGAACTGGGTCCGGTAGAGGTCCGCGTACAACCCGCCGGACGCGAGCAGCTCGTCGTGCCGGCCGCGCTCACGGACCCGGCCGGCATCGATGACCAGGATCTGGTCGGCCTCGCGGATGGTGGACAGCCGGTGGGCGATGACGAGCGAGGTGCGGCCGGACAGGGCGGTCTTGAGCGCGCGCTGCACGGCGGCCTCCGACTCGGAGTCCAGGTGCGCGGTGGCCTCGTCGAGCACCACCACGGCCGGTGCCTTCAGCAGCAGCCGGGCGAGGGCGATCCGCTGTTTCTCGCCGCCGGACATCCGGTAGCCGCGGTCGCCCACGATCGTGTCCAGGCCGTCGGGCAGCTCCGAGATCAGGCCCCAGATCCGGGCCGCCTCGCACGCCTCGACAAGCTCCGCCTCGCTCGCGCCGGGGCGGGCGTACGCGAGGTTGGCCCGGATCGTGTCGTGGTACAGGTGCGCGTCCTGGGTCACCACGCCGACCGCGTCGTGCAGCGACTCCAAAGTGACGTCCCGAAGGTCGAACCCGCCGATGCGCACCGCGCCCTCGCTGGGGTCGTGCAGCCGCGCCACCAGGTGCGTGATCGTCGTCTTGCCGGCCCCGGAGGGGCCGACCAGGGCGGTCAGCCGCCGGGCCGGCGCGGTGAAGCTGACGTCGTGCAGCACGCCCAGCCGCACGCCCGTGCGCTCGGGCACCCTCAGCGCGATGGACTCCAGCGACGCGAGCGAGACCTCGGACGCGGCCGGGTAGTGGAAGGAGACCTGGTCGAAGACGATGTCCGCCGCCGGCCCGGAGGTATCGGCCGAACCGTTGCCGCGCCGCGCGAGCGTGAGCGGCACGGCGTGCGGCCGGTCCTCGATCAGCGGCCTCAGGTCGAGCACCTCGAACACGCGGTCGAAGCTGACCAGTGCGGTCATCGCGTTGACCTGCACATTGGACAGTGCCGTGATCGGCCCGTGCAGCCTGGCCAGCAGCAGGGCCAGGGTGACCATGGTGCCGACCTGGAAGGTGCCGTGCACGACGAGGGCACCGCCCACTCCGTACGTGACCGCGGTGGACAGCGCCGCGAGCAGGGTCAGCGCGATGAACAGCGTGCTGCCGTACATCGCCCGGACCACGCCCACGTCTCTCACCTTGGCCGCCCGCTCGGCGAACAGGCCGATCTCCTCGCGCGGCCGGCCGAACAGCTTCGCCAGCATCGCGCCCGCGACGTTGAACCGCTCCGTCATCGTCGATCCCATGGCCGCGTCGAGCTGCATCGACTCTCTGGTCAGCCGCTGTAGCCGGCGCCCGACCAGGCGGGCCGGGAGGATGAACATCGGGATCAGCACCAGCGCGACAGCCGTGACCAGCCAGGAGAAGTAGACCATCGCGACCAGCACGAGGATCACCTGGAGCGTGCTGGACACCGTGGAGACGAGTGTCGTGGTCAGCGCCTGCTGCGCGCCGATCACGTCTCCGTTCAGCCGGCTGACCAGCGAGCCGGTGTGCGCCCGGGTGAAGAACGCGATCGGCTGCCGCTGCACGTGCGCGAACACCTGCGTGCGCAGGTCGTAGATGAGGCCCTCGCCGACCCGGGCGGTGTACCAGCGCTGGACGAACGTGAGGAACGCGTCGAGGATCGCCAGCCCGGCGACGAGGGCGGCGACGCCCAGCACGACGTCGACCCGTTTCGGCAGCACGCCGCGGTCGATGACGACGCCGAGCAGCACCGGGATCGCCACCGTGATCACCGCGGACAGCGCGGCGGCGGCGAGAAATACCGCCAGATCCCAGCGGTAGGGCCGTGCGTACTTCACGATCCGGGCGATGGTGCCGCGCCGCACCTGCTGCTTGGTCACCGACGGATCGGCCGCGAAGGGGTGCATCATGTGCGGACCGGGGCCAGGACCAGGACCGGGATGCATGACGGCGCAACCTCCTGGTGGCTGGCGTCCGGCCCGTCAGCGCGTCGGCTCTGGCGCACATGCTATTGGCGGCCACCCGGCCCGGCAACCGGCCGCCCACCGACCGGACCGGCCCTAGTTGAGACACGTGACCCCGGCCATACCGGTTCAGATGCGGACACCGCGTGCGACAGCGTGCGGCCGGCGGCACGGAACCTGCCTGCATGAACAACTACCCGGTGCCGGGGCACACGGGCGACCACCGGCTCTCGCTCGACCTCGTGACCGACGTGCGCGCGGTGCTGGTCAAGCACGGCTACCCCGAGCTGACCTACGACGACCTCAACCTGTTGCGGGCCATGCTCGCCCGGTTCATCTACGCGCCGTACACCGCCGCCGGCGCGAAGACCGGCGGCGGTGTCCTGGAGGAGGAGACGGCGTCAGGCGACCGCGCAGGCGGTGCCGTTGAGGGTGAAGGAGGTGGGCCGTCCGGTGTCACCCGTGTGGGTGGCCTGGAAGCCGATACCCGCCGACGCGTTGGGCGCCAGCGAGCCGTTGTACGAGGCGTTGCGGGCGGTCACGGCCCCGCTGTTCGGTGAGTAGGACGCGTTCCAGCCGGACGTGATGGTCTGTCCACCGGGGAGGGTGAAGGCCAGCGTCCAGCCGTTGACCGCGGCGCTGCTCGTGTTCGTGATGGTGATCGACGCGGTCAGGCCGGTGTTCCAGGAGTTGACGGTGTAGCCGACGCGGCAGGCGCCACCGGTCGGTGGCGGACCCGTGGTGGGCGGACCCGTGGTGGGCGGCTGCGAGGTCGGCGGTTGTGAGGTGGGCGGCTGCGACGTCGGCGGTTGTGAGGTGGGCGGTTGTGAGGTGGGCGGCGTGGTGGTGTTGAGGCCGAAGAAGCGGATCGCCTCGGCGGCGTTCACCGGGAGGTTGTGCGACACGCCCTGCAGGCTGATCGCCTCGACCGGCGCCTGGCCACCGCTGCCCCCGTACCGGGTGCGGGTCTGGCCGGAGGCCGGCGTGTCGGTGAAGGTGGGCGTCTGGCTGACCCCCAGCACGTTGGTCCACTGCTTGATCTCTTCGCCGAAGTTGGGGTAGCGCAGCGTCTCGTCGTTCGTGCCGTGCCACAGCTGCATCCGCGGCCGCGCGCCCGTGTAGCCGGGGTACGCGTTGCGCACGGCGTCGCCCCACTGCTGCGCGGTGCGGATGATCTGGCCGTTGGCGCACTGGCTGTTCCAGGTGGAGCCGTCGGTCGTGGCGAAGCAGCCGAACGGCACGCCGGCGAAGGCGGCACCGGCCTTGAACACGTCCGGGTAGACGCCGAGCAGCACGTTGGTCATCATCGCGCCGGAGGAGGAGCCGGTGGCGAAGACGCGGTTGGGGTCGGCGTTGTACCGCTGCTGCACGTAGCTGACCATCGACCGGATCCCGACCGGGTCGCTGCCTCCGTCGCGGCGCAGGGCCTGCGGCGAGTACACGTCGAAGCACTGGCCGCTGCGGGTGGCCGACGGGTAGATGACGATGAAGCCGTACTGGTCGGCCTGCTGGGCGAACTGGGTGCCGGAGTAGAACGCCGGCCCGGTGCCGGTGCAGTAGTGCACGGCCACGAGGATGCCGGGGCGGGCCTGCACCCGGTCCGGCACGTAGAGGTGCATGCGCAGGTTGCTCGGGTTGGTGCCGAAGCCGGTCACCTCGACGAGCGACGCGGCGGATGCCGGCTGGGCGAGGGTGAGGGTGGCGGCCACGAGCGCGGTCGCGAGGCCCGCGGCGGCGATCATGATGCTTCTGAGTCTCATGCGGGGTGGTCCTCCCGAACCGTCGGATGCCCGGAGCACTGAAACATTCCGTAGTATGTACCGGAACACATCAACGCGCAAACGTCCGTCTATATGCTCTGCTCAGGCGCGAGATAAGGTCACTCGCCCGCCGGGCCGGAGGTGGCATGGGAGATCAACGACCAAGCGGACCATTCCGGCGAGTTCCGGAACACCGGTCGCAACGCTCGGGCCGCGCGCATCGTAGAATGCCGGGCGTGAGCGTGACGGGCGCGGCGGCATCCGTCGGCGACGGCGGTCGCCGCGGCAAGGTCACCGTGGCCACGATCGCCCGGCTGGCCGGCGTCTCCGCGCCCACCGTCTCCCGGGTGATCAACGGGCAGGCCGGGGTGGCGCTGACCACCCGGCGGCGGGTCGAGGCCGTGCTGCACGAGCACGGCTACCAGCGCGGCGACGCGACCACCCAGGCACCGCTCATCGAGCTCGTCTTCCACGCGCTCGACAGCCTGTGGGCGCTCGAGATCATCGAGGGCGTCGAGGAGGTGGCCCGCGACCAGAAGCTCGCCGTCGTGCTCACCACCATGCAGGGCCGGCTCACCCCCGGCGCCGGGTGGACCGAGCAGGTGCTTTCCCGCCGGCCGATGGGCGTGATCGCCGTGATCTCCGAGCTGACCGCGCACCAGCAGCGGCAGCTCGCCACCGGCTCGATCCCGCTCGTCACCCTCGACCCGACCGGCGAGCCGCTGCACGACACGCCCTCGGTCGGCGCGGCCAACTACAGCGGCGCGCTCGTGGCCACCCGGCATCTGCTGGAGCTCGGCCACCGGCGGATCGGCATGCTCTGTGGCAACCTGAAGTGGCCCTTCTGCCGGGCCCGGCTCGACGGCTTTCGGGCCGCGATGGATCAGGCCGGCGTGCCGGTCGACCCCGGTCTGGTGCGGGTCGGACCGCTCTATGTGGAGGGTGCGTCCCGCGAGACCGCCGGGCTACTCGCCCTGCCCGAGCCGCCCACCGCCATCTTCGCCACCAACGACCTGCAGGCGCACGGCGTCTACGACGCGGCCCGCCGGGCCGGTGTGCGCGTCCCCGACGACCTGAGCGTCGTCGGCTTCGACGACCTGCCCTTCACCCGCTGGGCCGGTCCGCCGATGACCACCGTGCGGCAGCCGCTCAAGCGCATGGGCACCACGGCCGCCGCCATGCTCGTCGCGCTCGCGTCCGGGCAGGCGCCACGCGAGCGCAGGGTGGAGCTCACCACCGACCTCATCGTGCGGGAGAGCACCGCGCCACCGCGCACCGGGTAGGAGAGAGCCAGGCGCCGGCGCCATTCCACGGGCCGGCGGCGTTGTCATTGCGGCCCTGGTCAGCGGCCTTCTCCGCCTGCTGCGCCGCCCGCCTCGCGGTGCGGTCGGCGAGCGTGGCCGCCTTCGCCGCGCGCCGCGCCTTCCGTCCACGTAGGTTGAACATCCGCCCAAGGTTGGACCCGAAGGCTAGAGCGGCTAACCGTCGGGCGCACACGCGGCGGCTCAGATTTACCCCCGTCCGCGTCAGCTGCGGACCGCATGCTCCCGCGGGCACCGCTGCGGTCGGCGGCTCGCCAGCGCTCGCCGAAACCCCCGCCCTCCGCTGCCGGGTCCGCACGACAAGCCCACGCACCGCCCGCGTCGGTGGCCCGGGAAGGTCTTCGTTTCCACATAGGACGCGCTTCGCGTGCCGACCCGCGCAGCGGCCCGCTGTCGCTCCGCTTTCCTGGAGAGGGCTTGGTGGTGAAGTGCGGAGGGTGAGGCGCGGGAGCAGCGGTCTGGACCCAATGCCACTCAGCTTAGTTTGATCTTGGATGACCTCGGATCCCGATATCGCCTCCGCGCACCCCCGGGCGCGCGGACCGACTTGGCCGCGTGCCGCTATTTCGTCGGTCGAGGATTCGCCAACGACACGAATACTTGGCATCATCAGTCGTCGTTTCGGGGCAGCGAATTCTTTACTGGTCCGGGACAATTGTCGACATGCGGCAGCTTCAGCTATTCACCCCGGCCGCGCTAGCCGAAATGCGTGACCGCACCGCAGCACGTAACTACTCCCCCGCACGCGAACAGTTCCGCCGCGAGCACGCCCGCCACCGCACCTGGGGCCTCATCCAACGCCATGCTCAGCGCCTCGCCCGCCAACACCACAAATCGTGCACGCACGCCCCCGCACCCCGTAGCCAGCGGGAAACGGCCGACGCCACACCACCCGCCCAGAACAGCCAACCCACCCATCCCGAGCACAGCGGCCGCGACCACCACACCCCAGACCCCGCGACCACCCACACCGGCCAGCGAGCCGCCCCGGCCGCCATCACCGACACCAGACCGGCGCGGCCACACCCCGAGACCCACAATACGGGCGCAAGACTCGACCAACGTGCCACAAAGATTCACATACCGCCGGTCAGACAGGTCGCCGTAAAGAACCGGAAAAGCGCGAGCCTGCCGAACTGGCCCGCACATTCGCCCTTATCGACTCCGGATTCCGGGCAGCATCTCTCCGCCGCGCACCCGCAGGGTGTGAAATACGGTCAACAACGCCAGGTGAAATCGGTCGGCTGTCCTACGGGAGCACTCCGAACCATATGCGGCCCTCTAAGACGGCGCCACTGGGGGACCCGCTCGCTCCGGCGCTTCGTTGCTCTGGAACACCGACTTGATCGCTATACCCACCACATGGCTGACGCCGCGCTGCCGGCCCCACCACCAACCTCGAAGCTGAGAGCGACCACGGCACCCGCCCACGCGAGCACGGCGACACTCACGCAGACCTGGGCGGGTCGTGCACCGCGGAGGGTGAGGCCGCGGGAGCAGCGGTCCGGACCACGACGAACATCGCGGCAGCTCAAAGCCTCTGACTCTTTGGAATGGAACCTCTCAAAGAATGACCAGAGCACAGCCTTGATCAAAACAAGCTGAGCGGCATAGCGTCCGGACCACCGCGGACATCGCGGTAGCTCACGTCTGTCTTGGGTTGCGGCTCTAGCCGAGCAGGCGCACCGCGCCCGGCACCGCCGTGATCGTGACCGGGAGGGGGAAGGCGCGCTCGCCGTCCGCGTACGTGGTGATGCCCTCGGCCTCGATCTCGACGGTGCGCGCCCGGTAGGTGTGCACCTGGGGGTGGTCGACGTGCGTGCCCTTGTAGGTCTTGCCCTTGAGCCGCACCAGCGTGGCCCGGCTGACGTCGCCGAGCACCACGTCGAGCAGCCCGTCGGTCGGGACGGCCGAGGGCACGATGCGGATGCCGCCGCCGTAGCTGGCGCAGTTGCCGACCGCGAGCAGCACGGCGTCGCGCACCTGCTCCTCGCCGTCGAGGCGCAGCGTGTAGCGGCGGGCCTTGAGCCGCAGCAGCTCGACGAAGATGGCCAGGTCGTAGCGGCGGGGGCCGCGTGGCCAGCGCATCCGGTTGGCGCGCTCGTTGACGACCGCGTCGAAGCCGGCGGCTAGCACCGCGCCGTACCACATCGGGGCGCGCCCCGGTCCGGTCATCCGGGCCAGGTCGATCGGGCGGGTGCGGCCGGCCTTGACCGCGCCGGCGATGGCGGCCGCCGCGGCGATCGGTTCGGCCGGGACGCCGGTCTCCACCGCGAAGTCGTTGCCGGTGCCGGCGGGCACCGCGCCGAACGGCAGGTCGGTGCCGGCCACCGCCTGCAGCGCCAGGTGGACGGTGCCGTCGCCGCCCACCGCCACGAGTGCGGCCGCGCCGCCGGCGACCGCGCTGTGGCACGCCTCCTGGGCCTCTTCGCGGGAGCGGGCGTCGAGCAGCCGCACCGGAAGCTCGGCCTCGGCGAGGCGGTCGAGCACGGGCGGGAGCAGGTCACGATGGCGCCCGCGCCCGGCCTCCGGGTTGGCGAGCACGACGATTTCCCCGATCATGATGGTCTGCCGGACATCATGTGGTCTCGTCGTAGCGGCGCTCGATCGGCAGTGGCGCGGCTACCGGCGCCACGGCTCCGAGCGGCTCACCGGCCTCCACCGATTCCGCGTCGTACTCCAGCGGGGATGCCTCGTCGTCGTCGAGCCCGGCGTAGGTCTCCTGCCGGCGTCGCTTGCGCCGGTCGTTGATGAACGCCACGCCGACCGCCGCGAAGTAGAGCACGCAGAGGCACATCGCCAGCGCGGTCATGCCGAACGGGTCGGGCGTCGGCGTGGCGATCGCGGAGAACGCGAAGAACGCGAAGATGGCGATCCGCCACCAGCCCAGGAGCCGTCTCGCGCTGGCCAGGCCGACGAAGTTGAGCATGAGGATGATGAGCGGGAACTCGAACGCCACCCCGAAGATCAGGATGAGGTTGGTGACGAACGAGAAATATCGGCCCACCTCGAGCGTGGTCTGGATGTTGTCCGGGCTGATGGTCAGCAGGAACTCGAGGCCGGTGTGGACCACGAAGAAGGCCAGGAACCCGCCGGCGGCGAAGAGCGGGGCGGCGATCGCGGCGAACGCGTAGGCGTAGCGCCGCTCGTTTCGGTGCAGGCCGGGAGCGATGAACGCCCACAGCTGGTAGAGCCAGATGGGGCCGGCGATGATCAGGCCGAGCCAGAGCGACATCCGCAGCTGGAGCAGCAGGTAGTCGGCCGGGCCGAGCTGGAGCAGCAGGCACTTGCCGGTCTCCGGGTCCTTGGCCGCCTCCAGCTGGCAGTACGGATTGTCCATGATGTCCATCACGCGCTTCGAGATCGCGAAGCCGATGATGAAGCCGACGAGCAGGCCGAGCGACGCCCGGAACAAGCGCATGCGCAGCTCGCGCAGGTGCTCGATGAGGGTCATCGAGCCGTCAGCGGCGCGCTCGAAATTGCTCGGACCGCGCCGCAGGAGGGAGAACGCCACGGGGAGCGCCGCGGATCAGGAAACGTCGCGGGTGCGCTGCACCGGGTCGACGACCGGCGGCGCGGCCGGCTGCTGCTGCGCGGCCGGCGGCAGCGGCTGGCGGCCGTGCTGAGCGTCCGACTTTTCCGCCAGGTCGCGCTCGTCGTCGTCGGTCAGGTGCTTGGTCTCGGCCTTGATGATCCGCAGGGAGCGGCCCAAGGACCGTGCCGCGTCAGGCAACCGCTTCGCGCCGAAGAGGAGGACCAGCACGACTACGAGTACTGCGATGTGCCACGGCTTGAGGGCGCCCATGGAAAGCTCCAGCTACTGATCGTCGTAAGACTGTCGAGCCCTATCGTACGTGCGTCTGGCGGCGAACAGTCAACGGCCGCGCGGCGGCTACTTGACCTTGGCCCCTCGGCTGACCTTTATGAGGGCCAGGCGTTCCTGCGTGATCTCGGCCTTGAGCCGCAGGGTATCCGCCTCCTGGGCCAGCGTGAGCGCCGCCGCCCGCAGCTTTTCCACCTCGGCCTGGCGGCGCAGCACGGTCATCGCCGCCCGGCGCAGCGGCCGCAACCGCCCCACCAGCGAACCCGCCGCCAACACCAGCACCAGAAACCCCACCAGCACCGCGGCGATCACGACCCACATGACCATGCCTACCCCGCTCCGTCGCTCGGCGCTCGTCCGCCGTCGGGGGCGAGGCCCGTGGCCTCACGACTCCCGCTCGTGAGCGTCAACTGTACTGGTCGAGAGCGGCCGCCGCCTGCTGACGCACCCGCTCGACCAGGTCGGCGGGGGCGACCACCGTGGCGTCCGGGCCGAGCCCGAGCACGAACCGCTGCGCCCAGGCCAGGTCGGACACCCGTAGCGAAACCAGCCACTCCTCGCCGTCCGGCCGCACGTCCTCGCACGGGTAGTACTCGGTGATCCACCGGCCACCACGGCCCACCCGGAGCGTGACCAGCGGCAGCTCGGGGCCGGGCTGGTAGACACCGGCGCTCAGGTCGTGCAGCCGCACCTCGCCGGGGAGGCGGGCCGGCTCCTCCAGCTCGGTGAGCGCGTCGATCCGGTCGGAGCGGAAGAGCCGCACCGCCTCGGCCCGCCGGCACCACGCCTCCAGGTAGGCGCGGCCGGCGACCACCAGCACCCGGATCGGGTCGACCACACGCTCGGTCAGCTCGTCGCGGGTCGCCGTGTAGTACGTGATCCGCAGCGCGCGCCGCCGCTCGACCGCGCCGCGCAGCGTGTCGAGGCGGTCGGCGTTGGCCGGCAGCCGCACCTCCACGGGCGCGCTGGTCAGGTCGCCGGCGGCGCTCTCCAGCTTGGCGAGGGTGCGCTCGATCGCGTCGCGGTTGGCCATGCCGGGTGTCTCGGCGAGCATGCGCAGCGCCACCACCAGGGCGAGGGCCTCGTCGGGGGTGAGCCGGAGCGGGCGGTCGATGCCCGCGTCGTAGGTGATCGTGACCCGGTCGCCGTCGAAGGCCATGTCGATCAGGTCGCCCGGGCCGTAGCCGGGCAGCCCGCAGACCCACAGCAGCTCCAGGTCCTCGCGCAGTTGCTTGTCGCTCACGCCCAGCTCGGCGGCGGCCTCGGCGAGCTCGATGCCGGGGCGGGCGAGCAGGTAGGGCACGAGGTTGAGCAGGCGGCCCAGCCGGTCGGCGGAGGCCCGGGACGGCGCGGTCATCCGGCCGCCACCGAGGCCGCCTCGTGGCGGGTAGCGATCTCCTTGAGCCGCTGGATGACGGCCTCGCGCACCTCCGGCGGGTCGAGCACCCGCACGTCCGCGCCGTAGCCCACCACCGAGACGGCGAGCCCGTCCGGATCGGCGAAGGGCAGCACCAGCTTGTCGCCGTCAGGTGTCGGCTCGACCTCGCCGGCCCACCGGCGCAGCCCGGCCGCCCGCCCGGGGCGCACCAGCACGGTCGCCCGCCCGGTGCGCTCGACCGGCCCGGACCAGCGCGCCACGTGGCTGATCAGGTCGACGCCGGTCGGCGGCTCATAGGCCCCCGGCTTGCCGGTCAGCCGCACCTGTCCCACGATCCGGGACAGCCGGAAGCAGCGGGTCGCCTCGCGGTCGAGGTCGTGGCCCACCACGTACCACCTACCGCGCCAGCACACCACGCCCCACGGCTGCACCCGGCGGCTGGTCGGGCCATCCCCCTCGGGCACCCGGTAGTCGAACGCCACCGTGCGCCGCTCCCGAGCCGCGGTGGTGAGCGGCGCGAAGGCCGGGTCGACGGTGACCACCGGCTCCACGCCGAGCGTCGCCGAGGGGTCGATGTCGATGCCGGCGGCGCGCAGCTTGGCCAGGCCGGACGAGGCGGCGGCGGCGAGCCCCGCGTGCTGCCACAGCCGCGCGGCGATGCCCACGGCGGCGGCCTCGTCGGGCTCGAGCTGGATGTCGGGCAGCGCGTACTCCCGGGCGGCGATCCGGTAGCCGGGCTCGGCGTCGAAGACGCTCGCCGTGCCCGTCTCCAGCGGCACGCCGAGCTCGCGCAGCTCCGCCTTGTCGCGTTCGAACTTACGTTGGAACGCCTCGTGGTCGCGCGGGTCGTCGGGGTTGTGCTCGTAGCCCGGGACCGTCGCCGCGATCTGCGCGGCGGTGAGGAACCGCCGCGTGGAGAGCAGGCAGATCACCAGGTTGACCAGGCGCTCCGTCCGTGACCTCGACACGCCAAAGACAATAGCCCCATTCGCACGCCCGTACGCCTCCCCACGCCGCGTCGCCCACCCGGTTCACTCTTGGTGGGAGACAATCTGGTCGTGTCGGACAGCCGCCCCACTCCCCTGCCCACGGACCTCAACACCCGCCTGGCCGAGGGCGGCGGTGAGTCCGAGAGTGTGGGCACCGTCATCGTCGCCGGCGTCGCCAACCTCGCCATCGCCGCCGCCAAGCTGGCCGCCGGCCTCATCTCCGGCTCGGCCGCCATGCTCTCCGAGGCCGCCCACTCGCTCGCCGACACCACCACCGAGGTGCTGCTCTTCACCGCGCTGCGGCGCGGCGCCCGCCCGGCGGACGAGCGCCACCCCTTCGGGTACGGCAAGGAGAGCTACGTCTGGGCGTTCATCGCGGCCCTCTTCACGTTCGTCGCGGGCGCCGGCTTCTCCATCACCCACGGTGTACACACGGTCCGCTCGGGTGAGCACAGCGGTGAGTACCTGGTGTCGTACGTGGTGCTCGCCGTCTCGTTCGTCATCGAGTCGGTGTCGCTGACCCGCGCGGTCCGCCAGGTCCGCAACTCGGCGCGGCGGTGGCGGGTGACGCCGGCCCGCTTCCTGCGGGTGACGCCCGACACCACCATCAAGGCGGTCTTCCTGGAGGACAGCGCCGCGCTGGTCGGCCTCCTGCTGGCCGGCGCCGGGCTGGGCCTGGCGCAGGCCACCGGCGACGAGATGTGGGACGGCCTCGCCTCCATCGCGATCGGCCTGCTCCTGCTCGTCGCGGCCACCACGCTGGCCCGCAGCAACATCTCCCTGCTGGTCGGCCGCGCGGCCACCCCCCGCATCCGCCGGATGATCGTCGAGGAGCTCTCCGCGATCCCCACCGTGGAACGCATCGACACCCTCCTCACCATGCAGCTGGGCCCGTCCGAGCTCCTGGTGGCCGCCAAGGTCGACTTCGCCGACGAGGCCACCGGCGCCGACATCGAGGCCGCCGCCGACGAGGCCGAGCGCCGCCTGCAGGCCCGCTACGGCGGCATCCGGTACGTCTTCCTCGACCCGACGAGGCGTCGTGGTTAGGTGTCCGTCATGGTTCGCTGGCGTTCGGGTGTGGTCTCGTCGGTAGGTCGTCGCTGGCGCGGCGTGGTCACGCTCGACGTTTCCGTCGGCCCGTCCACGGTGCGCGCTCTCGCCTACCCCGCGCTGACCGGCGAGCCCGTGGCCGGCGACCGCGTCCTGCTCAACGTGGGCGCGCTGGAGATGGGCCTGGGCACCGGCGGTTTCGCGCTGGTGGTGGCGCTCCCGGACCGCCTGCCTCCCGATCCCCCGGTGCCCGCCTCGCGCGACTCCGGCCACCTGGTGAAGGCCCGCTACACGCCGCTGCAGGCCATCGTGCTCGGCGTGGACGAGGAGGCATCCCCGCACCGGGCGGTGATGGAGTCGGTCGACTCGGTCGACGGCATGCCGGTGGTGGTGGCCGACCTGCACTCGGCGCTCCCGGCGATCCTGGCCGGCGTAGGGCCTGAGCTCTCGGTCGCCTACGTCATGACCGACGGCGGCGCGCTCCCGGCGTGGTTCTCCCGCACGCTGGACGGCCTGCGCGGCCACCTGGCCGGCACGGTCACGGTCGGCCAGTCCTTCGGCGGCGACCTGGAGGCCACCACCGTCCACAGCGGACTCCTGGCCGCGCGGCACGTCCTGCACGCGGACGTCACCGTGGTCACGCAGGGCCCCGGCAACCTGGGTACCGGCACCGCGTGGGGCTTCAGCGGCGTGGCCGCGGGCGAGGCGGTGAACGCGGCCGCGGTGCTGGGCGGCCGACCGGTAGCCTCCCTGCGCCTGTCCGACGCCGACCCCCGCGCACGCCACCGCGGCATCTCCCACCACAGCCTGACGGCCTACGGCCGCGTGGCCCTGGCGCCGGCCGACGTGGTGGTGCCCGCTCCCCCGCCCCCCTTCGTGGAGGGCGCGCTGGCGGAGCTGGCCTCGCGCCACCGGATCGTCCACGTGCCGGTCGAGGGCCTGGAGGCGGCACTCAAGGTCTCGCCCGTGCCACTGTCCACAATGGGCAGAGGCCTGGAGGCCGACCCCTGGTACTTCCTGGCGGCGGCGGCCGCCGGACGCCACGCGGCCGCGCTGACGCGGTCGGGTTAGCTCCCGCCCATCGCGGGGCGGCCTTGCAGGCCGACCTCCAGCTCCCCCATCCGGCTGTCGAACTCGCTGCGCCACGCGTCGGTCTCCAACCGCACCGCCTCGTTGACCCGCCCCACGAACTCCCGCGCCACCCCGATCAGCGCCGACACCTCGTCGGCCGTAGGCTCCCGGTCGCCGATCGCGGCCAGCTCGGCCGCCCACCCGACCCGGAAGTCGGCCAGGTCGGTCTGGATGACCGTGGCGGTGGCGACGTACCGCAGCCAGGCCGAGGAGTACCCGAAGAACCGGTCGTAGGCCACGCTGCCGGCGGCGAGGGCGAGCAGCAGGTAGCCCCAGTTGCCGTACTCGGGGTGGCGCGACGCGAGCGCCACGACCGGCACCGCGCCGCCGAGCGTGGCGAGGATGATGGCGAGCGCCCGGAGGCGGCGCGACCAGCGGGCCTTGAGCCGCTTCTCGGCCATGTACCAGGTGACCGCCTCGTTGGCGACGCCTTCCGACCAGGCCCGGAGGGCGGCGAGGTCGGCACGCAGGCCGCCGGGCGCCCAGGTGAGGGCCGGCAGATCCGGCAGCTCGATGTCGTCGGGCCGCCGCACGGGCGCGCTCATCGCCTCCACCATTCCCCTTCCGGATTGTCGTCGCGCAGGTACGCCTCCGGCGGCGCCAGGTCCGGCCGCGCCTTGGCGACGCGGTCGAGCAGCGCGTTCAGGCCATCGAGGCTCCGCTGCTCGAAGGCACGTTTCAGCTGCCCGAACAACACGGGCAACGCGCTGGCCAGCTGGTCGGCGTGGGCGACCAACCACTGGCTCAGGGGATTGAGCAGGTCGGACCTGATGCCGCGCCCCTCGTGTGGTGACCACACGACGTCAAGCCGAGTCTGGGTCAGCACGGCCCTGCTCCTTGATCGCGGGCGCGCGATCTGGCGCCTTCTCACGGAGCACCGCCCAGATCGGGCCTTCTTCGATGTCCACACTCGACCTTCGTACGACGGGGTGAGGTCGCACTCTAGCGAATGCCGGCAACTGGGGCGTCGCTGAATGCAGTCGAGTTATCGCCTCGACCAGCTCCCCGGCCACGTCAGTAGATCGTGGTACTTAGCTGCCCCTATGAGGGCAGCTAAGTACCACGATCTACTCGATCGGCTACTCGACCAGTCGCTCATGAGGGCGCGATGAGCCCGATAATCCGCAGAAACACCCACTGCCCACAGCAACAAAGGGTAACCGCGACCAACCAAGCAGGGTGAGGCCGCGGGAGCAGCGGTCTGGACCACGGCGGACGTCGCGGTAGCTCAGAAACATCTCTGGAATAGATCGTCTAGGAGAAGACGACCAGGCCGATCCAGGCGGCCAGGAAGACGCCCAGGATCAGGGCGAGCACCCACGTCGGCACGGAGTACTCGCCGCGGCGGTTGCGGGCGATCTCGTCCGCGATCTTTTCCTTGCGGCGCTGGATCAGGCCCGGCTTGCGGGGTTGCGGAGAGGGGTCGGTCATAGGTGTTCCAGTCTCACATGCTGGCGATCAGCCGCTCCACCCGCTCGTCGTACGCGCGGAAGGGGTCCTTGCAGAGCACGGTGCGCTGCGCCTGGTCGTTGAGCTTGAGGTGCACCCAGTCGACGGTGAAGTCGCGGCGCTTCTCCTGGGCGTGCCGGATGAACTCGCCGCGCAGCCGCGCCCGGGTGGTCTGCGGCGGGGTCTCCTTGGCCTCGAAGATCTCCAGGTCGGTGGCGATGCGGTCGACCTGGCCGCGCCGCTCCAGCAGCCCGTACAGCCCGCGGCCACGGCGCAGGTCGTGGTAGGCGAGGTCCATCTGGGCCACCCGCGGGTGGGAGAGCGGCAGGTCGTGCTTCTCCTGGTAGCGCTCGATCAGCTTGAGCTTGCTCACCCAGTCGATCTCGCGGGAGACCGGCTCGAGGTCGCCGGTCTCGACAGCGCGGAGCACGCGGCCCCACAGCTCCACCACCCGCTTGGCGACCTGGTCGCCGCCGCGCCGCTCGACGAACTCGGTGGCCTTCGCCAGGTACTCCTGCTGGATCTCCAGCGCGCTGACCTCCTTGTTGGAGGCGAGGCGGACCTTGCGGCGGCCGGTGATGTCGTGCGAGACCTCGCGGATCGCCCGGATCGGGTTTTCCAGCGACAGGTCGCGCATCACCACGCCGGCCTCGATCATCCGGAGCACGAGGTCGGCGGTGCCCACCTTGAGGAGGGTGGTGACCTCGTTCATGTTGGAGTCGCCGACGATCACGTGGAGGCGGCGGTAGCGCTCGGCGTCGGCGTGCGGCTCGTCGCGGGTGTTGATGATCGGGCGGCTGCGGGTGGTGGCCGAGGAGACGCCCTCCCAGATGTGCTCGGCACGCTGGGAGAGGCAGTAGACCGCGCCGCGCGGGGTCTGCAGCACCTTGCCGGCGCCGCAGATCAGCTGCCGGGTGACCAGGAACGGGATCAGCACGTCGGCCAGCCGCCCGAACTCGCCGTGCCGCGAGACCAGGTAGTTCTCATGGCAGCCGTACGAGTTGCCGGCCGAGTCGGTGTTGTTCTTGAACAGGTAGATCTCGCCGGCGATGCCCTCGTCGTGCAGCCGCTTCTCGGCGTCGACCAGCAGACCTTCCAGGATCCGCTCACCGGCGCGGTCGTGCGCGACCAGGTCGGAGACGGAGTCGCACTCGGGCGTGGCGTACTCGGGGTGGGAGCCGACGTCGAGGTAGAGCCGGGCGCCGTTACGCAGGAAGACGTTGCTCGAGCGCCCCCACGACACCACCCGGCGGAACAGGTAGCGGGCCACTTCGTCCGGAGACAACCGCCGCTGCCCGCGGTAGGTACAGGTGACGCCGTACTCGGTCTCGAGCCCGAAGATTCGCCGTTCCATGCCTACCCCGCTCCGTCGCTCGGCGCTCGTCCGCCGTCGTGGTCCAGGCCCGTAGCCTCACGACTCCCGCTCATGACCAGACATTAGCCGCCCCAAGGCCCGGATCGTCACTCTCCCCGCTAGGTTTCGCTGCGCAACGTCTCGATGTGCGCGCGGCACGTGTCGTAGGACGGCAGCATCCCGGCCTCGATCGCGGCGGCGAGGCTCGGCGCCGCGTCGTCGCGACCGGACAGCACCGGCGTCTCCGCCGGCCAGTCGATGGCGAGATCCGGGTCGAGCGGGTGCACCGTGTGCTCGGCCGTCGGGTTGTACGTGGTCGAGCAGAGATAGGTGAGCGTCGCGTCGTCGGTGAGCGCGCAGAAGCCGTGGCCGAGCCCCTCGGCGATGTACACGGCGCGGCGGTCGACGTCGTCGAGCCGCATCGCCTCCCACCGGCCGAAGGTGGGCGAGCCGACCCGGATGTCGACGATCACGTCAATCACCGCGCCCCGCGTGCAGGTGACGTACTTCGCCTGGCCGGGAGGGACGTCCGCGAAGTGGATGCCGCGCACCACGCCGGCCCCGGAGACGGACATGTTGGCCTGGGCGAGCTCGAGCGGGTGCCCGACCACCTCGGCGAGGCGATCGAAGCGGTACCACTCCAGGAACAGCCCGCGCGGGTCGCCGTGCTGCTGGGGGGTGACCTCCCACGCCCCCTCGATGCTGAGCGGACGGATCTTCACGACGGGAACCGCGCGACGGTCACGAACTCGTTGTACGTGAAGAGCTTGCCCATGAACCGCGGGAACGGGAACGAGTACTGCTTCTCGACCGTCAGCCCCAGGTCACGGCAGACCGCGGCGGCCTCGGCGAAGCCCACGAAGCGCACGTGGGTGGCGTCGCTCGCGTACCCCCGCTCCTGGGGGGTGATGAAGACGGCCTTGCCGCCCGGCTTGACGCAGGGCAGGTAGGACTCGACGACCTTGCGGGCCTGCTCCTCGGGCATGTGCTCCAGGAGGTGGGCGGCGAGCATCGAGTCGAAGGTGGCGGCGCGGTCGGTCTCGAAGAACTCGTTGATCGTGTAGGCCTCGAAGCCCTGCGACCGCGCGAACTCGACCGAGGTGGGGTTGTGGTCGACGCCGACCCCGTTTCCGCCCAGGTGGGCGAGGTTGCGGCCGAGGCCGCACCCCACGTCGAGCGTGCGCCCGAGATCGAGGCGGCGGATGTTCCACCGGTAGGGGCGCTGGACGTCGAGGATCTGCTTCCACCGCGCGCTGGTCACCCGCTGGAGCCGGTCGGTGTAGTCGGCACCCTGGGTGCTCGGCTTCTCGTGCTGCACGGGCGGTAAGCCTGTCAGACCAGGCCAGCGGACCGCAACCGGGCACGCCTACACGTAGTCAACGCGATCCTCCGTACCCTCGGTCACGGCCCGCGCCAGGAGGTCACCGAGCAGTGGGGCGAACTTGAACAGATTGTCACCGTAGACCGCCGTGAACGGGCCGCGCCGCCGGATGTGGAACCCGTCGCCGAGCTCGGCCATGGTGGTGCAGTAGAGCTCGTCCAGCACGGTCGGCTCCACGCCGTCGAGATGCGCGCGGACGTAGCCGACCACCGCCTCCCGGGAGGCGCGGGTGGCCTCGGCCCGGCCCGCCTCCCAGGCGATGCCGGCGTGGTCGAGCAGGCCGCCGACCGTCCACCGGCCCGGGCCGGCCATGTGCTGGTAGGTGGCGATGCGGCCGGGCGTCTCGTCGATCCAGCTGGACAGCGGCCCGGCGTGCCTGGTCGCGAACGTGAACCGCACGTGGTGGGCCAGCACGGACGGCGTGTAGAGGCCGACCGACGCGGCCAGCGGCGACGTGCCGGCCCCGGCCGCGATCAGCACCGCGTCGACGTCTACCGGACCGTCGGGAGTGTGCACGCGGGCGCCGGCGGCGCGCTCCTCCAGCAGGTACACGAGGCGGGTCCGCAGGGCCGGGCCGACGCGGCGGGTGAGGTGGGCGCCCGCGCCCTCGGCGTCGATCACGCCGCCGGTGGTGTCGAGGAGCGCGACATCCGGGCCGCGCCGCGCCGGGAGCCGGGCATCGGCGCCGACCATCTCGTAGGGCGCGCCGGCCTTGCGCATGCACGCGGTCCACTCCAGCGTGGGGGCGCCGCTCACCACGCAGCCGACGTCGCGGATCAGCGGCCGGCCGGCGGCCTCGCTCCAGCGCGCCCACCCGGCCCGCGCGTCGCGAGCCAGCGCGACGAGCGCCGCGCTGCCGTGCGCCAACCGGAAGATCCGGGATGAACCGGTGGAACGCTCCGCCATCGGGCCGGTGCGGTCGAGGCACACCACCTCGGCACCGCCGTCGAGCAGCGCGGCGGACGCGGCCAGCCCGACCACGCCCGCGCCGACGACCGCGACCCTCATCAGAGGTCTTCGAGCAGACCCAGCAGGTAGTCGCCGTAGCCGCTCTTGGTCAGCGGGTCGGCCAGCTCGCGCACCTGGTCGGCGGTGAGGAAGCCGGCCCGCCAGGCCACCTCCTCGACACAGCCGATCTTGAGGCCCTGCCGCTCCTCGATCACCCGCACGAACTCGGCCGCCTGCATCAGCGACGTGAACGTGCCCGTGTCCAGCCAGGCGGTGCCCCGGTCGAGCACGGTCACCGACAGCTCACCCGTCTCGCGGTACGCCTCGTTGACGGCGGTGATCTCCAGCTCGCCCCGATCGGAGGGCTTGAGGCCGCGGGAGATGTCGACCACGCGGTTGTCGTAGAAGTAGAGGCCGGGGACCACGTAGCGGGACTTGGGGCGGTCCGGCTTCTCCTCGATCGAGAGCACGCGCCCGTCGGCGTCGAACTCGACCACCCCGTACGCCTCCGGGTTGGCCACCGGATAGGCGAACACCCGCCCGCCGACCAGGTCGTCGTTGTGGCTGGCCAGCTGATGTCCCAGGCCCACACCGTGGAAGATGTTGTCGCCGAGGATGAGGGCGACCGGCTGGTCGCCGATGAAGTCCGCCCCGATGATGAACGCCTGGGCGATGCCCTCCGGCCGCGGCTGGGCCTCGTAGCGCAGGTCGAGCCCCCACTGCGAGCCGTCGCCGAGCAGGCGCTGGAACTGCGCCTGGTCCTCGGGCGTAGTGATGATCAGGATCTCGCGGATCCCGGCCATCACCAGCGTCGACAGGGGGTAGTAGATCATCGGCTTGTCGAAGACCGGCATGAGCTGCTTCGAGACCGCCCGGGTGATCGGCCACAGCCGTGAGCCGGTGCCGCCGGCGAGAAGGATTCCGCGCACGCCGGTACCCTACCGGTCCGCCGCGACACGGGAGTCGCGCTGCCGACAGCCGACAGCCCGGCTTTGGTCACCTTGGGTAGACTCCCGTCCCTGTGAGAGTCCTCGTCACCGGCGGAGCCGGGTTCATCGGGTCGGAGTACGTGCGTGAGCTGCTGCGCGGCGCGCTGCCGGCCGCCGCGCCGGCCGCGGTCACCGTGCTCGACAAGCTCACCTACTCGGGCAATCTCGCCAACCTCGATCCGGTACGCGAGGACCCCCGCCTCCGCTTCGTCCAGGGCGACATCTGCGACCCCGCGCTCGTCGACGAGGTGGTGCCCGGTCACGACGTGATCGTGCACTTCGCGGCCGAGTCGCACGTCGACCGCTCGATCGAGGGCGCGGCGCCGTTCGTGACCACCAACGTGCTGGGCACGCAGACACTGCTCGACGCGGCGCTCAAGCACGGCACCGGGCGGTTCGTGCACGTGGGCACCGACGAGGTGTACGGCTCGATCGCGCACGGCTCGTGGACCGAGGACTGGCCGCTCGCGCCCAACTCGCCGTACTCGGCCTCCAAGGCCGGCTCCGACCTGCTCGCGCTCGCCTACTTCCGCACCCACGGGCTCGACGTGGTGGTCACCCGCTGCTCCAACAACTATGGGTATTACCAGTTTCCCGAGAAGGTCATCCCGCTCTTCGTCACCAACCTGCTCGACGGCGGCACGGTGCCGCTCTACGGCGACGGCGGCAACGTGCGCGACTGGCTGCACGTGCGCGACCACTGCCGGGGCATCGCGTTGGTGCAGGACAAGGGGCGGCCGGGCGAGGTCTACCACATCGGCGGCGGCACCGAGCTCACCAACCGCGAGCTCACCGAGCGGCTGGTCGAGGCGTGCGGCGCGACCTGGGAGTCGGTGCGGCCGGTCGCCGACCGCAAGGGCCACGACCGCCGCTACAGCCTCGACATCACCAAGATCAGTCAGGAGCTGGGGTACGCGCCGACGGTCGACCTCGAGCGCGGCCTGGCCGAGACGGTCAGCTGGTACCGGGACAACCGCGCGTGGTGGGAGCCTCTGAAGGGATGACCAGGATCCTCGTCACCGGCTCGGGCGGGATGCTCGGGCAGGACCTGCTCGGCGTGCTCAAGGGCCGTCCGGACCTCGACGTCACCGCGCTCGCCCGCGCCGACCTGGACGTGACCGACGAGCTCGCGGTGCTCGCCGCCGTGACCGGCCACGACGCGGTGCTCAACGCGGCCGCCTGGACCGACGTCGACGCCGCCGAGGAGCGCGAGGCCGAGGCCACCGCGGTCAACGGCGACGGCGTGGCCCACCTGGCGCGCGCCGCGGAGGCGGTCGGCGCCCGCCTGGTGCACGTCTCCACCGACTACGTCTTCCGCGGCGACGCCACGTCGCCCTACCCCGAGGACGCGCCCACCGACCCGATCAGCGCGTACGGCCGGAGCAAGCTCGCCGGCGAGGTGGCGGTCCTGGGCGCGGGTGGGTACGTGGTGCGTACCGCGTGGCTCTACGGCGCGCACGGCCGCAACTTCGTCACCACGATGCTGCGCCTCGCCGGCGAGCGGGAGACCGTTGACGTGGTCGACGATCAGCGGGGGCAGCCGACCTGGTCGTGGGCGCTCGCCGAGCGGCTCGTCGACCTCGCGCTCGCCGACGCGCCGGCCGGCGTCTACCACGGCACGGCAACCGGTGAGACCACCTGGTACGGCCTGGCCCGCGCCGTCTTCGCCCGCGCCGGCCACGACCCCGACCGGGTACGCCCGACGACCAGCGACCGCTTCGTGCGCCCGGCGGCCCGCCCGTCGTACAGCGTGCTGGGCCACGATCGTTGGGCGCTGGCCGGCCTGCCGCCCATGACAAACTGGGAGACGATGCTGTCCGCCTACCTCGGGAGCCCCCGTGCCTGACCTGCCCCGGGTGAGTGCCGTGGTGCTGGCGTGGCGCGCGGAGCCACTCCTGCGGCGCTGCGTCGAGGCCCTGCTCGCCTCCGTCAAGGTCGACGTCGAGGTCGTGCTCGTCGACAACGGCTGCACCAACCCCGACCTGCCCTACCTGGCCACCCTGCCCGGCGTGGTCGTGGCCGGTTCCGGGGAGAACGTCGGCTTCTCCGCCGGCTGCAACGCGGGCGCGGCGGCGGCGACGGGCGAGTTCCTGGCGCTGGTCAACGGCGACGCGATCGTCGAGCCCACCGCCCTCGCCCGCCTGGTCGAGGTGCTGGGCGACGAGAGCGTGGGAGTGGCCGCCGGCGCCGTGCGCCTCGCCGACGAGCCCGAGCTCCTCAACTCCCGTGGCAACGAGATCCACGTGCTCGGCGTCAGCTGGGTGGGCGGCTTCCGCGAGCGCGAGACCCGCGGTGAGCCCACCGAGACCGCCGGCGCGATGGGCGCGTTCGTGGTCACCCGCCGCGCGCACTGGGACCGCCTGGGTGGCTTCGACGACCACTACTTCGCGTACGTCGAGGATGCCGAGATCTCGCTGCGCACCTGGCGGCTGGGGCTGCGCGTGCTCAACGTCCCGGACGCGGTCGCGCTGCACGGATACGAGTTCAGCAAGGTCAGCTTCAAGTTCTACCTGATCGAGCGCAACCGCCTGATGTTCGTGACCACCGTGTGGGGCGGCCGCGCGCTGGCGCTGCTGGGGCCGCCGCTGCTGGCGCTGGAGCTCGTGATGATCCTGCTCGCCGCGAAGGAGGGCTGGCTCCGCGACAAGCTGCGCGGCTACGGCTGGCTGTGGCGCCACCGCCGCCACCTGCGCGCGAGGCGCCGGGTCCTCCAGGCCGAGCGCCTGGTCCCCGACCGCGAGTGGATGCGCGTGCTCACCGACCGCTTCGACACCCCGCTGATCAACCCACCCGGCGTAGGCGTACTGAACGCCCTGATGACCACATACTGGCGCGTCGCCCGCCGCTGGGTCTAACCAGACCCGTCGAGGCAGAAACCAGGTTTCTGCTGCCTCAAAGCCCCGCCGAAGCAGCAGAAACCCGGTTTCTGCGCGAATCTTGCCGCCTAGCGCGGTGGGTTGGGCTTGTCCCGCGGAGCCGGCAGCGGAGGTCGGGGATCTCGGCGAGCCCTGGCGAGCCGCCGACCGCAGCGGTGCCCGCGGGAGCATACGGCCCGCGACTGGCGCGGACGCGGGCAAATCCGCCTGACGATTTTGTGGTTGATCAGGGAGTTGGTGGGAGGCACGCCCACCAGATCCCTGATCAACGCACGCGGGCGCCGCTACGCGGCGTAGGTCTCGAATTCGGCGACTCTGGGGGCGCCGCCGGAGCTGGTGATCCTGAAGGTGATCTTCGTTAGCGACGTCGCGGTGAAGGTCGTGGTGCTCGCGCCGCTGCCGCTGGCAAGGACGGCGCCGGTGTCGTGGTTGACGAGCTGCCACGAGCCGATGCTGCCCTGGGTGCCGGACGGTTCGCGGATGACGACGCGGGACACGCGGGTGGCGGAGCCCCACTTGATCGAGATGTCGCCGGTCGCGCCGGCCGGGGACCAGTAGGTGCTCAGGCTGGCGTCGCGCACGTTGCCGTAGCTCGTCCCGCTCGCCTTGCTGGAGCCGTCCGAGCCGGCGCCGATGCTCAGGTTGGTCCCGCTGGGCTGGGTCGGTGCGGGCGTCGTCGGGTTCGGCGCGGTCGGGCTCGCCGTGGTGGGGCGCGGCGTGGGGCTGGTCGGCGGCGTGGTCGGCGTGGTCGGCACGCAGCTGCCGTTCGAGACCTGGAGGCCCTTGTTGGCGCCGGCCGTCTGGGCGACCACGTTCGGCACGCAGCTCGCGCCGTCGAGGGTGAAGGAGTACGGGATGCTGACGCTGGTGTTCGACTGGACGTTGGGGCCGGCCGGGTTGGTGTCCTCGCCCGGGCTCGACCAGGTCACGTTGTCGAAGACGTTGCCGCTGACCTGCCAGTAGCCGGCCTGGTCGGTGTAGAAGGTGCCCAGGACGTCCTTGGAGTTCCTGAAGTAGTTGTTGTCCACCCTGGCGCGCGCCCCGGCCCGGGAGTTGATGCCCGACTCGTGCAGGCTCACGTAGCTGTTGTTGTAGATGTGGGCGATGCCGCCACGCAGGAGCGGCGTGCGGGAGTCGATGTTCTCGTACAGGTTGTGGTGGTAGGTGATGAAGCCGTTCGAGAGGTCGCTCTCGCTCGAGCCGACCAGGCCACCGCGGCCCGAGTTGCGCAGGATGCTGTAGGAGAGCGTCACGTACTGGGTGTTGTCCTTCATGTCGAAGAGGCCGTCGAAGCCCTCGTCCTCGCCGCCGGACGCCTCCAGCGTGACGTGGTCGACCCAGATGTTGCGCACGGTGCTCTCCATGCCGATGGCGTCGCCGCCGTTGGAGAGGGGCGAACCGGACTTCTTGACGTTCCGGACGGTCACGTTCTGGATGATGATGTTGCTGGCGTCGCGGAAGTGGATGCCCAGCTGGTCGAAGAGGGCTCCGCCGCCGACGCCGATGATCGTGACGTTGCTGATCTCCTTGAGCTCGATCTTGTCGGCGGCGGTGTTGCAGCTGTCGCCCGACACCTTGGTGGTGTTGCCGTGGTTGATGGTGCCCTCGACCTGGATGATGATCGGGGTGCTGCTGCTGGCCCGGCCGCACAGGGCCGCGTGGATCGCGGTGCCCGTGGTGGCCCGCACGGTCTGCCCGCCCGCGCCGCCGGTGGTCCCACCGTTCTGGGTGGCGTAGCCGGTGACGCCGCCGGTCGCCGCTGACGCCTCGGGTATCGACAGCACCACGGCTGTCGCGGCGACGGCCGCCGTCGTGGCCAGCACCGCCAGGAGTCTCAGTCTCATCCTTGCCTCACTACTTCTCGTCGTGGGTCGCCGCCGCCGCGCTGGTGGGACCGTGCGGCCGGCACGTGGGTGGCACCGTCGCCTCCACCGGAGCGATCCGTGAGGCAGGAAAGCGCTTTCCACGAGCGAGCATAGGACGACATCTATGGATGTGGCAAGGGTTGACTTCGAGCGCGCTCCAAGGCGGAGCATCGAGGGCATGACGACGTTGGCCGACACGCGCGTGCTGGTGACCGGTGGGACGAGCGGACTCGGGCTGGCCATGGCCACCGCCCTCGCCGGCGCCGGGGCGAGAGTCGCGCTCACCGGCCGCTCCGCCGCCCGGGCGGCTGCCGGCGCCGCGCGGCTGCCGGGCGCGATCGGCATCGAGATGGACGTGCGCGACGAGGCGTCAGTGGCCGCCGCGACCGCCGAGGCGTGGGCGCGTCTCGGCGATGGCATCGACATGCTCGTCAACAACGCCGGCATCGGCATGCGCACCGTCAAACCCGCGCTTCATGACCCACGCCCAAGGCT
>Ga0214467_1000057_pt1 | contig 31826 bp, 20 predicted proteins | sample RVTome_8_FD_187339 | JGI IMG/M metagenome (GOLD analysis project Ga0214467, IMG submission 187339) | Soil microbial communities from uranium-contaminated site in the Upper Colorado River Basin, Wyoming, United States - RVT160D0 HiSeq ...
ACAACACTCCGCCGCGAACACGTTGTAATACAAGCCATTACGCTTGAAAACCCACGGACCTTCCTCATACAACGTCGGCCGGCTGGCGTTTCCCGAACGCGCACCGAACCCGGCCGTGGTCAACGGGACCTTGGTGACCCCACCGGAGTACGAAATCATGTCGGCGTTCAGCCGCACATACCAGAGATTCGGGTTTCCCCAGTGCAGGTACGCCTGCCCGTTGTCGTCGATGAAGACCGTGGGGTCGATCTCCCCGTTCTCCACCAGTGGGCGACCGAGCGCGTCGCGGAACGGCCCGGTCGGGCTGTCCGACACTCCCACGCCGATGGCCATCCGGCCGGTCGCGCGGTTCTTGACCGGCACATACCAGTAGAACCGGCCGTCGCGGTAGATGGCCTGACCGGCCCACGCGTCGGCGCTCGCCCAGCTGAACGTGGCCAGGCTCATGGGAGAACCGTGGTCGGTCCAGTTGACCATGTCGGCCGAGGACCAGACCCGCCATTCGCGCATGGTGAAGTACGTCGAGCCGTCCTCATCGTGACCGGTGTAGAGGTACACCCGGCCGTTGTGCACGAGCGGAGCAGGGTCGGCGGTGTAGATGGTCTGCACGATCGGGTTGTCGGCCCGGGCCACCCCTGGCATCAGGACCGTCAGGCACAGCAGCACGGACAGCCAGGCGACGCCCCGCCTGCCCGCGGCGCGGCCGGACATTGCGTACTTCACGGTTACCTCCACAAGGCCGCCGCTCAGCTGGAGCGCGGTCGCTGTCATCGTGGGTGGTCGAGGTCGCCGGCCGGACCGGCGCGGAGCTTGCCCCCTCCACGCCGGCCCGGCCCAGGCCACCCCGGCAGCATGCATGTCGGCGTCATGACGCTGCCCGCTCCGGGGCGTCCTGGGGGTGGGGACCCGGGCCCGTGCCCGTGCCCGAGTCCCCGGCCAGCAGGTGTAGTTGGTTTGGATGAGTGGGCCCGGGTGCCAGGGCCGCTACTTTCTCGTCGTCAGGCCCGTGCCCAGCGTTGGTTGGTGCCGCCGTGGCAGCTCCACACGATCACCGTGGAGCCGTTGGCGGTGGCAGCACCGTTGACGTCCAGGCACTGTCCGGTCTGCGCGTTACTGATCGTGCCGTTGCTGTTGAAGACCCATTGCTGGTTGGCCCCACCGCCGCAGTCCCAGATCTGCACCCGGGTACCGGCGGCGGCGTTGGCGGGTATTTCCAGGCACTTGCCCATCACCTGCAGCGCTCGCCCGTTCTGGGTGAACTGCTGGTTGGCGTTGCTGTGGCAGTCCCAGATGATCGTCTGCGCGCCGTTGGCCGAGCTCGCACCGTTGACGTCCAGGCATCGGCCGGACGCCTCGTTACGCAGTCTGTTCCCGCTCGGGTTCGGGGTCGTGGGGTTCGGGTTGGTGCCGGCGTTGAGGGCGTCGAGGACCGCGTTGTAGGCGGCCTTCTTGTTGCCTGAGCACTCGAACAGCAGGGCGTTGTCGGAGCCGCGCCACGAGTCGCAGTCGCGCACCCCCCACACCGTGATGCCGGTGCAGCGCGAGACCGCCAGGCAGGCGCGGGTGACGGTGGCGTAGATGTTGGCCTGGTTGCCGCCCTGCGTGACGTCGAGCTCGGTGATCTGCACGTCGACGCCGAGGTCGGCGAAACGCTGCAGGTTGGCCTGGTAGTCGCCGGCGATCGAGGTGCCGAGGTGGGACTGGAAGCCCACGCAGTCGATCGGCACGCCGCGGGACTTGAAGTCGCGGACCATGTTGTAGATGCCGGTCGACTTCGCGTTGACACCGTCGGTGTTGTAGTCGTTGTAGCAGAGCTTGGCGCCCGGATCCGCGTTGCGGGCGGCGCGGAACGCCGCTTCGATCCAGTCGTTGCCGGTGCGCTGCAGGTTGGAGTCGCGGCGGCCGCCGCCACCCCCGTCGGCGAACGCCTCGTTGACCACGTCCCAGGCGTAGATCTGGCCCCGGAAGTGCGTGGCCACCTGGGTGACGTGGTTGATCGCCGCGTTGCGCAGGTCGCTGCCGGACAGGCCCTGCGCCCACCCCGGCTGCTGGGCATGCCAGAGCAGGGCGTGGCCGCGCACGCTCATCCCGTTGGCGCGGGCGTGGCTGACGATCCGGTCGCCGGCGCCGTAGTTGAAGCTTCCGCGCTGTGGCTCGGTCGCGTCCCACTTCATCTCGTTCTCGGCGACCAGACTGTTGAACTCACGGTTGAGCACCGACATGTACGTGCTGTCGCCGAACTTGTACGTACCCACCGCGGCGCCGTAGTAGCGGCCCTTCTCCGCCGCCGAGGCGCCCAATGTGGTCCCGGCGCTGGCGGTGCCGGTGAAGACAAGTGCCATGCCGCCCGCGACCAACGCGGCCAGCAGCAGTGGCAGTATCGCTTTGGTCCGCCGTCGCCGGGGCAGACTGCTCGAATGGGCGATGTCTCTCATCGATCAGTACCTTCCGAAGTGGGCTGCCTCGCTGCGTTAGCGCTAACATCGCTAGCCTGCTTGGGCTCCGCTCGCACAGGTTGGGATGGACGCAACGCTAAGCATCGATGTGTGCGAGATTGCCAGATTGTTTCGCGGCATTCAAGAGGGAAACTTCGATGCCCGCAAGAATTCGGGCTTCATGGCCCTGATCGACGACGTGGGACTTTTTGGCTCTATCGTCGATAACACATTTCCGGCACCGGTTGGGACGCCGGAGAGCATGGAGAATCACAGCGGCTTTCTGTTATGCGCGCCGATGCCGCGTGGTCGCGGATGGCCGCATCGGCCGTGCTCCTACCCGGCCAGCGGCGGCCGGGGCCGGAAGGACGCGTCGGCGCGAAACCCCGGACTGCCGTCGGCCGGATCCACCCACAGCTCCATGCCGCGGTGGCGCAGGAACGCGCCCGGGTAGTTGAACGACTCGAACGATACCGAATCGGGGACCGAGCCCACCCGCACGCAGAACGTCGCGTCCCCGCGGAAGAGCTCGGTGCCTTCATCCCGGCTCAGCCGCAGCCGCCACGACGCATGGCGCAGGAACTGGCCATCCGGGGCCCGGAACGAGACGCAGCCAGGATCCGCCAGCCCGCGGACCACTTCGAACGTCGCCCGCTCCCGCGCTCCGGCGTCGCTGCCCGCCTCGACCGGTCCAAGTACGCCAGCGCCGTCCTCGGCGGTGGTGACCACCAACCCAACGCCGTTGATGGACTCCAGCGACGCCAACCCCGACGTGATAGGTGCGGTGCCGGTCATCGACGGGCTCGCGACTGTCGGGCTCGGGCGCCCCGGGCTCGGCAGGAGCGGCCCGGGCGGTGGCGGCGCGGGCGCCACGGCCGGTGCCGACCCCACCGGCACCGCCGCCGGTGCCGACGTCCGCGCTCCGATCGCCGGCCGGCTCGGTGGTGCCGGTGCGGTCCACGTCGCGGTGGTGACGGCGGCCCCGGCGACGAGCGTGGCGGCCCCGATGGCCGCCGCGACGGGGTGGGCCCCGATCGTCTGGGTGAGATGGCCGAGCAGTCCCGCCTTCACGCCGATACCGACCGCCCCGGAGGCGGTCGCGCCCGAGAGGGCTCCGACCGAGGCGGCGCCTCCGGCCGTTCCGGCGAGCGTGCTTTGGGCGAGCGCCGCGGCCGAAAGCGCCACCGGGACGGGGAGCAACGCCAGGCCCATGATCAGCCGCTCCAGGGGCAACATCCCGTCGGCGGCGCGGGAGCAGACCTGGCACGACCGGGTGTGCCGCGTGATCCGCTTTCGCCATAGCGGGCTCGGCCGGCCGTTCCAGTCTTCGAGCGCGGCGGCCAGCTGTACGCATCGCGGACGGGCTTCCAACGCCGCGACGAGTGACCGGCTCAGCTCCAGCTGGTGGCGCATCCGCTGAACGCGGACACCGGCGTGCGCCAGGCTCGTGCCCAGCGCCGTCGCGAGCTCGGTCCTGGTCAGCTGGCCGGCGGTTTCCAGCCACCACAGCGACAGCAGCGCCCGGTCGTCGGGGTCGAGCCATCGACTGGCGCGTACCGCCTGCTGCCGGTGCCCCGACAGCTCCACGTTTGTCAGGGCCCAGCTCTCCGCGTCGGCGTCCGGCACGTCGGTCACCTCTTCGAGGGGCGCCGTCCGCTGGGCGTCAGCCTGCCGCCGGTGGAGGTGGGTGCTGATCTGGCGGGTCGCGATCGTGGCCAGCCAGGGCCGGAAACTCTCCGGGGTACGGAGCGTGCGCAGCTCCCGCAGGGCGCGGAGCATGGTCTCCTGCACGACGTCGTCAACGTCCGCGATCCCGCCCAGCGCCCTGCGCACGATGGTGTACACCAGCGGCAGGTAGGCCGTGACGAGCTCGTCGAGTGCCCGCTGGTCACCGGCCTGTGCGGCGACCACCAGGCTCGTCTCGTTGACCCTGCTCGCCGGCATCACCCGCTCCACACCTCCGACTCCAGCCGGTAGACGCGCCGCGCCGTCCCGCACCAGATCTCGTGCCGCTGCTGTTCGTCGCACGGGGTCAGCAGCTCGGACACGGTTTCGATCCACCGCTGGTACATGGTGGCGAGCAGGCACACCGGCCAGTCGGAACCAAACATCAACCGGCCGGGTCCGAACACCTCCAGCGCGTGCGTCACCGCGGGTCGCAGGTCCGCCGGTGTCCACGACGACCAGTTGGCTTCGGTGGCCAGGCCGGAGAGTTTGGCCGACACGTTCGGCTGCCCCGCCAGCGTGCTCAGGTCGCGCATCCACTCGCGCAGGTCGCCGCGGGCCAGCGGGGGTTTGCCGAGATGGTCCAGGACGAACCGCGCCTGGGGCAGCGCGGCGGCCAGACGGGCGGCGGCGGGGAGCTGGTGCTCGCGGATGACCAGGTCGAACACCAGGCCCGCCGCGGCGACGGCGCTGATCGCGCGGCGGATGTCGGCCTGGTCGAGGAAGGTCGGGTCGGTTTCGCTCTGCACGAGATGGCGGATGCCGACGAGCCGGTCGCCGCCCGCCGAGGCGCGCAACCGGTCGATGCGGTCGGAGAGGTCCTCGGCGCGGAGGTCCACCCACCCGACGACACCCCGGATGAGCTTGCTGTCCGCGGCGGCACGCAGCAGGTCGACCGTTTCGGCCTCGGAGCTGACCGCCTGCACGACGACGGTCTGCGTGACCCCCGCGGTCGCGGCGAGCGGGGCCAGGTCCGACGGTTCGAAGTCGGCGTCGATCGCGGCCATGGTGTGTGGATCGATCCAGTGCTGCCGGTGGCGGGCCCGGTTCCACAGGTGGTGGTGGGCGTCCACGATGCCGACGGGTGGGTGCGGGTGAGGGTCCATCAGCGTCCCAACCAGCCGCCGTCGACGGGCAGGATGACGCCGTTGACGTAGTCGGACGCCGGGGAGGCCAGAAACACCGTGGCCCCGGCGATGTCGCCGGCCTGGCCCCAGCGACCCGCCGGGATCCGCGCGAGGATCGCCTCGTTGCGGTGCGGGTCCGCGCGCAGCTCCTTGGTGTTGTCGGTCTCGATGTAGCCCGGCGCGATGGCGTTGACGTTGACACCGTGCGCCGCCCACTCGTTCGCGAGTGCCTTGGTGAGCCCGGCCAGGCCCGACTTGGCGGCGGTGTAGCCCGGGACGTTGATGCCGCCCTGGAAGCTCAGCAGCGACGCGGTAAAGATGATCTTGCCGTGGCCTCGGTTGACCATGTTCCGGCCGATCTCCCGGCTGAGCAGAAACTGGCTACTCAGGTTGACCTGGATGACCTGGTCCCACATCTCGTCGGAATGCTCGGCCGCGGGCCGCCGGGCGATCGTGCCGCCGTTGTTCACGAGGATGTCGATCGGCCCGCCGCTGTTGAGATCCGCGGCCAGCCGGTGCACGGCCGTACGGTCGGCGAGGTCGGCGCGCAAGGCGGTGAACCGCCGTCCGGCGGCCCGCACCCGCTGTTCGACCGCGCTGCCGCTGGGCTCGAGGTGGGCCGATACGCCGATCACGTCGGCCCCGGCGTCAGCCAGCGCCGTGGCCATCGCGAGGCCGATCCCGCGCCGGGCGCCGGTCACGACGGCGGTGCGCCCGGCCAGGTCGAACAGCGCGGTCACTCGGCGCTCCCCCGCCAGTCCAGCAGGACCTTCATTACTCCCCCGCCTCGTTCGAGGACGGCGAAGGCGGCATCCACAGCGTGCACGGGCAGGGTTCCTGAGATCAGTTGCGTCGTGGGGATCGCCCCGGCCGCGACCAGCCGGATGGCCTCGACCATGTCGTCACGCTGATAGAGGCGGGCGCCGAACAGCTCCAGCTCCCGCCAGAAGAACCGGTGCAGATTCACCGGACGGGGCTGCGTATGGATGGCGACCATGACGAGCCGGCCCCGGGTGGTCAGGACGTCGACCGCGGTGTCCACGCCGGCGGCGGAGCCGGAGACCTCGAACGCGATGTCGGCGCCGGCGCCGGCGGTGCGTTCGTTCATCAGCGTCACCACGTCGTCGACCTGCGGGTCGACGGCCTCGATCCCGACCTGTCCCGCGATCGAACGCCGGAAGGGGTTGGGCTCGACCAGCATCACCCGCCCGCCCGCGTGCTGGGCCACCAGAGCGATGAGCACACCGACCGGGCCGCCACCCACCACGACCGCGTAGTGGTCCGGGCCGAGACCCGACCGCCGCACGTCGTGCACGGCGACCGCGACGGGTTCGACGAGTGCCGCGTGGTGCAGTGGCAGCGCGTCGGGTAGCGCCAGCACGAGGTCCGCCGGGACGTTCCAGATCGACTGCATGGCACCGGGCGAGTCGATGCCGAGGAAGTCCATCGCATGGCAGATGTGGGAGTCACCGCGTTTGCAGGCGGCACACCCGCCGCACGAGCGCGTGGGCATCACCGTGACGGGCTGGCCGACGGCCCAGCCGGTCACCTCGGGGCCGACCGCGGCGACGCGGCCGGACATCTCGTGGCCGATTACCGCGGCCGGGCCGACCCGGGCATCCATGTCGCCGTGGTAGATGTGCAAGTCGGTGCCACAGATCCCGGTGTAGGCCACCTCGATCGCCACCTGGCCATACCCAGGTGGTGCGGTGGGCCGGTCCTCGATCTCGATCTTTCGCGTGCCGCGGTAAACGACCGCCTTCATCGATCCTCCATCCAAGGGACGTCGACAAGACCCGTCGCGGAGGGCATCGGGTGCCGCGATGCCCTCCGCAGTTCGTGGTGATCAGGGCGTGACGGCAAAGTCGCTGAAGCTGAACTGGCCGGTCAGTCCGGCGGCGTGCGACGTGGCGATCATGCCCGCGTCCTGGGTCTCGGCCACGCCGGCCAGGTTCACCGTCGGACCGACCTTGGTCCAGGTGGTGCCGTCGGTGGAGTAGTACCCGCTGACCTCGCCGCCGGAGCGGACCAGCCGCACCCAGACCGGTGCCCGGACGCCGCTGGCACCGCTGAACGAGTCGAGGTAGCCGTTGCCGTCGGAGTCCCACTGGAAGGCCACCCCGTTGCCCGGGGTGACCACGAGGACCGCGTAGCCGGGCGAGGTCCGGGCGCCGGTGAGATCGTTGCGGATGGCCACTCCGGCCTTGGCCCACGGGTTGGTGCTGTCCATCGCCGTGACCCGGGCGGTCACTGTCGACGAGGCCCCGACCGCCCCGCCGCGGAAGATCGCGCCGTACTCATCGAACGAGCCGCCGCCGTCCTGCCAGATGTCGGCCCCGGAGGTGAGGATGGCGTAGCTGCCGCCGGCCTCCCCGAACTGGCTCGGCACCGAGCCGTATCCGGTCAGCGAAACCAGCGGGTTGATCGCGGTCAGGTTCAGCGTTCTGGTCGGGCTGTACGAGGTCTGACCCGCGCGGAAGTCGATCGACGCCGTCACGGCACCCCGGGCCACGGGGGTGGTGAACGCGGTGGGCGCCGTGACCCGCCACGTGACGGTTTGCGAGGCGCCGGCGGCGAGCCGTGGCCGCGGTGCCGGACCGGTGCGTGCGGCCTGCCAGCCCTCCGGCACGGCGATCGAGACGGTCAGTCCGGCCACCGGCTTGTCGCTGACGTTCTCCAGCGTGGCGATGACGGTGGAGGTGCCGCCCGCGCTGAGGCTGGCCGGGTCGGCCGACAGCGTGGCGCCGACCGGGGGACGGTTGGGGTCGGCGGGGCCCCGGTACCTGCCGGTCGGGCCGGCGTTGTAGATGACGCGGCTGGCCTCGATCGTTGGGTTCGCGGCCGTGATGGTGAGGTTTCCCCGGGTGACGTTGCCGCGGCTGCCGTTGGCGATGCCGGTGATGGCCGGGTTGGTCGCGTAGTTGTCGGTCAGGGTGAGGTCGCCGGTGCGGTTGCCGTTCTGGTTGTTCGCGTGTGCCCATTGCCCGGCGGTGTTGAGGAAGACGTTGCGGCTGGCGGTCAGGTATCGGGAGCCTTCGTCGAAGTAGAGGCCGAGCTGGCCGCTGTTCTCGCAGACGTTCTCCTCGATCGTGCTGCGGGGCATCGCCGAGAGGGTGTAGATGCAGCCGGCGTCGAACATCGTCCGCACGACGTCGCGCACGTAGTTGCCGACCACGCGGACGTCGCTCAACGTCGTCGGCGTCTCGTAGATCGGCTGGAAGTCGTAGAGCCCGCGGTTGAGGTACTCGGGGCTGCCGCCCGGGTCGTTGGCACCCCACCCGTAGCCGAGGCCGATGCCGGTGTACGGCGCGTCGGCGATGTAGTTGTGCGCGATGGTGAGCCGGGTGACGTAGGTGGCGAAGATCGGATCCTGGTCGAGGTACTCGAGCAGCGACGCGTAAAGCCGGTTGTCGCTGATGAGGATGTCGCTGTTGACCATGCGGGGGTCGGACGGGTGATGGGCGTCGGGACGCACGCCACCGACGACGATGCCGCCACCGGCGCTCGCGGTGAACGTGTTGCCGACGACCGACACATCGCGGGCGCCCAGCCCGACGCCGGTGGCGTGGGCGACGGCGTCGTTGCCGATCCCGAGCCCGACGGAGCCGAGGTTGACGAAGCTGTTGTCGTGGAAGCTGATGCCGTGGGCCGCGGACACCTGCACCGCAGCCGCCGCCTGCGCCCAGCCGTTGCGGGATCCTTCGAATCCGCGGCAGCCGACCGCGCAGGAGGTGAAGGCGTCGGCCGGCCGGTCGGGTTGCACACCGGTGATGAACACGCCGGTCTGCTGGTTGGCGTATCCGTTGGGCGTGCTCGGGTGCAACCAGGTGGTGCCGGTGAACGTCAGCCCTTCGAAGCGGAGGTTGCGGGCCGGTTGGTCGTAGGTGCCGCCCACCTGGACCAGTGTCTCCAGCCGCGGCAGCTCGACCCGTGCGCGCCGCATGTCCTGCCCCGGCAGCGGCTTGTAGTACAGCGTCCCGCTCGTCGTGTCCAGGTACCACTCGCCAGGCTGGTCGAGGAAGCGTCGGGAGTTCAGCAGGAAGTAGGTCGGCGTCCGGAACGGGGACTGGAGCGCGTCGTAGCCGTAGGTGTTGTTGTCCCACGCGGGCTGCTGCATGACCACCGTCGTGCCGGTGATGCTCTGCACCGGCGCGAACCTGTTGGTGAAGGACTGCAGCGCCTGCAGGTCGATGCGCTGCTGGTCGGGCAGCGTGGCCAGGTAGGCCAGATCGGGGTTGTTGAGTGTGAAGCCGGTGGCGTTGAGCGTGATGTCGGTGCGGGCGAGCGGGATCCGGGCGCGTTGTGCCAGGATGCCGTCGACGTAGAGCTGGCGGGTGTCGAAGCCGGTGCCGACGGGTGCCTTGTAGACGCCGGTCGCGGCGTCGTCGAGCTCCCAACCGGTGACCGGCTGGGCTCCACTGAGGACGGTCGTATCGCGCGCGCCCCGCCAGGTCACGGTGCGGCCGCCGCGTCCGGAGTCGGCGGCGTCGAAGCGCAGGGGCTCGCTCAGCCGGTAGGTGCCGCCGCGCAGCTGGACCGTGACGTCACGGTCGCCTTTGGCGGCTTCCAGGCGCGCCCGCCGTTGCGCTTCCCGCAGCGTCGCGAGAGGACGGCCGAAGGTGCCCGGACCGCGGTCGCTGGCGTTCGCGGTGCCGGGCGGTGCTACCACGATGACGTGTTCTTTGGGAGCGGCTTGCGCGGCGGGTGTCAACACACCGAGTACTCCTGTCGCGGTCACTGCCATGGCGACAGCCACGGCGGCACTTCGGGCCGACGAGGGGCGCACTGCGACTTCCTTTCCTTGGCGGGTGGGATTGGGCTAGCGGACGTCCACCGGGTGTGGTTGGTTCGCGGCGCCGCCCCGGCTTGTGACGGCGAGCAGTTGCCGGCCGGCCCGCTCGGGCCGCACGTGGGGTCCGTCCGGTGCGGGTGTGGTCCGTTGGTAGACAGCGGTGATCGCGTCCTCGTCGACCCGGACGCCCAAGCCCGCCGAGTCGCCGAGGACGAAGTCGCCGTCCTCCACGTGCAGGTCGACGGTCACGCCGATCGGTGGCCGCAGGTCCTGAAGTTCGCTCGCGATGTGGTTGGGCACCGAGGTCGCGGCGTGCAGCAGGGCCACGGGTGTGTTGCCGATCGGGCTGACCGGCAGGTCGTGGGCGTGCGCCAGCGCGGACACGCGCAGGAAGTGGGTGACGCCCCAGACCGCGGCCGTCTGGACGATGTCGAGGCCACCCGCGGCGATCAGCGGACGAAACTGCTCGAGTCCGGTCAGGTTCTCGCCGCTGGCGACCGATGTGCGCACGCCGCGGCTGACGGCGGCCAGGCCGTCGGCGTCCCAGCGCCGGACCGGCTCTTCGATCCAGGCCAGGTCCAGCGTCCGTTCGAGCTCGCAGACGTGGCGGACCGCCTGCTTGCGGGTCCAGGACTCGTTGGCGTCCAGCATCAGCCCCGGCCGCATCCCGCGTGCGGCCTCGGTCAGCACCTCCCGCACGAGCGTCAGGCGGTGGCGGTCCCGCTCGATGTCGAGGCCGCCCTTGAGCTTCGCCGCTCTGAGCCCGCGTTGGGCGTACACCTCGTAGGTGGCGACGAGCTCCTCGTCGGACAGGCCGATGTCGAGGCCGGAGGCGTAGGCGTGGACCGTGCGGTCGCGGCCGCCCAGCAACCGCCACAAGGGCTCACCGGCGGCTTGCGCCTTGATGTCCCACAACGCCGTGTCGAAGGCGCCGATCGTGCCGAAGACCACGCCGGCGTGGCCGGCCTTGAAGGTCTGCCGCAGCATCCGGTCGTAGAGCGCGGTCACCGCGCGCGGATCCTGACCTTCGATAGCGGCGAAGATGGCCTCGGCTTCCACGTGGGGTCCCAAGCCGACTCCGGTGATCCCCTCGTCGGTGTCGACCATGATGATCGGCACTTGCATGACGCCGTCGGCATAGATGCCGTTGGCGTCACCGACGGGTCGGCCCCATTGCTGTGCCGTCATCAGGGTCCGGTATCCGGTGATCCGCATGTCAGCCCTTCGTCGCACCGGCGGTCACACCGTCGGCAATCTGGCGCTGCAGGAACAGATAGGTCACCAACACCGGCACCGCGGCGATCAGGACGCCGGCCGCGAAGGTGGGGATGTCGTCGGAGTACTGGCCGCGCAGGGAGGTGACACCCACCATGAGCGTGCGATGGTCGGCCGACGGCATCATCAGGAGCGAGATGAGCACGTCGTTCCAGCAGAACAGCGCGTTGAGGATGCCCACCGACAGCAGCGCCGGAGTGCCGATCGGCAGCATGATCCGCCGGTAGACGCCGTAGACGGTGTTTCCGTCGATCCGGGCCGCGTCGATGATCTCGGCCGGCACCGCCCGGTAGTAGCTCGTCATCAGGAAGACGGTGAACGGCAGGAACTGCGCGACGTAGGCGAGGATCAGCCCTGGATAGGTGTCGATGAGACCGGTGTCGGCCATGATCCTGGCCAGCGGCACCATGATCACCTGGAAGGGGATGAACAGCGCGGCGAGGCAGACCAGAAACAACGCCGATGAGCCCCGAAACCGCAGCTGGCTCAATGCGAACCCAGCCATGGATCCGATGAGCAGCAGCAGCGCCACGGCGCAGGTCACGACGATGACCGAGTTGAGGAAGTACCGCGCCATGCCGACGCTGTTCCAGGCGGTGCTGAGGTTCTCCCAGTGCAAGGTGCTCGTCAGGGAGAAGCGATCGAGGATGTACTCGCGGCGGGTCTTCATCGCGACGTTGGCGGTGAACAGCAGCGGATAGATCGTCGCCAGGGCGAGGACCGCCATCGGCACCGCGACGAACCACCTGCTCAGCCGGAGGCGGGACATCAGCTTTCCCTTCCCGCGCGGCGCAGCACGCTGATCTGCAGCAGGCCGACGACCAGCATGATCAGGAACAGGGCGGTGGACGCGGCCGAGGCGAGTGCCGGGCGGTTCATCTGTCCCTGCTGGAACCAGATGTAGTACTCAGGCAGGTAGGTGGACCCTTCCGGACCGCCGCTGGTCATGATGTAGAGCAGGCCGAACATCGAGGTCAGCATCCCGATCATGGTGGTGACGAAGACGAACTGGATGGTGCGGGACAGGCCGGGGATGATGACGTGCCAGAGGGTTTGCGGCAGCGAGGCGCCGTCGACCCGGGCGGCGTCCAGGAGTGCGGAGTCCAAGGTCGCGAAGCCGGCCAGGAAGACCACCAATGCCATCCCGAACGTCGCCCAGATGTGCACGCCCACGACGGCGAAGATGGCCACGTCCGGATCGCCGAGCCAATCGACCGGGCCGAGGCCGGCGCCGCCGAGCACCGTGTTCAGTGGGCCGTCGTAGGCCAGCAGCAGGTTGAATATCGCGCCGACGATCACCGGTGAGAGCACGGCCGGGAAGAAGTAGACGCTGCGGAAGACCCGGTGTCCGGGCACACGCAGGTAGATGAACGTGGCGATCAGTCCCGGGATCGCGACCGCGATCGGGAGCAGCAGCACGAGCAGTCCCACGTTGCGCAGCGCGGTGCGAAACAGCGGGTCGTCGAAGAGGTCCGCGTAGTTGTCGAGCCCGACCGTGGTGCCGTTGCGTTCGCCGTCGCCGGTGAAGGAGAAGTTGACGCCCACCACCAGTGGCCACAGGCGCAGCACCACGATTATCAGTACAGCCGGAGCGACCAGCACGTAGGGAGCGAGGCGCTCGGCGCGCCTGCCGTCCCGGGCCCGCCGCGAGCTTGTCGCCGAGCTCGGCTCCCCCACTGGCTGGCCGGTCGTCGCGCCGTCGGCCCGCCCTGCTTCGGCGGCAGGGCGGACCGGCGACGAACTACCCAATGGCACGATCAGCCCGCCTGGTCGGACGCGGCCAACTGCTGCACCGCCTTGTCGACGGTGACCGATCCGCTGAGCAACTGCTGCGACAGCCGCCCCATCAGGTCGATGGTCTTGGACGACAAGGCGACGTGCAGGGCCGGCTTGCCACCGTCGATCTCGGAGACGATGGTGGCGACGGCCGGGCCGGCGCTGGATACGTCGATGGTGCTGTCAGCGGCGATCGCACCCGCGTCGGCGTAGAAGGACTTCAGCGCGTCGGTCGAGGTCAGCGACCGCACCAGATCGGCGGCGACCTTGGGGTCCTTGGTCCACTTCGCGACCGCGTAGCCGATACCGCCGTCGAACGGAAGGCTCGGGGTGGCACCGGCCGTCACGACCGGGGACTTCATGACGCCGACGTTGTCGGCTTCCAGGAACTCGGCGAAGTCCTTCCAGTGCCCGATGTCCGACATCAGCCCGGTGACGTGCGAAGCCTTGCTGGACTGGAACACCGCGAACGCGTCGTTGAACATCGCGGTCGAGTTGGCCCCGTCGTTGTTCATGCCTTTGTCGTTGACCTCTTTCCAGAGCGCGAAGACCCGCTTGACGGCCGGCGAGCTCCAGTTGCGCTTGCCGGCGATCCAGTCGTCGTACTCCTGCGGCGAGAGGATGCCCGAGCCGAAACCGGACAGGAAGAACTGGATCCCGATGCCTTCTTTGTTGCCCTGGGCGAAGCACTTGGCACGGGTCGCCTTGGTGATGGCCGCGCAGTTGGCGACGAACTCGTCCCAGGTGGCGGCCGGCCGCTCCGGGTCCAGCCCGGCCTTCTTGTAGAGCGCCTTGTTGTAGTAGATCGGGTGCCCCTGCAGGGTCACCGGGGCGGCGTACGTCTTGCTGTCTTTGGTGAAGGCCTCCCAGCCGGCCAGGCGCTGCTTGTCGTCACCGACGTACTCATCCAGCGGTAGGAGCGCGTCCACCCGGTCACGGATCTGGCCGCCGCCGTTGAAGAGCATGACGTCCGGACCCTTGCCGGCCTGGATGGCCGCGCCGAGCAGGGTGTAGTACTGCTCGAACGGCTGCGCGACGAACTCGACCGTCACGCCGGAGTGCTTCTTGGCGAAGTCGGCCTTCGCCTTCTCGATGTATGAGGCCGCGGACGCGTCGCCCGACTTCCAGTCCCAGACCACGAGCTTGCCGCTCGAGCCGCCGGACGGTGGATCGGATTCCGAGGCGCTTCCGCAGCCGGCCAAGGCAAGCCCAGCAACCAGGACCGCCGACCACAGTGCTCGCTGCTTCATTACTCACTCTCCTGATGTGGCCGGCGGACCGGCCGTGGGCGGAGGATTACACGGGAACGTAACTCGTATGACGTATGACGTCAACACAGTGCCGTATAGTGGGTGGGTACTCGCGGTCGCGGCGGGCCACGGAGGGTGATATGACGGCAGCAGCGCAGTCGGCCACCGGCGTGGCCGGGCCTCCCGCCTGGACACGGCGACCGGCCAATCTCGCCACGGCGGTCACGGCGGAGTTGGTGCAGCGGATCGTCCGTGGAGTGCATCCGTCGGGCTCGCCACTACCGTCCGAGCCGGTGCTCTGCGAGACATTCTCGGTCAGCCGCACCGTGGTCCGCGAGGCGGTGAAGATCCTTCAGGAGAAGGGGCTGGTGCAGGTCCGCCACGGCACCGGCACCATAGTCACCCCGCCCGCGATGTGGAACATGCTGGACGAGCTGGTCCTCGGCGCCACCATCGCCGAGGACGAGAGCCTGGCCATCCTCGACGATCTGGTGGTCACCCGCCGCGTGCTGGAGTCCGACATGGCCAACGTGGCCGCCCGGCTGGCCGACGACGAGGCCATCGAGCGGCTGCGCACGTTGGTCGACCGGATGGATGAGCTCGTCGACGACCATGTCAGCTACCACGACTACGACCGCACCTTCCACGACACGGTCATGCAGGCGTCCGGAAACCGCATCGCCCGTGCCGTCGTCCGCGCGTTGGAAAGCCAGGTCCTCAACACCGCCCGCTACATGGGTCGCACCGAGCGCGCCCTGTGCGTGGCCTCCAACCGCGGCCACCGGCGCATCTACGAGCGGATCGCCGCCCACGACCCCGACGGTGCGGCCGAGGCCATGTTCACCCACATCACCGAGGCCTGGGTGGTACGCCGCAGCGGGCCGGACGAGCCGACCCGACTGCGGCGCTGATTCCGAGTTCATCGCGGTGCGCAGTGGTTAGGTGCTTCTGGTCATCGACGGGTCCATTGCTGGTTGGTGCCGCCGTGGCAGGACCACAGGTGAAGTTTGGTGCCGTTGGCGGTGCCCGCGCCGCTGGCGTCCAGGCACAGTCCTGAGTGGACGCCCGTGATGGTGCCGTTGGCGTTGACGTTCCACTGCTGGTTGGTCTGGCCGTTGCAGTCCCAGATGATGGCGGTGGTGCCGTTGGCGGTGCCTTGCCCGTTGGCGTCCAGGCACTTGTTGCCGTACACCATCAGCTGCTTGGTGGAGGTGTAGGTCCAGCTCTGGTTGGTGCCGCCGGTGCAGTCCCACAGCTGGGTCTGGGTGCCGTTGGTGGTGGTGGAGCCCGGCACTTCGAGACACCGGCTGGACGGCACTCCGACGATCCGCGTGCCCTGCGGGGTGGTGCTGCCCTCGGGTCCGGCCGATGCCATCACGGACTGGGCGCCCGACGGCCAGTTGCCGTTGGTGACGGTGACGTTGCCGGAGACGACGTTGCCGCGGTCGCCGTTGGTCACGTTGGTGCTGCCGTTGGTCGACCAGTTGTTGGTGACGGTCCAGTTCCCCATGTTCTCGCCGCCCCAGTAGTTGGCCGTCGCCCAGGTACCGGTGTTCGAGAAGACGTTGTTGGTGGCCGTGTAGTACTTCGAGCCCTCGTCGAAGTAGATCCCGAAGTAGCCGTTGGTCCGCAGGCAGTAGTTTCCACTGATCAGCGCGTTCGGGTTCCACGCGAGCGTGTAGATACATCCACCATCGTTCATCTGCTGCATGACGTCGTGGATGTAGTTGCCGATGAGCCGGTTGTTGGACGCCGTGGTCGCCGTCGTGTACCGCGGCTGGTAGTTGTACAGGCCGCGGTTGGCGTAGTTGGTGCTGCCGCCCGCGTCGTTGGCGCCCCAGCCGTAGCCGAGCGACATGCCGGAGTACGGCATGTTGTAGACCTCGTTGTGGGAGACCGTGGCGTTGGTGACGTAGGTGTTCAGCACCGAGACGATGCCCCGGTAGTCCGCCCCGAGATCGTGGATGCGGTTGTTGCTGACGGTGATGTCCCGGTTGACCATCCGCTGGTCACTGGGATGGTGCGCGTCCGCGCGCACGCCACCGACCACGATCCCGCCGCCCGAGCTCCGGGCGATCTCCGATCGGGTGATCGTGATGTTGCTGGCGCCGAGGCCGACGCCGCTGGCGTGGGCGTTGGCGTCGTTGCCGATACCGATGGCCGTCTGGCCCAGGTTGACAAACTGGGAGTCGCTGAAGGTCACGGTGTTGGCGGCGGAGATCTGCACCGCGGCGGGCATCTGGTTCCAGTTTGGGCGGGCGGCCTCGAACTGCGTGCAGCCGTTGTGGCAGGAGGAGAAGCTGGGCCAGCTCCAGTTTCCGGCGATGTAGCTGCCGGTCTGCTGGTCCACATAGCCCTGGTTGCTGCTGGGTCCCAGCCAGCTCGTGCCGCTGAACGTGATCCCGGTGAAGGTGATGTGGTGCGCGGGCGCGCCGTAGGTGCCGCCCACGTTCACCAGGGACTGCAACGCCGGGAGCTCCACGCTGACGCTGCTCATGTTCTGCCCGGCCAGCGGGATGTAGGACAGCACCCCGGTCCCCGGGTTGAGGTACCACTCGCCGGCCGAGTCGAGGAACTCGTACGCGTTGGCCAGGTAGAGCGGGCCGGCCCGGTGCGGGCTGGTGAAGGTGTCGTAGCCGAAGTTGTTGTTGTTCCACGCCGGCTGCTGCATCGTGAGGAGGTTTCCGCTGATGCTCTGCACCGGCGAATACCGGTCGGTGAACGAGTTGACGCTCTCCATCTCGACCCGGTTCTGGTTGGCCAGGTTGTTGAGGTAGCTCAGGGCGCCGTTGGTAAACCTCATCCCGGTGCTGGAGGCGGTGAAGTCGGCCCGGTTGACCTGTGTACGGGCCCGGGTGGCGGGCGCGCCGTTGACGTACAGCTGGCGGGCGTCGAGCCCTGTGCCCACGCTCGCCTGCCAGATGTTGCGGCCGGCGTCGGCCAGTGTCCACCCGGTGACCGCGCGGGCGCCGCTTATCACGGGCCGCGCCGAAGGCGCCGCCTGCCAAATGACCGTGCGGCCGTTGGAGCCGGAGTCGTCCGCGGTCAGCCGCAACGGTGCCGACAGCCGGTACACACCATCGGCCAGCTGCACCACGATGTCGTCGGACATCGCGTCGTTCAGCGACCGGACGGCGGTCTGCGCGCCCGTCAGTGAGCACGGCTGGGCGCTGGTGCAGCTGGTGCCGGAGCCGGACGGGGACGCGTAAAGGGTCGTGGGAGCCGCCAGGGCGGGGGCGGGCGAGGCGACGACGCCGACCGCGGCGGCGAGCCCCGCCACGGCGAGGCCAGCCAGTAGCTGCCTTCTCAGCGCCGAAGACGCGGAAGCGAACACGTGGTGCTCCTATGCGTGGGGGCGGGGGATCCGCCAATGCTCACCGGACCGATCCGGTGGGAGGTGCGGTCGGTCCTCGATACGGCAGGCTCTATGGGGGTGACGCGCGAACGGAGCGACGGGCCACCCGGCGTCGGGGAATTGCGGTTTCAGCGAACATGACGCGGCCTCCGGTGGAGTCCGCTCTCGCGGCGCCGGTCAACGGACGGGTCGGCGATACCGTCCGAGGATCGTTGCCGGGGATGGGGGCAGGATCACCTCCAGAAGGCAGAGGCTGCATTGCTTGAACCTTGGCCAAGGCATATGACGTATGACGTCACACAGCGGTCACGTTAAGCCGCGGTTACGTGCCTGTCAAGTGACTGCCGTCGATCCGAGGCGGCTCACGAGAGGACCTCCCGCAGGTACGCCAAACCCTCCTGGGCGAGCAGGTCCTGCGATGGGGCGAGCGGGCGCCAGATCGACGCGGCGGTCGCGATGGCCTCGTTCCGCGCGGTGAACGACTCGATGCAAACGGCACCGCCATAACCGGTCCCGCACAGCGCCGCGAAGAACCTGGGCCAGTCGAAGTGGTCCGCGCCGGGCGCGCCACGGTTGGTGCCGCTGACCTGGACGTGCTTGATGTGGGGTCCGGCCGCGGTGAGAGCCGCGTACGGGTCGGCCTCCTCGATGTTCATGTGATAGTTGTCGATCATGATGCCGACGTTCGGGGGCAGCCCGTCGATGAGCTCCAGGGTCTGCGCCACGGTGTTGACGACGCTGGTCTCGTAGCGGTTGAGCGCCTCGACGCCGATGCTGACGCCCCGCTCGCCGGCGTACTCGGCTACCGGCGAGAGCGCCCGGCGGAAGTCCGCGTAGCAGGCCTCGCGGGCCGCCGGCGACATGCGCCAGGTCCGGCCCACCGCGGCGTAGACCGGGCCGCCGACGCATGGTGCTCCGACGGCGGCCGCACTGTCCACACAGGTCCTCAGGTATGCCGCGGTCGACTCCACGACGGCCGGTGGGGCGTTCACGAGGTCACGCCCGGGCGGGGTGACCGCGCAGACGGCGGCCGCGGCCAGACGATGCGACGCCAGCAGGTCGCGGGTGCGGACCGGGTCCCAGTGGCCGGGTTGCTCGATCGGCAGCTCCACCGCGTCGAAGCCGAACGCGGCGATCCGCGGGATCAGGGCGGCGAGGGCCTCGTCGTCGACCGGCGAGGCCCACACCCACGGACTGACACCGACGGCACGCACCCCGATCTACTTCCAGCGCTGCGGATAGCCGGGCAGGTCGGTGCAGCCACACATCGCGTAGTGCAGCGGCGGCATCGTCGGGTCGATGTACTCGTCCAGGTTGTCCTGCGTGATCGTGGGCTGCGGCAGCTTCCACGGGCTGGACACCGGTTGGCCGCCGAGGATCCTCAGCGCCGCGATGATCGGCGTACGCCACTGATAGGTGGGATAGGTCGGGGCGATCGCGGTGAGCTTCTTGTCCTGCCACAGCTTCAGGAAGTCGAGCTGGTCCTCACCGTTGATCGGCGGCACGGGCACGCCCGCGTCCTGGAACGCTTCCACCGCCGCGACCGCGACCGCTCCCGCGTCCATCCAGACGCCGTCGATCGTGCCGTACCGCTGGATGTAGTCACCGACGATCTTCTTGGTCTTGGCCGGGTCGCCATCGGTGAACTCGACCCCGACGACGTTGACGCCCGCCTTGTCGAAGGCGACCTTCGCCGCGGACCAGCGCGTCTCCAGCACGTCGACGCCGGGCAGGATGCGCAGCGCCAGCACCTTGCCGCCGGGCTTCATCTTCTGGCTGACGAACTCCGCCGCGACGTGCCCGAAGCCGTAGCCGCCGATCGGGTTGATGAACGTCACCGGGCACGTCGTGTCGACGCCACGGTCGAAGACGATGACCGGCAGGCCCTTCTGGCACGCGGCCTCGACGGCCGGGGTGAGCGTGGCGGTCGTGTTCGGCGAGACGATCAGCGCGGCGCAGCCCTTGCCGAGCAGATCGTTGATGTCCGCGATCTGCTTCTGGTCCTTGCCTTCGGCGTCGACGTGGACGAACTCCTTGATCTGGCTCCGGTGCGAGTCGACCTCGGCCTGCATGGTCTTGAAGCCGACCTGCCGCCACGGGTTGTTCAGCCCGGCGTTGGAGAAGCAGATCTTGTACGGACCCGGCTTCTTGAACTTCGCGGTCTCCACCATCTTCGGGTTGAGCACCTGCTCCCACGGCTTGTCGGACGCCCCGGTGGCGGTGGCGTCGAGCAGCGCGAGCTCGTTGTCGTAGTCGGCCTGCACGAAGAACTTCGACTGCTCCCCCGTGCCCGACCCGGCGGACTGGGACGCGGTGCTCGATGCGGCGGTGGTCGGCTCATCGGTGGCGCAGCCGGCGAGCGCCAGCAGCGCGCCCACGGCCAGCGTCGCTATGGAGCGTTTCACTTGTATCCCCTTTACCTGGACGAGGAACGCACGGACGAGACCGCCACGGCGAGCAGGATGATCGCGCCCTGGACGGTCGACTTGAGGGCGCCGGAGACGCCGTAGAAGTTCATGAGCGTGAAGAGCAACTCGAGGGTCAGCGCGCCGAGCATCGCGCCGACGACGGAGCCACGGCCGCCGCCCAACGCGACGCCGCCGAGGACCACCGCGGTGATCGCGCCGAACTCGAGGCCGGCGCCGGCCTGGAACGAGACACCGCTGTATCCGCCGAGCAGGACCGCCGCGAGCGCCGCCGCGAGTCCACTCAGGACGAACGCGAGGGTCTTGGCGCGCCAGACCCGCACGCCGCTCAGCTCGGCGGTCCGCGGGTTGCCGCCGACGGCGACCAGGGTCCGGCCGAAGTCGGCGCGGGTCAGCAGCACGGCCAGTCCGGCGGCGGCCAGCAGCACGAGCAGCGCGTACGGTACGCGGCCCAACCCGGGCACGTCCTCGAACGCACGCCGGCCGAACCGGCGGAACTCCTCGGAGAGCCCGCCCTTCGGGGCGCCGTTCGACCACAGGTACACCGCGCCGACGAGGATCAGGAACATGCCGAGGGTGGTGATGAAGGAAGGCACCCGAAGCCGCGTGGTGATCAGGCCGTTGACGAGGCCGACGATCGCGCCGAATGCGAGCAGCAGCAGGATGACCGGCCAGGTGCGGGAGGGCTCGTTGTCGATGAGCCGGGCGGCGACGACGACCTGCGCGGTGACCAGGGAGCCGACGGAAAGGTCGAACTCGCCGGAGACGATCACGAAGTACTGCCCCGCGGCGAGCAGGATGATCGGCGCCGAGCGGCCGAGGAAAGACATCAGCGACGGCGGCGAGAGGAAGTCGGGTTGGCGGATGGTGAGCAGCGCCAGCAAAACCGCGAGGATCACGAGGATGGGTACGACACTGCCGGGTCGAAACCGCGGGAGCCGCAGTGGAAGCCGGCGACGTTCGGCGATCCGCATGGCTAGGACGCCGCCTTCCGCATGGCCCGGCGGGCGTAGATGGCCACGGCCGCGATGATGATCACGCCGCGGATCACCTGTTTGAAGAAGGCGTCGACCTCGAGCTGGTTGAAGATGGCGTCGATGCTGGCGAGCAGCAGCACACCGCCGACGGTGCCGGCGACGCCGCCGCGCCCGCCGGCCAGGGCGGCACCGCCGAGCACCACCGCGGCGATCGACTCCAGGTCGTACAGTCCCTCGGTGCCCACTCGCGGCGCGCCCGAGCCGAGCCGGCTGGCGAGATACACCCCGGCGAGGCCGGCGCAGAGCGAGCACAGCACATGGGCGGTGATCAGCACCCGGTCGTTGCGCACGCCGGAGAGCCGGGCGACCTCCGGGTCACCGCCGACGGCGATCAGGTGGTGGCCGAAGCGGGTCCGGGTGAGGGCGAACCAGGCCGCGCCCGCGACCGCGAGCAGCAGCAGGAACGACACGGGCACCGGGCCGATGCGCTGGTACCCGAGGCTCTGCACGAGGGCGGGTGCGGTCTTGCCCGCCGGGCCGTCGTAGCCGTTGTCGAGGTACCCCTTCAGCAGCAGCCCGACGCCCACCGTCGCGATGAACGCGTTGATCCGCGCCTTGGTGACGAGCACGCCGTTGAGGAGCCCGATCGCGGCGCTGACCACGAGCGCCAGGCCGATCGCGGGCAGCAGCGCTCCGTCGCTGCCGTCCATGGCCTCCGCCGCCACCAGGGTGCTGAGGCTGACCACGTACGCCACGGACAGGTCGAGCGAACCGCCGATGATGACCAGGGTCTGGCCGACGGCGACCAGCCCGAGACCGGTGGCGACATGCAGCAGGCTCACCGTGGTCGGCTGGGTGAACAGCTGGCCGCCGTCGATCGTGACGACCAGCCAACCGACCGCAAGGGTGAGGGCCAGGGCGAGGAACACCCCCGGCGCGCTCCGCCTGGCTGGCAAGGGCAGCGCGGCGCTCATCAGGCCACCTCTCGCGTGGCCCCGAGGGCAAGGCTGAGCACGTCCTGCTCGCTCGCGCCGGCGGACAGTTCGCCGGCGACGCGGCCGTCGCGCATGACGATGATCCGGTCGCTCATGCCGAGCAGTTCGGGCAGCTCGGACGAGACCATCAGCACGGCCGCGCCGTCGTGGGCGAGGCGGCGGATGAGATCGTGGATCGCCGACTTGGCGCCCACGTCGATGCCCCGGGTCGGCTCGTCGAACAGCAGGATTCTGGGCCCGAGGGCGAGCCATCTGGCCAGTACGACCTTCTGCTGGTTGCCACCGGAGAGGAAGCGGATCTCCTGGTCCTCCCCGGCGGCACGCACGTCGACGGCGGCGAGCAGCTCGCGGACCCGGGCGGTGCGGGCACCGCGGCTGGGCCAGGAGGGAAGGACGGCACGGCTGGCCAGGAGCGCGTTGTCGAGCACCGACTGCCCGCCGACGATGCCCTCGCCCTTGCGGTCCTCGGTGACGTAGGCGATGCCGGCGCGCATCGCGGCACGCGGCGAGCGCAGCCGGACCGGTGCGTCGTCGACCATGACCTCGCCCGTGGTGAAGGGCGCGGCGCCGAACAGCGCGCGGGCCAGCGCCGAGCGCCCGGAGCCCTGCAGGCCGCCGACGCCGAGCACCTCGCCGGTGCGCAGCCGCAGGTCGACGCCGCGCAGCTTCCGGTTGCCCCCGTCGCGGACGCTGAGCCGGACCGGGCCGAGCTCGTCCGGACTGGCCCGGTCAGGGTAGTAGCTGGACAGCTCGCGGCCGACCATGTGCCGCACCAGCTGGTCGGCGTCGGTGTCCGCGGTGTCCAATGTGGTCACCCTACGGCCGTCCTTGAGCACGGTGATCCGGCTGGCCAGGTCGAAGACCTCTTTGAGGCGGTGCGAGACGTAAAGCACGCCGATCCCCCGCCGCTGCAGCCGCCGGACGAGCGCGTAGAGCTGCTCGACCTCGTGGTCGGCGAGGGCGGCGGTGGGCTCGTCCATGATGAGCAGCCGCGCGTCGAGTGCGAGCGCCTTGACGATCTCGACCACCTGCTGCCGCGCCACGCCGAGCTGCCCCACGCGGGCCCCGGGCGGCAACGATCCTTCCCCGATCGAGGTCAGCAGCGCCGCGGTGCGGCTGAGCATCGCCTTGCGGTCGACGAGCCCGCGGCGCATGGGTTCGTGACCCAGGTACACGTTCTCCGCGACGCTGCGCTCGGGCAGCAGGTTGAACTCCTGGTGGACGATGCCGATCCCGGCCTGTTGGGCGTCGCGCGGGCCGTGAAACGACCGCGGCGCGCCGGCGAACTCGACCGTGCCCTCGTCGGGCGCGTACACACCGGACACGACCTTCATGAGGGTGGACTTGCCGGCGCCGTTCTCACCGACGATGGCGTGCACCTCACCCGGCAGTACATCGAGGTCCACCCCTTCGAGGACGCGCACGCCGAGGAACGACTTGCCGATGCCCCGGAGCGCGAGCAGCGGCGACGGCAGAGCGTCAGACATCAAGGACCCCTACGATGCGTAGTCAGCAAGATCGAGCCGTCGATGGTCGAATCGTTTGCGTACGGCGTGGAGCAGCAGGCTCCTGCTCGCAGCTTTCGCCGAATCGCTACGAACCTTCACCGAACGCGATCGGGCATCGCGCTCACGAGAGCGTAGATGCTCCAAAGGGCGCTGACAATCCCGCGATCTTTCCCAGATCGATGAAAGATTTGGTGCCCAAAAATGTGTTATCGAATCGATCCCACCAGGGTCGTATTGACATTCTGCGATACGTGGCCGCATGCTGACCACGGCAGACCACGGGACAGGCGGCATCTGATGTGACGCTGTGTCACGTCCCGGAGGGACCTGACTGCCCGTCGCGGCGGACGGCATGACGATCTGACCGGCACACGCACGCCTTCGATAGGCCAGGCACACCTGGCGCGTCGGAGGTGTAGCGCCGCGTGCCCGTGGTCGCAGCCTCGTTGCCCCCCGCCGAAATAGGAGACGGCATGCGTCGCAGCACATTGATCATCGGGGCGATCGCGGGTCTACTGCTGTCGCTCGCGTTCGCCGTTCAACCGGCATCAGCGGCCCCAGAGTTCCGCGCCCTGCTGTTCACCAAGACCACCGGCTACCGCCACGACTCGATCCCCGCCGGCGTCGCCATGTTTCAGGAGCAGGCCGCCGCCAACAACTTCGAGGTGGTGCATACCGAGGACGCGAGCGTCTTCACCGCGGCCAACCTAGCCACCTACGACGTGCTCATCATGTTCCAGACCTCGGGCATGGTGTGGACCACGGCGGCCCAACGCCAGGCGGTGGAGGGATACCTGGCCAGTGGCAAGGGCATCGTCGCCATCCACAACGCCACGGACATGGGTATCGAAGCCGAGTACCCGTGGTGGGACCAGACCATCAACGCCGGCGCGCACATGCCGGAGCACTCCCCCGGCGTGCTGCAGGGCACCGCGATCGTCGCGGACAAGAAGCACCCGTCGACGGCCGGCCTGCCGGACCGCTGGGTCCGCAGTGAGGAGTGGTACAACTTCGACAAGAACCCGCGCGGCGACGTCCACGTCCTCGTGACCGCGGACGAGCGCACCTACAATCCGGGCTCCCGCGCGATGGGGCCCGATCACCCGATCTCCTGGTGCCGCAACACCGCCGGCGGCCGGGTCTGGGCGACCGGCATGGGTCACGCGATCGCGTCCTACAGCGAGACCAACTTCCGCAACCATGTGCTGGGTGGCGTCAAGTGGGCCGCCGGCAACCAGGCGGGAGACTGCGGCGGCACCGTCTGGGGCAACTTCGAGAAGCGCACGCTCGACGACAACACCGCCGACCCGATGGCATTGGCCGTGGCACCGGACGGACGGGTGCTCTACGTCCAGCGCGCCGGCCAGCTGAAGATCTTCAAGCCGGCCACGAACACCACCGTCACCGCCGGGACCCTCAGCGTCTACACCGGCGGCGAGGACGGGCTGACCGGACTGGCACTCGACCCGAACTTCGCCAGCAACGGCTACGTGTACCTCTACCACTCGCCGGCCAGCAGCACGACGGACGTCAACCGGGTCTCCCGCTTCACGCTCACCGGCGACAGCCTGAACATGTCCAGCCAGGTCAACATCATCGACATCCCGGCGTACCGGGACCGTACCTTCCCGGAGCCCGGGCACACCGGTGGATACATCGAGTTCGGGCCGGACGGCAACCTCTTCATCGGCACCGGTGACGACACGCCGCCCAACCTCGACGCCAACTGGCAGGGCTACGCCCCGCTGGACTGGCGGTCGGGCAAGGCCAACCTCGACGCCGCCCGGACCGCCGGCAACACCAACGACCTGCGCGGCAAGCTGCTGCGCATCCGGCCCTCGGCTGCCGGCGGCTACACGATCCCGACCGGCAACCTCTATCCACAAGGGACGGCACAGACCCGGCCAGAGGTCTACGCGATGGGCTTCCGCAACCCGTTCCGGTTCTCGGTCGACCCGGCCAACGGGTGGGTGTACCTCGCCGACTACGGCCCGGACCGGGGCGGTCCCACGACCAACCGCGGCCCTGAAGGCCTTGTCGAGCTCAACGTCATCAAGACGGCGGGCAACTACGGCTGGCCGTTCTGCCACGGCGACAACCAGCCGTACGCACCATTCAACCCGGACACGGGCGTCGTCGGCGCGAAGTTCAACTGCAACTCGCCGGTCAACAACTCGCCCAACAACACCGGCCTGACCAGCCTCAAGCCGATCGTCGCCCCGAACATGTGGTACGGCTACGGCACCTCGCCGACCTTCCCGGAGCTCGGCGCCAACGGTGCGGGCCCGATGGGCGGACCGGTCTACCGCTACAACGCGGACAACCCGTCCGCGACGAAGTTCCCGCCGTACTACGACGGCGTTCACTTCTTCTACGAGTGGACCCGCAACTACATCAAGGAAGTCCACTTCGACTCGGCGACGGCGGTCACCCGCACCAACCCGTTCCTGCCGGCGGGCAACTTCATCAAGCCCATGGACATGGAGTTCGGCCCGGACGGCTCGCTGTACCTGCTCGAGTGGGGCTCCAACTTCGGCGGCGGCAACAACGACTCCGGCCTCTACCGCATCGACTACGTCCACGGTGGCAGGGCGCCGGTCGCCAAGGCCACTGGGACTCCCACCAGTGGCAACGCGCCGCTGGCCGTCCAGTTCAGCAGTACCGGCTCGGTGGATCCCGATCCGGGCAACACGCTCACCTACCAGTGGACCTTCGGTGACGGCACCACGTCCACCGCGGCCAACCCGTCGCACACCTACACCGCCAACGGCAACTACACCGCACAGCTGAAGGTCACCGACAACACCGGCAAGGCCTCATTTGCGAATGTGCAGATCACCGTCGGGAACACGGCGCCGGTAGTCACCATCACCGTCCCACCCGACGGCGGCATGCTCAACTTCGGTGACCGCGTGTCGTACACCGTCAGCGTCTCCGACCCGGGCGGCGCGGCGATCGACTGCACCAAGGTCTTCGTCAACCCCGCTCTCGGACACGATGATCACGCGCACCCGACCACCGACTACCCGGGCTGCACGGGCACCATCCCCACCGACCTGCTCGGCGGCCATCCGGACGGTGCCAACCTGTACTACGTCCTCAACGCCCGCTACACCGACAACGGCGGCACCGGCGGCGCGGCACCGCTCACCGGCTACGCGACCGCGATCCTGCAACCGAAGCACAAGCAGGCCGAGTACTACACCAACCAGTCCGGGACACGGGTCGTCGACCAGGCCGGCGCGGAGAGCGGCAAGCGGATCGGCGACATCTCCAACAACGACTGGGTGGCGTTCAGCCCGATGAGCCTGTCCGGCATCACCAGCGTCAGCTACCGGCTGTCGTCGCCGAACAGCGGCGGATCGATCGAGCTGCGCGCCGACTCACCGACCGGCACGCTGCTGGCCACGACGACGGTGCCCAACACCGGCGGCTGGGACAACTACCAGTCAACGCCGGCCGTCAACACCGCCGCCCTCTCCGGGACCCACACGCTGTACATGGTGTTCAAGGGCTCCTCCACGAGCCTGTTCGACGTCGACTCGTTCACCTTCGGCGGAGACGGCGTGGGTGTCGGCGGGACCAATCCAGGCGGTGTGGCCGGCCGGACCTGGACCGTCACGGCTCAGCACAGCAGCAAGCTCATGGATGTCAGCGGTGCCTCCACCGCCGACGGCGCCCAGGTCGTCCAGTGGGCGGCCACCGGCGGCAACAACCAGAAATGGCAGGCCGTCGACGCCGGCAGTGGCGCGGTGTACCTCAAGCCGCTGCACAGCAACAAGTGCCTCGAGGTGACGGGCGGCTCCACCGCCCAGGGTGCGTTCCTGCAGCAGTTCACCTGCAACAACAGCAACCAGCAGAAGTTCCTCGTCACACCTACGGCGACGTCCGGCGTGTACACCGTGAAGAGTGTCCCCAGTGGACTATGTGTCGACGTCAACGGCGGTGCGACGACCGACGGGGCACGGCTCCTGCAATGGAGTTGCCACAGCGCCGCCAACCAGCAGTGGCGATTCAGCCCCGCATAACCCCCTCTGGATCGGTTGCTCCGGTGTGCCGGGCGCGCGCCGGAGCAACCGTTCCCCACCCCACGTAAGGACTCGCCATGGTCGTTCCGAGACATCGGCGTCGCCAGTACAGGCGACTGCTCGCAGTGGGCGCCGCGTTCGCCCTTGCCCTCGTCGCCGGCACCGCGGTGGCGGCGACCATCCAACCGGGGCAGAGCGCCCCGATCACGGGCGTCCAGTCAGGACGGTGTCTGGCCGTCCCCAACTCCAGCACGACCAACGGCACACAGACCCAGTTGTGGGACTGCGCCGGGGGCGCCAACCAGACCTGGACGTACACGTCGTCGAAGCAGCTGATGGTGTACGGCAACAAGTGCCTGGACGCCAACGGGCGGGGCACCGCCAACGGCACCGCGGTCATCATCTGGGACTGCAACGGGCAGGACAACCAGCAGTGGAACGTCAACTCCAACGGCACCATCAGCGGCGTGCAGTCCGGCCGCTGCCTTGACGCCAACGCGCAGGGCACGGCCAACGGCACGAACGTCATCCTTTGGGACTGCCACGGCCAGAGCAACCAGCAGTGGAACTCACCGACCACCACCCCACCGACGACGCCACCGACCACGCCACCGACGAGCCCACCCCCGACCGGCGCCGGCCCGTGCGACATCTACGCCTCCGGCGGGACGCCCTGCGTCGCCGCGCACAGCACGGTGCGCGCGCTCTACGGCTCGTACAACGGCAACCTCTACCAGGTGCGGCGCTCGTCCGACAACACGACCCGCAACGTCCCCGTCCTGAGCGCGGGCGGCGCGGCGAACGCGTCGACCCAGGACTCTTTCTGCGCCGGCACCACCTGTGTCATCACCGTCGTCTACGACCAGTCCGGCCGCGGCAACGACCTCTGGTACCAGGGATCGACCGTGGTACCCGGCTCGCCCCAGAGCCGCCCGGCGACCGCGACGTCCGAGTCGCTGACCGTCGGGGGCAACAAGGCCTACTCGCTCTACATCAACCCCGGTAACAGCTACTGGCGGGACGGCCACCTGACCGGCGTGCCGACCGGCAGCGCGCCCGAGGGCATGTACATGGTGACCAGCGGCACCCACGTCAACGGCGGCTGCTGCTTCGACTACGGCAACAGCGAGACCACCCGGTCCGCGGACGCCGCCGGCGCCATGGACGCCATCAACTTCAGCACGCAGTGCTGGTTCGGTGGATGCTCCGGCAGCGGTCCGTGGGTGCAGGCCGACCTCGAGTGGGGCCTCTACCCCGGTGGCAGCCAGTCCTGGAACCCGAACCAGCGGGCCTTCAACAGCAAGTTCGTCACCGCGACGCTCAAGAACAACGGCACGTCCCGCTTCGCTATCAAGGGCAGCAACGCACAGTCCGGCAGCCTCTTCACGCTCTACGACGGTTCCCTTCCGCCCGGATACAGCCCGATGAAGAAGCAGGGCGCCATCATCCTGGGCAGCGGCGGCGACTGCTGCAAGCCCAACGGTGGCGCCAACCTCAGCGCCGGCACCTTCTACGAAGGCGCCATGGTCACCGGTTACCCGTCCGACGCCACCGAGAACGCGGTACACGCCAACATCATCGCCGCCGGCTACCGCTGACTCTCCACCACGAGGAAAAGGAGCACCAATGCGACAAGGCATCAATCGTCACCGGTGGCGCACGCCGCTCGCGGTCGCCGCGACACTCGTCCTCGCCAGTGCCGGCGTCGCCGGCATCCGGCTGGCGACCGCGGCCGCGGACGTCAGCACCCTCGCGGCGACGGCCGGCTGTGGCAAGGCCCCGGGGTTGAACAGCGGCACGCATACGATCCAGAGCAGCGGCCAGAGTCGCAGCTTCATCCTGCGGGTGCCGGCCAACTACAACAACAGCAACCCCTACCGGTTGATCTTCGCGTTCCACTGGCGGGGCGGCACCATGAACGACGTCTCCTCGGGCGGGACCAGTGGAAGCACCTGGTCCTACTACGGGATGCAGGAGCAGTCGAACAACAGCGCGATCCTCGTCGCGCCGCAGGGCCTCGGCAACGGCTGGGCCAACTCCGGTGGTCAAGACATCACCTTCGTCGACGACATGATCAGGCGAATCGACGACGCCCTCTGCGTCGACACGACGCAGCGCTTCGCCCTCGGTTTCAGCTACGGCGGCGGCATGAGCTACGCGATCGCGTGCGCCCGGGCCAACGTCTTCCGAGCGGTCGCGGCCTACTCCGGTGCGCAGCTGAGCGGGTGCAGCGGCGGCACCCAGCCGATCGCGTACTTCGGCCTCCATGGCATCTCGGACAACGTCCTCAACATCTCTCAGGGCCGCTCGCTGCGTGACACGTTCGTGCGCAACAACGGCTGCGCCGCCCAGAGCCCGCGCGAGCCGTCGCAGGGCAGCGGGCAACACGTCACCACCCTCTACTCGTGCCGGGCGGGATACCCGGTGCAGTGGGCCGCGTACGACAGCGGCCACGGGCCAGCTCCGGTCGACGGGTGCTCCGGCTGTGAGGACGGCGCCCGGACCTGGACCAAGGCCGAGGTGTGGCGGTTCTTCGCCCAGTTCCAGGGGACTGGCCCGACCACCAGCCCGACCGTGAGCCCGACGTCGTCGTCGACCCCGAACCCGACCACGTTCCGGCTGCGCGGCGAGCCCTCCGGCCGGTGCCTGGACGTCAGCGGCGCGAGCTCGGCCAACGGCGCCCAGACGCAGATCTGGGACTGCCACGCCAACGCCAACCAGCAGTTCACCCAGAACGGGCAGGAGCTCCGGGTGATGGGCAAGTGCCTGGACGTGGCGTCCAACGCCGCGGCCGGCACCCGGGTGCAGATCTGGGACTGTAACAGTGGCGCTAACCAGCGGTGGAACCTCAACAGCAACGGCTCGATCAGCAGCGGCCAGACCGGCCTGTGCCTGGACGTCAACGGCGGCAGCACCGCCAACGGCGCGGCCGTGATCGTGTGGAGCTGCCACGGCGGCGCCAACCAGCGCTGGGCCCGCGCGTAGCGGTGGACGGATGAAGGCGGTCCCGCATGGCGGGGCCGCCTTCACTGTGTCCGCGTTACGTGGCGGGCGGGGGACGGGTCCACCAGGACTTAAGGCACTTTTTTGACGGCCGCCACAGATGTGACTAAAGTATCCAGCGATACTAATCGATGGATGGTGTGGACCCGCGGGCCGCGCGGCGGCTCCACCCAGCCGGACCCGACCGCGGAGGAGGAGAGTTGACCGGGAGACAATGGCGGGGACGTCATCGCGCCGCTCTGGTGTTCTCATGCGTCGCAGGCGCGGCCGTCGTGATGTTGGCGGCGACCGCGATGCCGACGGGCGCCGCCCTGAGCCCAGGGTCGGATTCGGGTGTCGGCATCCTTGCCGCCAGCGCCGGATGCGGCAAGAATCCGACGCTGAACAACGGCACCCACACGATCCAGAGCAACGGCACGCAGCGCAGCTTCATCCTGCGGCTGCCCAGTGGCTACGACCGCAACCGTCCGTACCGATTGATCTTCGGCTTTCACTGGCTGGGCGGCAACGCCAACAACGTCGCGAGCGGCGACTACTACGGGCTCGGCGCCCTGTCGGGCAACAGCGCCATCTTCGTCGCACCCGAGGGTCTCAACAACGGCTGGGCCAACTCCGGTGGCGCGGACGTCACCTTCACCGACAACATGATCAGCACGATCACGAACGACCTCTGTGTCGACACGGCCCAGCTTTTCTCCCTGGGCTTCAGCTACGGCGGCGGTATGAGCTACGCACTGGCGTGTGCCAGGGCGAACGTCTTCCGCGCCGTCGCGATCTACTCCGGCGGCGTGATCAGCGGGTGTAGCGGCGGCACGCAACGCATCGCCTACCTGCAGGCGCACGGGCTCAGCGACAACGTGCTGGGCATCTCCGGCGCACGGTCGATGCGCGACAGGTTCGTGGCGAACAACGGCTGCACCGCGGCGAGCCCACCGGAGCCCGCGCAGGGCAGCGGTCGGCACACGAGCTACGCCTACTCGGGATGCGCGTCCGGGTATCCGGTCGTCTGGTACGCGTTCGACGGCGGCCACACCCCCACGCCGCAGGACGCGGGCTCAGGGACCTTCTGGCTGCCGGGCGAGACGTGGCGGTTCTTCGCGCAGTTCTCGAGCGATCCCACTCCGCCCACGAGCACCACGATGTCGCCGCCGCCG